>Ga0326727_10019356_pt1 | contig 13702 bp, 9 predicted proteins | sample MB2enrmetagenome_FD_207643 | JGI IMG/M metagenome (GOLD analysis project Ga0326727, IMG submission 207643) | Lab enriched peat soil microbial communities from McLean, Ithaca, NY, United States - MB29MY | ecosystem: Environmental > Terrestrial > Soil > Wetlands > Peat | place: USA: New York... | reverse complement strand
AGGCCATTGCCCCCATTGAAATCGAACCGCACCGCCGCATCGAAGGGAAGGTGAAGTACTACGATTACGGCGTGGTGAGCGTCGAACTCGAGCTCCAGTTCGAGTTGGAGTGGTCCTCCCTGGTGGAACAGTCCAGCCGCTGGATCGCCGGGCCCGGAACCGAGGACCGCGCCATGAAGATCATCCGCGAGCGGCTAAAACTCGTGGCGCCGGCGCTGGTCAAGCCCTACGAGAGCCAGCTCACGGAGGATTACTACATCGTGCACCTGCGCGAGGCATCGGGCGCGGGTGGCGGGCCGGCATCCGCTGCCGAATTATTGGCTCTCCACGGCGGCGAGATCGCCCAGATTGTGCGGGGAGAAACCACGGCGCTGTCCGATGCGGAGCGCCAGGAAGTCCTGCAATCGAGTATTTCCTACTATCCCACCGATCTGCTCGTCCCCGGCTGGACGGCCGCCTTGATCTACGACACCGAGGAAGGCGCGGCGCCCACCATTCAACTGCTGGAGTACGCCAACACTCAGCTTCTCGAATTCCGCCATTACGATGCGGTGCTCACTCAGGTGCTACAGGGGGTCTACCGGTCCTTGGACAAGGGAGGCGGATTCCTCTCGCGTTGGAAGCTGGCGCGGGAGGCCGAACGCCTGAACGCCTTGCGCCTCGAGGTTACGGAATTGACCGAGCGCATTGACAACTCGATCAAGTTTTTGAGCGATATGTTCTATGCTCGCCTCTACCGCTTGGCAGCCACCAAAGTCGGAGTGTCTGACTACCGAAACCTTGTTGACCAGAAGCTTCGCACGGCGGGTGAGCTCTACCAGTTTATGGTGGGAAAGTTCCATCAAGCCCGGGGCTTCGTCCTGGAACTGGGTGTGGTGATTATTTTGATCATCGAGTTGATCTTCCTGTTTAGAGGCAAGACGATGTGAGTGGGTTGGAGGTAGCCATCTCTGAAACCGCGATGCCGTGTCAAGCGGATTTTTGTTCACTCCGCTCCTCCCGGCGCGCACCATGTTGCTGACCTGCTCCTGGGTAAAGGGCTTTGCCGGGTTGGAGATCGCTGTCGTAGCGCTGACCTTTAGGTCAGCAAATGCCGACCTGAAGGTCGGCGCTACAAGTCTCTGCTCCCTTCGCGAGGCTCAGGATGACAGCGCAGCTACCGTTTTTCTTCCTCCGCCCCTTGCGCCTCGGCCGTATGAACCGAAGGCGGTAGCTGCTGCTACCGCAGTCCAAAGCGGGCTTCGCCCGCAATCACAATCCCTATTCCCTAACCATCGCTAAGTGAACAGTATTGCGGTTAAGTCTGCGGTTTTTCGTGCCCGCCAGCGCGTGCCGGTTCGGTTGACTGATTCCGGAGATGATTCCGGAACACTGATTCCGGAACAGTTTGACAGCCAAGACAGGGGCGTGGTAGGGTGGCCCGCGATTTGGGTCTGAAAAATGGATTAAGACATGGTGAGTTCGCGCGAGCGGGTGAATGCGGCCTTGAGTCATAAGCAGGCTGACCGGGTCCCTTTAGATCTGGGCGGAAGCGGCACCACGGGGATGCACGTGGACAGCGTCTACCTGCTGCGCCAAGCCTTGCGGCTCGATCCGCCCGATACGCCCGTCAAGGTGATCGATCCGTTCCAAATGCTGGGCGAAATCGCTCCCGACTTGGTGGCGGCGCTGGACGCGGATGTGCTCCCGCTCGCCAAGCCGATCACCGATTTTGGGTTCAGGCTGGAGGGGTGGAAACCCTGGACGACTTTCGCCGGAACCCCGGTGCTGGTGCCGGAGGGCTTTAACACCGAGCCCGATGCCAACGGGGACATTCTCCTTTACCCCCAAGGGGACCGCACCGCGCCCGCGAGCGGGCGGATGCCCAAGGGCGGGATTTACTTCGACACCATCATTCGGCAGCCTACCGTCGACGACGCCACGTTGAAGGTCGAAGACAATTTGGAGGAGTTTGGACCCATCGCGGCGCAGGAGCTTGCCTACTTGAAAAACCAGGCGGAGCGACTTTACACCACCACCGATAAGGCTATCCTGCTGAGTCCCGGTGGCACGTCGTTCGGAAGCTTTTCTGCCACCCCCGGCCCGGCGCTGAAACATCCCAAGGGGATTCGCAGCGTGGAAGAATGGCAAATGAGCACGATCACTCGGCGGGAGCACCTGATCAAGATCTTTGAACGGCAATGCGAGATCGGCTTGGCGAATCTCCAGAAGATTGCCGATGCCGTGGGAAACCGCGTGACGGCGGTGATTACCAGCTACACCGACTTTGGCGCTCAGAACGGGCCTTTCATCTCTCCCCAAACCTACCGGGCCTTATACCAACCCTTTAATAAGGCCGTTAATGATTGGGTGCATCAGCACACCACCTGGAAGACCTTTACCCACTGCTGCGGTTCGGTCCGCGCCCTGCTCCCGGACTTTGTGGAGGCGGGTTTTGATATTCTGAATCCCGTTCAGACTTCCGCCGCCCACATGGACCCGGTGGAACTCAAGAAAACCTTCGGCGATGTGTTCACCTTCTGGGGCGGAGGGATCGACACCCAGCGCACGTTGCCTTTCGGCACCCCGGAGCAAGTTCGCGAAGAGGTTCGGCAACGGATGAGAGTGTTCGGCGCGGAGGGCGGTTTCGTTTTCAATCCCGTTCACAATGTACAGTCGCGCGCGCCGGTTGAGAACATCCTGGCCATGTACGAGGCCGTGCGAGAGTTCAGTCATTACCCAGTCCAGTAGCCGGTGTGGCGCGGACCTGTCCGGCATCGCGAAGAAATCTGTGTCGAAGGATTTTTTGACTTACGGCTTTTCCTTTTTACCCTTTGCCTTTTGATTCTCTCTTGCGGCTCGGCCGCGCCGAGCTCTCCCCGCGGGAGTTTCCGTCCATGATGCGGGCCCAGTTCGACATCCATCGCCGCGACGCTCAGAAATCTACGAGTCTGTGCGCCTCGCCGCACGAGAAGATGAAGAAATTCAGTTCGGACGAAGCGCCGACCGTTCACAAGAGCGTTGACCCGCGGCAAGTGACGAATGGCGAGATACTGCTTCCGAAGGCCGGGGCCCGAAGTCCGAGGGGAAGAATGCGGGCTTCCCTGCACGTTCACTATCATCCGCGCTGCTCGCACTCGCCCGTATCGTTATCGGCAGAGTTCGGCGAGAAAATGCATCAATTCGCTGAGTTTGGAAAGCGAAGTTCGAGAATCGGAAATCGCTCTATCACCGGACGGCCAGATGGCGCGATGGGCCGATAGCTCCGGCCGCTTCTCTGCGCACTTGCCGCGCGGGTGCGTCGCGCGTAAGATGCGGGGGAGAGAGTAAGGTCGTCTTCGTGCCCGTTCGCAAGAGTGTGATGTTATGAGAACCTGCTTCCGAGGGGTTCTGCTCTTCTTACCGGCGTGTATTTTGCCCATAGCCGGGATGGCACAGGGCAATGGACCGGTCCTCCCGGGCCTCGGCAATAATTCTAATGATGTGGTACAAGCAATCTGGGTCGTGGCGGGGAAGGTTAAGACCGTTCATCATGAACCCGTGCAGGGGGCCACGGTGATGGTGACACCCCTTGTGCCCGCGGGTATACGAACTCTCACCACCAATGCTCAGGGAGAGTTCCGCACTCAGTACCAGTTAAATTCTGTGGAGTTCAGCGGATTCAGTGCGATCTTGACGGTGAAGAAGAAGGGGTTTCAGACGGCGCATGCGTTTGTTGATTATGGCAATTCCGTCAGGACTCGGGAGGTTCCTGTTACGCTGCGTGAACCGGATGAAGACCCGGCGCTGCTCTCACCGGCGGATTTGATCTCCAGCTTGGCGCCCAAGCTAAGAAAGCTCGGGCCGGCGGACGGACTGGCGGCGAAGAGCGAAAACGATTACACGGAGGGCGTGGAGGATTTTTTCGACCAGCACAATTGCGAGCGGGCCGTGCCGCTTCTCTCGAGAGTCCTGGAATATAATCCCTCGTGCATCGGGTGCCGGACCATGCTAGCCCTCGCAGAGTTGGGCTGGGGTGACTGGGACGATGCCTATCAAACTCTCGCCGAAGGTGTGCACGCGACGCTGGCGAATCCAAGAACGGGTCGCACCGAACAACTGGTGGCTTACGGAACATGGGTAAGCTGGCAGCATGAGCCGGAAAAGGCGGAGCCCTTTTTCCTGGAAGCGCTCAAGTCTGCGCCCCAGGACGCAATGGCCCTTCAGGAACTTGGCCGCGCGTTGTTGGCGATACGGAATTATGAGGCCGCGAACGATGTCCTAAAAAGGGCCATTGCCGCCGGCGCGGGACCGAAGGCGCAACTGCTTGATGTCGAAGCCCTGGTGGGCGCACGCCATTATGATGGGGCGGCCCTGGAAATGAACCGCTATCTGCACGGGCGCGATGTGAAGAAAATGCCCGCGAGGGTTCGCCAAGTGTGGGCGAGCGTTCAGAATCGGGAAAACGTGGAGCCCTCCGCCAAGATCCAGTCAAAGGTCGAGCCCCGCACCGCCAAGACCCAGTCACAGGAAGGCCCTGAGCCCACCCCCCTCCCTCCGCGCCCTCCCGTGGATCTGCTCCAAGGACTCGAACCCGCCAAGGACCAGGAACAATTGAGTTCCATCCTCGACGGGGTGGGCACGAAGATCTTGGAATTGATCAAGAACTTCCCCAATACGAGCTCGCTGGAAGTGATCCACCAGGAGAAGGTCGGCCACTGGGGGCGAGGCGGCTCGCAGGATCAGAAGTTTCGGTATCTATGCTTGGCGTCGAGCGAGGCTTCGGGGCCAAGCTTCCTCGAGTACCGCACTGATTTTGCCGGAAATGAGGCTCGGCCTGAGGGATTGTCCAAAGGGTTCATGCTGACCACGGGGTTCACCTCGGCCGCGCTCATTTTTCATCCGGAGTACCGCGCCGAGAGCACTTTTCAATATCTCGGGCGGCAGAAAGTTAATGGCCGGAATGCGTATGTGGTGGCATTCGCGCAGATTCCCGGGAAAGCCCACTTTACCGGAGACTTCCGGCAGGGTTCGACCTCCGGGACGATGCTTTCCCAGGGAATGGCTTGGATCGACACTGCCACCTACCGGATTATTCGCCTTCACACGGACCTCTTGGCGCACTTACCCGAACTCCGGCTGGAAAAAGAAACCGTGAATATCGATTTCAATGAGGTCCAATTTAGGAGCCTGAAAGGACCATTGTGGCTGCCGGAGAATGTCACCGTGGCCATCGATTGGAACGGCAAGCAACTCCGGAATCAGCACGAGTATTCCGATTTCAAAATCTTCCAAGTGGACACCTCGCAAAAGATGGGGAAACCGAAAAACTCCAGGGAATCTTCCAAGGAAACCCAGGAACCCACGGTTTCGCAGTAATTTCGAGGAAAAATGTTTCGCATTTCATCCTGAAGAAACATTCTGAGCTGGCCCACACCGCAGAAACTCGCCCACTACACCTGCTATCGCACGGCAGGCGCCCTCACCATTGACGGCAGGCTCGATGAAACCTCTTGGAAGCTGGCGCCGCGTTCGACCCGTTTCGTGGATATTGTCACCGGCAAGCCGACGTGGTTTGACACGCCCGTGGCCCTCCGGTGGGACGACACCTACCTTTAGTTGAGGTTCACGGCCGAGGAGACCGACGTTTGAGAACATCCTGGCCATGTACGAGGCCGTGCGAGAGTTCAGTCCGTATCCAACCCGGTAGCCAGTGGGGCGCGGACCTGTTCGGCATCGCGAAGAAATCTGTGGGGAAGGATTTTTTGACTTACGGCTTTTCCTTTTTACCCTTTGCCTTTTGCCCTTTGCCTTTTGATTTTCTTTTGCGGCTCGGCCGCGCTGCGCAGCCCTACGCGACTTTTGACTTTAGTGCTTCCGCAGCAGCCTGGGAGGCTGACGCTGGGTTAGGCTGGGTTTGTCGAACTGCCTTTTCAAGTGCCGCCTCGATGCGCGCCAGGGCTCGCTCCACCTGCTTCAGGTGCTCCGCGGCGGAGGGCAGGGAGTCCGCCTCGTTAAATCCCATGAGGTTGGCGCGAATGGCGTTCATGCCATTCGCAGTCTCGTGGGCGAGCGAATTCAGCGCATCCTGCTGGACCTTCTCCTTGAATCGCCATTCTCGCGCGCGGAGCTTCCACACCTGCCGCCGCCAGAACGCCAGCGCCGCGATCAACACGAGGGGCAGCGGCGCGACGAACGCTTGCACCCAGGGCGGTGATTTGTGCGCGTAAATCGCCACCGAGCTTCCGGCGATATACACCAAAACCAGAAAGCCGAAGATCGGGAGCCACCGCATCTTGCGCGGCGCCGCAGCCACCCGGCCCACGGCCTCGTTGGCCGCGATGGACACATCACCGATGGCCGAGAGGGTAATCTGCGACTCTACCCGCTTCGACTCCCGATGGGCGCCATCTCCCCCCTGGGAGGCTTTGGTGAATTCCGTCATAGGGAACATTCCTCCGGAAAACGGGAACTGGGAATAGTTTTCAACCTCCGGCAGGGGCGACATCATCACGACGAACCGATCGTAATTCTTATGTCGCCCCTACCGTCGCTCACATTTTTCATCTGCCTCTAACGCTTCCACGGCTTGCGCCGTAGGCCACATTCTTCCCCTACTGCCGTGCTCGGACTCTACCAAGCGCGCTTGCCTTAGCACGTAGGACCGGCCAGGACAAGCCGGTTTAATTGAAACGCAAAGACTTCGCTCTTAGGCGCGCTGCCAGCTCGTTAATGTCCTGTTCTTCCCTTTCCGTAATTCCAAGTTCTCCGCGCCGCGTGGCCGCGGCGGCGATTTGCACAAGCTCGTCCGCCTTCCCCGCCCCTGCAAGTGCAAATTGCATGTCGTCTTCGCTAACTTCATCCACGGCCGCCGCGGCGGTGAGTTCCTGCCACTGGTGTTGATTGTAAATGCAGCCTGGATCTCCCGCCTGGATGTCACCGGTATAAGCCAGGGCACGTGCCCGGCAACCACCGCAGTAATGGCGGTAAGTGCAGACACCGCAATGGTCGCCACGATCCTCACGGTCGGAAAGGGTATCAAACAGTTCGTTGTTCCAGATGTCGTGCAAACTCTTCCGGCGAATGTCGCCCACTTTGATATCCGAGATGTAAACACACGGAGTAATGATGCCGTTGGGCTGGATGGCGCAGTAGCAGCGCCCCGTCCCGCAGCCGCCAATGTAGCGGGAGAGCACCATGGTCTTCTTGCCAGGCCCGCGGCCTGCGTGGCCGGTGGCGAATAACCCCTCCTCGGGACCATAGGCGATGCAGGAGCGGCCAAACTGCGGCGCGGTGGAGACAATCGTGATCTTGCCCTCGGTCAGATGCTCCTGAAGCCGGCGCAGCAGCAGTTCGCGCTGGCCGGGCGTCAAATCCTCTTGCATGATCTCCTTGCCGCGCCCCACCGGGATGAAATTGAAATGCGAAAATGTCTGGCAGCCCAGGTCCAATGCGAATTGAATGGTGTCGTCAACCTTGTGAGCGGTGTGACGGGTAAAGCATGCAGCCATTCCCGTCTTGATGCCTGACGCGACACAGTTGCGAATTCCCTGCACGGTCCGTTCCCACGACTTAGGCTGGCCCCGGAAGGCGTTGTGGACTTCCGGGTCGATGCTGTCCAGGCTGACCTCAACGTACTTCACGTTGGCGGCCTTCAGGCGCGCGCACATTTCCGGCGTCAGCAGCGTGCCGTTGGTCGCCAGCGTTACATGGATGCCCCGCTGGCGGCAGCGCTCCAGGACTTGCCAAAGATCGGGCGCCACCAGCGGCTCGCCCCCCGCAAAGGCCACAAAGGGCACAAACTCCTCGCCCATCTGGTCTATGAGGCCGAGCTTCTCATCCGTGGTAAGCTCGTCGGCATCCGGCCGTCTGTGCGCGTTCTGGTAACAATGCTGGCAAGTCAGGTTGCAAGCTTGGGTGATATTCCAGACGGGGAACATTGGCGCCGTGTAGCGCTGTGGCACCGTCAAGCCGTAAGTTGCGATGCTTTTGGCCGTCAGCGTCAGGGCTTTCACCGTGGGGGGATGGTGAAAGAGACGCTGCTTCATGGTTTCCTTGTCGAGCTTGGCCTTCCAAAGGGCTAGATCAATGATCCGATTCGGCGCGCTCCACTTCAGACGCTTCCAGAAGTCCGCGTTGGGATTATCGTAGTTCTCGCACAGCCGCATGAAGAAGCACTTGCCGTCCGCATCGCGCCGGGTCATCCAGGCAAAAACTCTCCGCGTGACGGAATCTGCGAGTATGTCCTCCAGGATGTGATGCGATTGTGGCAGTGGTGCGGTGATGCGCCCAACTTGGGGGCGCGTGTGAGTCATGACCCTGCGGCTTGATGTGCCAAGGTACATCTTATGCCCTCCCTGGAGATATGCGGCACCTTCTCATCTGATCCTCACTTCCCCAGCACTTCTTCAGCCTCATAAGTGCAATGCAAGTGCCATTCGGCAAGCCCCTCAAAACGCTCGGGATAGCCCTTCATAGAATCGCACTCCCTTCGCGCATTCACGAAGTTCGTGAAACCTTGCAGCTAGGCTTCTTTAGGCTCAACGGTCTAATTCTCGATTCAAGATCTCGGTAAATCATTCGCGTTAGATGAACCTCCGCCATTAGAGGTTTCCTGAATGGCACAACGGCCGGATGCCTGGATCTTGCTAAATCTCTCCTCCCTGGGGCGGGTCAGAGCGAATCTGCGTAAACTCCTGTGCCCCCGAATTCATGACGGTTCACACTAGGTTGGGATTGCTGAGCATTTTTGTTGCCTTTGACTCGGGATTTCTTGACATTGAGATTCAACAGATTTTAAGGGGCCAACTCGGTCAAGTTAGCTGTGCGGAGGAACTCGCTCCCGGACATAAGGGCGCGCTGGATTTCACCCGGCGCCGCGGCTGAAAGTCCGCTGACCTTAATGGCGGGCGACCGATGAAGGATCTCGCATTCTTCTTGAAAATGCGCGGGGCGAAATCCTTCGCGCAGTCTATCCTGAGGGAGCAGGCAAAGCGAGATTCCGCGCCTGGACTTTGAAAGGCCTAAGAGATATCCTGTCGAGCCTTATGAATATGTAGAGGGGCTCTGTTTCAGAACCAACTGGGGGTAATCCATGGCCACAATGGCGAGCAGTTTACGTTTAGCAAGCCGCATGAACCGCCTGGGCACGGAGAGTGCCTTTGAGGTCCTCGTCCGCGCGCGGGCGCTGGAGGCTCAGGGGAAGGAGATCATCCACCTGGAAATCGGCGAGCCCGACTTCGCCACGCCAACCAATATCGTGGAGGCGGCAATCCGCGCTCTGCGCGAGGGTTGGACTCACTATGGCCCTTCAGCAGGACTTCCCCAGTTGCGGGAAGCCGCGGCCGCCGACGTTGCCCAGCACCTGGGCATCAGCGTGGACCCGTCCGAGGTGGTTATCGTTCCCGGCGGCAAGCCCATCATGTTCTTCACGATTCTGGCGCTCGTGGAGGACGGCGAGGAAGTGCTCTACCCCAATCCCGGCTTCCCCATCTACGAATCCATGATCCGGTTCGTGGGCGGCAAGGAAGCTCCCTACGGCCTGCGCGAGGACCACGACTTTGACGTGAACGTGGACGAAATTCTGGAGAAGATCACGGACCGCACGCGGCTTATCATAGTGAACAGCCCGCACAATCCCACCGGGGGAGTGATGGGCCGCGCGGAAATCGCTCGCTTGGCGAAGGCGCTGGCGGACCGCGATATCTTTGTCCTCTCCGATGAAATCTACGACCGGCTGATTTACGAGGGCGAGCACGCGAGCATCGCGCAGTTCCCCGGCATGAAGGAGAAGACCATCATCCTGAATGGCTTTTCGAAAACCTACGCGATGACCGGTTGGCGCATGGGCTACGGCGTGATGCGCCCCGACCTGGCGAAGCAGGTCACGCTGCTCATGACCAACTCGAATTCCTGCACCGCCAGCTTCACGCAGATTGCCGGCGTCGAGGCGCTGCGCGGCCCGCAGGATTCGGTGACCGCGATGCGCGAGGAGTTTCGCCGCCGCCGCGCCGTAATCGTCGATGGGCTGAACCGCATTCCTGGCTTCCATTGCCGCCAGCCGCATGGAGCGTTCTACGTTTTCCCCAACATCCGGCAAACCGGAAAAGCCTCGCGCCCGCTGGCTGACGCGCTCCTCGCCGAAGCCGGTGTGGCCTGCCTATGGGGCACTGCTTTCGGCGACTGGGGAGAAGGTTATCTGCGGTTCTCCTTTGCTAATTCGGTGGAGAATATTCAGAAGGCGCTGGAACGGATTGCTGGTTGGGCAACTAAGAACTTGTGATTTGTTCCGGCCCGCCAGTGCGAGTTACCTCTATGCCGACAAACATTTTCCTCGTTCACCTCCGGAAGCCTCGGCGTAATTCCGATCAGCGCGAAGACCCTTTTTGGGAACTGGGCAGCTTCGGAATTACGCTATGCCACCACAGAAATCTGTTGAGCCCAGACAATGGCAGGAGACTGCTCAACGCACGTCTCGCATTCGCACAGCCTGGTCCAGGCTGTACGAAGCTGGTGTACATAACTCCTCCAGTTGCTATTCGTCGCTATCGGAAGAGGGGATATGAAGATGTGGTCGAAGCACGGTGGCACCCACGAACGATGCCTCTTGCATTCGACCGTGCTCCCAATCTGATCGATCGGAAAGGCCGGACCGCTTTCCCTTTCCTTAAGGAGATGCTGCGAGGGGTCACGGGGCCTACCCCTTTGCGAAGGTTCGCAAGTAAGTTCAGAACACGGAGCGGACCGCTTCCCCAACACGTCAGCGCTGAAGTCTTAGATGTATATCGAAAAGTGCGCAAGAAAGTTGGAACTGCTGGAATCGCGAAGTCCTTTGTTGACGCATTTCCTGGAAGGATTGGCGTCACATATAACCGAAAAGAGCGCTATCGCAAATTGCAACGAGATGCGGGCAGGGGTGGCTGCACTCGGCACCAAAGAACGATTTGCGGTTCTCGTTCGCCAATTCCGCCAAGAACATCCAGACGGGATTAGAGCGAATTCGCACTTCGGAGGACTCGCATCGTCGGGAAATTGGAGGCAGAGGTCGTGTCCCGTATTGCCGAACAACATCGTTGGTGTATCCTATGAATCGGGCTGATTTTAGACAATTGGCACAGTGTCGGTTGGAAGAAGCAGAAGTTCTATTTAAGAGCCGCAAGTTCTCTGGGGCGTACTATCTTGCTGGCTATTCCATTGAATGCGCTCTGAAGGCCCGCATTGCGAGGCAAACCAAACAGCACGATTTCCCCCCTGAGCCGAATCTTGTTAGGGAGATTTATAGTCACGACCTTGAACAACTCTTGAAGAAAGCTAAGCTCCTGGAGATTTTCGATCGAGAGAAGGCGCGCGATGCGCAATTAAGAGCTTATTGGAATACAATCAAGGATTGGACCGTGAATAGTCGCTATCAACTTCAAAGCCAAAAGAAGGCGCGCGATATCGTGAAAGCTGTTTCCGACCCCCGGCATGGAGTACTCCGATGTATAAAACGGTTTTGGTAGAACAGCAGATTGAAGACGGCCGGAAATTGCTCGAACAGCTTGATGCCCAACCGTTTCCGCGGCGATTTCCGGTGTCCGCGGCCCTATGGTATTACTGGCCTGAGGCAGAAAGATGGAGGCTGGTGATCGTATCCCCAGTAGCTGATAGAAAAGGCCCGAACTACGGCTACACTCGCATCCAAGAGGCTCTGGCCAAAGCCAAAACGACAAGCCTCGAATTGGACGACATTACATTGGTGGGAATGCGAGACCCAGAATTCATCGAGCTGAAGATCGCCGTCGGTACCCCATGGCCAGAATCCTTGGAAGGTCATGCCAGACCTTTGCGCCCTTTTGAGGATTCGTACGTCTACCGCTGGGCCCTCTGACCTTCAAATCGCACTTTGTTGCGGCTTTCCCAGTTTCATATTACAACGTGGGCTGCGCTGGGTTCTCTTTACCACGGGTAAGGAGCACGCGATTTCTGCTTCACCACGCTTCGCCAAATCGGCGGACCCTCGCAACCCTCACGCCAGCAACTCCCGCTGGCGTCTCAAGCGAGCATCACGCTCCCGGGCGAAGCGCTGGATGCCCGCAAAAATTGACTCAGGGTCGAGGTGCGCCTCGGCGATCACGTCGGGTTCCGAACCACCGGTGCGCCACTGATTGTCCCAATCGGAAGTCAACGAGTATTCATCCGTCAGCGGGCCCAGGTTCCGGACCGGCCACACCCGCCGTGTCCCCGTGCTCACCACCATCAGATCGTAATAGGCTTCGGGAGGCAGCACCGAACGGCGATACTCTTCGGGTTGCCGGTCGAACAGTTCCTCGCTGATGGCGGCGATGATTTTCACATTGAGCCCGGCTTCGTCCAGGCGCGGCAGCAGGCTCACCAGATTGACGGTGGAACTGGAGCCCTGCACCAGCACGTAGCCGGACCGAGGTTTGCCGGGCGCGAAATCACGAATGACGTACAGCCCCTTGGCCGCGGCTTTCAGATCGGGGTCGGCGAACTTGCTGCGATCAGCCACGCGAAAATCGGGCCGCGCCACCTCAATAGAAATGATACCCACCTTGGGGTCGCGCGCGGCAATTTCCGCGGCAGCAAAATATCCCGGCGCCACATCATTGTAATCCCAGAAATTCAGGTGGATGGTTTGGCCGCGCGGGAACAGCTTCCATACTTGCGTGGCAAAAATCCCAAAGTGGGTGCGCGCGTCGGCAGCCGTCTCCGGTCCAGAATGGGCGGCGAGAATATGCAGAACCCCCATGCGGAACCGGCTGTCCTGATTCTGCTGGCTCCAGACGCGGGCCGGAGTGTACATCAGCGGCGTAAACGCGCCATAAGTGCCGCTCATGGCCCAGACCCCCGCGAACTGGTTGGGATCAAGACTGGCGCTCTGGCTTATCAGTCCGATGGCCGTCGAAACGTTGCCCGCTTCCTGGATCGCGGCTTTGAGGCGTGTACCCAGCCGATTGGTTTCCGGATTGTAATGCCCCCACAAGCTGCCGTGCTCCATGTTGATGGACTCGGAAAGGTCGGCGGCAATGGTGAAGAAGCGGTTCCCGGTGACGTAGTTCATCCACTTGATAAATTCTGAGATCGCCCGCCGCGTGCCGGCCATCTCGCCCGGCTTGCGGAAAAGCGTGATCGCCACTTGCTTTTCAGCGCCGGAAATGCGATTCGTCACCGTGACCTTTTGCGGTTCGGTGGGAATGTTCGCCACGCGGAGGCGTTCATCGAGGAACGGATCGCGGTGAGTATCAAAATGCAGCGTGAAGTCATCCTTGACGGTGTCGCCAATCGCCACCAGCCGGTCCGCAAGCCAGTCGCCCAAGCCGTCGCGGTCGAGCAGCGACATTACGATATCGATGTTGGTTTTGAACTGGATCAGCCGCTCGCGCGGATCGGCCACCGGCCCCTGACGAATGCCCTCGAAGGTCACGCCATAGTGCTTCTCGAAGGTGCTTGCCAGCGCGACAAAATAGTCGGAGTTCATCTTCTGCGAGTAGGGGTGGCTTGGATAACTGACTAATTGATCGCCGTGCCCCGGAATCTTGCCGTCGACCGCGCCAGGCCAGTACCCCTTCGTCGTCTCGCCAATGACGATCATCGGGCGGCGGTCCTGGTCGTCCCAATCCTCCATGGTCTTGAGCGCGGAAATAATCTGGCTGTAGTCATTGCCATTCGGCAGCGTCAAAACATTCCAACCGTAGGAAGTCCACTGGTCCACGAGCCGGTAGCTATCAAATTTACGGTCGAC
>Ga0326727_10019352_pt1 | contig 13705 bp, 8 predicted proteins | sample MB2enrmetagenome_FD_207643 | JGI IMG/M metagenome (GOLD analysis project Ga0326727, IMG submission 207643) | Lab enriched peat soil microbial communities from McLean, Ithaca, NY, United States - MB29MY | ecosystem: Environmental > Terrestrial > Soil > Wetlands > Peat | place: USA: New York... | reverse complement strand
GAACCGAAGAAGCCGGCGGAGCCCCCCGGGGGACCAACGCCGACATCTCCATGGTCTTCGTTGCTACCGCATCGGGTGATCGCGGGGTTGAAGCGCGAGGAGGCGCTGCCGCAGCGCCGATGGGAATCCGTTCCAGCCAGGCCGGCAACCCCGCGAAGTCCTCGATGACTCCCGTCACAATATACGGAGCGAACTGGCTGTCGTCCACGTCCAGGATCGCCGGGTTGTGCGCAGCCGCCAACGCCAGGGCCTTGTCCAGCAGGGGCCTGCGCGAGGCCGCGTCCAGCCCGCCCAGCATGTGCAGATAAACCGACTGCCCGGTACTCACTTCACGAGCTCGGAATGTCTTGGGTTCGGCTTTCTGAACCAGCCGCTCCAGTTCGTACTTGCGATAGAAGCTCACTCCAGCGCCCTGGTTCTAATATAGTCGCACACTGAATGTTCCGACTCATCTCCTCCGGCGCCCTTTCTCCGGCACCAGTACCAGGCGCTCTATGACGCCGGGCCGTGGACAGGCCGGCAAACCTGATAGAGTGGGCTCACAGATCGCCCAACGTCGTGTAGAATACAAAAATTGCCATTCATGTCGGCCTGCTCACTTAGGTGCGATTCGCTTGGTGTAACTTACCGGTCCCAGACCGGCAAGTCGATCTGCGCGCTAAGGGACGTTGATTTCGAGGTTCGCCGGGGCGAATTCGTTTCGGTGATTGGGCCGAGCGGCTGCGGCAAGACTACGCTCCTGCACATCCTCGCAGGTCTGCTTCAACCCACCTCCGGCAGCTTCCGGTTCTTCGACCAGGATGGGCAGAACTCCCGAACCGCGCTGGTGTTTCAGGAGAACAGCCTGTTTCCCTGGATGAACGTAATGGAAAATGCCGCATTCGGTCTGGAGATGCGTGGCGTAGGAAAAGCCGAGCGGGAACGCCGCGCCTCTCGAATGCTGGAACGCCTGGGCCTTGCCGGACGAGAGAGGGATTATCCGCGTCAGCTCTCCACCGGCATGAAGCAGAGGGTCGCGGTAGTCCGCGCCTTTGTCAGCGAAGCAGCGGTGCTGTTGATGGATGAGCCGTTCGCCGCTCTCGACCGTCAGACCCGAATGCGCGCCCAGCAGGAACTGACGGAACTCTGGGAATCCGAGCGAAAAACCGTGGTGTTTGTGACGCACGACGTCGATGAGGCGCTGCTGCTCAGCGACCGCGTCGTGGTCCTCAGCGCCTCGCCCGGTACGGTACTGGCCGAATATCACGTCCACATGGAGCGTCCGCGTGAGCTCTTTTGCGAGCCCGATGAGGAAAGCTACGAGCTGAAACGCCGCATCCTCGCTTCCCTCGGGCTGGTGGCCGAACTCTCCCGCTACTCCGTCACATCATGACGAAGGCACTTCGCTTTGCCGGGAGCGCGTGGCTGATCGCGCTTCTTCTCGCCTGCTGGGAGGCGATGTCGAGGCTGCACCTCCTCGATCCGCTGTTCTTCCCCGCGCCGTCCACTCTTCTCGGGACCCTCGGCAGGCTCACTCTGAGCGGTGAAATCGGCCGGCAGGTGATGTATACCCTTGAGCGCACCGCGAGCGGGTTTGGCATCGGCTTGATTTGCGGCGTTGCCGCCTCTGCACTGATCACCCTCTCGGCCAGGCTGAGAAGAGCATCGGAACCATTAATCGCCTTCCTGTATTCCACTCCCCGCCTCACCCTTCTTCCCATGGTGATGCTGCTGGTAGGGGTCAACAATACGGCGCGCATCCTGCTGGTGGCTCTGGGAACCGCGTTGCTGATGATGATTCAGATCGCCGACGCGGTTCGCGCCGTCAACCGGGACTTCGTGGACATGGCCGTGAACTACGGAGCCGGACCGCTGGCCGTGATCCGCAAAGTCTACCTGCCGGCGTGCCTTCCGCAAGCCTTTACCGCCCTGCGGCTCGCCTTCAGCCGCGCGCTGGTCCTGACCATCTCGGTGGAGCTGCTCAACTGCGACGACGGTCTGGGCAGCATGATCTGGAACGCGTGGCAGACGTTCGCCATCGAGAAGCTCTACGTGAGCATCGCCCTGGCCGGCGCGCTGGGCCTGCTCTTCCAGTGGCTTTTCCTGCGGCTTGAGCGGCGCATGACCCCGTGGAAGGAACAAACGACGTGATTCGCGAAATTGCTTACTACGCGAACATGACCCGGGGAGTGTACCGGCTGTTGCGCAGCCCGTACCGGCCCTCTCTCGATGCGCTGCGCGAGAATATCGCTCGCCGCGAAGAGCGTTTCCTCGAACTCGCCCGTCTTCGGGTCTTCGCCAATCCCCGGAACCCTTACCACGAGCTGTTTCGGCTGGCCGGCTGCGAGTGGAGCGATCTGGCGGAGTCGGTGCGGCGTTGCGGCCTGGAAGCAACCTTGTCGCGTCTGGCCGCCGAAGGCGTCTATCTCAGCCACGACGAATTCAAAGGGAAGACGCCGCTGGTGCGTGGCGGGCGGCACATTCCGTTCGTGCCTGAAGTTCTGCTGAACCCGGTGGGCCGCGGTTACATTGCCAGCGTCAGCAGCGGCAGCAGAAGCCGGGGGACGCCAACTCCCAAAAGCCTCGACCTGCAACTCTATCGCGACACTTACGATTACCTGCAAACACGCGAGTTCGGTCTGGAAACGCGTGCGCGGATGCTGGTGGCGCCCATCCTGCCTTCCTCCACCGGCATCAGGAACTCGATACAGCAGGCGCGCGCCGGCCGCAGGATGGAACGATGGTTCACGCCGCGCGACCGGCTGCGGGACTCCTGGCACTATCGCGTGGCCACTCATTTGGAGATTGGATTGGGCCGCCTGCTGGGAGCGCCGCTTCCGTGGCCGAGCTACCTGCCGGCGAACGATTTCGCGCCGGCGGCGAGATGGATCGCCGAACGCAAGCGAACGGGCCGGCCCTGCGCCGTGCGCTCCTTTGTCAGTCCGGCGGTGCGTGTCGTCACCGCCGCCCGGGAAGCGGATCTGGATATCTCCGGGACGATTTTCTTCGTGGCTGGCGAAACGCTCACCGGCGCGAAGCGCTCGCTCATCGAGGAAGCCGGGTGCGAGGTCTATCCGGCATACGCGATCAGCGAGATTAGTTCCGTCGGCGCCGCCTGCCGCCAAATGACGACCGGCAACTGCGTTCATCTTTATCGGGACGCCCTGGCGGTGGTCGGCAGGCTGCGCCGGGCGCCGCTCTCGGACGTCGAGGTGAATTCGCTGCTGTTCACGAATCTGCTGCCGTTCGCCCCGCGATTCGCGATTAACGCGGAGATGGACGACAGCGGGGTGATCGAGCCAACCTCATGCCAGTGCGAATACTCCGCGGTGGGCATGACTACGCAGGTGCGAGACATCTCGAGCTTCGGAAAACTCACCGGCCAGGGTGTTACCCTGGTCGGCTCCGATGTCGTCTCCATTCTGGAGACGGCGCTGCCGCGGCGGTTCGGCGGCGCTCCCGGAGACTACCAGCTCGTGGAGCGGGAGGGTGACCGGCAGACCGAGCTGGTGCTGCGAGTGAGCCCGCGGACCGGTGGCGCGGGCGCCGAAGATGTTCGCGATTTTTTCCTGGCCGAGTTGAGGAAATGTTACGGCGGAAGTCTGGCGGCGCGGTTGTGGAAACACTCCGCCGGCCTCAAGGTGGTCAGCGAGGAACCGGGCGCCACGCGAACGGGCAAGGTCCTGCCGCTGCGCGTACTGGGAATGGGGGCGCGCGACACTGGTGCTTCGTAGAACTCTGCTGATCGGTTCCGTCGCTCCGGCCTTCGCCCTGTCTTCCTGCTCTCGCGGCCGCGTCCCCGTGGCGCGAACCGCATTGCGCGTGGCCGTCTCTCCTCTTCCGACGATGAGCCCCTTCTACACGGCCTGGGAGAGCGGGTACTTCACCGCCGCCGGCTTCGACGTGAAGCTCACCAGAGAATTGCCGAATCTGGAATCGATTCCTCTGTTGGCCGCGGGCAGGCTGGACGTGGGGTTTCCGGGGTTGAGCGCCGCGTTGCTGAATGCCGTGGCACGGGGAGCGGCGATTCGCATCGTCGCCGGCCGCGAGATCAGTTCGCCGGCTTGCAACATGCACGACAAGATCTATGTCCGGCGTGGCGACTTTCCGCACGGCATTGCCGATTTGCGGCCGCTGCGGCACCGCACCATCGCCTTCAGGTCGGGATCGTCGTTGGCGCCGTTCAGCCTGGACAAGCTGTTGGAACACGCCGGCATGAACCGGACGGACATCGAAGTCCACCCCATGGGCACGAGTGAAGCTGTCGCCGCGCTCCGGGCGAAAGGCGTGGACGCCATCCTGTCATCGTCGGCGGATGGCGACCTGAGTCTCAGGCTCGATGCATTACAGCTTGCGCCTGGTCCGAGCCTCGCCGATGTCCTGCCTGGTTTCCAGTATTCGTTCATCGTCTTCGGGAAGCGGCTCCTGGAAGGCGACGTCCACGCCGGCGCCCGTTTTCTGCGAGCTTATCTGCGTGGTGCTCGGGAGTTTCTGGCCGGCAAGACTCCGAGATTCATGGACGAGTATGCCAAGTCAAACTCACTCGATCCGAAGATCATACGCGGCGGATGCCGCGATTCCTTCGATCACGATGGCCGGACTCATTTGACGGATCTGCAAATGTACGCCGACTGGGCGGCGAGCCGAGGCTACATAGAGCATCCAATCGATGCAGGAAGCCTGGTGGACACGCGTTTTCTGGATGCAATGGAAGGGATGGTCTAACTACGATGTCGAGCAAGCCGCTTTGGTGCGGAGCCGCTTCCAGGCTGGTAGGCGCCGCGGTGCTGTTGCTGCCTGCCGCGCTTCACGCGCAGCTTTCGGGCGCGATTGAGGGATTGGTGACCGACCCTTCGGGACGAGCGGTGACGAGCGCTCGCCTGCGGGTGGTGGAAACCTCCACGAACGCGGAACGCCAGGTGTTCACGGACCAGCAGGGACGGTTCACCGCCGCTCAGCTCCCGCCCGGGACATATCGTCTTGAGGTGAACGCCGAAGGGTTTGAACCGGCGCAAACCGGCCTGCTGGAGCTGGCTGCCGGACGCACCCTTCGCGCGGACATCGCACTGAAAATCGGAACGGCCCGGGAATCGGTGATGGTAACCGCCGAAACCGGCAAAGTGGATACGGCGGCCGGCGCGTGGGGCAGTAACATCGAAAACCGGCAGCTCTCGTCTTTGCCCTTGATTGGACGCGACCTCTTCGATCTCGCTTCTCAGGAGCCCGGCGTCACCGCGCCGGCCTCCGCCACGCAGGCCCTGGACGTCGGGTTGGGACTCCACATTTCCATTAACGGCAACCGCCCCAGCGAGAACGCTTTTCGCCTGGATGGCATCTACATCAACGATGCCACCGGATCGGCGCCCGCCAGCGCTGCCGGCTACCTGCTTGGACTGGATACGATCGCGGAGCTACGCATGGTCACCAGCCCGTTCAGCGCCGAGTACGGACGGACCGACGGCGGGGTAGTGGCCGCAGTGTCAAAGTCGGGCGCCAACGACTTTCACGGCAGCGCCTGGGAGTACCTGCGGAACAGCACGCTGGACGCGAAAAACTACTTCGATCCGGCCGGTGAGATTCCGGCGCTGCACCTGAATCAGTTCGGGGGGCTGCTGGACGGACCCATCGCGAGAAACAAGGCGTTCTTTCTCGTCGACTACGAAGGCATCCGCAGCGATACCGATCAGACCGCCATTCTTTCGACGCCCGACGCGCTCGCCAGACAGGGAATGCTGCCCGTCAATGGCGCGCTGAAGCAGGTCACGCTGGCTCCGTCGATTATCCCGTATCTGGCCCTGTTCCCAATCCCTAATGGTCCCGATCTCGGGAATGGCGTTGGCAAGTATATCGGCAGTCAGCCGGCGACCATCGGCGAGGATTATGCGGTTGGAAAAGTCGACTACCTGTGGTCCGATCGCCTGCGTTTCGGGACGCGCTACACATCCGATCACTCGACCTCCGACAGCACCGACGCTTTTCGATTCTGGACGACGGACAACGCCTCGCATTACAACCTCGTGCAGACCACCGCACAGTACGTCGAGTCGCCCACATTGATCCACGATTTCCGAGCGGCTTTCAGCGAGATCTACAACGGCGGCGATGAGTCGGTGCCTGCCTCCTCCGCCAGCCTGGCATTCGTCCCCGGCGAGCGGATCGGCCCGATACTGGTGGTGGGGCTGAGCGCTTTCGGCGGCACTCTGGCGCAAACGGCGCCGCAGCATTTCAATACCGTTGACGGACAGGCCAGCTACTCGGGAGAGAAGATTTCCGGCGCCCATGCGTTGTCGTTCGGGTCGAGCTTCGACCGAATTCTGCTTGGCGAGGACGGCGACCTTGATCGCGAAGGCTACTATCAGTTCAGCTCGCTCCAGAATTTCCTCGCCGCAAAAACCAGCTCGCTGACCATCATGGCGCCGGGATCGGACACGCTGCGCCACTGGCGCTACGATGAGTTTTCCGCTTTTCTCCAGGATGACTGGCGCATTAATCGGAAGCTTTCCGTGGGGCTCGGCGTGCGTTATGAGACCGCCACCACGCCTGTGGAGGCCAACGGAAAAGTAGCGACTCTTCGCAACCCGCTCGCCGATTCCCAGGTGACCGTGGGAGGTCCGGAATGGATCAACCCGTCGAAACTCAATTTCGCTCCACGCGCCTCCATCGCCTGGGACCCGTTTGGCAACGGGCGTACGGTGGTACGCGCCGGGTCGGGGATCTTCTACGATCTGCTGGGAACGCGCGAGCTGTCCGTAGTGGGGCTCTTCATGCCGCCGTTCTTCCAACGCTACATGATCAGTAAGGCGTCCTTTCCGAATGCGGTGGCTGCTGTGGAAAGCGCGGGCAACCCGGCGCCCACCCTGAACGGTATCGCCTACCGGCCCTCTCAGCCCCATGTCGTTCAGTATCAGCTCGACATCCAGCACGAAGTGGGCCACGCCACGGTGTTGGAGGCCGGCTACTCGGGGTCGCGCGGCATCCACCTGGTGGGCAACATCAAGAACCTCGACACAACGACACCGGAGTTTCTTCCCAACGGCCAGATCTACTTTCCGGCGAACAACCCGCCCGTGAACCCAGCGTTCTCGGCCATCACCATGCGGACAACCAACATCGATTCGCATTACAACAGCCTGATCGCGGATGTGCGCACCACGCTGGCCCGAACGCTTCACCTGCAGGGTAAGTTCGTCTGGAGCCATTCGATTGACGACGACTCGGTGGCCATTCACGACGACTCGTACAACAGCGAACTGCTCCCCACTGTCTACAATTTCGCCGACAACACGGGCTCGTCCGATTTCGACTGCCGGCTGGTTTTTGCCGCCAACTTCACGTGGGACCTTCCCGGCGTGCAGGCGCGAGGATTCAGGCCGGTGCTGAGCGGCTGGAGTCTGGATGGATTGATGCAGGCGCAATCCGGAAATCCATTCAATCCAACGGTGGGTTTCGACAACGCCCACTTGTTGGGAAACGGCGATTCCGGCCAGCGGCCGAATCTGGTTGCGATCGACGGGCCCATCATCACCGGCAACCCGGCGCAGTATTTCAATCCGCTGGCGTTTTCGCTGCCGCCTTCGGGCTATCTGGGCGATGTGGGACGGAACGTGTTCACGGGTCCCGGGCTGGTGATTGTCAGTCTCGCGCTGGAGCGGGAATTCCTGAAGTCGGAACGGCGGGCGTTGCGCATTCGTGCGGAGGCCTTCAACGTGGCCAACCATCCGAACTTCCAGGTGCCGTCGGGCATCGGGCTCTTCGACAGTACCGGCGCGCGCCTGGGCACGGCCGGACAGATCACGGCGACCACGACATCGTCCAGGCAAATGCAGCTCTCCGCGCGCTACTCGTTCTGAGCGCACAGCTCAGCGGGCGGGCAGGGTCAGTGGGACACGCGGCGTCAGCCGCGTCGCCGGCCAGTACCCAAGGGACGCGGCTGACGCCGCGTGTCCGTCGCACGCAAATTGAACAGTATTGGGCTCAGCGGAGCTGCCAGACGGTAAAGAACGCGTCGTTGTAGACCTGCGCGGCGTCACCGCCCGGTTTGTCCTTGCTCGGAAGGATCATGTATTCACACCCGGAGACCGGCGAGATGGCCTGTTCCACGGATAACGAACAATAAAGTTTCGCGGGATCGGACGCGTAGGCGCGCGCACAATTGTTCCCGCAAATGGTGGCTTGCGGATGAGCCGCGGCGAGCCATGCAACAGAGCGGTGGCTGCTAAGCGCCTGATCGAGGTACTGCCGGGGACCGATGCGGCGCGCGTACAATGCCAGCATCGGCGCGTTGATTTCGATAATGGCAATTCCGAGCAGGGCGAACAGAAGAACGCCCACAAGCGAACCGGCGATGGAAACGCGCACAAGACGGCCGCTTTCCGGCCCATCGAAGAACGCGCTGGCTTTCCCCACAAGAAGTACAACCACAAGGCTGAGTGGCAGGATCGCGTAGCGCACCATGGGGGCCATGGCCAGCCAATATGCGAGGTAGACGCCGCAGAAAATGAGGCATGCACGGCGGGAGGGCAGTCGCGGTCCGGCCAGAAGGATAGCGAAGGGCAGGAACGTCAGCAGGGCGATCCCGGTTGGATTGGGCAGAGGAGATTCGAAGGCAAATGAGTTTCTGATGGGAGCCCGGAAGCGAGGTATGAACCGCGCGAGACGGCCGGGGCCTGGATGTCTGGACGGACGACGGTTCACGCTTTGGTGGAGCGACGCTGGATAAACGGGATTTCCGGTGAGGTAAGCGGTTCTGGCATGCCAGTAGAGAGCCGAGGCAGCCAGTATCGCGCAGAACACCAGAGCCGGGCGAATCCGCCGGCAGGCATACAGGAAGAAGCAGATCAGCGGGACGGCTCCGAACAGGGCGACATGCTTGACGGCGAAGCTGGAGCCGAGCAGGAGCGCTCCGAGAAAAATCCACGCGCGGTTCCGCGTTTCCAGCCAGTGAATGAAGACCAGCAGCGCGGCGGCTTCGAAAAACACCATGGCGCAGTCGTCTTTGGCGTTGGCGCCGGTCCAGTGAACGAATGGCATCATGGCGGCGACGACGATGCCGGTGAATGCCGTCGCGCTGTTCAGGCCGCAGGAACGGGCGATCAGGAAAACCACGAAGAGCGAGAGGACGAAGAACAGTGGCGGGATGAGTTGCGCCGCCGGCTGGCCGCCGATGGACCAGGCCATGGCCATGATGGTCTCGCAAGCCTGCGGATAGTAGCTGTTTTGTTGAGTGGGCAGCGGCTCGAGCGCATGCTGAGCGGCGTAGTAGCGGGCGTTGGCGAGGTGGTCCGTGAGAGGATCGAAAGCGATGCTCGGGGAAAGAGCTACGGCAAGGGCGGCGACCGCCGCGATGACGGCAAACACGAAAGCGATGCCGGCTAACCGATGTTGGGGAGCCGATGTGGCGAGAATTGCCCGGAGCGCGCCGATGCCGGCGAGGGCGTCGCGCCAGAAGACGCCGGTTGCAGCAACCAGCAGGAGCAGGAACAGTGGCGCGTAATAGAGATGCAACAGACCAAGAACGAAAAGGAGGGGGATCAGGAGCGCACAGCCGAAGGCGAATCCCAGAGTCACCATCTCGATGGGAGTGGCGAGGATGACATGCACGCTGCGCGCGAAGCGGAGGCCGGCGGCGAGGCAGGCGAAGAAGAGCAGGACAACGAACAGTGTGGCGAGGGGCTGATAAATCAACGCGAACACAACGCAGAGGGCGGCCAGGGCGGTGAACTCATATCGCCGCAGACGCTCGTTGCGCAGCCACGCATAGACCGGCCCGGCGGCGATGAGAACCGGCAAAGCAGCGAGCAGCAGAGTACGGAAGATGGGGCCCGGGCTGCTGAAATAATCGACTTCCCAGCGGAAGTACCTTGCGGCGTAGGCCGCCACCAGTCCGAGCCACAGAAACCAGACGCACAACTTCAGACGGTGAGATGTGAAAGCGTTCGCGATGGTCAATTCAGAGCGATTGTATCGTGGAGGCAAACACAGGTTGAAGCCTGTGCTACCCGTTAGAACCAGCGGCTCATGATGACTTTCTGTTCGGTGTAGAAGGCGACGGCGTCCTTGCCGTGCGCGTGCAGGTCGCCGAAGAAGGAGTTCTTCCAGCCGGCGAAAGGGAAAAACGCCATCGGAGCGGCAACGCCGACATTGACGCCCACCATGCCCGCTTCGCAGCGCGATGAATACTCGCGGGCCGCTTTGCCGCTGGCGGTGAAGATGGACGTGGCGTTGCCGAAGGGCGAACGGTTCACCAGCTCGATGGCTTCGTCCAGCGTTTGGACGCGCATCACCGAGAGCACGGGGCCGAAGATTTCTTCGCGGCCGATGGTCATCTCCGGCGTGACGTTGTCGAATATGGTGGGGCCGAGGAAGAATCCGCCGTTCGCGGGCTTGCGTTGGCGGCCATCGACGAGCGGCGTGGCGCCCTCGGCCACTCCTTTTTCCACGTAGCCTTCGACGCGCCTGGCGTGATCGGCGGTGACCAGCGGACCCATCTCGATGCCGGGCTCCGAGCCATCGCCGACGGCCAGCGATTTTGTGCGTTTGACGAGCAGATCGAGCAGCGGACCGGCGGCGGCGCCAACCGGGACCAGAACGCTGCCAGCGAGGCAGCGCTCACCGGCCGCGCCGAACGCGGAGCCGATGATGGCTTCCACTGTTTTCGGCATGTCGGCATCGGGCATCACCACGAGGTGATTCTTCGCGCCGCCGAGGGCCTGCACGCGCTTGCCGTGGGCTGCCGCCGTTTTGTAAATGTGGCGGGCAACGGGCGTGGAGCCGACGAAGGAGACGGCCTTCACCAGCGGATGATGCAGCAGCGCATCGACAGCTTCCGGGCCGCCGTGGAGCAGATTGAGCACGCCCGGCGGAAGGCCGGCGTCGTGCAGCAGGTTGACCGCGAGCGTGGGGGTGAGCGGGACCTTCTCGGATGGCTTCAGGACGAACGTGTCGCCACAGGCGATGGCAAACGGGTGCATCCACATGGGCACCATTGCCGGGAAGTTGAACGGCGTGATGCCGGCGCAGACGCCGATGGGCTGGCGGATGGTCTTGCAATCGATGCCGGCGGCGACGTCGTTCAGCGAATCGCCCATCATGAGGCTGGGCATGCCGCAGGCCACCTCGACCATCTGGATCATGCGGCGTACTTCGGCTTTCGAATCGTCCGCGGTCTTGCCGTTTTCGCGGGTGAGCGTGGCGGCGAGTTCGGCGGCGTGTTGTTCGAGCAGCGACTTGTAGCGGTAGAGCACCTGGACGCGATCGACCACGGGCACGTCGCGCCACTTCAGATATGCGGCGTGGGCGGATTGCACGGCGCGATCCACATCGGCTGCGGAGGCGTAAGGGACGTGAGCGAGCACCTCGCCCGTGGCGGGGTTGGTTACCTCCGCAGTGACGCGGCCCGCAGGCGTTTGCCAGATGCCATCGATGTAGAACGAGACGGTCTCGACTTTGGACGCGGTAGCGATCATGATTCTGCCTCCCATTCCGGCTCCGCGGCGGCGCGGGCGTTCTTCGCGATGAGGTCGCGCTGCATGAGCATGGTGTAAATCGCGCCGGATACGCCGAAGCCGACGAACCAGGCATAGTCGTAGAGCAGCCGCAGGGGCGGGACGAACAGGCCGAGCAGGGCGACCGCGGCTCCCGCGCCCAGAGCGCCGATGGCCTTCCAGTTGAAGCCGCCATCATATTCGTAGATGCCGCCGCGGCGGTAGAGATCGTCGACCCGCAACTGCGCGTGGCGGACGAGAAAATAGTCGGCGATCATCACGCCGGCGATGGGGCCGAGGAGGCCGGAGTAGCCGACCAGCCAGCCGAAAATGTAAGAGCTGAAATCGCTGAGCAGCTTCCAGGGCATCATGAGCACGCCGATGACGCCGGTGATGAGGCCGCCGGTGCGGAAGGAGATGAGCCGCGGGTTGAGGTTCGAAAAATCGTTCGAGGGCGAGACCACGTTGGCGGCGACATTGGTGTTGAGCGTGGCCACCAGCAGCGCGATCAGAGCGATGAAGGCGACCAGCGGATGGTTGAAGCGGGCGAGAAGCTGCACGGGATCCCAGATGGGCGCGCCGAAGATGACCGCCGAGGCCGACGTGACGGCCACGCCGATGAAAGCGTAGAGGGTCATGGCAGTGGGCAGGCCGAGCGCCTGGCCGGTCATCTGCGCTCGCTGCGATTTCGCGTAGCGGGTGAAATCCGGGATATTCAGCGCGACCGTGGCCCAGAAGCCGACCATGGCGGTGAGCGACGGAATGAAGAAGCGGAAGAACTCGGCGGCGTTCTGAAATTTGCCGGGGGAGCTGAGCACGGGGCCGAGCCCGCCGGCCTTTCCGGTGATCCACCAGAGCAGCAGTAGACCGATGCCCAGCATGAACGGCGCGCCGATGCTTTCGAGGAACTTGATGGTCTCGATGCCGCGCCAAATGACGACGATGTTCAACGCCCAGAAGGCGAAGAAACAGATCCAGACGCCTCCGGGCAGCGCGGTCGCAGCGGGCCAGAAGATCTTCAGCATGGTGTAGATGGCCTGGCCGCCGATCCAGGTCTGAATGCCGAACCAGCCGCAGGCGACCAGCGCCCGCAGAACGGCAGGCACGTTCGCGCCGCGCACGCCGAAAGAAGCACGGACGAACACGGGGAAAGGAATTCCGTATTTCGCGCCGGCATGAGCGTTGAGCAGCATGGGGACGAGCACGATCAGGTTGCCGAGCAGGATGGTGACGATGGCTTGCCACCAGCTCATGCCGCCGGCGATCAGTCCGGATGCGAGCATGTACGTCGGGATGCAGACGGACATGGCGACCCACAGCGACGCGTAGTTGTAGACGCCCCATGAGCGGCGTTCCTGAGGGACGGGAGCGAGGTCGGGGTTGTAGAGATGGGGGTCGTACGAGATGCGGTCGCGTTCGGGCGTCATTGCCATGCGCCTCCGCGAGCGGCGCGGCGCAGATATTCGCCACGGCCGGGCTTGCCGAGAAACTCGCCGCGATCGACGATCACTTCGCCGCGCGAAAGCACAGTGCGGGCATTGCCGCGCACGCGGAAGCCTTCGAACATGGAGTAATCCACGCGCATGTGATGGGTCTGCGCGCTGATGAGATGCTCGGCGTTCGGATCCCAGATGACAAGGTCGGCGTCGCTGCCGGGCGCGATCTCGCCTTTGCGCGGATACATGCCGAAGATGCGCGCGGGCGCGGTGGAGGTCAGCTCCACGAAGCGGTTCAGCGAAAGCTGGCCCTTATTCACGCCGTGATGGTAGATGAGCTGGAGGCGATTCTCGATGCCCGGGCCGCCATTGGGGATCTTCGTGAAATCGTCCTTGCCGAGGATCTTCTGGTCTTTGAAGCAGAAGGGGCAATGGTCTGTCGAGACCACCTGAAGATGATCGTGCTTCAGGCCCTCCCAGAGTTTCGGCTGATGCTCTTTGGGGCGGAGCGGCGGGGTAAAGACGTATTTCGCGCCTTCGAAATTCGGCCGTTCGAGCTCTTCGATGGAGAGCAGCAGGTACTGCGGGCAGGTCTCGGCGAAGGCGGGCACGCCGCGGTCGCGCGCCTCGCGGACCTCGTTCAGCGCGTCCTCGGAGGAGAGATGCACAATATAGACCGGCGCGCCGGCGATTTCGGCCAGGGCGATGGCGCGGTGAACCGCTTCGGCTTCCGCGCGCGGCGGACGAGTGAGGGCGTGATAGATGGGCGCGGTTTTTCCTTCGGCCAGCGCACGCGCGATGATGACG
>Ga0326727_10019351_pt1 | contig 13706 bp, 11 predicted proteins | sample MB2enrmetagenome_FD_207643 | JGI IMG/M metagenome (GOLD analysis project Ga0326727, IMG submission 207643) | Lab enriched peat soil microbial communities from McLean, Ithaca, NY, United States - MB29MY | ecosystem: Environmental > Terrestrial > Soil > Wetlands > Peat | place: USA: New York... | reverse complement strand
GCCGTGGTAACCTCCACTTTGTTTTGCGCACGAGAAAGAGCACTCAAGCTTCTATGTCGTCCCATTATTGTTTCAATACACAACCTTTGCAACACAATCTTTCTTATGAATTCATAAACGATTTCCGAAGCAAGCTGAGATTTTCGTCTTGCCCTGTCCATGGAACGGGCTATCATGCGGTGGACGCCGAGACAGACATCGGAGGCGGGCACGCCGGCCGAGAAGCGGCGCAACAAAGGACGGCGAAATAAGGCCGGCTTTTGTCCGGCCGCCTTGTACCCGGCCCCGGGTTTAGGGTTCAGCACACGAACACAATTCCGATCGACAGGGCGCGGGGCACTATGGCGGGTTCTACGCTTCGGTAGATCGGGTATATGTCCCACCCCGCTCTCGTGACAAGACGGAACACGTTCACTCCTGCCGCCTCCAGAGACGGACGGGCCTTGAGCGCATGGGCGCATCTCTTTCCTTCCAGGACCTGACATCTCTCTTCAGGACCGCAGAGCACCGCCTTGCAGCTCGACTGAGAAAAGCCGGCGGCCAGGTAGTAGCCGTTTCCAAACGCCAGTGTCTCGAGCCTCCCGGCGATCTCCATATTTTTCCTCGCCCATTCCCGGCCCGTCTTCTGTTGGACGGTCCGGTCAGAGAAGTCGGCGACAGGAAGCACCTCGATCGCATACAGGACCGCCCACTTGTACCGGCCCAAGGCGCGGCGCATGAATTCCGGATCAGGCCCGTGGGGAGGACAGTACGGGTTCTTGCCGTAGTAGCCGCACATGGGAACGGAGCATTTAAGCCGGACCCTCTCATCCACCTCCGCCCACTCCGCCGGTACGACCTCAGCCATGGACGCACCGAGCGCGAGCGCTTTTTGTCTCAAGTCCTCGAGGTCCCTCTTCAGCACCTGGGGGGACACCCCGGACGAGACCCGCCTCGCCGGTCCTTTCTCGTTATCCGCCGCGTGTGAAGGCTGCGTCTTGTCTTTGCTTTTCAAGGATCCATCTCGCCGTCACCGGATCTTTGTGTCGTCCGGCGTCTTCCCCCCGGAGCCCGTCTCTTGCGCCGCACCCGCAACGGCTCCCTGCCCGCCACAGTTTTCATGCCCCGTCGTTTGAGGCCACGGGAGGGGGCGCGTGCCCTACCCGTGCGATAGAGAGAAGCAACCCGGGGTCTTCCGAGGAGGAGCTGCCTCCTCCACGAAGACCCCAGGGCTCTTACTACATCTTAAGTCTACTGCCAAAAAAGCTCATCCCTTAAGACGGCCGGAGCGCAAACACCTCTCCGCCCCCTCCACCTACACTGATGAGATGGTGCTACGGCTGAGGCGCGGGAGCCGGCTTACCCCTGAACGGCGGGAGCAGGTGGTCGTCGCGCGTGGGTTTTCTCGTCATCCTCGCGACCTTCTTCGGCGCCGTCTCCACGTAGAGCACAGAGACCAGCATGATCACCAACCCGGCGATCGCCGCCATCCACATGGGAGCGTAGAGACTGAACGCGTCAGCGAGGGCGCCGGCAATCGTCGGCATGACGGCCGCGCCGATAATTTCTCCGACAGCCGTGGGAACACCGACAGCCGTTCCCGCAAACTCGGGAGGCACGCTCTCCGCCGGCAGGGTACCCAGGTACAAGGGGAAGAAAGCGCCCCCGAACATACCCCAGAAGAAGAAAAGGATGGCGAAGGCGGCTACACCGGTGCCGACCGGCATGGCGATGATCGCCAGACCGGAGACACAGCAGAGGAGGCCGGAGAGCATGATCGCAGCCTTACGCCCCATGCCGTCCGAGAGTCGGCCCATGATTATCATACCGAGGAATCCGCCCAGGCCGGACGCGGACATGGCCATGCCGATCGATTCCATGCTCAGGTGATGGACCTTGGCAAGAAACAACGCAGAAAACCCGCTGTAGATCCAGAGCCAGGCCATGACCGGTATGCTGTTGATCGTGGAGATGATCACGTTCTTATATTTGAGCACATCGGTCAGCTTCACTTTATGCCCTTGATCGTACACGACCCTCTTCTGGCCCGCTTTACGCGCCTTGATGCCCGCCGCGACCGAGGGCGGCTCGTGCATGAAGAAGGCGGCGATAATGGCTAGGATGATGCCGGGTATTGATATGATGTAGAAAACATTGCGCCAGGACCCGAATTTGGTCAGGACCCAGACCGCGAACATGGGTCCCACGCATACCCCGATGAGAAAGAAGCTTCCGGGGATCAGGGCAACGAAGGCCCCCCTCTTCTCTTCGGGCGCTTCTTCCCCTACCGTGGCGAGGGCCGGGCCCCAGGGGCCTCCCTCGAAAAATCCGAGGACCCCCCGGACAGCCAGCATGCTGCCCAGCGTATTGACCATCCCGGTCATCCACGAGAAGATGGAGGCGAGGATGGCACAGCCCACAATGACCGGACGCCGGCCGTAGGTATCACCGATACTGGCCCATATTATCGTACCGAAGGCCCAGATAAGCCCGGTGATCGATATGATCATTCCCACGTCCGTATAGCTGAACTTCATATCCGCCTGGATCGCAGGCATGATGATGGCGATGACGATGCGCTGGATTGCGATGAACCCCCAGATCAAGCCCAAAAGGATCGTTAGCTTTTGATAGTACTTCATAGGCCCTCCCCTTTTTTTGTTTCGTTTTTCTTTCCAAGCCCTGGCTATCGCTTCCCCCGGTTCGTCCGGCCGCACTGTGCGTCATGCTTTCGGGACCGGGGGTACAGGTCAACCAGTATGCGGCAGCCCTCGTCTCCCGGCTCACAAACTCCCGGGGCCACCGCTCCCCCCACTGTCCAGTGCTCTTCGGTTCCTTTCGTCACCTCCTTTCCAGGTTTTGGTCTTTATCCAATTTTGTTCAACCGTCAGTACATGCTTCTCCATTATTTCAGGCAAACCGTCAATAAACGCGACTCCTCTCTTCTGACCGCACACCGGTACCTCGCGCTTTTTCAGGCCCTTTAGAAGACATTGTCAGGCCGGACGCAAAAATTATGCAACACAAATTTTCTAATAATGTCATAAGCCGACTAGGTCGCTCACCGCGAAAGTTGTATCCCGGCCTTTTCGCTGTCCCACGTGTTCGGCGTCACACCCGCCTGTTTGAGCAGGTATTTTTGCACCCGCTCAGTCGGTGTCTTCGGCAGGGCGTCCATGAACTCCACGAATCGAGGTACCGCAAAATAGGGCATCCGCTCGGCGGCGTGCCGGATCAGCTCTTCGGGGGTGAGGGTCTCGCCCGGCTTGAGCACCACGCATATCTTCACCTCATCCTCGGCAAGTTCGGACTTTACCGCGACCGCCGCCGACTCAAGCACCGACGGGTGAGTATTGATGGCCCTCTCCACCTCAAAGGAAGAGATGTTTTCCCCTCTTCTCCGGAGGGCGTCCTTCTTCCTGTCGACGAAATAGAAGAAGCCGTCCGCATCTCGGCTGGCCAGATCTCCCGTATGGAACCAGAGGTTCCTGTATGTCTCCAGCGTCTTGTCCGGCATGTTATAATATTCGAGCATCATCGTAAAAGGCTCGAGGGGCCTAAAGACGATCTCCCCCGGCTCTCCCACGGGCACTTCGTTGTCCAGATCGTCGAAAAGCTTGATTTCGTAAATAGGCAGCGGTTTTCCGCAGGAGCCCGGTCTCCGGTCATAGAGGGTCGTGTGGACCGGGATGCCTATCTCCGTCATGCCGAAGCCTTCCATACACTTCAACCCGAACCTTTTCTCAAAGCGGTCCATCACCGGCTGGGGACATCCGGCCCCCAAGGCAATGCGGACAGGGTTGTCGATGTCGTCGGGCTTCTCGGGCTGCTTGTCAAGAATGGGAATCACCGCCCCCAGGTAGTTGAACTGAGTCGCCTGGTACTTGCGGATCTCGCCCCAGAAGCGTGTGGCGCTGAACTTGTCGGAAAGCACCATCTGGCCTTCGGCGAGCAAGGCCGTTATTGTCGTGAGACACTGACCGTTCATGTGATAAAGAGGCAGGAAGGTGTAGAAGATGTCATCTCTGCCCCCCTCACGAAGGGGAAGCAGCTGTTCGGCTACCACGATCCAGAACTTGTGGGGACCCAGGGCTCCCTTGGAGAGGCCGGTGGTCCCCGAGGTATAGATGATGTTTTGAGGGTCCGAGGGGGCAATATCGATGCGCACCTGATTGTCGGGGACCTTGAAGAAGTCCTCGAAGCTCATCATGGGAATCTTGTATTGCGCAGCCTCCTCCTCGGTGAAGCCACCCATAACCACTATTTTCTTGACGTGCTTCAGGCCGTCCTCTATTAGTTTTACCCGATCCAGAAACTCATGGGCAATCACCAGAACCTTCGAATCCGACTGATCGACGATGTGGCGCAAGAATTCGCCCTTGTAGGACGTGTTGATGGGGACCTCGACCGCCCCGATCTTTGCCGAACCAAACCAGAGGTGCAGGTACTCGGGGCAGTTGGGGAGCATAATGCTTACCTTGTCCCCCTTGGTGATTCCCTGGTTCAGGAAGGCATTTGCGCACCTGTTTGCCTGACTGTTGAGCTCTTTATAGGTGAAGGCCTGGTCTTTAAAACGGAGAAAGATTCTGTCCCCGTTCCTCTGTGCCCTGTCTTCGAGCAGCTCTCCCACGACGTAGGGTACGGTATCTCTTGCCATAATAAACCCCCTTACGGTTAATGAAATTGCGTCTTAATTGTTCCTTCCCTGAAGATCACCTAAGACCGGTTCCCGCACCCGCCCATACCGAGGCCAGGGCCAAGGCAGAATCACCTCAGGCTCCTGCAGCCCGCAGGCTCGGTCAATTATTGTTTTAGACGGCAACCTTTGCAAGACAATATTTCTAATGAATTCATAAATAACTCCAAAACTTTGTATGGACGAAGGAGGCGGAAAATTGTAATCTAGAGTCTGTGAAGCTCCCTCAGATCAACGTGCAGCAATTGATCTCCTTCTATTTTGTCGCGACGGAAAAAAGCTTCAGCGTCGCTTCTGAAAAGCTTTTCGTCACTCAGCCTGCGGTAACCCAGCAGATAAAGGGCTTGGAAGGACAGTTCGGGGTCAAGCTTGTCAATGTGAAGAGGAAAAGGGTCCATCTTACGAAAGCAGGCGAGCGGTTGGTCAGCTATTCGGAAGAGATCATCAACCACGTGATGATGGCAGAGAATTTCTTGAAAAGTTATCGCGTCAATAACCTCCACATCGGTGTAGCGACAACGCTCACCCTTTACCTCACTCCCATAATCGACACATTCAAGGAACTCTTTTCTTCGGTAAGGGTATCGGTCCGGGAAGGCCCTTCGCTGATGCTTGTCGAAGACCTGCTCGACTATAAGTTTGACATCTGCCTTGTCGGTACCCTTAAGGCGATCAATAAGAAATTGCACGTCACGAGCATACCGCGACTGGAGGGAATGGTGCTCGTCGCGAGCCCCGACTATCCCTTAGTCCGGAAGCCTGAAGTCAAATGGGAAGATCTGGTAGATTACCCACTCATCATCCAGTCGGAAGGATCAACGGCAAGGGAAGTGATCCTGGAACATTTCGCGAGTAGAAACCTCACCCCCATGATCGGCGCGGAAGTGGACAACGTGGAGTGCGCCAAGCAATTGGCCCGGCAGAAGAAGGGTGTGGCACTCATGTTCCTTCCCTACATCAGAGAAGACGTGGCCCTCGGAAAGCTGACCATCATTCCCGTTGTCGACGGCGAAATAAAGCTCGGCATCGACATAGTGACGAACCAGGAAATGCCTGTCTCACCGATCTTGAAGGCTTTCATGGGCCTTGTCGAAAAACACTTCAGCTATCCTTTTTCCAGGAACGATTCCTAGGCGGGCGTGGCGGATGCAGCTCGGTGGAAGGAGCGGCTCGCTCGGTGATACGAACGTTTTCGGAAGGTGGTCGTCTCCGCGCAGCGACTCGTCTCTTCGGAGAAACTCCTCTCGAGATAAAGGCGCTCCCCGAAACCGGAATCAGACCCGAGCTTGTCCAAGGAGGACGGTCCCCTCCAATGCGTCGGAGAGCGCATCGACTACAGCCCGGGCAAACTCGCGGCTATTTATCTCTGCATCCACCTCGACAACCGTTATTCGAGGGTCCAGGTACCTCTTCAACGTCGCGATGAAGGCCTCGTCCGAAGGCGGGTCGTAAAAGACGCCATCCTCGACACTGAGAGAGGAAAATCCTTTTCGGGGAATGACGCACTTGACCCTGCTTTTGTACTTGTACCGGCTCAGTTTTTCTGCAACCGCGGCTGCCGCCTCTTCCATTTCTTCGGGACTTGTCCGTGCCTGGACGCGCGCGGCATCCAGCGCGAAAAGCTTTCGCTCTGCCAGCCTCCTCGAGACCCAGAGAGGGTCTCCGTTGTTCTTCCTGTCCATCGGGCCACAGCTCAGCACGTCAAAACCTCCCGGACAAAAGATATAGGGGATCGGCTGATTGACTGCGGCTTCGAGGCGGTCCGGATTGGACGCCCGGTTTCCGCCCAGAAGGTACTCACTGAACCCTGAGGGGACAAGATCGATAAATGCCTTGAAAAAACCCTGCTTTACAAGATCGAAGGCTGCCCTGTCGCCGAAACCGGTGGAGTGAAAAGAGACAACCTCATACTCTTGTTCCAGCATCTCCCGCACATAATAGGCGCCCTTCTCACACAAACCGAATTCGGTTATGGCAACCGATGACCTGTTCTCTTCCGTCAAGACTTCAGATCCTTCTACCATTCCCGACACCGAATTGGCTCCATTCAGCGCAAGGGTTCTGATGAACCTGTTCATGCCCACCGTATCGACGACGCCGTGCATTACCGTGATATCACTTACCGTGAGGAATTCAGCGAGCCTGGCGGCATTGGCGGGCATGGTGAGGGCACTCGACACGAGGACCTTGGGAACCCCAAAAGGCAGGCCTTTCATTGCCGTCAGCGCCATGAATGCACCGGTCATTCCCGTGATGGCGATTATTCCCCTGATCTCCCCCGCTCGGTGCAGCTCCATCACTTTCCTTTTCAGGCCCTCAGCCATGAGGGACGTAGCCCTGTCCCTCTCCCCGGCAACCATCTCCCTTATCTCCTCGATGGTCGTTCCCGCAAGCCCGGCGATTTCCCCACAGCTCACATCCGCTTCGAGGGAAGGAACGATCGCCCCGGTGCCGATGCTGATGTCTATCAACAGAGGTGCATGCTTTCTCATGCTTATCTGATCCCTGGCGATTCTGAGCGCGTCTTCCCTCTCATCCAGCATCCCGATTATAGCGATTGACACTTGCTGTCCCTCCCGTGATCCCCGGAAGCCCCACCGCACGGGACTCCAAGCTTATAACCTCCCATTGCCCTGAGTCAATCCGAAATTGCCCATCTCCAGGCGCCTCCACCCGCAAGGCCCCTGGAGATGCGACTCGCGGTCCTCCGGCGCGACCTGGCCCAGACCATAATCTGTCCCAAGGGGCACCGGCCGTCCCCTTTCCCGAACCATCCCCATTTCCTCGGTCGAAACAGAGACGCGAGAGCACGGTACGTCGGGGCCCTCCCGTCCGGTCGCCCGCCGCTCTATAAAAATAAAGGCCCCATAAAGGGGCCCTTATTTTCGTTCGATCGATGGTTTACTCTACCACTACGTTGATTGCTCTCGGGCCTTTCGGCGTCTTCTCGACGTCAAAAGTAACTGTCTGACCTTCGGACAGCGACTTGAAGCCCGTGCCGCTGATCGACGTATGATGCACAAAAATGTCATCGCCGTCTTCTCTGCTGATAAAGCCGAAGCCCTTTGAGTCGTTAAACCACTTGACTGTTCCCTTTGTCATGCTCGAACACCTCCTTTTAAGCGTTAAGAAGGTTACGTACAGCAATAAAAAAAAGCCACAAAGCTCAGGAGTCTTTGCGGCCTTCATACAGCAAAAACGTAAACTTCTGAGGTATAGTATCGCAGAACGGCGGGGAGATGTCAAGAGATATTTTTTTGCCGGCCTTCCCGAGGTTTTTGACCTGATGTCAGATCATCTCATGGAAACTGCCGGCAGCGACCGGATGGAAGAGTGCCGAGGCACGCGGAGGGAGTGGAAAAACAGAGGAGGGAGTGCAGGCGGGGAACCGGTTATCGATCCTGCGCAATGCCCTGAGGGAAAAGTGGCGGTGGTCGATTAAGGTTTGCTTTCGTCAAGGACAACGTGGTACACTACTCGTATGCAGGGAAACCCGGCAAAACGAGCCGGCAGCGAGGATAGCTCCCATCCGCATACGCCTCGGGATGTCGGTCATGTCGTTTTTCGGGAACCGGGTTTCATCTCTTGAGCAAAGCTCAAAGGACGCTCAGTGACGGCATCCCCCGTGATATGCCGCTGTTCTTGCCCCCCCTTAGGCAGAGGGCCTTTCGGACCCTCTCATTACGTATTTGACGGTAATCGCAATGTACGTACGGTCCAGAAAGAGGAGGGCCCATGATCGAGCACCGGCTCACAGGAGCTAAAATGGTCGCAATGCAATTGACCACCGATGAGGGGGCGTTCATCTGCAATATCGATGAATCCGACATGACAAAGGTGGCCGCCCGGGAATCGGGCACGTTCATCGTTATCCATCATGCCATCCGGCTGGATGCAATGTTCGAGGGACTGTACGAGATCCATAGGACGAAGATGATAGAGACGAGCTCAATCGATTTCTATCAATCCTTCCATAAGACGACGACATACAGCGCGCGGAAGGTGAAAGCCGCCGGATGACGCAGGGAAGGGGAAAATGGGTAAAAACATTCTCTTCATAGATGGTGACCAGACGATAGTCGAGGCGGTGAACACCATGCTTGAAGACATGGGACACCGGGTTCGGATGGAGACGAGCGGCATGGATGCCCTGAGCGTTTTTTCCAATAACCCTGATGGGTTCGACCTCATCATCACCGATCTCGGCATGCCGGACGTCTCTGGCTTACTTCTGGTCGAAAAACTTCTGAAGGTACGCGCCAATGTCCCGGTCGTGCTCCTCACCGGGTTGGAGGGCCAGGCGCAATCGAGGGCGCGGGAATCGGGTATCCGCTGGTTTGGCATGAAGCCGCTGTCGATAACCGAGCTTGCCCACACCGTGGAAAGCGCCCTGATGGAAGCGCCATAGCAGCAGGCCTTCCGCGACGCTTCTCCGCAAGCCTTGCCGGGACTAAAGAAAGAGGGCCCTCAGGCCAACGGACGCGTTTTACGGTCTGCTCATCCGCCATCTCCGTTTCCCGCCTCAGGCTTTGACCGGGCCAGCATCTCCCTCAATTCCTGCCCCTGGACAATCTCCTTCTCCGAAAGAAGGTGCGCGAGATCGTCGAGCGCCTGCCGCCGCTCGGAAAGGAGATTCCGTACCCTTTGGTGGGCCTCTTCCATCACCCTCGAAATCTCCTCGTCGATCTGCGTCGCTCTTGTCTCGCTGTAGGTTTTGTTCGGCGCGTAGCCCTCGGGCGGGAACATGGGCTGGTGAGCCCGTTCATAGGTGACCAGCCCCAGACGATCACTCATGCCGTATTCTGCGACCATGGATCGGGCGATATCCGTAGCCCGCTGCAGGTCGCTCTGGGCGCCCGTGGAGACTTCACGGAAAACCAGCTCCTCCGCGACCCTGCCGCCCAAAAGCACGGCGAGGCGGTCCAGCAGTTCCGCGCGCGTGAGCAGGTACCGGTCCTCCGTGGGCTGCTGCTGGGTATAGCCGAGGGCTGCGATCCCGCGGGGAATAATGGAGATTTTGTGCACCCGGTCGGCGTGCTTCACCGATTCGGCCACAATCGCATGTCCGGACTCATGAAAGGCGACGATCTCCTTCTCCTGCGCATTCATGACCCTGTTCTTTTTCTCAAGTCCCCCGACCACCCGGTCGACCGCCTCATCGAATTCCGCAGATCCGACCGTCTCCTTGTCTTTCCGGGCCGCGAGCAAGGCGGCTTCGTTCACGAGGTTGGCCAGGTCGGACCCCACAAAGCCGGGGGTGAGGCCGGCGATTTTGCGGAGATCCACGTCAGGACCCAGCAGCACATTCCTGGAATGGATTTTCAGGATGGCTTCCCGCCCGTTTATATCGGGGCGGTCTACCAGGACCTGCCGGTCAAACCTTCCGGGACGCAAGAGTGCGGGGTCCAGAATTTCCGGACGGTTGGTGGCAGCCATGATTATCACGCCTTTGTTCGATTCGAATCCATCCATCTCCACCAGGAGCTGGTTGAGCGTCTGCTCACGCTCGTCATTGCCCCCGAAGACATTCATCCCCCGGGCCTTCCCCAGCGCGTCCAGCTCGTCAATGAAGATGATGCAGGGGGCCTGGCCGGCCGCCTGGGAGAACAGATCGCGGACGCGAGACGCGCCCACGCCGACGAACATCTCCACAAACTCGGACCCGCTGATGCTGAAAAAAGGCACCTTTGCCTCCCCTGCCACCGCTTTTGCAAGGAGGGTCTTGCCGGTCCCCGGCGGTCCCACCAGAAGCACGCCTTTCGGGATTCTTCCCCCCAGCTTTTGGAATTTGTCCGGGGTCTTCAAGAACTCCACGACTTCCTGGAGCTCTTCTTTGGCTTCATCGATCCCCGCAACGTCGACGAAGGTAACTTTCGTCTCGCTCTCCGCGAACAGTTTGGCTTTGCTCTTGCCGAAGGACATGACTCCCTGGCCCGGCCCCCCCATTCTCTTCATGGCGAATCGCCATATGAGCACCATAATAGCGATGGGGAGAAGCCAGGAGAGAATGCTCCCCAGCAGTTTGTTGTCATAGTGCCCGGAATAATCGATCTTGCGGTCATCGAGCTCCTTCACGAGGCCGGGGTCATCGACCCGAACCGTGGTGAACTGCTGGTCCGGCTGTTTTTCCTTTCCTTTCAGCGTTCCCGAGATACTCTCCGGGCCTATGGTCAGCTTGCTTACGCCGCCCTCTGCGACTTTTTGCTTGAACTCGCTGTAGGAGATCGTCTCCACCTTGGAAGAAAACAGATATTGCTGCAGGTACATGACGAGGAGGATGACTATCAGGAAATACCAGATGCTGAAACGGGTCTTCGGCGGCAGGCCGTCCTTCCTTTTCTGCGGACCCTGCTGACCGAGTAGCGAGCGAAGCCTGTCGATCAAGCCCTCTTGCTGCCCTTTGTCACGAGAAGGCACACCATCCTCCCTTCATGGGCTGGCGGGATATTTCCCGTACGTAAGACCGCTCCCCGATTCAAGAATTAGGAAGACCGCCATGCCCTTCATCATATTACCATATATGACGGCCGACTTCCCGTTTTATGCTGTCTGTTCCCTGCGCCGCTCCGGCGCACTCCAAAAATCGTTGCTGCCCCGCCCGGACAAAGGGATATCCCAGTCTTATATAATAATACAGATGACCTCCCCGGGAAAGATACGCACTTCCAATCCCCTGGTCCCGGTTTTTGCGTTCCCGGGCAGGGAATTCCTCCGTCTTCTCGCCGACTTGGGTGCGCTGGCCATTTTCTTCTCCCTGGCCTTTATCAAGATATTCCGGCGAAAGCAGCTCCGCGAGATCGTGAGCCAGGTATTTTATATCGGCGCCGGATCGTCGCTGATCGTGATGCTGGTCGGACTATTCACCGGTATGGTGCTCGGACTGCAGCTCTTCTACACCCTGGTAAAGTTCGGCTCCGTCGGTGCCCTCGGCTCCGCCGTCTCCCTCTCCCTCATCAGGGAGCTTGGGCCGGTCCTCACCGCCATTATGATCACGGCCCGGGCCGGCTCCGCCATGGCCGCAGAGATCGGCATCCTCCGCATCTCCGACCAGGTCGACGCCCTTTACACGATGAGGGTGGACCCCGTGAGGTATCTTGTGAGCCCGCGCATCGCCGCCTCCCTCATCAGCTTCCCCTTGCTCACCGCCTTTTTTGACCTCATCGGGATTATGGGAGGATACGTCACCGGGGTGCTCCTGTTGGGGACCAACGGGGGCACGTACTGGTACCGCGTGCAATCCTCCGTCGATATGGTCGACGTCAGGGGAGGTTTCATAAAGGCCCTCGTCTTTGCCGTGATCGTCTCCTCGATCTGCTGCTTTCAAGGCTATTTTTGCCACATGCGGACTGACGGTTTCGGGGCCAGGGCCGTAGGTCTCGCGACTATCTCGGCCGTCGTGCTCTCGTGCGTGATGATCCTCATTGCCGATTATGTCGTCACTTCATTTCTTATGTAGGTTTGGGTAGGTGTGGCCGTGGAGATGCCTTTGATTGAACTCCGAAACGTGACGAAGCGGTTCGGCGACCGGACCGTCCTCGACAGGGTGAACGTCAAGATCTATGAAAACCTGATTACCACGATCATCGGCAAGAGCGGCACCGGCAAGAGCGTGTTGCTCAAGCATATCATCGGCCTCCTCAAGCCTGATGAAGGGACAGTGCTTTTTCAGGGAAACCCCGTCGACGCCATGAAGAAGCGCGAATGGGAGGACTACAGGAGCGGCGTCGCCTACCTGTTCCAGAACAATGCGCTCCTCGACTCGATGACGGTCTTCGATAACATTGCCTTTCCCCTCCGGCAGACAACGGATCTCGGCAAAATCGAGATTGAGAAAAGGGTGTTGAAAAAAATCGAGGACCTGGAGCTGGGCGAAGCGGCCTATAAGTATCCCTCGGAGCTATCGGGGGGGATGCAGAAACGGGTGGCCCTGGCCCGGGCCCTGGTGACCGACCCGAAAATCGTGCTCTTTGACGAGCCGACCACGGGTCAGGACCCCATCCGGAAAAACATGATCCTGAGCATGATCGTCCACTACAGGAGAAAATTCGGGTTCACCGCCGTCCTGATCAGCCATGACATTCCCGATGTCTTTTTCATCTCGGATCGGATCGTCATTCTCTGGGAAGGGACGATAGGCTTCGAGGGAACCTACGAAGAGGCTGTCAGGCGGAAATTGCCCTTGATCGATGAATTCCTCCGCAGCCTGGAGGGCTTTCAGGACGAGCTGACGGGTCTGCTCTCCCGGGAGGCGTTCAGGGTGCACTATGCCGCGATGCTGGGGGGCGGCGCCACGATACCCGCTATTTCAGCGGCCCTTTTCAGCGTGGAGTTCGATCTGCTCCACGAGGCCCTCGGGCCGCAGGCAGCAGTGGAAATCCTCAGGGCCCTTGGCGAATACACGAACAGGCGATTCAGCCCCGTGGGAGGTTTCTCCGCCCGTCACCGCAGGGACCAGATCCTGACGATATTCCCCCACACGAGCCTTGACGAGGCAAAGGAGCTTGTCTCGGGCTTTGCCCAGGAGCTGAAGGAAGAGGCCCTTGCCCGCATTCAGGGTATTGCCGCGGCAAAGGTGGGCGCTGAAGCCTGTCTGGAGATCCACGTCCGTGCGGGCGTCACCGAAGTCTCACCCGCTGACGATATCGATCAGATAATCGAGAAAGCCGAAGCAAAACAAGAGATTGTCGCAACGCACCGATGCGATGCCGGAGGTGGGGTGTCATGAAAAAATATTCCATGGAAACGGTGGTCGGCGTTTTTGTGGTGATCGGCCTCATCTGCGTGGGCTATATGACCGTGAAGCTCGGCAAAGTTTCGCTCTTTGGAGAGGACACCTACCCGCTCTATGCCCGGTTCTCCTCGGTCTCGGGACTGAGGGCGGGCAGCTCGGTCGAGGTCTACGGAATCCAGGTGGGCAGCGTGACGAGCCTCAGCATCGACTGGGAAAGGCAGATGGCGGTCGTCGGCATGGAGATCGGCAAAGGGGTGAAGGTATACGACGACGGCGCGGCAACGATAAAGACCTCCGGAC
>Ga0326727_10019350_pt1 | contig 13707 bp, 11 predicted proteins | sample MB2enrmetagenome_FD_207643 | JGI IMG/M metagenome (GOLD analysis project Ga0326727, IMG submission 207643) | Lab enriched peat soil microbial communities from McLean, Ithaca, NY, United States - MB29MY | ecosystem: Environmental > Terrestrial > Soil > Wetlands > Peat | place: USA: New York... | reverse complement strand
TGGAGCTAAATCCCATTAAAAGAAATAATATTGATGGATTGGAAAAGGAAATAGTAGAGATTTATTTAAATAATCTTAAAATCGTTGATGGAATATCCAAAGTCTATGGATTCAAAACTATGTATTATTGGCAACCGATAATTTATTATAAAAAAATATTAACTAATTTTGAAGAATATTATAATCATGACGAGGAGGTGAAAAAATTATATTTTAAAACATATGACATCCTCCAACAGGAAAAACCAAATCTGGCCAGATATAACTTTTATGATATAAGTGGTATTTTAGCTAATTCAAAAGAATCATTATATATTGATTATTGTCACGTCAATGAGGAGGGCAATAAAGAAATAGCTGAACGCCTAGCCAATGATGTTTTAAACAATATTAACGCGAAAAAATAAGCCATATGTTACTATGATATCATTACTATTAATATGGTGTTATATTGCGATAATAATAGTCATTTATGGTATCACTGGGGTTAGGTTTTTAAGATATTTATTCAAATTTGATAATCAACAATACCCGCCTTTAACGATTATTTTTATCCTGGGCCTCTGTATCGTAACTACAATATGTGGATATTTGTCTTTATTTATCAATTTAGGATTAACGGCTTTTGTTTTAACATTCTTAGCAGCAATTTTTATATTTATTTATTATTATAAAGAGATTGTTGGGTTATTTAAGGAATATCTCAATAAATTATTCTCGTTTAAAAAGTATCTGCTAATAATCTTTGCTTTTTCAATCTTTTTTATTGTAGTAAAATCTACCAACCCGCCTGCCTCGGTTGATACCGGTCTCTATCATGCCCAGGCCATTAGATGGATCGAAGAATACCGGGTAGTGCCGGGGCTGGGTAATCTTCATGGCCGGCTGGCCTTCAATTTCAGCTGGTTCCTTCCTTCCGCCCTGTTTAGTCTTTCCTTCCTGAAAATCCAGCCTTTTCACGTCCTGAACCAATTATTACTGATATTCGTCTTAATAATGTCGTTTGAAGCCGGTGATGAAATAATTAAAGGGCACATTTCCTTTGCAAACCTGGTGAAAGTTGCAATTATTATTCCGATTATCCTGGTCTTTAAGAATCAGCTGTCATCTCCAAACGTTGATATGCCGGCCGCACTATTAATTCTGGTCTTATTCATTTATTTTATTGAAATGTTAGAAAATGAGACGCCGATATCTGATGGGTTAGGACCGATCATAGTCGCGCTTATTGCTGTATATGGGTGTACTGTAAAATTATCTTCAATACCGATAATGGTTTTTGGGATATTTATCATCCTTGAGAAAATAATGGAAAAAAAATATATGGATATGCTAATAATTTTAGGAATAATTTTGATTATTTTGGCACCCTGGATAATCAGAAATATAATATTATCCGGATATTTGGTCTACCCTTTTCCGTCTCTGGACTTTTTTAATTTTGACTGGAAAATTCCCTTAAAAGCGGTGGTGGCCGAGAGCCGGGGGGTCAGCAATTATGCCCGGAATCCCGGCTTAATCCCCGACGAATGGTTGAGTCGGGGCCTCAGCTCCTGGTTTCCAAGTTGGCTGCACTATGTGATTACGGATTATCGAAAGAAGTTGGAATTTATGGTAATGCCAGCCCTGTTTATCCTAGGCGCTATTATTATTAATAGTTTCAGGGAGAAAAGCTTAAGAATTAATTATGATGCCATTAGAAAATATAAAATTGTTTATTTAGCGGCGGTTACTGGAGTTATTTTCTGGTTTTTCACTGCCCCGGACTTGCGGTTGGGTTATGGGTTTATAATGATAATCCCCCTATTGGTCTTTATGCCCATAACCGCATCTTACCGGCCATTTGTCGCCAAATCGGTCCTGTTGCTCACTATCCTGGTGCTGCTCTATTTTGAAATTGTTTTTATCATTGGAGACCTCCCCGCCCTGAAAAATCGCCTGATTCTTCCGGCTCCTTACCCTGAGGTCGCTTTACAGACCATTCGGGTCGGCGACCAGGTGGTTTATGTCCCCCAGGCCAAAACAGGCCTGTGCTGGTACGCCTCCCTTCCCTGCACCCCTTCTCCGGTGGCAAATTTGGAATTTCGAGGCAATAACTTGCAAGACGGATTTCGGTCTAAATTATAAGCCGGTTGTTAATTTGCTTCGTGATTGCTGGCGCCGGGCAGAAAAGGGGGCAGGGTGGACAGTGGCACTCTGTCACCCATTGACCCGACAGATTTAAGGAGACTCGAGTATGTCAATCATGAAAAAACTGGTAGGGGAATTATCGGATTAACAATTAATACCGATTACCATCTAAATTTATAAAAGCCGCCAAAATCACCGAGGGCGGCGCCGGCAAACTCGCCTCAGGTAGTTTCGCCAATTTCCTCAGGAGGATTTGCACATGCAGAAATGGTCTAAAGTAGTTATGGCCGGAGTGATCGCAGGTAGCCTACTTTTGGGTAGTTTGCCGGCCTTACCTCAATCAACCAACGACCCAGGCATCCAGGAACGCGAAAAGCTTCAGCAGGAGCGGATTCAACAAGGGATCAAGTCCGGGGAACTGACCCAGGGCGAAGCCAAGCGCCTGGAGGGTCAGCAAGGCCGGATCCAGTCAACCGAGGACCGGATGAAGGCCAGTGGCAATCTAACCAAGGCGGATCGGACCAAGTTGACCCGTATGCAGAATCGGGCCAGCAGGAACATCTACCGCAAAAAGCACAACAACCGTACCTCCTAACCCTTAATAACCACCAGTCGGTCCATTTTTCCGGGGGCTTCGGCCCCCTTTTTATGCAGGTTCCCTTATTCAGTTGCCCCGCCGGTAATCTGGCGGTCCCCCATCACCGCCAACTGGAATTATTTGCCCTACAGATGCCCATGCAAGATATGCACTAAAAAAGAGGAGGCCGGGGCCTCGGGGGAAGTGGCTGGTTTTCCCGTCCTTTAGGGTTCCGGGCCGTTTCCCGGCCGGAGCAGGAAGCGGCTCTTGCCCGAGGCGATGCGCTGGCCGTCGCTGAGGCGGATGATCTCGCCTTCGGCCAGGCGGCGGCTGCCGTTGGGGGTGTGCAGGACGCCCCGCACCCGGATGGGCTCGTCGGGTTTGAGGGGGGCATGAAAACGCACCTCCAGACTCAGGGTGAGGCCAGGGCCGGCGAAGCGCCAGACCGCATGGGCCATCAGCTCATCCAGCAGGGTGGAGAGGATGCCGCCGTGGATCACCGCCGCCCAGCCCTGGTATTCCCGGGGGAGGCTCAACTCAGTTTCCGCCGCCATTTCCGCCTCCAAATAACGCACTTTAATCTGGAAGCCTTGCGGATTGTTTTTGCCGCAGACAAAACAGTAGTTGTCGACGGTGGGGGTGGGCTGCGGCGGTTTGGGGAATTGGTTCTCCCTGGAAGTCATTGGCTTGCCTAAGGTTTATCTCTTGCCAAAAAGGGCGGACAGAAAAATTATTAGCCCCGGCGAGGCGCCTGGGCCCCTTTTTTGTGGTTTTGTGGTCAGTTCAGCGGGCAGTTAGTCAGCCTAGCCCGGCTCCCTGGCCCCTGACCCCTATTTTTTCGGGGTCAACCCCAACAAGGCGGCGATCTGGCCCGCCAGGTCCGCCGTCTGTTTTTCCGGGTCCCCGGTCCTGGCGGTCAGCAGAAGCGGCCGGTTCTGGTACTCCGGCTTGGGGGTCACCTCGAACTCCGGCGGGAAGCTGTTATCAAAATACCTCTGCTGGAAGCCGATGAATTTTAGATGGTGGGCAGTGGCGTCCAACACTCCCACTTCCCCAGAGAAAATAACCCCTTCCTTCAAGGCCGCCCGGAAGCCCGCCAGGGATTCGCCCCCCTGGGTGCAGGCGATGTGGCCGTGGCGGTTGGCCAGGAGCATGGAGTCCATGATCTCCTGTTCGCTCACCTGAACCACCGCGACGCTGCCCTCGCCGGCCCGGCGGTGGTATTCCTCCACCAGGCGGATGACCCGGGGCATGGAAACCGGATTGCCGATCATGGCGGCCTGGGCCACGCTAGGCGCGACGGTCACCGGCATGAAGACCCGCCTGGCCGGGTCCGGCTCCAGGTAGTAGCGGAAGACCGGGTCGGCGTGGCGGGACTGGACCCCGATGATGCGGGGCAGGGTCTCGATGATCTTCAGGTCGTGCAGGCGCAGAAACCCCTGCATGATGGCGGTGATGTTGCCGGCGTTGCCGATGGGCACCACCACCACCTTGCCGGTCAGGTCATAATCGAACCACTGGGCTACCTCGAAGGCATAGGACTCCTGGCCCCGTATTCGCCAGGGATTCTTGGAATTGAGCAGGGCCACCTGGTAATGGTCCGCCAGGGCCTCCACCACCTTCATGCAGTCGTCGAAGACCCCGGGGATTTCCAAGACCTGGGCGCCGCTGCCCAGAGGCTGGGCCAACTGCTGGGGAGTGACCTTGCCCTGGGGCAGGAGCACCGCGGAGGCCACTTTATCGCCCAGGTAAGCACCGTAAAGGGCCGCGGCCGCCGAGGTGTCGCCGGTGGAGGCGCAGATGGCCAGGAGCTTGCCGGCCCCGGGCCGCCGCGCCAGGTAGTTGAGGTAGCTCAGGGCCGCGGCCATGCCCCGGTCCTTGAAGGAGGCGCTGGGGTTCTGACCGTCGTTTTTGAAATAAAAGGCGGCGCCCACCTCCGCCTGGAGGTTGTCATTGGCCGCCACCTGGGGGGTGTGGCCTTCGCCCAGGTAGATGAGGTCTTCCAGGGGGATGACCGGGGTGATCAGTTCATAAAAGAGATGGATACCCTTCAGAGCCGGGATATTCAGCATCTTGCGGTAATCGAACAGCCGCCTCCAGAAGGCCCCGGGTTTTTGGCTCAGGCGGGCCGCGGCCCTGTCTTCCAGGAGAAACAGGCCCTGGCATTTCGGACAGGTATAGAGAAGCTGGCTGATCTCATACTCCGCCCCGCATCCGAGACAGCGATAAACCAGGTCGCCTTCCGGCTTGGGGATGAGATGCGGGCGAAGGTCAGCAGGGAATTGGTTGATTTTCAAGATTCCTCCATAAATCCTTATACTTAATTATGAATAATAACATAAAGATAAAATCATAGTTCAGAAAAATTTGGTTTTTGGGGTTCAAGAAAAAAGGCTATGATTCCGATAAAACTAATAAAAGCATCGAGCCGAAAAAATGATTCGCGCCTTTTATGATTTTAGATTAGAATGGGTTTCAGGGTAGTCCATAAACGAGAGAATTACGGATAAGTTAATGAATTTCAAGGAAAATGAGTCAGCCACGAAATTGAGAGGAGGCTATTACACCGACCTAGATATAGCAATCTTTTTGACGCGCTGGGTTTTAGGGATCAAACCCAAAAGCATATTAGAGCCAAGCTGCGGTGACGGGATATTTTTAGAGGCTTTATCCCAGTTAGATTACAAATCCGTAAACTCCTTTACCGCGTTAGAAATAGAGGCTACCGAAGCTACCAAGTCCAAAGAAAGGGCCCATAAACTAAAAGATATCGAAATAGAGATTAAAATTGAGGATTTTCTAATCTGGTCGCTTTACCGATTCGGAAACCATCAGAGATTTGACGCCGTAGTCGGCAATCCTCCATTCATCCGCTATCAGTATATGGATAGCGTCCTGCAAGGCCGCTCCCAAAAAATATTCGAATATCACCGGCTCCATTTTACCAAGCATACCAATCTCTGGGTTCCGTTCATCATAGCTTCAATTTCTCTGCTTCGGCCGGGGGGCCGCTTGGCGATGGTCGTTCCCGCCGAAATACTACATGTGATCCACGCCCAATCATTAAGGAAATTCCTGACAGAGCAATGCTCAAAAGTTTTATTTTTCGACCCTGCAGAGCTTCTATTTGAAAATATCTTGCAAGGAGCTGGCCTGCTGCTGGCTGAAAAAAAATCAGATTTGGATGATAAATTCCATGGAGTAGCCATCATTCCCACCAGGACAAGATTATTCCTTGGGGAAGACCCGGAAGCCTATTTTTTAAAATCAGATTTTGTAAACGGAAAAATCCTGACTGGCAAATGGATGAAAGCGCTCCTCACAAAACATGAGCGTGATATCATTGACGATCTTTCCCAAAAACCGGAAATATTCGAGTTTTATAAGATCGCCAGTGTGGATGTCGGGATAGTCACCGGTGCGAATAATTTCTTCCTGGTGCCTGACGAGACAGTTGAAAAATATGGGTTAAAACGATGGGCTTATCCAATGTTCGGGCGCAGCAGCCATGCTCCCGGAATTATTTACGATAAAAAAAATCATGAAGATAACCGGAAATCAGGGCTTCCTACAAATTTTTTATGGTTTGATTCAGAGAGAGTGGAGAATTTTCCCGAGTTAGTTAAGGAATATATTAAAAAAGGAGAAATAGAAGACCTGCCTAAGCGCTATAAATGCCGCATCCGCGAGCCCTGGTATGCCGTTCCATCTGTATATGCCTCGCCGGTAGGAATGCTTAAAAGGTGTCATGACTTCCCCAGGCTGATACTCAATGAAATCTTGGCATTTACCACTGACACGGCTTACCGTATTAAAGCCGAAAAGGTAGAGGACTCTAAACTAGTATTTTCTTTTATTAATAGCCTTACTGCCCTGTGTGCGGAGCTTGAAGGAAGGCATTACGGCGGCGGGGTATTGGAAATGGTCCCCTCTGAAATTGAGAAGTTGTTGATCCCCCTGCCTGAAATCATTCAATATGATATTAAGCTGCTTGACAAGAAAATCCGAAATGGAGCCCCGGTTGAGGAAATATTCGAAGCCCAAAACGATATCTTGCTGGGGGCGGTGGGTCTTAAAAAAAATTCCCAGGCTGATCTATATTCAGCCTGGGATCGGTTGCGCCTGCGGCGTCAGAGAGGGAAAGCCAAAAATGTAAGTTAGGCTATTTCGATAAAAAAGGGTTCGTTTTTGCCTTCTGCCGGGGCATATAGGTAAAAAGTCCTTCCAACAAGGTTCAAATCTCTGATCTGGCCGCTTAAAACTCCCCAATGAAGAATAGTCGTATAATTGGATTGGCCTGCTACCCCACTGGGTTTGTGGCTTATTCCAAGCTGGTGGATTCCATAGGGCTGGCCAAGAATTGTAATATCAAATCTCACCCTGGTTGATTCTACAAAAGGAGTTCTCCTTTTCTCCGTCCAGGGAAACTCGCCAAATAAGGTATTTCTGAAATATGAGGTCTGATCTATTTTCCTTGCTTCCACTGTGAATCTCGCCTGAGTAAGCCTCAGTCCTCCTGTCGGATTACCAGGCTGCCTTTGGACGTCTGATGCCGGTAAATCTGGCTTTATCCATTTAAGCGGGCCGCGATTATCTGCCGCCGCAACTTCAAGCGTTATGACCGTCTCAACCCTGCCAGCTCTCCTTTTTTCATCCCTCCTTAGTTTGTATATGGTGTGGGGACGCGGGACCAGTATCGAATTTCCCCCAAATAGCGCCTCGGCTGCCTCCAATTCAGAATCAGCTGTCGCCTGTCTTCTCTGCGGGCCTCCTCTACCGGCTCCAGCACCTCTCCCACCCGTCGCCCTTTGGAGTAAGGGAGCAAAACTATCCAGTGTTTCTAATGTGACCAGTTTCGCGAATCCCTGTCCGTCTTTCATTGCGCTTCCTGCTTCTCTTGGTACTCATGCCAATAATCGCTGATATGATCGATCATTTTGTTGTAGCAGGCAAGATGATCCCTTTCATTCAGGTTAAGCTTAATGGCTACATTGACCTCGATATTATCCACCAGTCCTCCCATGCTCCAATTGGAAGAACCTGCGATAAGCAAAGCCTGCTGCTTTTCTTCGTTCGAAAACAGGTAAATTTTAGGATGAAAGGTGCGCCCTTTCTCATGGTAAAGATATATTCTTACGTTAGGATAAGCATTAAATTTGGTTAAGATGGTCTCTAAAGCCTCGTAATCAGATCCTCTAGTTTCAACCCCGAAGGAATCCGCTCCAAAGGTCATTTCGATCTCACCGCCACCTTCGGCGAATGCTTGCATGGCATCAAGAAGTTCCTGAACTGTCCCGGACTGCTTGCAGAAGGCTATCGCCGCCTTGAAATTGGTCCAATTTCCATTATTGAATTGCCTGATAAGCAAATTCAATAGCGAATTTCCTTCTGTGGCTGCATAGGGGAGGATGAAAACATCGATATCAGCTAACATTATCTGGTCTCAAAATAAAGGAAATGTTAAGTAAATCTATATAATGATTCGTGCCCTATATCGAAGCTCAAGATTTCTTGGCAGGTCCAAATTCTTGACTCCGTTGATGTTTCACCCTTTCGGGCGAACGACTTTCGAGCCACGCGACAAAACGGTTGGTTAAATTGTTTGGGATTTCCAAAAAATGGCCTCTGAGGCCAATGACTTTACCGTTGGTATCTCGGCCGAAAATCGCGGGGTCATCGATATGAGACTTTTCAGGTTGCGCCTCCCGCAGGATATCCATTGCCTTTTCATCAAACTCGATGCCAGGCTTGATGTCTTTCCCCAGGGCAAAAAAGCGGTTCTCCAGCAGCATGCAGCAATCGTGGTCAAAGGCCTGCCACGGTTTCCCTTGCTTCAACGTTAGCTGCCGCCCTTTCACAAGAATGTTGCGCCTGGCCGATTTGGAAACCAAGTCTGAAACCCATTTTTCTTTCTTAATGTGCTCGTCGCTCACATGCTTGTAGCCGATAAGCATTCCATCCTCCAAAACCGGGCGCACATACAATGGGGAACATCGATGGTTTCGCAGCTGCTGGAATCTGTCGCCTTTTAGGCGTTTATCCGCTTCTGCGAAAGTCATCACCTCAGACAGTTTTCCCCACCAGACGACTTTGCGTTTCTTTACATTTCCTAATGTGTTGACCCCAACGATAAATAGTTCTTCAGTGACCGTGTGGTGGCTGCGGTATGGTCCTAAAAACTTTTCCCTGAGGCACTTGCGAATGCCTTTTTTACCTGGTCCGAAAAAAATCAGTTTTTCATCCACGCGCCAGGGTACTTGGCCGCGGACACAGTCAGGATTACTATTGGCGCCCAAAACATAAATCCACACTCGGGCCATTGTCATTTCCTCTCTTACTGGAGATTGGAATTTATATTAAAATATGATTATTTATCAAGAAGTTAAGTGATACTTCTTCAATTTATATTGCAGCAGGCTTTTGGTGATGCCCAGCATTTCGGCGGCCCGCACTTGTACCTGGCCGCTCTTTTCCAGGGCCCGGCGGATCATCTGTTCCTCAATGGCCTCCAACGCCTCGGGCAGTGGGGTGTGCAGGGGCACAAAGCGGTCGATGTCCAACTTGGCCTCGCCGGCCGCGGCCGGGGCCAGCCCGCCGGGCAGGTCCTCGGGGGTGACCAGGTCGTCGTGGCAGAGAATCACCGCCCGCTCCATGACGTTTTCCAGCTCCCGGACGTTTCCCGGCCAGGGGTACTGCACCAGCACCTTCAGGGCCTCCGGGGTGAGGCGGATCTTGCCCCGGATGTTTTCCTGGGCGTACTTTTTGATGAAGTGCGCGGCCAGCAGCGGAATGTCCTCCGGGCGCTGGCGCAGGGGCGGCACGTGGAGATGGACCACGTTGAGGCGGTAGAACAAGTCCTCCCGGAAGCGGCCGTCCTCCACCTCGGCTTTCAGCTCGCGGTTGGTGGCGGCCACCACCCGGACGTCCACCTTGATGGTGCGGTTGCCGCCCACCCGCTCGAACTCCATCTCCTGGAGGACCCGCAGCAGCTTGACCTGGAGGGCCTGGGACATCTCCGCCACTTCATCCATAAAAAGGGTGCCGCCGTCGGCCAGCTCGAAACGGCCCTTGCGCATGGCCACCGCGTGGGTGAAGGCGCCCCGCTCGTGGCCGAAGAGCTCGCTCTCCAGCAGGGTTTCGGTGAGGGCGGCGCAGTTCACCGAAATAAAGGGCTTCTGGGCCCGGTTGCTGCACTGGTGGAGGGCCCGGGCCACCAGCTCCTTGCCGGTGCCGGACTCCCCGCTCACCAGGATGGTGGCCTTGGAGGCGGCCACCCGCTTCACCAGGGCCAGGATTTCCTGCATCGCCTTGGCCTCGCCCACGATGTTGGGAAAGCCGTATTTCTTATCCAGTTCCTGGTATAACATCCTATTGGTGAGAATCAGGCGGCGGTGCTCCAGGGCCTTGGCGATGGTCACCAGGATTTCCTCGTTCTTAAAGGGCTTCAGGATGTAGTCGAAGGCCCCTTTCTTCATGGCGGTGACGGCCTTCTCCACGGTGCCGAAGGCGGTCATGATAATCACCGGCAGGTCGGGATAGAGGCGGTGCAGCTCGTCCAGAAGCTCGATGCCGCTCATCCTGGGCATCTTCATGTCGGTGAGCACCAGGTCCAGGTCGGCGGCGCCGGCCAGCTTCAAGGCCTCCGGGGCACTGGGGGCGGTGATGACTTCGTAGCCCGCTTCGCCCAGCAGGGCCTCCATGACCGTCAGGTAATTGATTTCGTCGTCAACTACTAAAATGGTATCCATATCGGTATTTGGTTTTTGGATTGCGGTTGGCGCTAAAATTCCTGAAAAAATCGCCGGCAATTTGCCGAAAGCCAAAAGCTATTTTATCGCCAGCTCAGGCAGGGTGACGGTCACTACCGTGCCCTGGCCCACGGTGCTATCGATCTTCAGGCTGCCCTGATGGCTCTCGATGATGCTTTTGACGATGGGCAGGCCCAGGCCGCTGCCCTTTTCCTTGGTGGTAAAAAAGGGGTTGAGCACCTTTTTCAGGCTCTCGGGTTCGATGCCTTCGCCGGTGTCGGCGAACCTGATCTCGCCGCCCCGGTCCTGAGGGCCGGCCTGGGTGGATACGGTAAGCCGGCCGCCGCTAGGCATGGCCTGAATGGCGTTGAGCAGCAGGTTTAAGAAGGCCTGATGCAGCAGGTCCGGGTCTGCCGCCAGCACCCGGCCGTCAAGATGATAATCCCGGAGTACCCTGACCCCGAGGCGCTGAATCTCCGGCTCCAGGAATTCCAGGCTGCGGTCTACCACGGCCTCCAGGTCGCAGGAGCGCAGATTGGGGATGCGGGGCCGGGCAAAGTCCAGGAATTCCGTGACCTTCTCATTGAGGCGGTTGGATTCCTCCACGATGATTTGGGCCAGGCGGTCCTGCGGCTCATAGCGGGCCAGGCGTTCCTGCAGCAGTTCGGCGGTGGAGGAGATGATCCCCAGGGGGTTGCGGACTTCGTGGGCGACGCTGGCGGTCATTTCCCCCAGGGCCGCCAGGCGCTCCGATTGATGCAGTTGCGCCTCCAGGGCCCGTTGTTCTTCCTGGCGCCGGGCCAGGATAACGCCCGCCTTTTTGACGATCTGGCGCAGGACGATAAACAACAGCCCCATGATCACCACCAGGATGACCAGGATAATGAGGCGGAACTTATTGATTTCCGCCAGGTCCTCAGAGATGTTCTGGGTGATCTCGAAGACCCCCACCACCGGTCCCGCGTTGGGCGCCAGCATGCTCTCCAGGCGGAAGGGAATGAAGGCCTTAAGGGTCGGGGTCTTCTCGCGGTGGGGCCAGAAGATGCTCCAGAAGGCGTAGTAGCCGGGCATTTCGAAATAGTTCTCGCCAGCCAGGGCCTTCTGGACCCCGGGACAATTGTCACACTTTTGGCCCAGGGGCAGGTTGTCGGTGCTGTATGAGAAGACCCCTTCCTGGTCATACTGGTTCAACTGCATCACATGAAAACCGTGGATGGTGGTGCGCACCACCTCATCCAGGCGCCGGGATTGTTCGGGGTCGGACAGGGTGATGCGCCCCCCCTTCTCAAAGGCAGTGGGCACCACAAACTGCTGGTAGATCTGGTGATTAAGGTTGGATGCCAGTAGGATGAGGTAGTCTTCATTTTTCTTCAAGGTTAGCTGCTGGGCCCTGGAGGTCAGCAGCACTATCAGGATGCCGGTGAAGATCAGGATAACGATAAGACCGGGTAAAGAGAAGAATTTTACCAAACCAAAAGGGTTCAGGTCTTTACCGGGGCGCCACCACAAAGTTTTCAGGTTAAGGCTTTTCATGCATTTAGGAAATCGTGTATTTCTCCAGTTCCGCCTCGTTGAGGCCCTGGGCCCCCACGAACCCGGCCATGGCGTAATTATAATCAAGGCTCAGGGCCATGTTGGCAGTCCACTTCGGCTCCTGGCAGCGTTGGGTTGACATAGTTCTCCCGTCTCGGCGGGGCAGTTGTGAAAGTATTTTATTATAAATAAGTTAGCTTATCTATCCAAGAGATTCAAGCAAAAGCAGGGCCCGTAATCCGTGGTCAGTTCCCAGTTTAATCCAAAAAAATTAAATGCGCTAAAAATTGCTGATAATTGAGACCTGGCACCGGACTATTAAATAAATTATACCAGAAAGACCAGCGGACGTGGTCCGTCCTTGACAATCTGTAAAAAATATTGACAGAATGAGGGCGGGGGTAGAGAATTATTTCCACTGAATTAAGTTATAAATTAGAGGATTTATCTAATAAACCCAGCTTGGAACGCCCCTTGCTTACCACACGGGTGAAAGACTGGCGGCCCGGGGCTGCCTTGATCCAATTTTAGGGTAAACCCATGGAAGAGGGACAATATAAAAAACTGGGGTGGGAAATCATCCTGGCCACCCTCGGGTTCTCCATGATCCCGCTGCTTCTATTGGGGATCGTCATCTATCAGCAGTTCAGCTCCTCCTACACCGCCATGATCATGGAGGACATGAAGACCCTGGCGGAAAACCGGGCAGCCTCCATTGACTTGTTTTTGGAGGAGCGCGTCTCCCAGCTCTCTAGCCTGGCCAATACCCACTCTTTGGAAATGCTGAAAAATGAAGACTACTTGCATCGGGTTTTCAACATCATTCAGTCCCGCTCCAGGTCCTATCTGGACCTGGGGGTCATCGACCAGGAGGGCAATCACCTGGCTTATGTAGGGCCGTATCATGATATCCTGAAGTCGGTGAACTACAAAAACGAAGAATGGTTTCATGAGGTGATGGCCACCGGGGTCTACGTCAGCGACGTGTTCCTGGGATTTCGTAAGGTTCCGCATTTTATTATTGCCGTCCTGGTGCTGGAAAAGAACCAGAGCTGGATCCTGCGGGCCACCATCGACTCGGACATCATTGACAATATGGTGCAAGCCGCCTGGATCGGCAAACACGGCGACGCCTTTATCATCAATAGGAATAATATTTTGCAGACCGGGGCCCGGTTCAGCGGCAAGTTGCTGGAACAGCCGCGAACCCCGGATTTTGCCACGGCCACCGGCACTCAGGTGGAAATGGTCGGTAATGGGGTAGACTACCTTTATGCCACCAGTCTAATCAAGCCGAAAAAGTGGGTCCTGGTGGTCAAGGAAGACCCTACGGAGCAGTTGACCCCCTTGCTCCGGGCCCGCTTCATTGCCGCTTTAATTGCTCTGGGCGGGCTCTTGGTCATTGCTGGGGGGGCGGTGCTGACCACCCGCGCCATGATGAAAGAGCTGCTGCGGGTGGAACGCCAGAGGGCAACCAGTGATGAGATGTTGCTCCAGTCCCACAAGATGGCGGCCCTGGGGAAAATGGCCGCGGGAATTGCCCATGAAATCAACAATCCCCTGGCAGTGATCAGGGAGAAGGCCGGCTGGGTCAAAGACCTGTTGAAAACGGAAGATATCTCCAAGAGTGCAAATTTTCAGGAATTTGCCGAGGCGATGGACAAGATTGAGCATCATATCAACCGGGCCAAGACCATAACCCATCGTCTTTTGGGCTTT
>Ga0326727_10019348_pt1 | contig 13708 bp, 6 predicted proteins | sample MB2enrmetagenome_FD_207643 | JGI IMG/M metagenome (GOLD analysis project Ga0326727, IMG submission 207643) | Lab enriched peat soil microbial communities from McLean, Ithaca, NY, United States - MB29MY | ecosystem: Environmental > Terrestrial > Soil > Wetlands > Peat | place: USA: New York... | reverse complement strand
TCGGTGATCGGGGACCATCCGGCGGGGTCGGATAGCGGTTGCGGCTGGAAGAAGTTGGCATTGAACGCCGCGCCGGTGCCGTCGCTGGAGTTGAGCGGGCAGATCAGGCGCTGGAGATTGGCCGGGGCAAAGCGCATTCGTCCCGGCAGATCGAATTCAAGCACGGTTTCTCGCTGTGGCTGCACTTGCGCGGCGAGGTCCACCCCATAGTCACCATTGGAAATAGTGACGTTGACGGCAATGGCGGCGTTGCTGTAGGCCAGCAACAGGACGTTGCTGGAGGGCGCCAGAGTCCAACTGAAGGTGTTGGAGGTCGAACTTGCGTTGAATTCCGCCGCGTTAAGGCTGCTGCCGTCTTCGTTCGTCTCCAACCACAAGCCGAATTCGCCGCTGTCCACGATGCTGGCGGTCTGGCCGGCTGCGGTCACCGACACGATGGAACCGTTGGTGTCGCTGACGGTGAGGGAGAAATTGCTCCCGGTGAATAGGAACCCGTTGGTCGTGCGCTGGATGCCGGTCGCGGAACCCCGGATCAATGGCAAGCCGGCAAAAAACAGTGTAAGCCCGATTCGGACCAGGGCGGAGAGGCGGCGCGAACGCGGCACGAGGCTGCTGGCCAAGGCCTTTCCCTTACGGGTGCGGCGATCGCGGCTCTCAGGCATTGCGCACATATTATACGGGGCTGGCACGCGGATTCAATCCAAATGAACCCGTCCCGGTGCGGGAGAGCCATTCCCAAAACCAGGGCTGTGATCACTTCATCCGACTACTTGCCCAGAGGCGTTGCCGCTAACGTTCACCGGATGGTCCAGCAAATAGCAACAATCGCCGCCCGTTGGCGCCGGAATGCGAGCAACAAGGAGCAAGCCCCCAGCAGCGCAACAAAGGCCCCGGAGCCAGGATTATTTCTGCCCGCCGCGCTGGTGATCCTGACACTTTTTTTGCGCCCAACCGGCGCTCTTGCCGAACCGCCGTGGGACGGCCAAACCTTGCTGTTGGCGGACGGCGAGGTGTCGGCCGCCGTCACTCCGTTATCGGACGATGTTGTTCGCGTCCGGCTGGTGAAAGGAAATAATTTCGGACGCGACCACTCCTACGCGGTTCTTTCCTCGAATCTCGGCCCGGTGCAGCCGACCGCGGAAATCGGGACGGAAACAACCACCTTGAAGACCGCAACCCTGACTGTAACAGTCCAACACCATCCGATTCGACTGCGATTCACCAATCGATCCGGCGAGACGCTCGACTCTGATAACGAAGAACCGGCCCTGACGTTCTCCGGGCCGGGCTTTCGCATCGCCAAGCAACTTCCCGATGACGAGCACATCTACGGTTTGGGCGAAAAGAGCGGGCGCCTGGACAAGAGGGGCTGGCTGTTGGGCGGATACAACTATGTGATGTGGAACACCGATACGTATGCGTGGGACTCGAGCACGGATCCGCTTTACGTGACGGTGCCGTTCTATCTGGCGACACGACACGGCAAAGCGCACGGAATTTTTTTGGATACGACGTGGCGGACTTTTTTCGATATTGGGCGCGAGCAGCGCGGCACTTTGATCTTTGGCGCGGAAGGCGGGGAGGCTAACTATTATTTCATTAACGGGCCCCTGCCTAAAGACGTCATCGCCCGCTACACGGAATTGACCGGACGAATGCCAATGCCGCCGCTTTGGTCGGTCGGCTACCATCAGTGCCGCTACAGTTATTATCCGGAGGAGCGGGTGCGGCATCTGGCGGCGACGTTCCGCCAAAAGCAAATCCCCGCGGATGTGATTTGGCTGGATATTCATTACCAGGACAATTACAAGCCGTTTACCTGGAATCGCGACCGATTTCCCGACCCAAAATCGATGATAGCGGACCTTGCGGCCCAAGGGTTTCGCGTCGTCACCATCGTCGATCCGCATCCCAACATGGCGAGCGGCTACATGCCCTATGATACGGGTCTGGCCGGGGGGTTCTTTATCAAACAAACAAACGGCGGCCTATATTCCGGGAAGGTCTGGCCTTCGATGGGCGAGCACGATCCGGCGCCGAGCGTGTTTCCCGATTTCACGATGCCGGCGGCGCGGAAATGGTGGGGCGGCCTCCTGCGCGGCTTGGTGGATGCCGGCGTGGCTGGAATCTGGAACGATATGGACGAACCTTCCGTCTTTGCGCCGCCGACGGGCACAATGGCCCTTGATGCGGTGCAAGACAACGAAGGACAACCGGCCACCCACCGGGAATTGCACAACGTGTACGGACAACTCACGAGCCGGGCCACCTTTGAAGGGCTGGAGGCGTTGCGGCCAAACCAACGCCCATTCGTCTTGACGCGCTCCAGCTTTGCCGGCGGCCAGCGCTATGCGGCTGTCTGGACGGGTGATAGCACGGCGGATTGGGCGTCGCTGCGACAATCGATCTCAACCTTGCTCGGTCTGGGCGTTTCCGGGTTTGGATTTGTTGGCGCGGATATCGGCGGCTTTGTCCATCCAGCTCCGGCCGAGTTGTTCACCCGCTGGTTGCAAGCGAGTGTTTTCTATCCTTTCATGCGAACCCACACGGATTTGGGAAATCCGGACAAGGAACCGTGGTCTTTTGGCCCCCGGTCTGAGCGCATCAACAAGGAAACGATCGCAGCGCGCTACCAATTGCTGCCTTACATTTACAACGCGCTCCATGAAACGGCTGTCACCGGCGTTCCGGCCATGCGCCCGCTGTTTGTCGAGTTCCCGGACGACGATGAGGTGGCGGCGATGGATGATGAATTCCTCTTCGGCCGGGATTTGCTCGTGGCCCCGATTCTCTGGGAGGGCGCCACGAACCGGCTTGTTTATCTGCCCAAAGGCGACTGGTTCGATTACAGGACGGGCAAACGATTCGAGGGCGGGCGAACCATTGATGCAATGGCCCCGCTGGAAGCCATTCCGCTTTTTGTTCGGGGCGGCGGATTCATCTTCCGCCAGCCGGTGGTGCAGCATACGGGTGAAATGCCGGGAAATGCTTTGCGCGTGCTGATTGCCCCGGCGACCGACTCGACCGCGACATTGTACGAAGATGACGGGGCGAGCCTGGATTACCAGCATTCCGCTTTTTTGAAGAGGCTATTCCATCAAGTCCGCCACGACTCCGGCATTTCGGTGGAGATTACTTCCGCCGGAGGCTCCTACGTTCCGGCCGCACGCACGTTGGAACTGCAGTTTTGGACTGAACCATCTCCAAAAAGGGTCTCCCTGGCTGTTGCGACCGATCGGCAGGCCAACCCGGAGCGCATCCTGCCGCGGAAGACTTCCGTCGAACTGGCCTCGGCCGCGGAAGGCTGGACATGGGACGGAACGATGCTTGTGGTAAAAGCTCGTGATGATTTTGGCCGGATGCGGTTTTTGATCGAAAATTGAACGTCGGTCAAGCTTGCCCGCTCAGAGAGAGACGCGCTTCATGCCGATCCATTTTATGAAAATCTTCACCCGCAATCGCGAACCGGTGTGGTGGCGAAACACCTGCGCCATTTGTGCGCTGGTGGCGCTGTTGGGCCTCAACCTTCAGGCGGCGTCGAAGCCGGTGATGGTCCATTTCATGCCGTGGTTTGTGGCCAAGCCGTTCAGCAGCAGTTGGGGCTGGCATTGGACCATGAATTACTCCAATCCCGATCTTTTCAACACCAATGGCCAGCGGGAAATTGCTTCCTGGTATTACCCGCAAATCGGCCCTTATGATTCCGACGACCCAGTGGCGCTGGAATACCAGGTTTTGCTGCTGAAGCTGGCCGGCGTCGATGGCGTGATTGTGGATTGGTATGGCATGGACAATTACGCGGACTACGCCCTCAACAATCAAAGAACACTGGCCCTCTTCGGCTGGATACGCCGGGCGGGCCTGAAATTCTCCCTCTGTTACGAGGACGCCACCATCCTCAATGAAATCAACGGCGGCTACATCACCTCCAATGACGCTGTGGCGCACGCGCGGCAAACGATGCTCTACGCGGAAACGAATTTTTTTGACGATCCCAGCTTTTTGCGCCTCAATGGCCGTCCGGTGCTGCTGAATTTTGGACCGCAATACTTCACCTCCTCCGATTCCTGGACCGCCATTTTTTCGGCTTTGGCCGCGAGCAACAACCCCCCTGCTTTTTTCACGGAAGACAACAAACTTGCGGTCGGCGACGGCGCATTTGACTGGCCGCCAATGGGGCTGAGCCAAACGAACAATGGCATTCTCACCACCATCCAGCTTAATTCCTACCTGACACAGTTCGAACAGAAAGCGGCGATCTGGAGCGCGTTCATCAGCAGCGCATTTCCCCGCTTCCACGACATCTATGCGCAAGCCGGCGTCGGACCCTCCTACGGCTACCTGGATGACAACAACGGCCTTACGTTTCAGTCCACATTGCAGCGAGCGATGACCAACTCCTCGACGATCGTGCAGATCGTCACCTGGAATGACTATGGGGAGGGAACCATTGTCGAACCGACGGTCGAATACGTGTGCCGCGACCTCGGCATGCTCCAGAATTTTCGGCGCCTTTACCTCTCGGCGGGTTACGCCGGCACAACGAACGATTTCTCGACGGCGCTCCGTCTTTACAATGCCCGCCGCGAGTACGCGGGCAATGCGATTGCGTACGCCGAACTGAATCGGGTTTTCAGCAACGCTGTCGCCGAGGATCTTCCCGACGCCAACCTCAAACTCGGCGGATTGGAATCGCAGTCACCTGTCATTTATAATGTGAGTCTTACCGGCGACCAACTGGCGTTTTCTGTTGGCGGATACGTCTCCACCAATGGGGTCGAGGTTCAATCCACGACGGATTCGACGTTGAGTCATTGGCGGACCGTGGCCATTTTAAGCCCCGGTTCCAATGCTCCTTCCTTTACCACCAACACCGTAGGTTTTACGGCGGCTGTCTATTTTCGGATTGCAAACCCGCCCTGAACCTTGCGCCGCGCCTCGAAAACGAATCCAGATCAAACCAAATCCCGATCATTGACAATGCCAGGCCGCGGACGCCTACTTCTTTTGAATCAGCTCAAAATCGAAGAAGGCGAAATTGTTCCCTTTATTGTACTCAAATGTCAGCAATTGCCGCCCGGCCTCGTCAAAAGTGATCGTGCCGACGTCCGCCATGTTCCATGCATGCATGCTGCCGGTCTTGACAGGTAGTTTGTAGTCGCCGACCGGCTTATGGTTGATCAAAAAGCGGAACGAGGTCGCATCATTGCTGTAGAGCACCTTCACCCGGTAGGCGCCGGCCGCTTTTACGTTGACCGTGTAATCAAGCCATTGTCCGTCCTTGGTCCATCCGATATAGAGCTGGTTGGTTGTGGGATCGAATGGGGCCGGATCCGCGCCGCTCCAGTGGTCCTTGTGCTCCACGCTCGTAAAAGAAATACTGACTCCTTCATTTCCCCGGAACTGCGAAATGTAGAGAGTGCATTTCGGCCGGCGTTGTTCCACAAGATTGAAATCGTGGTTGCCGTGATTGGTGCCATCGCTATGAAATGCGACCCCTTCACCCCCATAGTCGAAGTAAGCGCATTGAATTCTGCCGGGAATATCGGAGAGACCTTGAAAAACAGAGTCCACGTAGGCAATTCCTTTGTAGTCAGGTGGCAAACCCGCCCGGCTGGTGGTGACTGAAAGCATCAACAGGCTGGCAATTACGCAGCCAATGGCGCATTTGGCGAACCTGGGATTGGCGCCTGGCAAAACAGTGGCGACGGCAGTCGTTGTTGATGATGACATGACCTAGGCTGAAACCTTAGAGGTTGTCTTGTCTGTGTCAAGCCGGATGCAGCCGGGGCTATCTTCCTTGCCCCCGGCGCCGGGATTGCATCAGCCGCATTCTTCATGACACTGATGTTCCCGGCGCCGCTGGCCGCCCTTATCTGGACTGCTTACTGAGATTCAACCTTAAAGTACTGCTGCTGATTGCCCGTCGGGAAGCTGATGTTGAAATTCCCGCTTCCGTCGAAGGTGTTGGTGGCGATCCGCGTCCACGGCGCCGCAAGGTTGGTGGAACTCAGCACGTAGTAAACGTCTTCAGCCAAACCGTTGGTGCCGGCCAAAACAATGCTTCCGGCTTGCACGTGGGCGGTGGTGATGGTGACTCCCTTTTGCGGGAATGACGGCGAGTTAGTGACCACAAGCTGGACGGCAGTGCCGTCCGCGCTCGGCTGGATATAGCCTTTAAAGCCCGTGGGCAGAGGACTTCCCAGAACAAAGTCATAGCCGCTGATAGAGCTAAGCGACTGGATGAGCGTATTTGTGCTGGGAACCTTAACCAGCGGCAATGCGGTCAGGTTGATGGTGTCCGTGCTGCTGGAAGCCGCCAAACTGGTGGCCACGACTGCCGGGAAACTGCCCACGGCCAGATTCAGCGTGGTCCCGGTGGAGAGCGAGATGCTGCCGACCGGCGCTGCCACCGTGCCGATTGAACCGGCAGCGGAGGTCAAACTCAGCGTGCCGCCGACCATGGTAATTTCGCTGTTGGCGCTTCCGCTGGCGATGATGGTACTGGCTTCCACAGTGCCGTTGGTGACGTTCAAGTCGCCGGCCGCCAACGAGATGGTGCTGGCGCCCTGGGGCAGCCCCAACACAAGCTCATCATTAGCCACCACCGTGCCGTCAACCAGGTTTAGGATACCCGTGACAGGCGCGCCCGTGGCGCTGGAGGCGGAGATGACTCCGAGTTGAAGCATGTTGACATTCAAAGTGCCGGCCCCCATGTTGAACTGGCCGACCGCATAGCCCCCGCCGAAGGCATCATAGCCCTTGCCCAGGATGAGCGTGTCGATCATGATGTCCGAACTTCCGGCGCTAACATCGACGATGGCGGATTCTCCGACATTCAAGCCTCCGCTTAGCTGTGGAGTTACGTTAATACGCGCATCGGGAGCTTCATACTGACTGGAGCTGCCATTGTAAGTGCCATCGGCGACAATAAACTCAGACACGCGAGTTGAACTTTCGCCGCGAAGGAAGAACTGTTCCGGCGGGCTGATGTTGGGATTGAACTGCAGCACTCCGGACTGAAGCGCTCCAGTCCTGCCGATGGTGATCGTGTCAGCCCAGAGGGCGTTGGATTGTCCCAAACTCACAATGCTGCCATTGTCGCCATAATAGCCACTGTCAAGGACGACGAACGCAGGTCCGCCCGCCGCGGCGGAATAACCACCCTGGATGTTCCCGGTCTGCGTCAAGTGGATGATGTTCGTGGCGGCCAGGGACAGTCGCCCCGTCTGGCGGCCAGAATTGACCAGGGTCACTTCGCCGGGTGTGACGCCCACCCCCTGTATGCCGATCAGGAGACGGCCGAAGGTGCCCTCAAACGTGCTCAGCCCCGACATATCCAGAGACGACCACAATCCGGCGGACGGATAATAGTAAGTGCTGCTGCCCTGTGAGACGATCATGACAGACTCGATGTTGGTGTCGATGACATCGAGGGCGCCGCTGCCGCTAATGGTGTTGTAACACGTTGTGGTGCCAGTACCCGGATCGGTCTGTGTTCCAGAGTCCAGAACAATCGCGGCGCCTGTGTTGGAAACCGTCAGTGTTACGCCTGGGTCAATCACGGTGTTGTGATAGGCCGAGGTGGACGACGCGTTGGTCGCGGCGTACCACAAGGCGGCGATGGATTCGCCGGCATTATCAAAATACGCCGTGTCAGGCGCCGCTGGCTCAGGCGGCAAATACCAGTTTTGAGCGTCGGACCAGTTGGTGTTGCCACCAACGGGTCCAATCCAATGGACAATTCCCCGGCCTGTAACGGGGCCGCTTTGGATTGTCAGAAGGATTGCGGTGTGGTTTGCACTTTCGGAGAGCTGGATTCCGGAATAAGCCGAGGGCACTTCAACTTGGAAGTTATAAGTGCCCGTGATTGGAGTGGCCGACTGGACGAGCGTTACCGTGACAGGATAGACCTCGATTGGCGGCAGCGCCAGGATATCGATCGTGTTACTCGACCCGCCCGCGCTGACGTTCTCGACGCTGATGAACGGGGAGGTTCCTGCCGCCTCAGCAATCGTTGCGTTGGTGAGGTTCAAACTGGTCACCGGAGCCGAAGGAGTGCCAATGCCATTGGTGCCGGCCAGCCAGCCGCCAGTCACATTGATCGTGCTGACGGTGCCATTGGTGCCCGCCACGACGCTGTTCGCCCATACCGATCCGCCATTGACATTGAGTGTGGCTTCAGGCGTGCCGCCGGATTGCGTGCCGGGCGTCAAGCCCAGGTTCAGGGTGCCACTGACAATCAATGTTCCCGAGCCGTTCACGTTGACCGTTCCCACTCCGGGACTATAGTAGGCGCCCCCGAGAGCCGGATTGTCACTCACATTGACGGTCGTGGCCGCGATAGTGCCGGCATCGAAGGTCAGCGTTCCAGTGACGACGCTTGACGCGGTAGCGCAGTTGGGGGAGGACCTCGCGATCTCCAGCGTATCCACCAGCGCGTTAATCGTCCCGCCGGTGAAGTCGCTGACACCGGTGCCGCCGCCATCGGTTAGCAGATTGTCCGCGCCGTCGCCAATATTCCAACTGGAGACGGCATCGGCGCTGGCGCCGCGGACGTAAACCGTCGCGTTACCATTGGTGACAGTCGGATTAAACTGGATCGCGCCACTAGCCCATTGACGGCCGACATCAATGTAGTCGGCGAAAATGGCGTTGGTCTCGCCCAGGAACAGGGCGGAACTCATTTCGTCCCCGTAGCCTGCCAGGGTTTCGGCATCGCCGGCGTCGCCAACGTCCAGAGCAACCAAAACAGCATCGGAGTCGCCGTCACCCGTGGACACGGTAATGTTGTTGGTTTGGGCCAGATAAACCGTCCCGACCGGCTGAAGGACGGACGTATAACCAACGGATCCCACGCCGACCAACAAGCTTCCCGCAGCCGCATTGAACGTTCCCAGTCCGGACATATCCAGAATGGCATTGGCGGTGGAGGCCGCGCTGGAATGGCCTAAGCCGACGTAAATGATGGCATCGCTATTGTCGATGCTAAGTGTGCCGCCACCGCTGATGGTGGCATTGCCGGTCGTATTGCCTTCATCGACCACGGCGCTGCCAACGCTCAGCCCGCCCGAGCCAACGGTCAAGGTCACGTTGTTGGATATAAATGTATTCTGATAAGTCCCGTTTGTGTTGGCATAGTCCAGACCCGCGATCATCAGATTGCCATTCACGATATTGTTAATCTTGGCGGAAAGGATCGCGCCCGGTCCACCACCCAATTTGGACAGGGCGGAAGAGCTTGCCGCTGCGGTCGTCGCGAAAATCGCTGGGACGCTGGAGCTGGGTTCGGCGCCCGATGACCAATTGCGCACATCAGACCAATTGGTGTTGTGAGCGGTGGCGATATCAGCGCCTGTCCATTGGTTGGGCACCACGGGGCTTTGCGTCAGAACCAGTTGGACTGAGGAGGAGTTAACCTGGAGGTGACCTTGGTAACCCGCCGGCAAGCTTCCCAGAATAAAATCGCTCCCGTCCGCGCCGCCATTGAACGTGCCGGTATAAGCAATGGGACTCGCGGATTGAACCAGGGTAATGACCGATTGCAGACCGACATCTCCCGATATGGAAAGGATATTGATCTTATTGCCGACCGAGGTGCTGGTCGTCGTCAAGTCGGCCGCAACGACAACTCCCTGCACGCCGTTCAGGTTCAAATTCAGCGTCGAATCTCCCATCGCCATGCTGCCAATCGGGGCCGCTACCGAGCCGATGTTGGCGGCGGTAACGGTGGCGCCGGACAGTGAAACCGCGCTTTCAGACAGGCCGTCGTCATCAATCCCAAAAGCGCCATCGCCCACATCGAGGCTGCCGTTGGTGATGCTGAGGCTGCCCGTGGCATACGTCGTTACTGGACTGCCCATCGTCACTCCCAGCGCCACAGCGCCGGAGTTCACCACCACCGCGCCGCCGGTGATGTTGAGGGTTCCCGTCACCGGCGCGTTCTCGCTGGCCGAAGACATGACTCCGAGTTGGAGCGTGTTGACATTCAAGGTGCCGGCCCCCATGCTGAGAATCCCCGCCGCATACCCGCCCCCGCCACCTGCGAAGCCCTTGCCTATGATGAGCGTGTCTATCATCATGTCGGAAGTGCCTGCGCTGACATCAAACAGGCCGGCAGATCCGACTTGAAACCCGCCAGGAGGGACAACAATACCGCTGCCCGGAGCTGCGTTGCAGTACCCTCCGTTCTGGGTATTATCGCCAACAACAAGCTCGGACACACGATTGGAGCTTTCGCCGCGAAGGAAAAGCTGCCCCGCCGCGGTGAGATTGGGATTAAACTCCATTACCGCCGTGCGACTGCATTGTATCCTGCCGACAGTTATCGTGTCAGCCCAAATGGCGTTGGATTGTCCCAAATAGACAAAGCTGCCATTGTCGCCAAAAAAGGGACTGTCGTTTATGACGAGCGCTGCGCCACTGACTGCCGCCTGACCCGTCCCCTGAATGTTCCCCACCTGGGTCAGGTGGATGATGTTCGTGGCCGCCAGGGTTAGTTCTCCCGACTGCCGTCCGGAGGCGACCAAGCTGACTTGCCCGGGCGCAGCGCCGACTCCCTGAATCCCGACCAGGAGACGGCCGAAAGTGCCATTAAACGTATTCAGCCCGGACATATCCATCGTCGCCCACAACCCGGCGTCCCCCGAATAAGTGCTGCTGCCTTGTGAGACAACCATCACCGACGCGCCATTGGTGTCGTTGACGACCAGAGTGCCGCCGCCAGAAATCGTGTTGTAACAGGTGGTTGCGCCTGGAGGGTTAACCGTGGGATCGGTTTGTGTTCCAGAATCAAAAACAATGGCGGTGCTTGTATTTGAAACCGTCAGTGTCGCGCCGGCGTCGATCTCCGTGTCGTGGTAGGCAAAGTTGGGGGACAAATTGGTCGCCGCGTACCACAATGAATTAATCGTAAAGTCGGTGTCCACGATATTGTCCACCGACCCCGACGAAAGGGACTCGCCGGTGTCACCAAAAAGCGCCGTGTCATTCGGGCCAGGAAGACCCTGGGAAAGCCAATTGGTGGGGTCTGACCAATTCATATTGCCGTTGCTTGGGCCATTCCAAAAGAAAGTGGCTGCGGAGGCAAGGCAGGCGGTGGCAAATAGAACACACAAAACGGCGAATCGCCGGGCAAGAGCATGCATAATTCGGTATAGTTAAGTTTCTTTAACGTAAGCGCCGGACATTCGGCCTTACTGATTGGATCACGTGCGTGGATGCTAGAGCAGCGCGTCCACTGCGAATAGTCATATAAAGTGACCACAGCATCGGTCGGAACAACAGAGCTAATGGATTTCAGAGCGAGCGTCGGACAAATTAGCGAGGCTAATTACCGCAAATACCTCCCGGTTGCGGGTGTCCATTGGGAGGTCTTCGCCCGCCCCGCAATTAAGCGGACAGCCGCGGATCGATTTCGCTCAACCAGGGTCAGCTACCCACGTATTTGGCAACCGCCGCCGTTCGCGCATGCACATGCAGCTTTTCGTAAATCCGCCGAATGTGCGTGCGGAGCGTTCCGATGCTGATGGCTAATTGGTCTGCCGTCTGTTGATACGTCAATCCTGTGGACAGGCACTCGAGAATGGATTGCTCGCGAACCGAAAGATGCTCGCCGCCCCCCCCAAGGGGTCCCGATTTTCGAAATGACGCCACCACCTTCCGGGCAACGGAACTGGACATCGGAGAACCGCCGGCATGAACGTCCCGTATGGCTTGAAGCAGTTTGTCCGGTGTCGATCGTTTGAGCAGGTAGCCGCTGGCGCCCGCGGAGAGCGCTTGGAAAATCTGGGCGGTGTCCTCATAAACGGTAAACATGACGATTTGCATTCCTGGCGCCACCAATTTGAGTTTCTCCGCGCATTCGATGCCGCTCGTGCCCGTTAAATGGATGTCCATCAAAACAACGTCAGGACGTTCCTTCGGCAGGTTCTGGAGTGCCGCTTCAGCGGTGGCATAGGCACTGATACACTTGAAGCCGGGTGCGCCGTTGATAAATCCGGCGATCGACTGCCGCAGGCCGTCTTCATCATCAACAATCGAGACAGAAATCATAGGACGCGTTTTCGTTGCTGCCGCAGCTTGGCGGTGCAAGAACATTAACACATTGTCGCACAAGCGTTAGTCGCATGAAATGACCACGCCCGTCAAGCACGCCTCGCGCGCCCAACTCTCCGTCCAAGCCCGCGAAAAAAAATCCGGGCGCAGGTCAGCGGAGCCTGCGCGGCTGGCATGTTACCGTCTGGAAACTCGTCCGTCAAAACAAAAAGACGCAAACGACACCTTTTAAAATACGTGGTCACTTTATACGACTGTACGGGAAAGTGGCATCGGGCTATCATTTTTTTATGATCTATCGGTTACGAATGTCACAACGAGGTGCCCTAACCCGGCAGTCAAAGGCTTTCACCTTGATCGAACTATTGGTCGTCATAGCGATCATCGCCATCCTGGCGGCAATCCTACTGCCGGCCTTGGCCCGGGCGAAGGCCAGCGCGCAGACGACGACTTGCTTGAACAATAACAAGCAACTAGTCGTTTCCTGGACAATGTACGCGCATGATAACGCAGATCGGCTGGCAATCAACTCCGATGTAAGCGCGCCTTTCAACAACACGCCCTCCTGGATCGGCGGGGCGGCACCTGACAATGGCTGGTTGGATTGGTCGACGGATCAGAACAACACCAATTGGCAGTACTTGATTCAGTACCCCGGCCATGCGTTGTTTGGATCCTATATCGGCAATAACTATAAGGTCTTCGCTTGTCCGGTCAACAGCGCATTCCTCGGTCCCCTCCAGCGCCCGCTGGGATGGCCCGGCCGCTGTCGGAGTTGTGCCATGGACGGCGCCATTGGAGATGGCAAGAAGTTCAACGGCCTGGCCTACAGCGCTGGGTTCTGGTGGGCCAAAAAATTCGGCGATCTGGTTTTTCCAGGCCCCACCGGCAGTTGGCTCATAATGGATGAACATCCTGACAGCATCGATGATGGCATTCTTTACTCGAGCTACACTTATACTGACGGGACGGGAGAGTTCAGTGAATTGCCGGGCGGCCAGCATAATGGAGCGTGCGGGATCGGGATGGCTGACGGCAGCAGCGTCATGCACAAATGGCAAAATCTCTTAACTCTTCATCCGGTCACCTACACTTACGACGATAATCTTCAAGTAACTAAAAACCAAGATCTTGCATGGATCGCGAACGCCACACCACGTCCCGAGCAATTGTTTGGCCAATGAATCCCGAGGAGTCGCGGTTATTCGGAGCTTCCTGCATACAAAAATCAATGTCCAGCCTGGCGAAGATTGCGGCCGGGATATTGCGCCTTGCGCTTTGCGCGTTGCGGCGGCATCTTCTTTCCATGACTTTGCTGCAAAAACGCGATTTGGCGCGGAAGCAACGGCGGCTGGATGTCTTTGGGGAAACGTGCCAGTCTGTTTCATAGTCACACTTATGGCGATTGGTTTCGCGTCGCCTTGCAGCAAGAACAAGTCGCCTGCCCTCAAAACCCGGTGGGCGGCGGCGCAAATGAATTTCATTGCGCCTAAACCTTCTTCCGCTTCGCATTGCGGCCGGCTGCGAGACTATCTTTGATTCGCTTGATATGGCCGCGGCCCATGCCTTTGACTTCACAGCCCAATTCCAGGTAGCGGCGAATCTGATCGTCGTTGAGCACGCAGAAGCAGTCAATGACGACAAAAGGATG
>Ga0326727_10019346_pt1 | contig 13709 bp, 13 predicted proteins | sample MB2enrmetagenome_FD_207643 | JGI IMG/M metagenome (GOLD analysis project Ga0326727, IMG submission 207643) | Lab enriched peat soil microbial communities from McLean, Ithaca, NY, United States - MB29MY | ecosystem: Environmental > Terrestrial > Soil > Wetlands > Peat | place: USA: New York... | reverse complement strand
ATGCATATAAGCGGGAAGCACGCTCTAAGATGAGATCTCCCAACCCAAAAGGGAAATGAAGGGCCCAGGAAGACCACCTGGTTGATAGGCTGGAGGTTGAAGCGCAGCAATGCGTGTAGCTTACCAGTACTAATCGCCCGTTTGGCTTGTCCATAGAATTTACTCTGCGCAGTGTAAGTCCGCTGTCCAAAGCACATTCAACACAAGCCCTGTAGTTATCCCAAGATGTTTGCAACATAAACGTCTAATCCCAATCTATTCAGTACTGAGAGATCGCGTGAGCGAGATTTCTTTGACATACAAGGCGCATAAGCAGATCCTGAGCTGCGCTCAGGACTTCGGCTTCGGGCGTAGGACGCCCTCAATGCGCCTCGGTTTGTCGGTGAGTTTACTACGAGGGTCACACCCGTTCCCATCCCGAACACGGAAGTTAAGCCTCGTTGGGCCGATGGTACTGCACGCGCAAGTGTGTGGGAGATTAGGTGATCGCCGGCATTATTTCTTCCCAGCAACATCGCTTGCCTGGGAGACGATGCACACAAGCCCCACCCCTAAACGGGTGGGGTTTTTTGCTGGCGCATCCGGAAGAACACCCACTCCAAGGGACTGAGCAGCGGGTAGAGGTCGAAGAGGATATCCGGCAGGGGGAAGGTCTGCCACATGCGGGCGCGGAAGAGCACGCGCAGCAGCAGTTCGAGGCGGTAGCGCAGGTTGGAGCGCAGGCCAAACTCAAATGCCATTGTCGTAGAGTGCGGAATATCCTCCCGCTCCGCGAGAAAGCCTCCCTGGACAAGAGTACGGTCGGCATAGCAAAGGATGTGATTGACCGTGGGGTCGCTCACGGGGAGCAGGCGCCCGCTCCAGTGGTCCATCGCCAGATAACGGCAGACCAGAGTGAGGGCCGCGGAGAGTTCGGGCAGGACGCCGTAGTCTTCGGCGAGCGTGGCGAGCGAGTCCAGCTCAGGCTCGCTCATGGTGCGCACCTGGGCCGCAACATCGGCCAGCGACTTGAGGAAGAGCCAACCGTCGAAGGCGCCATGGACGCAGAGATAGAGCAGGTTCTGCTGCCGCAGCAGCGTCTCTACCTGGAAGTCTGCGAAGGAGATGCTTTGGCTGGCAGGCGTGTCGCACAGCCCCGTGCCGGGCATCCTGGAGTTGCGAAACAATCTCCAGTGCAGATCGATCTCGAAGCCGGTAGTGGGGTTTTGGTAGGCGTTGTCTCTCCAGTGCGCGCGGTAGAAGGCGAACTGCCTGGGCGTAAACCGCTCCATTTGGAAGAGGCCTCGGTAACCGAATCCGCGTAACACCCGGTCGGCCTGTAGGATCGAGCTCTGGTCGATGATCAGGTCGATGTCGCCGACGGCGCGCAGGCCAAGCTCGCCGAAGGCGGATTGCGCCAGTGGCAGACCCTTCAAGACGCCCACTGGAATGTCGTGGGCCTGGAACTCCTTAACTACGCGCCGCAGTTCGGCGAGCGAGTGAAGCGCCTGATGGGCGTTGTCCTGTGAAAGCTGGTGGAGTTGATGGAGGAGTGCATCGAGCGCAGGCGAACGGAGTTCAGCGACACTGGCATGCAGATTCTGCGAGACCAGCGGCACCAGGCGGTGATGCTGCGCGAGCAGCAGAAAGTGTTGCCTATCCATTGGGCATTCGGAGAGAGCGCGGATGAGCTGGCGGTCATCGTCGCGCTGCGGCCAGCGGGCGCAGAGCAGCAGCAGGTCGAGCTCAGCGGACCGGCCTAAGCGCCATGCCGCAGACGCCTCCGCAGGATTGTGCCGTCGTTGCTGCAAGCTACGTCCGCCTCCCTGCCTTCGGTTCACAGGATACATCGTGGACCGGGAAGCACACGCCGTGCGCGCGCCGGCTGCCGCGAACGCTTCCCTCCCCCTGCTTCGTTGCACCAGGCTGTTTTATCGCTGTATCGTACAGGCTGTATCGTGCAGAGACACACTGCTCTATGAGCGCATGGTTGGATCGCTCCGCCTGCCGAATGTGGAGGAACAGCAATGAGTGAACCGGAGATCGGCCCGAACAGCATCGTCTGCTGGAGCAGCGAAGCGGTGGCGACGGAGGTCAACGGCGAGGTGGTACTGATGAACCTGGAGCGCGACCGCTGCCATGGCCTGGGCAGCACGGGGAGCGAGATCTGGCGCAGGCTGTGCCATCCAATCCGCGTGGCGGAGTTGATGGCGCAGTTGGAAGCGGAGTACGAGGCCGCGCCGGGCGAGATCGAATCGGACGTGCTGCGGACGCTGGGGGAGTATGCCGCTGAAGGGTTGATCCAAGTGTGTGCGACGTACGAATAAGAGATTTGCCTGCTGTCGCTCCTTTCTATGCGAAGAGTATCGCAGTCTGCAAATCAGAGCGCATGTGCGCAGCGGCTCGGTGACGGAATTGTGCCGCGTGTCACACGAGCCTCCCAGTGCAGGGAATAGAATCATTAAGAGGATTGGGGGCCCCGAGCCGCTATCCCACGGGAGAAGATTGTTTATGTCGAAGGGAAGCTGTGACATTGGATTGATTGGGCTGGCCGTGATGGGACAGAACCTGGTCCTGAACATGAACGACCACGGGTACAAGGTTGCGGTGTTCAATCGCACGGTATCGAAGGTGGACGCATTTCTGAAGGACGAGGCAAAGGGAACCAATGTGGTGGGCGCGCACTCGATGGAGGAGTTTTGCGGGCTGCTGAAGTCGCCGCGCCGGGTGATGATCATGGTGAAGGCGGGCGATGTGGTGGACAACAATATCGAGCAGATTCTTCCCTATCTGGAGAAAGGCGACATTATTATCGACGGCGGCAACTCGCTGTTCACCGATTCCATCCGGCGCACCAAGTACCTTGCGGACAAGGGGATTCTGTTTATCGGCACCGGCGTTTCGGGCGGCGAAGAGGGTGCGCGCTTCGGCCCGTCCATCATGCCGGGAGGCAATCCCGCGGCGTGGCCGCATGTGAAGGAGATCTTCCAGGCGATCGCGGCCAAGGTGGAGGACGGAACGCCGTGCTGCGACTGGGTGGGCGAGGACGGCGCGGGCCACTACGTCAAGATGGTTCATAACGGCATTGAGTACGGCGACATTCAGCTGATCTGCGAGGCGTACCAGTTGCTGAAGGACGCGCTGGGCTTGACGCCGGACGAGCTGCACGAGGTCTTCGCGAAGTGGAACAAGGGCGAGCTGGACAGCTATCTGATCGAGATCTCGTCGATCATCTTCGGGACGAAGGATGAGGACGGTTCGCCGCTGATCGACAAGATACTGGACAAGGCCGGACAGAAGGGCACGGGCAAATGGACGGCGATCTCCGCGCTGGACCTGGCAATGCCGTTGACCCTGATCGGGGAGAGCGTCTTCGCGCGCTGCCTGTCGGCGTTGAAGGACGAGCGGGTGGAGGCGTCGAAGGTGCTGACCGGGCCGGCGACGATCAAGACCGTGGAAGAGCGCAAGGCGTTTATTGAAGACGTCCGGCGCGCTCTCTACTGCTCCAAGATGATCAGCTACGCGCAGGGATACATGCTGCTGCGCGCGGCGGAGAAGGAACATGGATGGCACCTGAACCTGGGCGGCATCGCGCTGATGTGGCGCGGCGGATGCATCATCCGCAGCGTCTTCCTGGGCAATATCAAGGCTGCCTTCGACAAGAATCCGGACCTCACCAACCTGCTGCTGGACGACTTCTTCTCCAGCGCGCTGATCAAGTATCAGGCAAGCTGGCGCAAAGCACAGATCCATGCCATCGAGAGCGGCGTGCCGACGCCGGCGTTCTCCACCGCGCTTGCGTTCTACGATGGCTACCGGACGGCCCGGCTGCCGGCGAACCTGCTGCAGGCGCAGCGCGACTTCTTTGGCGCGCATACCTACGAGCGAGTGGACAAGCCGCGCGGCGAGTTCTTCCACACCAACTGGACGGGGCACGGGGGCAAGGTCGCCTCTGGAATCTACAACGCGTAGGATTGCAGCTTACAAAACCAAGGAGCCAGCTTCGCACCTTTGAGGCTGGCTCTTTTGTCTTTCTACTGCAATCATGTTTGATTCAGGTGCGCGATAGCGCAATCTGGGCGAGTTGCCCGGCTCTACTGGGCCTGCAGCTTCTGCCAGCAGTCCCATGTGTAGATGGCGATGATGAGTACCGTTAAGATGGCAGAAAGGCCGCCAAGCACACGAATATAGGGCATCGTCTTATTAATCTTGCGGACGATCGAACTCTGCTGCTGCTCTTCGTAGGCACTGATATCGTCCAGGAAGACCTGAGTGTCCTCATAGCGCGTGATGGTGGCGTTATAAGCGAGCAGAGCAAGAAACAGGCCCGTAAAGATGGCCCAAATGATAATCAGGAGCGGCAATTCGTTCATCATGGGGCACCTCCCTCTGCGGGACTTGCAGCGGCAGGTCAACCGGGCTTGCCGGGGCCCAAACCGCCTGACGTAGCGCTCAAATTGCAGTCCTAATTGTGCATGATACGCCAGGACAACGACGGCCCTGTGGATTTTTTTGCTTCCGCCGAGGTGCGCTGCGCGCTACGGAGTGAGCCGGTTGGCTTGCCACGACCGGAATGGTCGCATATACTGAAGGTGCGGAAGTTTAAAAGGAGAGTGCCATGGCCACAGCAACTGTAACCCCAACCCCAGAGGTCGTCACCGGCGCGCCCAAGTCGCAGCCCCCGGTCACGCTGACCCCGGCGGCGATCGCCAAGGTGCGCGAGATCATGGCCACGCAGGACCCCATCCCGGCCGGACTGCGCATCGGCGTGGTGGGCGGTGGATGCTCCGGCTTCCAGTACTCCATGTCGTTCGAGAACCAGAGCGGCATGATGGACAAGGTGTTCACCTTCGACGGGCTGAAGGTCTTCGTGGACGCGACCTCGGCGATGTACCTGGTGAACTGCACGGTGGACTACGTGGAGACATTGGAAGCGGCCGGCTTCAAGTTCGAGAACGCCGCGGTGAAGAGCACCTGCGGCTGCGGATCGAGCTTCAGCGTTTAGTTTGGAGAGAATTTATTTGCGGGATGAGGCACCCTTCGGGGTGCCTTTTCTGCGTACATCCCACCCTTCGCATACGGCCACGAAGGATGGGGCACCCGGCCTACTTCATGGCCGTCGGGCGGAGCTTGCCGATGCGACCATGCGGGCCGACGACGTATGGCAGCGAGAGGGCGTTCCAGTCGCGGTCGGCGTCCGTGGGCTCGTGCAGCGCGGGGTTGGGATGGAGGGCGCGCCAGTTGCGGCCATCGTCGGTGGAGATGTCCGTGCCGTTGGGGCCGACTGTGATCCAGGCATTGCTCGCAACGTCGTAGGCCACCGCCGTCCGGAAGCCGTGGGGTTTAGTTGCGGCGGCTTGCCAGGTCACGCCGATGTCCGTGCTGAAGGCAGCTGTACCCGCGGAGTCGTCGGGCTTTTGCGAGTTCCCGCCAACGGCCACGCCCATCACATCGTTCTTGAAGGCGGTGGAGAAGACGCCCGAGGACGCATCGTCGCCCGCGAGTGGAACATTCACCTTGTGCCAGTCGGCCAGCTCGTCGTCCGGGTTGACGTCGGAGTACTTGTCCACAAAGTAGTAGAGGAGCGCGCCGCCGGGGCCGCTGGTTCCGAACCACATCTCCGGCTTGGGATCGGGATGGATGTCCTTGGTGGAGAGAGCCAGAGATGAGTTACTGGCGGCGAATGCATGAACGCCGTCCATTGCCGCCAGACTCGCTTGGGTGTACTGATCGCCTTGCAGCTTCCAATCCGACGAGCTGTTCCAGTCCTGCGGGGAGCCAAAGGTAAAGTGTCCGTCGACCGGGTCGCCCAGAACATAGCCGTCGCTGCCGGTGCGGAAGCGCATTGCGTCCCAAGAGCCGTCGTTGTTGGGGTTGGTGAAGAGGAGGATCCAGGATTTGCAGCCGTCTGTGGTTTTGTAGAGGCGGGAGAGAGCGCCCTTGCCGGTGGACATCACGATGGCGGTGTTGGCGTCGAAGGCCTGGATGCCGCGGAAATCGAGCTTCTCCGCGCCCGGCGGGATGGTGCAGCGCTGCCAGTGCGCGCCGTCGTCGGTAGTGCGAAGGATGGTTCCATCAGAGCCGGAGGCCCATGCAATTCCCTTCCCTACGTTGTCGATGCCGCGCAGGTCGGCGGTGGTGGGCGCGGTTTGAATCTCCCATTGAGCTTGCGCAGTAGTTGCTGCAATGAGAACGCCGAGAATGAGCGCGTAACGCATCGAAGGAAGTGTATACCCACATCTCAGAATCGTGATATGAGCACCTGAATCTGTGGCAGAGAGACGGATGTACGAGAGGCAACCATCCCACCCTTCGCACGATGCCGCGAAGGATGGGGCACCCGGCGCTCAGAATGACAGAGCTTTGGCGTAGATGCCCTTCAGTACTGGGTCCAGACCTGCGTAAGCAGCTCATCGTTGATTTTGTTGAGCTGCTTGAGGGTGTCCTGAACGGTGGCCTGGTCGTCGCCGTCGAGCAGATGGAGCATCTGGCTTAGGCGGTAGGTGGTGTCCTGCAATAGCAGCTCGGCGTCCTTGAGACGCTTGCTGTCGCGGGTAAGATTGTGCTGGATGAGGGGAGTGTACTTGTCAATCTGCCGGATGGTCGCGGTGGCGCGTTCGGTGTCGTCGGCGGCGATCTGCGCTGCGGCCTGCTGGGTGAGGCCATGGACGAGTTCGGCGTAGAGGTAGCACTGCTCCTGCGGCTTGGCGTTGGCGGCACGCTGTTGCAGCTGGGCGAGGGCCTCGGGCGTGGGGATGGAGTCCTTGGGGGCGGCGTGGACGGGGAGAACGATGGCGAGTAGATACACCGCGCCAATTGTCACAGCCCACTTCCCACCCATTCCGCAAAGAACGCGGAATGGATGGGGCACCCGCCGGAATGGATGGGGCACCCGCAGGATGAGACTCGATCGAAGGGAGCAGCTCATGAGTCACCTCGGGGGAACCCCATGCTTTACTTCTTAGGCGCTAGCGCGGAGAGCCGTTGGCGCGCCTGCGACTCCTGATCGGGGAAGCTTCCACCAGCCGCCGCAAGAAACTGTTTGTAGAGATCGATGGCTTTGGAGATTTGATGCAACGAATCATTCGCTGTTGCCTGCAAGTAGAGAGACTGCGGCGAGGGTGGCAGCACTGTAGCACGCAGCGCCAGCGCTTGCAAAGTTGTTGCGGGATCGTCGATCTCGGCGGCGGCAAAGGCGAGATGGGTAGCTGCGTCGCCCAACGCGGCGGGAGTGGGAAAAGCGGCGGGGTTGGCGATGGATTGCTTGAGCAGCATCTCAGCTGCTCCGGGGCGGTGCAGGCGGAGGAGAGCCTCGGCACGGTCGTCGAGCAGGGTTGGGTCGGGGTGCGTGCCTTGCGCGGCGAGGAGGGCAGCGTAGAGCGTATCAGCCTGATCGGGATGATCGGTATCCAGGTAGACGCGCGCGAGCAGGCGAGTGATGTTGGCGTCCTGGGGATTGGCGCTGTGGAGTTTTTCCAACAGCGGTGCTGCCTGGGCAACTTTGGCGGGATCATCGGAACTGATGTAGGCGCGGGCAAGCAGGGCGGACAGCGAGGGATCGGCTGGGTGGGCGGCAAGGGCGGGCATCAGCAGAGCTTCGGCGTCCGTGGTGCGGTGCTCGCCAAGCAGGACGTGGGCCAGCGCGGCGATGACCTGTGGGTCGGCGGCCTCTTCGGGGAGGGCGAGATACCGGCGATAGGCGCTCTCGGCGGCAGGCAGGTCGGCGCTGGATTCGGCAATCTCGGCGGCAAGCAGGATGTCTTCTGGGGCCTCTGAGGTAAGGTTAAGAGCGGCGAGCAGATCGGCGGAGGCAGCCGTGGGGTTGGGTGGCGTGGATTGCTGGGCACTCCCTATAAGTTCCAACCTGGCCAGTGCGCGGAAGGCGCGGGCCTTGAGGGCGGGTGCGGCGTCGGGGAGCTGGGTGGCCGTCAGTAGTTCGCTGCGTGCTTCGGCGGGGCGCGCCGTGCGGGCCAGCAGCAAGCCGAGGGCGACGTGCGGCGGGGGAAAGAGCGGATTGGCGGAGATGGATTGGCGGTAGTACGACTCGGCTGTGGGAGCTTTGGAGTCCGCTGAGGTTGGGGCTGGGAATTCAGGGCCGAGAGCTTCCAGCGTGAGACCGAGGTCATAGAGGACCTGGGGATTGTTGGGGAACTGGGTGTTGAGGCCGGTGAGGATTGTAAGCGCGGCGGAGAAGTCGCTGGCTGCCAGCGCGTCGTTGGCCTGCTGGATGCGTGCGGCCTGGGGATCGGGTTCGCGGTCGGGGTGGGAGAAGTCCTGCGTGGCGAGCGCGGGTGTGAGGAGGAGCGCGGCGAGGAGGAGTGTTGCGGCGCGAATCATCCACGCATCACGGCGAACACACGCATCGCGAGGGGCGCTCAGATGAAAAGGCCCGGGGCTTAAGCCCATTGAATCCATTGACAATAATCAGGGGGCTGAAGCCCCCTGCTCCCTCCGAAAGGCAAACCCTGAAGTTTTTCCGCAGCCTGATTACTCACAACTCGTCACTGGCAACTGTCTTCTACCGCTCGCCCCACTTCAGCTTGGAGCGCAGCACATTGAAGAGTCCATTGGGCTGCAGGCGCAGCAGGCGCACACTGGATTGGCTGCGGCAGCAGTGGACCTGGTCGCCGACGCGCATCGCCACCGCCTCCTGGCCATCGACGGTGAGGTATGTCTGGTTGGGCACGCCGACCACGCGCACGCTGATGGCCGATTCGCCCGGCACCACGATGGGCCGGATGGTCAACAGATGAGGGCAGATCGGCGTCACCAGCATGGCGTTCACCGTGGGCATCACGATGGGCCCGTGGGCGGAGAGGTTGTAGGCCGTGGAGCCAGTGGGCGTGGAGAGGATGACGCCATCGGCGCGGAAGGTGGCGACGGGCTGGCCGTCGATCTCGACGGCGAAGTCGGCCATGCGCGCGATGGTCCCTTTGGCCACCACGACGTCGTTCAGCGCGTCCCACTGGCGGGTGCGCTCGCCGCCGCAGAAGAGCTCGGCGTGGATCATATTGCGCACCTCGATGGCAGCCGTGCCGTCGCACCACGCCTGTAAGGTGGTGTAGAGGTCCGATAGCGGCACCTCGGTCATAAACCCCAGCGCCCCCAGGTTCACGCTGAGCAGCGGAGTATCGGTGTGGGCAAAGGCGCGCGCCGCGGACAGCAGCGTTCCGTCGCCGCCAAGGACAATCACCAGCTCCGGCTTGCGCTCGGCCATCTGCGCTCGATCGACGCTTAGCAACTCCGCGTGCTGAGCGCCTATTTGCAGATAGGCCGCGCTCTCGTTGTCCAGAACGCAACTCCATCCGCGCTGGGCGAGCCACGCGCGCAGCGCGGGCAGAATGGTTCCCAGCTCATGCTTCTGCGGCTTGGAGATAATTCCAGCTAAAGGCATCTCGCTATCCAGTGTACCGCCCGCGGCGATGCATCCACGCAAACCTGCCGCTAGGCCCCTGTTGCGCCACCGCCGAAGCGGGCGTGCAGCAGATACTCCCAGTTCCCTTCCATCCCATGGATGGGCGAGTCGATCACATCAATTCCCTTCCCGCCCAGCTCGGCTACGCACTGCCTGACCCGTTCGATGGCGATTTCGCGCCCAGCTTGCTCGCGCACAATCCCACCCTTGCCCACATGCTCGCGGCCCGCCTCGAACTGCGGCTTGATGAGGACGACGGACTCGCCTTGCCACACATCGCCCACAGGCGCCAGAGCCCGCAGTACCGCCGGCAACACAAGCGTCGCCGAGATAAAGGAGACGTCCATCGCAAGAAAGGAAATGGCAACGGGAGTGCCGGGGAGCACCATTTCCCCCGTGTTCAGCAGCCTTGCATTGCATCGCTCTCGCATAGTGACCCGCGGGTCCACGCGCAGCTTGTGCGCGATCTGGCCATAGCCGGTATCGACCGCCAGTACCGAGGCCGCGCCATGCTGCAACATGCAGTCGGTAAAGCCACCGGTAGAAGCGCCCACATCGACGCAGGCGCGCCCGTCCAGCGCGATCCGCCAATGCTGGAGCGCGCGCTCCAGCTTCAGTCCGCCGCGGCCCACATAGCGCAGGTCGTCGCCCAGCAGGCGTAGCGCAGCGTCCTCGTCGATCGGCGTTCCCGGCTTCTGCACGCGCTGTTCGGCCACCAGCACGCGCCCGGCCAGCACCAGTGCCTGCGCGCGCTCCCGCGAGGCCGCCAACCCCCGCTCCACCAGCGCCTTGTCCAGCCTGATCTTCATCTGCCTCTTCGAGAGTACAACCTGCCGCGCGGAGTTCAGGATAAAGTACACTATTCGCTGTCGGTTCGGCTTGGCCAAACTATCGATGGAATCTCTGCACAAGACATCGAGATTCCCTCAGCGGCTAAAGCCGCACTGTAAATAGACCGCTTACGGCGGGAGTAAAGTCCCGCCCTAGTAAAACGGGGGCTTATTCAGAGATTCCCTATGGGTGCGTTCAATGGATAGAACCTTCGGTGTCTTCGACAGAGCGCAGCACCCCACAGCGGACGACGCGCTTCTGCTGTCGCTGGTACATTCGGGTGACGAACAAGCCATCGCCACCCTCTTCGACCGGTACTCCAGAATTGTTTACTCCGTTGCCCTGCGTGTGCTGAGCGATCCGGCCCTGGCCGAAGATATCCTGCAGGATGTCTTCATGCAGCTCTGGCGCACTCCAGGCAGCTTCACAGCGGCCGAGGGAAACCTTGGCGGATGGCTTGCCGTTCTCTCGCGCAACCGCTCCATCAACGCACTGCGCCGCAAACACCACGCCGACCCAATGGTTGCGATCGCCTTCGCCACGCCCACCGATCTCTCCAACGAGGCCGAGCGCAACCGCCTTGCCGAGCGCTCCCGCAGCCTCCTCCATCAGCTACCCAGCGAGCAGCGCAAGGCGCTGGAGATGGCCTTCTTCGACGGGCTCACCCACACCGAGATTGCCGAGCTAACCGGCGACCCAGTGGCTACCGTCACGTCCACCCTGCATAGCGCTCTACTGGCCTTGAGAGAGGTATTTCATTCATGAGCAGCTCGCCCTACAACCAACTAGGCCTTGCCACTCCTGACGAAACGCGTCACGCCAACGCCGAAAACCTGGTTCTCTACGCCCTGCAGTTCCTTCCCGACGACCAGGCGGCCGGCCTTGCAGATCACGTCATCCACTGTGACAGGTGCCGCAACGAACTCGCCCTTGCGCAGGGCGATCTGGCCGCCTGCGCCTTCACCTCCGATCTGCAATTGCCCGCAGCGCTGGCCCGTCAGCGCCTGAGGACACAGGTCACCCGCGAGAACCATCCAGTCCTCCACGCACCGCCCGCGCTGGCCGCGTTTGGCCGCAACGGCTCTATCCTTGCTCCGCCCGAAGACGCCCCCCCGAAGCGCAGCCTTGCCCTCGCCCTCCTCGGCTGGCTTGGCTGGCTTGTTGCGGCGGGCCTCGCCGCCACCGCCGCCGTTCTCTATCAGGGCGAGATAGCCCAGCGCGCCCGCCTCAGCGTTCAGTCCAGCAATCTGGCGCGACTCACCGCCGACGCTGCCCACACCACTCCGGTCCTGGACGCGCTCAACGACCCCAACGCCATGCGCATTGTCCTCACCGCCAAGCCCCCAGCCAAACCGCAGCCCCTCGGTCGCGTCACCTACAACCCCTCCAACGGCAGCCTCATCTTCCTGGTTGACGACCTCGACCCGCTCGAGACGGGCAAAGTCTATGAGCTCTGGCTCCTGCCCGCCGACGGACGCAGCCCCATCGCCGCCGCCCTCTTTCATCCCGACGACCACGGCAACGCCAGCGTCATCCTGCCCACCCTGCCCATGGGCGTCGCCGCCAAGGGATTCGCCGTCAGCATTGAAGACGATGGCGGCACGCAGATCCCTACCCTGCCCTTTGTCATGGCCGGAAGCTAGAGCTCTATCTTCTGCCTGGCTAGAACCGGTCTCATATATACCCTCGGGCTCATTGGGTCGGCTGTGAGACCCGCCAACAAGGCGGGTCTCATGAACTCCGCATGTCGATACAGATGGTTTATGAGACCGATTCTAGATGCATTTGTACAGTAGGTGTAGAGTAGGGCGAGAGAAGCCTGCGTGGTTTTCTCTCAACGAAAACCACACTGCACGAACTTTCCGACACCACGGGTACTGTGAAAATGCTCTAGCCCCCTGGACACCACTCTACTTGCCGATGCAGAAGCGGGAGAAGATCAGCTGTAACACATCCTCGCTGGTGGTCGCTCCGGTCAATGCATCCAGGCCGCGCAGCCCCTCATAGAGGTCCAGCAGCAGCATCTCATGGGGAATGCCGGCCGCCACGGCGAGGTGAGCAGCATCCAACCCGCGCAGCGCCTGTACCACCGCCTGATGCTGGCGCAGGTTGGTGAGCATCCCCGTCTCGCGCAGCCCTCCCTCGGCCCCCGCGACGGCGTCTACAATGGCCGCTCGCAGTTCGTCGATTCCCTCGCCGGTGTGAGCCGAGGTCCGCACAACGATCGAAGTGGGTGCCCCACATCTCGCTTCTGAGATGTGGGTCTGCACATCGCCGGCAAAACCCTCCACCAGATCAATTTTGTTCCACGCGACGAGCACCGCGCTTCCACCCGACGCGCCCTGGCGCAACACCGCGCGGTCATCGCCCGAAATTCCAACCGTGGCATCGACGACCAGCAGCACCACGTCGGCCTCGGCCATGGCCTCGCGCGAGCGGGCAACGCCCATCCGCTCCGCCTCGTTCGCGCCCTCGCGCAGCCCAGCGGTGTCGATCAGCTCCACCGGAATGCCGCCCATCGAGACGTGCTCGGTCACGGTGTCGCGGGTGGTCCCCGGCGCCGCAGTCACAATCGCGCGCTCGCGCTGCACCAGCCGGTTAAAGAGGCTCGACTTGCCCGCGTTGGGACGCCCCACGATGGCCAGGCGGAAGCCTTCGCGCACCACGCGGCCATAGGCGAAGCTGCGCTCCAGCGCCTCCAGCGGCGCGCGCACATCGGCGATCTTCTCGGCGATCCGCTCCGCCGCCATCACGTCAATGTCGTCCTCGGCAAAGTCAATCCCCGCCTCCATCTCCGCGATCAGGTCCACCAGCTCCGCCTTCACCGGCGCGACGGACTTCGCCAGCGACCCGCTTATCTGCCGCGCCGCCACCCTTGCCTGCTCCAGCGTGGACGAGCCGATCAGATCGTTGATGGCCTCGGCCTGGGTCAGGTCGATGCGCCCGGCCAGAAACGCGCGCTGGGTAAACTCGCCCGGCTCGGCCAGCCGCGCTCCACCCGCGCAGCACTGACGCACAATGTACTCCAGCAGAACCGGCGCGCCATGCGCCGTAATCTCTACCACATCCTCGCCGGTATAGGAGTGCGGCGCGGCAAAAAAAGTCACCACCGCCTGGTCCAGCACTCTCGGCTCATCCTCACGCTGGGTGCCCCATTCATGATGCAGCATTATCGCGTCACGAGTGGGATTCACATCTAGTAACTCGCCGAATCGCGCGTGTCCCGCGGCCAGCGGATGGCGCAGACGCAGCAGCGGCGCAACAACCTCTTGCGCGCGTGGGCCAGAGAGGCGCACCACGCCGATCCCGCCGCGCCCCACCGGCGTTGAGATCGCCACAATCGTCTCCTGCTCCATTCCGCCCATCACTTCAAGATAGTCGCCTAAGGCGAAGTCTAGTAGGGGGAGAGTGTGTGGTAGCCCTTCTTCGGATCGTAGACCACATGGATCAGGTTGTCCCTGTAGTCGATCGAGAGCACCAGTTC
>Ga0326727_10019342_pt1 | contig 13711 bp, 14 predicted proteins | sample MB2enrmetagenome_FD_207643 | JGI IMG/M metagenome (GOLD analysis project Ga0326727, IMG submission 207643) | Lab enriched peat soil microbial communities from McLean, Ithaca, NY, United States - MB29MY | ecosystem: Environmental > Terrestrial > Soil > Wetlands > Peat | place: USA: New York... | reverse complement strand
GGAATGTCAACGGGAAATTTCATTCCCATTCATTTTTCTGTTTCGCGCCCCGCCCGGTTTCCCGAGCGGGCGTGCAGATTAGCGAGGCCAGGCGAAGGGTCAACAGGAAATTGTCGGTTTTTTGATTTTTCTCGCGGACGTGTGGGAATACCGAGGGCGGAAGGCTTGAAGAAAAGGGAGCAAGGGCAGCAAAAGAGACGGCGAAATTCAAGCGATGCCGAGAGCCGGAGGAATGGCGAATCTGCTGGCTGGGACTTGGGTTTTGGATTTTTTAGGGGCCAAGTCTCGAAGGGAGATGCCCTAAATATTCTGCGCTCCGTGCGGTTGGGAAATCTGATCCAACCGCGAGGAGCGCAGAGATGTAAGAGAAAGGGGTGCGCCGGTTGCGGGCGCTCTTTCCCGGAGGAGTGAGAGGACCTCGCAGGAGCTAGTTAGCGCATGGCGTCGGCGACGGCCTTTGCCTGGGCGGCGGAGACTTGATTGACCATGTCCACCTTGGCCTGCTGGGCAGAGGAGATGGCGGGCTTGGCCGGGAACATTTTTGCGGTCAGCACGTCCATGGTATGGATGATCGGCTTGTAGTAGTAGCCGGCTGTCCCGAGGAGCGCGAGGGCGAGAAGTCGGCGGAGGTTATTGAGGATGGAGGCGGTGATCCTGCGGCGCCGCTCGATGCGCGCTTCATGGACCTTTATCGCTTCGGCTTCGTGGCTGTAGCGCTCCATCAAGTTGGTAAAGGGCTGATTCATATGCGGATAGGAGTAGCAACCGCCATGCCTCCATTTTACAGAATTTGGCTCAAGCTTCGCGTTTCTTGCGCTCGTGCGGCCAATTTCGGAGGGTGGGACAGAGCTAAAACGGACTGACCCCCGTGAGCCTTTGCGTCTCTGGCATGCGAAACGGGGTGGCGAATCGAATGGGTGCTAGCGACGGGGGCGGCGGGTGGGGGAGGCGCAAAAGCAGTCGCGGACATGGTCATTGACCATGCCGGTGGCTTGCATGAAAGCATAACAGATCGTCGAACCGACGAAGGAGAATCCGCGTTTTTTGAGAGCCTTGCTCATGGCATCGGATTCGGCGCTGGTGGCGGGGATGGGTTCGCCACGCCATGGGGCGTTCACGATGGGACGACCGCCGACGAAACTCCATAGATAAGGGGCGACGGAGCCGAGTTCTTCGCGGAGGGACAAAAAGGCTTTCGCATTTGCGACGGTGGACTCGATTTTGAGACGGTTCCGGATGATACCGGGGTTTTGCATGAGGGACTTCACCTGGCGGGAGCCGAAGCGGGCGATGGCTTCCGGGTCGAAACCAGCGAAAGCCTCGCGGTAGGTGTCGCGGCGCTTGAGGATGGTGAGCCAACTGAGGCCGGCCTGGGCGCCTTCGAGGATAAGGAACTCAAATAAGAGGCGGCCGTCGTGGATGGGGACGCCCCACTCGGTGTCGTGATAGGCGGTGAGAAGGGGATCGCCCAGGCTCCAGGGGCAGCGGCTCGGTTCCATTTGCAGAGAAGGTCGCACGGTCACGAGAGTGTTACAATTTCCTTGTACATCTCCGTTGTGTTTTGAGTCGGAAACCCCTATATCTAGTGGCGGTTTGAAAATTCTCCACCATTCCCGGTGATGGCTGGCGCAACAGCACCCGGTCCGCTTGCAATTGTCCCCCGGGACAGTTGTCCCTCGCAAATTTCCAATCTTTTGAATCCATGAATCAATTTGATCCGCTGAACGACGCCGGGCACGGTAACGGAAATGGCAATGGGAACGGTCACGTGCCGACGCTGGGAGAGTCGCCTCGACTGCTGGCGCCGGCGAAGGCGGTCCGGACGCCCCGGCGAGCCCGGGCGGCGGCGGCGCCGTGCGTGAAGAATTTTGTGCTGGATACGAACGTGCTGTTGCACGACCCGTTTTCGTTCCAGCGGTTTGAGGACAATCACGTGTGGATACCAGTGGAGGTGCTGGCGGAGCTGGACAAGTTCAAGAACGAGCAATCGGAGCGGGGGGCGAATGCGCGAGCGGTACACCGGGCGTTTGGGAGGATATTCTCTGGCCAGGAAAGCAAGGCGGTGACGCAAGGAGTGAAGACGGACGGGGGCGGGACGCTGCGGCTGGCGGTGTTTGACCTTGCGAAGAAGGCAAGCGGGGCGCTGGAAGCGTTCTGGAACATCTTTCCGGATACCGAGCGGGTGGATCACCGGATTCTGGCGTACGTGTTGCTGATCGAGGAGAAGGAGTCGATCCCGACGGTGCTGGTGACGAAGGACCTGAACATGCACCTGAAGGCACTGGCGGTGGGGCTGAGGTGCGAGGATTACCTGAATGACAAGGTGGAGGCGCGGGATGTGGAGAGCTATGACCTGCGGTGCATCGAGGTGCACCCGCACGAGCTGCAGCGGTTTGCGAGTTCCGGGGAACTGGAGATGCCGGACTCACGGGTGGCGGGGGTAGTCCTAAATGAATATGTGCTGCTGTGCGCGGGGGACCGGAAGACGATGCCGGCGCGTCTATTCTCTGAAGCGCGCTTCAAGCGGCTGATGGTGCCAGAGGCGCTGCATATCCCGAGAGGAATCGATTTACGACCAGTGAACCTGGGGCAGCAATGCCTGCTGGACGCGCTGCTGGACCCAAGCATCGCGCTGGTGACGTGCTACGGGCCTGCAGGGACTGGCAAGACGCTGCTGGCGGTGGCGGCAGGGCTGCACTCGGTATTCGCGAAACATTACAACGGGCTGACGGTGAGCCGGCCGGTGATTGCGATGGGAGATACGCTGGGATTTCTACCGGGGAGCCTGGCGGAGAAGATGCACCCGTGGCTGCAACCGATCTATGACGCGCTGGAGGTGCTGATGCCGCCGCCTGCGCTGAACACAGATCACAACCACAAGCGAGCGAAGAAGCATGAGAAGCACATCGTGCTGGATAATTCGCAGCATAACACCGGGGGCGGATCGGTGAGGAAGCCGTACGAGCACCTGATCGAACAGGGAATCGTGGAGATCGAGGCGCTGTGCTACATCCGCGGCAGATCGATCCCAAGGCGCTTCTTTGTGCTGGATGAGGCGCAGCAATTGACGCCGCTGGAGGCGAAGACGGTGGTAACGCGAATGTCGCGGGGATCAAAGCTGGTGATGGTAGGGGATCCGGGGCAGATCGATAATCCGTACGTGGACAGCCGGAGCAACGGGCTGGTGTACACGCGGAACCGGCTGAAAGGGCAGGGTATTTCGGCGCATGTGAGTTTAAATAAGGGTGAAAGAAGCGCGATTGCAGAGCTTGGCGCGAAGTTGATGTGATCTTCTCTTTTGTCCCTCCGAATTACGCTCTGTTTCCTGTTGCTGGTAGGCGCATCAACGGCTCGCACCGATGATGAGCCCACGCTGAGCGCGGACACGGGGTGGCAGCACATAGACGATAAAAACGGAGTTGCGGTGTACTCGCGGGCGCGGGTGGGGTCGGGAATCCGGGAATTCAAGGGAGCAGGAATCATCGCGGCGCCTCCTGCGACAGTGGAGAAGGTGCTGTCCGACGTGGCGGCGTACCGGAACTTCATGCCGTATGTGACGGAGGCCCGAATCATCTCCCAGGACGGTGACAAGATGGTGGCATACCAGCGGTTGAACGTGCCGTTTGTGTCGAATCGCGATTACACGATCCAGATCGAGCATGGAACGATGGAGGGGCCGAACGGGACGATGAGCTACCGGGACACGTGGCAGACGGATAACGAGGCGGGCCCACCGGAGCGGCACGGAGCGGTGCGAGTCAAGGTAAATGAGGGAAGCTGGATGCTGGAGCCGGCGGGTCAAGGCGGGGACTCGACGCAGGCAACCTACCAGATCTATACGGACAGCGGAGGGGTGGTGCCGGCGTTCATAGCGAACCGGGCGAGCGAGATGATTATTCCGAGGCTGTTTGAGGCGATCCGGAAGCAGGCGCGGGATCCTAGGTACAAGTAGGGGATTGCTGATTGCCGAGGTTTGATTGCTGATTATGGGAGGCGCAGCGGAGTCTCCATGATTCGAATCGAAAATGACGCGACAACGAACGGATTTGGGACGGCTCGCGAGTGAGCAGCAGTCGAATTAGCAATCTGACTTTAGAAATCGGCAATTTCGTCCTTGCGGCGGAGGCGCGGGGCGCATAGCGACTTGGACTGGAAGAAATCCCCAGACCCCTCACCCCCCAACCCCTACCCGAGGCTTCGGGCGGCAGTTCTCCCTTTTTCCTCCCATGCGCGTGACGCGGAGGGATGGAAGGAACGCCCGAGCCGAGGCTATAATCCCCTACTCTCATGCAACCCATCCAACTTCAGTGGATCGATTATACCATCCTCATCGCGTACGTGGCTTTTGTGCTCGGGATCGGGTGGGCGCTGGCGCGGTATATGAAGACGTCGGCGGATTTTCTGACGTCCGCGCATTCGATCCCGACGTGGGTGACGGGGCTGGCGTTCATCTCGGCGAACCTGGGAGCGCTGGAACTGGTGGGGATGGCGGCGAGCGGCGCGAAGTACGGGATTATGACGGCGCACTTCTATTGGGTGGGGGCGATCCCGGCGATGATCTTCCTGGCGGTGTTCATGATGCCTTTCTATTACGGGTCGAAGGCGCGGTCGGTGCCGGAATATCTCAAGATGCGGTTCGACGAGCGGGTGCGGGCGCTGAACTCGGTGGCGTTCGCGGTGATGACGATCTTTGCGTCGGGGATATCGATGAACGCGCTGGCGAAGCTGCTGAACCAGTTGCTGGGATGGAATTATGACCTGGCGCTGTGGATCTGCTCGGCAGTGGTGCTGCTGTATGTGCTGAAGGGCGGGCTGACGTCGGCGATTTATACGGAGGTGCTACAGTTCTTCATGATCGTACTCGGGTTCGCGCCGGTGGTGTATCTGGGGCTCAAGGATCTGGGAGGGTGGCATGCGATGAATCAATCGCTGCAAACGGTGGCGACGCACACGGTGGCGCCGAATGGAACGCAATACGCGGCAAACGCGTGGACGAGCGCGTGGCAACCGCTGCTGGCGGGCTCGGCACACAATCCGATGGGAGTGGACCTGTTCGCGATGGTGTTCGGGCTGGGGTTCGTGCTGAGCTTTGGGTATTGGTGCACGAACTTCCTGGTGGTGCAGCGGGCGATGGCGGCGAAGAACATGGCCGCGGCGCGGAATACGCCGCTGGTGGCGGCGGTGCCGAAGATGATTTTTCCGTTCCTGGTGATCGTGCCGGGGATGATTGCGGTGGCGCTGACATCGATCCCAGGCAAGGGTTACCGGATCCCGCCTCCGGTTATCGCGGAGCAAGCGTACGCCGAGGCGGTGGCAGTGGTGAAGAGCGCCAGCCCTGCGAACGCGGCGGTAGCGGTGACGACGATCGGGATCGACCTGGGGAAGAAGGTAGACAGCGTGAAGCTCACGAGCCTGATCACGGATAACGCGGCGAAGAAGCTGACGGACGCTCAGATCAAGACGGGAATTTATAACAGCATCGCGGAATATGATTACGACGGGGTGATTCTGTCGCTGGTGAAGAAGTATTGCCCGGCGGGATTGCTGGGGCTGGCGCTGACGGCGCTGCTGGCGTCATTCATGTCCGGGATGGCGGGGAATGTGACGGCGTTCAATACAGTGTGGACGTATGATTTGTACCAGGCGTATTTCGCGCCCGGCAGAAGCGACAAGCATTACTTCTGGGCCGGGAAGGTGACGACGGTCGCGGGCATCCTGCTCAGCATCGCGGCGGCGTACTTCGCGTCGCGGTATAACAACGCGATGGACATCATCCAACTGGTGTTCGGGTTTGTGAATGCGCCGTTGTTTGCGACGTTCCTGCTCGGGATGTTCTGGAAGCGGACGACAGGGACGGGGGCGTTCCTGGGGTTGTTCGGCGGGATTGCGAGCTCGGCGCTGTTTCACGCAGTGACCACGGCGGGGACGAATGCGCCTGGGGTGAAGGGCGGGTACCTGGCGGTGCTCCAGACTTTTCCGAGCGAGATGGCGCAGAACTTCTGGCTCGCGGGGTTCGCGTTCACGGTGTGCTTTGTGCTGACGCTGACGATCTCGCTGGCGACGAAGTCCGGGAAGACGGACGAGGAGCTGACGGGGCTGGTGTATTCGCTGACGCCGAAGATCAAATCGACGGATCTGCCGTTCTACGCGCAACCGGGAGTGGTGGGAGTGGTGCTGCTGATCTGCTGCGCGGTATTGAACTTCATTTTCTGGTAAACTGGTAATCGAACCGACTTAACCAACCTGAAAGACCAAATACTATGGGACTCGATATTCGCTGGCCGATTGGCCTGATGTTCACGCTCATCGGCGCGCTGCTGACGGGGTATGGATTGCTCAAATCCGACGTTTCGATGTCGCTGGGGATCAATATCAACCTTGTATGGGGGGTAGTACTGCTGGTGTTCGGGGCGGCGATGGTGATCGGGGCGATGCGGGGCGGAGCTGCGAAAAAATAGCGGCGGCTCAGGGTTTTCCCCCATGGCGGGCACGGGCAATGCTTACGGAATGGTACGCATGAATGAGAACAGCCCATCTCCCCAGAGCCCGGTCGCGCTTTCGGCCGCGCTGAAAAAGAAACTGCATTCGCTGCGGTGGAAGCCGGAAGCGGTGATGCGGGAGACGGTGCTGATCCAGCGGCTGCGCGAGATGGCGCTGCTGGGCGAAATGGATTAACGGTCCACTGAGGCGGCGGGAGGGAGTTGAGGGGGACGCACGGTTGCTTTTGTGGCGGGGTTTTGGGAGGTTGCCATCGAATTACGATGACGAAACCGGTCCCAGGCAGAGGCATGGCAGATCCGATCGAGGAGAGCGTGTCCTTCGCCGACACACCGTGGAAAATACTGGGACGGCTCTACCGGCCGGAGGCGGGATCGCTGTTGCTGGCGGCGTTCTGGTATGTCATCAAGTCATCGCCCGCGTGGATCCTGCCAGTGGTGGTGGCGATCCTCATCGACACGCTAACGAAGTCGCGGACGGAGGCGCTGAAGACGATCCTTTGGTGCGGCGTGGCCGGAGGAGTGATTCTGGTGCAGAACATCGTGACGCATATCCTTTACTACCGAAGGGTGAGCGCGGCGGCTCGCTCTGTGGAGGCAGGGTTGCGATACGCGCTGTGCCGGCGGCTGCAGGAGTTGTCGATTTCCTTTTACCGCTTCCAAAGCCCGGGGAAGCTGCAAACCAAAGTGCTGCGGGATGTGGAGAACGTGGATCAAATGGTGCGGAACCTGGTGGAAGTCGTGCTCAGCACATCGGTTTACCTGGCGGCGACGCTGGTGATCACGTCGATCAAGGCGCCGTGGTTTTTGCCGTTTTATCTGCTGACGGTACCAATCGTCGTGATTTTGCGGCAATTGATGCAACGGCGGCTGCGGATCGCGAACAAGGACTTCCGGGAGCAGATCGAGGGGATGTCGTCATCGATCTCCGGGATGATCGAGCTGGTGCCGCTGACGCGGGCGCATGCGGTGGAGCAGGAGGAGCTGGAAAAGGTGCGCGGGGAGATCGACCGGCTGCGGGAGGTGGGTTACCGGCTGGATTATCAGAACGCGATTTTCGGGTCGTCGTCGTGGGTGCTGTTCAATGTGATGTATCTGGCGGGGGTGTTGCTGGTGGGATCGGCGAGCGCGCTCGGGCTGGCGAAGGTGACGGCGGGAGAACTGGTGATGCTGTCGGGATTTTTCAATACGATCGCGAATAGCGTGATGGGGATGGTGAATGCGATGCCGATTCTGACAAAGGGGTTTGAGTCGATCCGATCGATCGGGGAGGTGCTGGAGTGCCCGGACCTGGAGCAGAACCGCGGGAAGACCCGGGTGGAGACCGTGCGGGGGGAGTTCCTGTTCGACGATGTTTCGTTCAAGTACCCGAACAACGATGAGCGGCCCGCGCTGGAAAACCTGAGCCTGGCGGTGCCGGCAGGAATGACGGTTGCGGTGGTGGGAGCATCGGGGTCGGGAAAATCAACGCTGATGAGTTTGATCCTGGGATTTCACCGGCCAACGAGCGGGCGCATCCTGCTGGACGGGCGGGACATGAACGAGCTGGACCTGCGGGGTTACCGGCGGCACCTGGCGGTGGTCTCGCAGGAGACGCTGCTGTTTCCCGGGACGGTGCGGGAGAACGTGCTCTATGGGGCACCGGATGTGACGGAGGAGCGATTGCGCCAGGCGCTGGAGGACGCGCATGCGTGGGAGTTCGTGTCGAAGCTGGAGGGCGGGGTCGATGCGATGGTGGGCGAGCGGGGGTCAACGCTTTCCGGAGGGCAGCGGCAGCGGCTGGCGATTGCGCGAGCGCTGGTGCGCGACCCGCGGGTGTTGATCCTGGACGAGGCGACGTCCGCGCTGGATGCGGGGTCGGAGTTTTTGGTGCAGGAGGCGCTGAATCGGCTGATGCGCGGGCGGACGACGTTTATCGTGGCGCACCATCTTTCCACAACGCGCAAGGCGGACGTGATGCTGGCGATGGAAGCGGGGCGGGTGGTGGAGGTGGGACCGCCGGAGAAGGTGATGGGGCGGGAGATGGCGAGAGTGGGGTAGGGCGTTTCCGTAGTAAATCCTGAGACTTGCTTCCGAGGTGAAAGAGCCGCAGATTGCGCGGATGAGCATCGGAGTGCTTCGAGAGCTTCCGTTAAGCGAGAAGCTCCAGATCATGGAGGCGATTTGGGAGGAATTGCGCCTCAATGCTGAGGGCATTCCGGTTCCCCAGTGGCATAGGGACCTGCTCGATTCACGCCAAAAGACGGTGGAGGAGAAGCGGGAAGAAATCCTCGAATGGGATGACGTGAAAGATTTACTCGGTGGCGCGGCACTGTGAGGATTCGCGTTCGATGAGAATCTAGGGTAACTAATTTGTTTTTGTGGCAGACATCCGCCCTCTTATTCTTGCTACTGTCGTCCTCTTAGCGGTTCACACGGTTGTTGCGGGAGAGTCGGCGGATTGGCGCGCGGATCTGGTCGTCTCATTGGGTGACGAAGCCGACCAAATTAAAGAAGCCAAGTCTCAATTACAGGATGCATTAGCGACTGTGACTCCGCCCAAGAAAGGCGAACAGATGGTTAAGAACAGCACTGGGCAGTATGTGCTCTGCGGAGATTTATTTCAGTGTGCAAAAGCGTATGCGGTGGTGGAAATCCTTCGCGGCTCTATAGGCGATCGCGGCGATGGCGACCAAATCGGATTGGGTCTCGCAGCGTGGAATGGAAAAAGATGGGAACCCCGAGATTTATGGAAAATTTGCCCCGGGTGGAATTCAGAGGGGACGCATGAGGCCGATGAAGATATGCTCCCGGATAATATATCGGATCGGCCTTTTTGGATACAGAAGCTGTGTGGAATACCCTCCCTGATTGTCGCGGGAGAAATTGATCGCTGGGGACAGGAGTTTTACCTATTCTCTTTCGATAAACGCACTGAGGCGTTAAGAATTCTAGAACAAAGCGATAGAATGCCGGAAATGGTCGATGGATATGTGCGGCTTCTTCACTCTTCCGGACGAAAATCCGATTGGGAAGAGTGGTCTTTTTGGAATTCGAAGGGCAAGTATCTCTTGCCGCTTGGAGCATGGAAAGCAGACGCCAGTGATCCCGAGAATCCGCGTTGCGTAGCAACCACGTACGATGTTACGGGGAAACGCTCCGCAGAGTATCTAATCGAGTGTAATCAAGATGATTGCTCCTTCAAAATCACTCGAAATGGACGGATATACGCCAAAGTGAATATTAACCGCCCGGATGCCCCGTCAATTGGTGATGAATCGGAAGAGGCGTATCTATTTCAGAAACTTACAAAGTTACCCCGAAAGCTATATCCGCCGGATTACCCAGAAGCGAAGCCAAAACGCCTCGAGGCTATCGCGAAGATTACGGTTTCTGGCGATCCAGCGGCTGTGAAAAGACTTTCGCCTTGAGCCAATTAATACACACGTTGTCCAAGCTTCCAGCCGAACCCACACGATATATTGACGTCTGTATTTTGTCTTTCTGTTGACGGGGCTGGCAGCCGAGGTGAAGGTCGCTGACACGCAATTATACTGGCTCCAGAGCTCTTAGTATCGCCCTGGTTTCATCCTTGGTAAACGCACTCTTGCGGCGAAGCTTGCTGGCCAGCGTGTGCTGGTTGATGCCGGCGCGCCGGGCGAGTTTTGCAACGCTCAAGATTGGGGCAAACCGCTCGATCTCTTCCCGCGCAAGATCAGGCTCGGGAATGGAATCGCCATGCTTGCGAGCGCTGCCGAGCCATAGTCGCATTGCAATACCCATTTCTTTTGCGGCCTGTTGCATGGTGGCGCCGTGAGCAACGCAGCCGGGGAGGGCGGGAGCCTCCGCAACGTAGGCTTCATCGTCGTCGCTCCAATAGATGCGGGTGAGGTAGCGGTTGATTTCAGTTTTCATGTTCTCAGCAATCTTCGGATTTGTTTGACGTAAACAGGCAGGATGTTCTTGCCGTGACGGGCGAGCACCATTTTGCGGCCGTCGGAATGCCGGTAAACCCTGTGGCTTCCCTCGCCGCCATCGTAGATGAATCCCGCTTGCAAGAGGAGAAGCTCGGCTTCGTCGAAAGTGAAAGCCTTGTCGTGAGTCCCGGCCATCAATTTCTCGAGAAGCTTCTTCTTCCTGCTCACGCATACGAAGATGCACAAGAAAACGTGCAAGATCAAACGAAATGCACAAAATATTGTGCGTCACTCCCGTACAATCCACTTTGGTCCCCGTTCACCGGAAATCGTAGGAGCCGGCGACGCTTATGCCTTCTAGGCCGGGGGTTTCGAGAGGGGCGACTTGGGTGGCGCGGATGTGGATGACTCCGTCGATGTTTTGGAGGCGGCCGGTGAGGAGGAGGAAAGGCTCGCCTGCAGGCATAAGGGCTCAAGCGAATACTTTTTGTTTGAGGAAAAATGCTTCAAAAAAGCTGAATATGTAACCTTTGGGCGCATTCGGGTTTCTTATGAGTAGGAACCGAACTCCAAATGTACCTTTACCGAATCAAACCTGATGGCTCCGCGTTCGGGCGCTGGCAGTTGGGAGATGCGCCGCTGATCGTGGGCCGCGACGAGGGAGTAGCCGTATGGATCCCCGACTATCGGATGTCGGGCCGACATTTTGCCATCGTGCGAGAGGGGGATACGTTCGTGCTGCACGACCTGAATTCGAAGAATGGGACGTGGGTCAACGGGACGCGCATCACGGGCTTGGAACTGAAGCCGAACGACCGGATCACGGCGGGACGGACGGAGTTTTTCTTCGAAGCGGAAGAGACCCGACGCCGGGAAGAGCAAGAGGCCGGAACGAATCAATTAGTCGCTTGAGGGAAGTAACCTTTTCTTAAATTCGCTTCTGTAACGGGTGGAAGCAGTTCCGTAGAAAGGACCCACCCCCTATGAGCGAAGAGAAGAAATGCGCCCAGTGCGGCGCGCCCCTTCCGGCCGGAACGCCGGAGGGTTTGTGCCCGGCCTGCTTGCTGAAGCGCGGCTTCGAAACGCAGACGGCGGGCGGCATTGCGGGAGAATTCACACCGCCGGGCGTCGAGGAATTGGCGGCGAAGTTTCCCCAACTGGAGATCACCGATTTTATCGGGCGCGGCGGGATGGGGGCGGTCTATAAGGCGCGGCAGAAGGAACTGGGGCGGGTCGTGGCGTTGAAGATTCTGCCGCCGGACGTCGGGAAGGACCCGGCGTTTGCCGAGCGATTTGCCCGCGAGGCGAAGGCTCTGGCGATGCTCAATCATCCCGGGATTATCACGATTTACGATTTCGGACGCGCGGACGGGCTTTATTACCTCCTGATGGAATTTGTGGATGGGGTGAATTTGCGGCAGTTGCTCGATGCGGGGCGAATCTCGCCGCGCGAAGCGCTGGCGATCGTCCCGCAGATCTGCGATGCGCTCCAATTTGCGCACGACCGGGGGATCGTTCACCGGGACATCAAGCCGGAGAATATCCTGCTGGACCGGCTTGGCCGCGTGAAGGTGGCGGATTTCGGGATTGTGAAATTGATTGGGGCGGAGAATGAGCCGGGCGCCGCGCCGGAAGCGGGGCCGGGATCGCCGGAGTTGACCGAAGCGGGCAAGATCATGGGCACGCCGAGTTACATGGCGCCGGAACAATTCGAGCATCCGGCAGACGTGGATCACCGGGCCGACATCTATTCGCTCGGCGTCGTGTTCTACCAGATGCTCACGGGCGAGCTGCCGGGCAAGAAACTTGAACCGCCATCGAAGAAGATAGTGGTGGACGTGCGCCTGGATGAAGTCGTGCTGCGCGCATTGGAGAGGGAGCCCGAGCGCCGGTATCAGCGCGCCGGCGAAGTAAAGACCATCGTGGAGACGATTGTCTCAAACCCACCGCCGCCGGAGACGGGCCAGCCCGAGGGAGCGCCTTCGCGGCAGGCAGCCCGGATCACGCCCGCCCAATTGGAACGCATTCGCTGGTTCATCTGGGCGCGCGCATTGATCGCGTGCATCGCAGCCGTCATCTTCGGCACCTTTCTGCACCCCCCGCTCCTGGGTATTGCAATCGCTTCATGGGGACTCATCGGCTGTGCGGCCACATCGTGGAAAGCGTTTGGTTCGCGACGAAATCAAGACGAAGATCGCGCCGCGCTCAAAGCCGCGAATCGAATCAGTCTCATTCAAGCCCTCGGAGTCCTGGCTGCCGGGTTGACCCTCGCTTCCATCAATTCAGGCCTTGCAGACGAATGGAACCTATTTCTCGCCGTATTGATGGGCTGCGCCATCATCGTTTGTATATTGAGACTTGCGGGGCTGTGGCCGTTCGGCATGGTGGTGTTCCCCAGCGACCCACCACCGGTTGACGATGGAGAACGGAGGGGCGGTTGGTGGCCCGTGCTTGTGAGTCTCGCGGTGCAGATCGCGGCGGCGCTCCCGCTGCTGGCGTTTGCGACCTTCATCGTTCCGAAGTTCGAGACGATCGTTAGTCACTCGAATTTGAATGGCTTCGTACTCCCTCGCTTGACGGCACTGATCGTGCGCGCCATTGCGGACTTTGACTACACCTTTGGATACAAATATAATTGGTTCTCAATCTTGTTCCTGCCGCTCTGGATGTTCCTGAGTTGGGTGATGAATTGGCGCGGCGGTCGCAAGCTCCTGCGGCGCTGGACAGTTGGCGTTGCCGCGCTCTTGTTTGCGCTCACGGTTATAGCGGTCGCGGCTGTGATCGTTCCAATGACGGCTATCGTGCCGGCCCTCAATGCCGGCAACACCTGGGACTTACAGCAAGAGCTGAAAGCGGCCGATGCCGGCAACCAATGGGCGGTCTACTATCTCTGGGACGCGTATTACCGCGGGCGCCACGGAATCCAACCCGACCCGGCCAAGGCGGATAAATGGCTTAGGCAATTCGTCCGGAACGTGTGGGTGGTAAGATTTGAACCTCTCGGTGATTTCGCGCCGAAAGACCCGAAGGAATTTTTGACGAGAATCGAAAACTATTCTTCGGCTCGTTCAGGTGAGACCACCCTCGGCGTAAGCGGCTTTTTCAGAACAACAAATCAGGACGGCAAACTGGCCGGCTCCTTTCTCAGCAATGATCCTGATCAGCTAAAGGCCGAACTTGCCAAGGTGCCGGGCCTGAAGGTCACCTCTGTCGATCGGATCACCCCGGAAGCATTCGTCGAATACGAACAATCGCCGCAGGAGTCCCTTATGCGACGCGATGCGGAAGTTTACACGACTCAAGAGCTTCAGGAGATTG
>Ga0326727_10019341_pt1 | contig 13712 bp, 10 predicted proteins | sample MB2enrmetagenome_FD_207643 | JGI IMG/M metagenome (GOLD analysis project Ga0326727, IMG submission 207643) | Lab enriched peat soil microbial communities from McLean, Ithaca, NY, United States - MB29MY | ecosystem: Environmental > Terrestrial > Soil > Wetlands > Peat | place: USA: New York... | reverse complement strand
GCTCCCGGCTATCTCGACGGCATGGCCGCCGATCCGGATGGCCGAAAACTGATTGCCGGCGCCATCGTGGGACAGATCATCGGCAACATGGTTATCCGCAAGATTATCAACATCCAGGTATAGATCATGGCTCTTATCGTTTGCATATCGCTTTTTCTGGCCTTGATGGTCGCCATCTCGCTGTTTGGCTACCGGCGTTATCTGCGTCCGGCGCGCCTTTACGAACGGCTGGGACGGCCCGTCACCGCTCCGTCCGCCGTGGTCAACGTGACCGACGAACCCGAACAGAAGATGACCGTCAAACTCATTGAAGGCCTGGGAAACCTCGTCCCCGTCTCCCAACAGGACGCCGCCGGCACCAAAGAGCGTCTGGTGATGGGCGGGTTCCGCAAGGACTCGGCAGTCGCGGTTTTCTTTGGAATCCGCATACTCGTCTGCATCGCCGGCCTCATCTTCTGTTTCTTCATCCGCGAAAAAATCACCGATAATCCGGTGCTGCGCATCGTGCTGGTCATCTTCGGCGGCGGCGCGGGTTTCATGTTGCCGAGTTTGCGGTTGGACTCCATCATTACCAAGCGCCAAAAGAAACTTCGTCTGGCCCTGCCCGATCTCCTCGATCTGCTGGTGGTCGCCGTGGAAGCAGGACTGGGTCTCGACCAGGCCATCCAACATTGCGCCCGGGAATTGGAGTTCGCGCACAGAACTTTGAGCGAAGAAATGTCCCAGGTAAATTTCGAAATGCGCGCGGGCAAGCGCCGCGCCGATTCGCTGAAGAACCTGGCGGACCGCACCGGGGAGCCGGAGATCCGGAAACTCGTGGCCATCCTTGTGCAAACCGACCGTTTTGGAACCAGCATGGCCGAATCCTTGCGCAATCACTCCGACGACTTGCGCATCCGCCGCCGCCAGGAAGCGGAGGAGCGCGCCGCCAAAGTCGGCGTCAAGCTGGTGTTCCCGATCTTTTTCTTCATCTTGCCCTCCATGCTGGTGGTTTCAGCCGGACCGGGCCTGTTGCAGGTTTTCAAGAACCTGTTCCCGATGATGAACAATTTCGGGCAGTGATGTCTTAATCGATTTTCGAGGGTATCGAGAGATTTTAAAGAAAGGAGATGCGAAACCATGAATAGCATGATGTTACAAACGGTGATCTGGATCGCGGCAGGCGTGGCGCTGGTGATGTTGATGATGCGCCGCAAAAACCGCAAAACGTCCCGCTAATCGGCAAGGCGCGGCTCCCATGAATTCTTTGGCCAATGCGCCAACTTGGCCGGCGGCGAATTTCGGAGAGCGGATGGGTAATAGGTAGGTATTTAAAGGCTACATCGGCTACGGCCGAAATCAATTAAGGAGACACTAGATGAGCAGTACATTGATTCAATCGATTATCTGGATTGCCGCGGGCGTGGCCCTGGTAATGCTTTTGATGCGCCGCCGCGGCCGCAAAGTTGCCCGTTAATATTGGGGGCGGACTTTGCCTCTCAGGCAGTCCGCCCCTCCACTAGAAACTATGATCGATTCTCTCGGGGCTCACCAGAGCCCGGATGGCGGCTGGCCCTACCGCCCCGGCGGCTCTTCCTGGACCGAACCGACTATCTTCGCCTTGCTCGCGGGCTATGCGCAAGGTGACGATACCGGACGTGTCCGAGCGCTCGAGTGGCTCCGCCGGCTGCAGCGTCCGGACGGCGGATGGTCACCCAAACCGGGCGTCGACGAGAGCACCTGGGTCACAGCTCTCGCCGCCCTGATTCCTCCGGCGGGCTTGGGAGAGGGCCCGCACTCTCGCGCCATCCGCTGGCTGCTCGACCTGACGCCGGCCAACGCGACGCTCTGTGCCCGCTTTCAGGCGTGGATCAACGGAGCCGCCACTGCCGAACCCCACGCAGGCTGGCCGTGGCTGCCCGGAACGGCTGCCTGGGCGACCCCCACCGCCATCGCCGTCCTGGCGCTGGACCGGCAAAATCGCCGTCGTCCCGACCCTGCGCTCCACAGCCGCATACAAAGCGCGCGCGATTTTCTTCTCACCCATCGCTGCCCCGACGGCGGCTGGAATCACGGCTCCGCCAAGGCCCTGGGCATCGATGCGGTCTCCTATCCGGAAACCACGGGTACCGTGTTGCTGGCCGTTGCCGGCCTCGATCCCAACGCCATCGGCCGCTCCATTCAGTGCGCCGAAACCTGGTGGAACAATTGCCCGTCCAGCGCCGCCGCTAGTTGGCTGATGCTCGGCTTGCGGGCTGTCGGACGTGCCAAACCCGGCCCGCCGGCCGCTTTTCAACCACGCACCATACCGGATGCCGCGCTACAGGTGATCGCCTCCGCCGGCGATCGGGGATTAGAGGTCTTCGCTGCATGAAAAAGATTTCCAGACGCCAGATGCTGGCCGGCGCCACCGGCTCGCTGTTTCTCCAGTCGTGCTCGCGCGAGGCCGCTGTAAAAGCGGTGAATCCCCGCCTGCCGAAGCCGCTGGTATCGGTGATTCGCGCCGCGGCCTACGGCCAGGATCTCTACGACATCGTGCGGCGCATTCTCATCGATCACAGGGTGAACGCCAAAGGCAAGCGTGTCGTCCTCAAGCCCAACCTCGTGGAGTTCGACCGCAACACCTCCATCAATACTCATCCTCTACTGGTCGATGCCGCGCTCGAAGCCTTCCGCTCCATCGGCGCGGCCGACGTTCGCATCGCCGAGGGACCCGGCCATCGCCGCGATACTCTCGATCTCGCCGAAGCCGCGGGCTATTTCGACACCGTGCCAAAGTTCGAAGATCTTTTCACCGATCTCAATATCGACGAAGTCTCGAAGTATACTCTCCGTCAACCTTTTTCCAAGCTGAGCGACGTGTATCTGCCGAACACCATCCTTGGCGCGGACCTGGTGGTTTCCATGCCCAAGATGAAAACGCACCACTGGGTCGGCGCCACGCTTTCCATGAAGAACTTCTTCGGCATCATGCCGGGAGCCATTTACGGCTGGCCCAAGAACGTCCTGCACTGGTCGGGAATTCCGCAGTGCATCGTGGATCTGTCATCCATCCCCGGCCGCACTTTTGCCATCGCAGACGGCATCGTAGGCATGGAAGGCAACGGCCCCATCCAGGGAACTCCCAAGAATTGCGGCGTGATTGTGGCGGGCCGCGTGCTCGAAGCGGTGGACGCCACCTGCTCCCGCATCATGGGCATTGATCCGAACAAGGTGGTATATCTCCACGCTCCCGACCGCCCGCATTACAACGACGAGCCCGCCATCACCCAGATTGGGGAATCCCCCCGCGTGGTCCGGACGAATTTCCAGCTGATCAAGGAATTCGCCGACCTGCGTCTGGCGTAGAATGAATTGACGCGTCCTTCGCATCCGGAGGGTTTGTGCGTCGACTTACCGCTTTACTCCTGTTCTGCGCGGCCGTTCTTCACGCGGGCTCGCTGATTTTCACCAAATACTTTGGCGGTAGCGGAACGGACACGGCAACCGCCGTCGCGACCGACAATCTGGGCAACATCTACATCGCGGGGACCAGCAACTCGGTCGATTTTCCCACCACGACTGCAGTGCAACCCAAGGTGCGGGCTCCCATGCTCGCGATTTCCGCGACCGCGGCGACTCCCATTCCCGTGGGTACGGAAACCAGCGTCCTGGCCGTCGCGGGAACGTCGGATGGGAGCGTGATTTACGCGTTCTGCGCGGATGCGACTTATGCGAGCTCGGATGGCGGCGCGACATGGGGGAAACATGCGCCCCTGCCTTCGGACGCGATCAACGGCATCAGCATCGATGCCGCCGATCCCGCGCGTGTGTTTGTCGCAACTAACAGGGGAGTCTATTCCACCGACAGCGGAGGCGAGTATTGGGGCTTGAACCAGACCGGACTGCCTTTGAGCGGGAGCGGTTTCGTGGCTGCCACCTGGGTTGCGGTGAGCCCGGTCAACCCTTTGGCGATTTATGTATTGACCGGATCGGAGGGTCTCTACATGACGGCAAATGCTAGTGTATATTGGACTCCCATCAATGTAAGCTATCCCAACCAGCCCACCGGCGCGCCGTTTCAGCCGTGGGTCGCGGCGCTGACACCGGATGGCAGCGGCCTGTACGTGATCGACGGCTACGGCAATCTGGTCGAAAGCACGGACGGCGGCGTGACCTGGCATGAACTCGCGCAGCAGCTTTACAGCGCGGCGTCCCTGCTGATCGATCTGGCCAATCCCTCCAACCTTTATGTCAGCGACTACTCTGGAATCCAGAAGAGCAGCGATGGCGGCATGACCTTTACTACGCTGTCTCCGCACGCCGCCGGCGCGCCGGTGGCGCAACAGATTGCGCTGGTCTCCTCGTCGCAGATGCTGTACTTCAGTAACTCGTCGAGCCTGCTGAATGCTCTTCCGTCCGGCGGAGGCGCGCCGGCTTCGGTCGCTGCCTCAACTCCCAACCTGCACTGGCTCGCAGCCCTGGGTGACAGCGTCTACGCGGGCTTCGATGCACCCTACACAGCTTACGTCACGAAGTGGGACCCGACGGGCACTAACTTGCTCTACTCGACCTTCTTTGGAGGATCGTTGCAGGACACCATTAGCGGTCTGGCCGTCGATGCGCAAGGTGAATGTACGGTGTCGGGTTCATCCGATTCGCCCGACTTCCCCGTTACCACCAACTTCAACTCTTCCGGCGCCGTTGCACCTCAGAGCGGCTTCGTGACGCGCTTGAGTCCGGACGGTACACGGCTCATCTACTCCGACCTGATTGGCCAATCGGCGTCGGTATCCGGACTTGCGCTCGATTCCACCGGCGCGGCTTATGTCACCGGCCAAACCCAAACCACCACGGCCTTTCCGCTCACTTCCAACGCCTTTCAATCCGCGCGTCCGCAAGCCACGTGCAGCCGGCCTTCCGATGCTCCATTTCTGGTTCCGGACTCGCTCTCGAATGCGTTTGTGAGTAAGATTAGCGCGGATGGCAGCCAGTTGCTTTACTCGACGCTGGTTACCGGTTCCTGCGGCAGCACGGGCACGAGCGTGGCCGTGGATACGGCCGGCGAAGCTGTAGTCGCCGGGTACACGATGTTGGCCGATTTTCCGGCTACGGCTGGTTCGTACCAGGCAGCATTTCCCGGAGATTCCTCACAGATCGTGCCGCCGAACGCTTTCCTGGCTGGTTTCGCGGCTAAGCTCAGTGCGGCCGGCGACCGGCTGATTGCCGCCACCTATCTGGGCGGGAGCTTCGAGACAGAGGCCAACGGGGTGGCTCTCGATTCAGCCGGAAACGTGTACCTGTCCGGCACGACCGCGAAGATCCTGCCCGGCGCGACTCCGGGCGCTTACCAGCCGATGGTCACCGACCGTTGCGCTTATCCCGTCAGCATCGGGCCCTCGCCCCCCTATGGCGGGACAAATGACGCCTTTGTGCTCAAGCTCGACCCGATGTTATCGACCCCGGCCTATCTCACTTATCTCGGTGGCGGCTGCGACGACGGCGGAAGCAGCATCGCCCTCGACGGCGCGGGCAATGCGTGGATCATCGGCCTGACGCAGTCGCCCGACTTCCCGCTGCGGACTCCGTTTGCAGGCGGCGGGCTCAGCACCCGCTTTGTGAGCGAGATCAGCACGGACGGCTCCGAGCTTCTGTTTTCGAGCGCGACCAATGCTGTCGCCGTGGCTATCGATCCGGATGGACAAGTCTCTCTCGCGGGTTCGGCCCTGACACAAGGGGAAACGACACATGACAAAACCACGACCTCGGCGGAATGGACCAAGGTCGATTCCAACGCAACTACCCCCATGGTCGTCAATGGTGCCGCCCCGGTGACTGCGTACCCTCCGTCTATCCTGGAGCCATCATTCCTCGGCACGCCCATCGTACCCGGCGAGCTGATACAGATCACCGGCAGCAACCTGGGACCGGCAACACAGGTCAACGGCCAGTTGGACTCGACCGGACATTTGCCATTCTCGCTTGCCGGGACTACCGTGCTATTCGATAGTATTCCGGCGCCGATCGTCTCGGTGGCCAGCAATAGCATCACCTGCTTCGCGCCGTTCGAGATTACCCAAACCACGAATATTACCGCGGAATCGAACGGGCAGAGATCGAACACCGTGAAGTGGGGCGTCAAGGCTGCGGATCTACAGATCCTCTCTGTCGTCAATCCTGACGGGACCTTGAATTCGGCGACCAACCCCGCGAGGCCGGGGGACGTGATCTTGTTTTATGTATCCGGGTTGGGCGAGACCTTGCCGCTGAGCGCCGATGGGCTCGTCAATTCAGCGCCGCTGGCCGTGCCAGTTGCGTCGGTCATGGTCAATGTTGCGGGCCATGTCGTCCAGCCGCTGTACATCGGGGCCGCTCCGGGACAGGTCGCAGGCATTGTGCAGCTGAATGTTCAGGTTCCCGCGGCCGGCTATGCTTCGAATCCGGTAAATGTCGGTTTAAACTCGGACAACGCGCCGCTGTATTTAACACAATGACCAGTTTGGCTTGCGATGGCGGCTAGGTGCGTGGACCTGTCTTCCATCCCGGCCGGACGTTTGCCATTGCGGATGGAATCGTACGGACGAAAGGCGCCCGGGGTGGACGCCACTGCTCCCGCCTCATGGGCATCGATCCTGATTTAAAATTAATAAAGTGGTGTATCTCAGCGCTCGCCACCGCCTGCATTTACAAGGTCGGCTGGCATAGGCGGCCCATGGAATGTGCATGTGCATTTTGTTACACCCATACTAAAAAAAACATTGGTTAGAAAGGCACGCCATGCTACACTCCGTGGGAGTTGGTCGGAGTGTTTTAGCACGTTGTTTTTAGCACGTCAAAAAATACAATGCTCCGCCATTATGATCGGAGGACAAAATCGCATGAATGCGAAAGTTTGTGCGCTGCTAGGCATGTTACTGCTGGTTTACACAGCAAACGCAAGTCAGCTAATTTCTAACGGAGACTTTGGGACCGGGGATCTTACCGACTGGACGGTAACGGATTCGTTAGGGCTTGGGGATTTCTCGGTCACGAACTCAATTTATACACCAGACACGGGCAACGATACGGTTGGAGCGCTATCGCCAAGCACGTTTTACGCTGTCAGCGATGATTATGCTCCGCAGACCGAAGATCTGATTCAGTCATTCACAGTGCCGACGGGCACCACGAGTTTGCTTCTTTCGTATTCGCTGTTCGTGAATGACGTCTATGCAAACGCTTATGGCGGCAGCCAGGGACCGGGAGGGTCCGTTCTGTTGCTCTCCTCTGCGGGTGCGACTATCGCTACTTTGCAGGCTGCGACGGACACGTTTGAATCGGCGGTCGGCAGTCCGAATCCGTGGGTCACGGTCACTAACCTGAGTATCATCGGCGACGTTGTCGCTGGAAACGCATATAAGTTGGAATTTCAGGAGATTGATACGACCGCCGTCATTAACGTGGGCGTAGACAATGTGTCACTCGTTGCCACAGGGGCGACGAGTGTTCCTGAACCGAACACCTTCATTCCGACACTCGTGATCGCGGGGTTATTCCTGTGCCGGGTGGGTTACAAGAGATTCATTCAGGAGTCGTTCGGAGGCTGACGATGAATAAGACATTTGCCAGAGTTGCTCTCTTTGTGTGTTCCGTCGCGGGGCTTTACGCGCAGACGGTCCCATACGCTGTGGTTCCTGCCTGGAGTGTTGCCCCCGGGGAGATGAGGCCATACATCTGGGTCGCCCCGGCGAGCCCGGCGCTCGTCCACGGGCCCGGCCAGTCGGCATGTAATTCCGGGAACCCGTGCTATTACAATCCGCAGGACTTGTGGGTCGCTTACGCCATTCAACCCATGTTTAACAGAGGTGATTACGGGCAAGGGATCACGATCGGGATTGTGGATGCCTATTACAACTCCCAAACGCTGTCGGATCTGGTTGGATTTTCGACTGCTTACCACTTGCCGCTCAGCACGGGTACTTCCACCATTACGTGCCCTGGAGGCAACCCCACCGTCACCATCGTGAGCCAGACCGGCGGCGCGCCGACGGCAGCCTTTAATTCCGGTTGGGCGCAAGAGACGGATCTGGATATGCAGTATGCGCACACCATCGCTCCCTGCGCCAACCTGCTGCTGGTAACGGGGAACAGCGCTGATGGCTCTGACCTGTTTTCCGCCGTGCAGTATGCGTACGCACATGCGGACGTGGTTTCCAATAGCTATGGCGGGAGTGAGGCCGCGGGTGAAGCCGCTGATGACACGTTTTTCTCCGGCAGCCCGGTTCCGCTGGTCTTCTCGGCCGGCGATGCTTCCGACGTGACGGAATATCCGTGCACGAGCCCGTATGCGACGTGCATCGGCGGCACGAACTTACTCACGACGTCCAACACGGTGAGAACGCTGGAGTCGGTGTGGTATACCAGTTCGACTGACGGGACCGGTGGCGGATGTAGCGTCGCGGGCGGCGAGACTCAACCCACGTATCAGAGCTCTCCGTCGCCGGGATTCACGACCGCGCTTTGCGGCACGCAGCGAGGAGCTCCGGACATCGCGGCGCTGGCGGACCCCCTTAGCGGAGTGAATATCTACTTCGGGACGAACATCGAAGGTACTGCGGGGGTCTATTGCTGCATCGGCGGCACAAGTCTGGCTGCGCCGCTGACCGCCGGGATGATCGCTCTGGTTGACCAGCAGCGTGTGGCGGCTTCCAAAGCGAAGCTCAACCTGTCGCTCAACACCCACCTGTATGGTGCGGCTTCCTGGACGCCCGGAGGAACGGACGTACAACCCGCTCCCTATGGAAACGCGTACCGCTCCATCTACTACGACGTGTACTCGGGCAACGAGGCAAACACATACTGGGATCGAGTGACCGGCTTGGGTGTGCCGATTCTTCCCTCTCTTTCCAACTATCTGGTCACACAGGTGCCGTAAAGGGATAAACAGTCCGAGTGATGCTGTGTTACGGTCGATGTGATGAGCACAGCTTCGCCTTTGACCCGGTTAAGCGAAGAAGAGCAACTCTTTCGCGATACGGTACGGAAATTTGCCCGCCGGCAGGTCGCGCCGCACGTCCGGGAAATGGACCAAAGCGGCCTGTTCCGCAAGGACCTGCTGCAAGAGTTCTTCGCCCTCGGCCTCATGGGGATCGAAGTTCCCGAAGAGTTCGGCGGCTCGGGTGGCAGCTTCTTCCAATGCATCCTGGCCATCGAGGAACTGTCGGCCGTCGACCCTTCCGCCGGCGTCATCGTGGATGTCCAGAATACCATCGTCAACAATGTGTTTCTCCACTACGGCAGTGAGCATCTCAAGCGCCGCTATCTGCCGCGCCTCACGTCGCAAGCGGTGGGATCGTATGCCCTGTCGGAAGCGGGATCGGGCTCTGACGCGTTCGCCCTGGCTACCCAAGCGGCGGATCACGGCGATCACTTCCTGCTGAACGGACGCAAGCTGTGGATCACCAACGCCGGTGAATCGGATGTCTTCATCGTGTTTGCCAACGCCCAGCCGTCGGCCGGCTACAAAGGCATCACCGGCTTCGTGGTGGAGCGCGGATTTCCCGGCTTCCAGGTCGGCAAGAAGGAAGACAAGCTGGGGCTGCGCGCGTCCTCCACGTGCGAACTGCTGCTCGATAACTGCCGCGTGCCGCGCGAGAACGTCATCGGCGAAGTCGGCAAAGGCTACAAGATCGCCATCGAGACGCTCAACGAAGGACGCATCGCCATCGGCGCGCAAATGATCGGTCTGGCACGCGGCGCGTTGGATCATGCGCTCGCCTACGCCCGCGAGCGCAAGCAGTTCGGCAAACCCATCGCGGACTTTCAAGGCGTACAGTTTCAGCTCGCGGTGATGGCCACGGAAGTGCATGCCGCCCGGCTGCTGGTGTACAACGCGGCACGTTTGCGCGATGCCGCAATGCCCTTCCTTACGGACGCCGCCATGGCGAAGTATTATGCTTCTGAAGTGGCGGAAAAGGTGGCGTCGAAGGCCATCGAGATTCATGGCGGCGTGGGGATCACCCGGGACTATCCCGTGGAAAAGCTCTACCGTGATGCCAAGATCGGCCGGATCTACGAAGGCACCAGCAACATACAACTGCTGACCATCGCCAAGAAACTACTGGGCAAATAAATCCGTCACAATAGGAGTATTATGCGGTCCATCGTTGTTTTCGGAACGGTTCTACTGGCTTGGCCTATGTTTGCCGCGGATGCGGGCAAAGATCCCGATCCGCAGGAGATCATCAAGCGGTTCGCCGCGAAGGAGGCCGAGTTCTCGCAAGCCCGGGGCAACTACACCTACCGTCAGACGGTCAGGATTACCGAGCTCGATCCCTCGGGCAATCCGCAGGGCAAATACGAGCTGGTGGAGGACATCATCTTCACGCCGGACGGCAAGCGCGCCGAAAAAGTGGTCCGCGCCCCCATGGCCACGCTACAGCATATTCTGCTGACGCCCGAGGATGAAAAAGACCTGCGAGACGTCCAGCCCTTCGTGCTCACCACCGACCAGATCCCGCTTTACGACATTCAGTACCTGGGCCGGCAGAAAGTCGATGAGGTCGGCTGTTTCTCTTTCTCGGTCAAGCCCAAGAAACTGGAGAAGGGCAAGCGCTACTTCGAAGGTCAGATTTGGGTCGATGACCGCGACATGCAGATCGTCAAGACCTACGGCAAAGGCGTCGGCCTGGTGAAAAAGGGCAACGAGTTTCCGCGCTTCGAGACCTACCGCGAGCAGATCGACGGCAAATACTGGTTTCCCACCTACACCCACGCCGACGATACCCTGCACTTCCCCGAATATGATCAGCGCATCAGCATGACAGTGAAGTACCAGGACTATAAACAGTTCAAGAGCCAGACCAACATTACCTTCGGCGAGGAAGCCAAGCCCAATTCGTCAGCGCCGCCCAAGTAGGGTCACGATATACTTGTGACATCTGATACGCAACGTGTTCAACTACCAGATATCTGTGTCTCGCCTCGCGGCGACTGTCATGTTGCTGGGGTGTGCGGGAGCCGTCAGTCTGCACGCGCAAGGCGCTTGCAGCAGTAACCTCTTTAACATTATTTCCAGCAACGGCACGGATTTCCCCGCCGCCGGCGGTTCCACCACCATTTCCTGGCACAAATCCTCGGGAGGATCCAACTCCTGCCCGTCGTTCGTCACTACCACCGCGCCCTGGCTGACGCTGGCCGCCACCAATTCCAGCAGCACCACCGGCTCTTCCGGCTTGGCCATCGGGCCGAACCTGAGTAGCGCGGCGCGAAGCGGTGTCATCACCGTTCAATCCAGCGCCAACGACTCCACTAATTTCTTCATCAATCAGGCCGGCACAACTCTCACCGCCGACCAGACCAGCCTGACCTTCAACGCGCCGGGCGGAGTGGCTCCCACTTCGCAGACCATCCACGTCACCGCTTCGGGCGGAGCCGTGCAGTTTGGCGCCTTGCCGATTGACACCGGAAATTGGCTCCAGGTCACCGCCAATTCCCTAACCGCACCAGCTACCCTGACAGTCTCCGTCAACCCCTCCGGACTGGCTGCGGGGACGTATGGGGGCACCATCCAGATTACCGGCGCAGGGCTGGTGGTCCCGGTGACAGTCACTTTGACCGTCACTTCCCCTGGTCCGGCATTGAGCTTCAATCCGGCGTCCACCACGCTGGTGGGGCCATCCGGCAGTATCACGCCCCAAACCGCCGCGGTGGTCCTGCATAACACCGGCACGGCAGCCAGCGCCACCACCGTGTTTACCCTCCTCTCGGACCAATCCTGGTTGAGCGCCGCGAGCGCCGGGATCAGCACCCTCGGTCCCGGCCAATCGGCGACGGTCACCCTGACCGCCAACGCGTCTAATTTGCAACCGGGACCTTACACCGGCCACATCACCGCGCAAGGCGCCGGTGTTTCGGCTATCCTGACGGTCAACTTCAACGTAACCGGGGTCGTCATCTCCGCGTTGGTCAATCCCATCACTTTGACCATTTCGAACGGTACCACGAAGACCTTTGCCGGAGTGGAACAACTCACCGGCGGCGGCACCAATGTAGCCATCAGCGTGACGCAGGGCGCGAACTTCCTCAGCGCGGACTCGACGGCCCAGGTGCCCGGATCATTCGGCATTACCATTAACGCCACCGCGCTCAACCCCGGCAGCTACTCCGGGGCCCTACTGATCCAATGCACCGGGAGTTCCTGCGTGCCGGTTGCGGTACAGGTAATCATTACCGTCAACCCCGGCAGCGCGGCGCTAAACTTTACGCCCACCGGCGAGACATTGGCCCTGACTGCTGGCTCCTCCACTCCTCAAACCCTCGGCGCTACGCTCGAAAACGACGGCACATCGGCCACCAGCTTCACTATCTCTTCCGATCAAGTCTGGCTGGCCGCCAGCCCCATGATCGGCAACCTGACTCCGGGCCAGAAGACCATGATCTCCATCGCCACAAGTTCCACCAACCTGGCGCCCGGCAGCTACACCGGGCATGTCTTCGCGCAGGGCACGGGAACCATCGCGACCTTCACCGTCAGCCTCACGGTCAACGGGGCAAATGTCACCGTGACCCCCAATCCGCTGTCCCTGGCGCTCCCGGCGGCTACCAGACAGACGTTCCCCGGCGTGCTCCAATTGGCCGGCGACTACGCCAGCGTGGCCATCAGCGTAACCCTGGGAAACGCTTATCTGACGGCAGATACCCTGTCGCAATCGCCCGGAGCTTTCAGCGTCACGGTGGATGCGACCAGGCTCACTCCGGGCACTTACCCCGGAGCGCTGCTGCTGCGCTGCACTCCCGGATGCGCTCCGCTCACCGTGTCCATTTCCATTACGGTGACGGCCGGCTCGACCAACTTCAGCTTCGGCACGCCCAGCCTGAGCCTCTCCGGCAACGCGGGCAGCGTAACCCCACAAAGCGTTTTGACTACTCTCTTGAATGCTGGCAACGGTCCGGGCAGTTACACTTTACTTACCGACCAACCCTGGCTGTCGGTTAGTCCCGCCACGGGAACTTTGTCCTCCGGGCAGACGATCAACATTACGGTATCGGCAGCATCGCAGTATCTGACGCCGGGGACCTATACGGGCCACGTCACCATTGGACCCGCGGTCCTGACCGTCTACCTCTCAGTAGTGGGCGTAGCCCTCTCGGCGTCGCCGAACCCAGCCATTTTCACCCTCGGGACAGGGATCAAGCAAACGTTTAATAGCGAGCAGGTGCTGGGCGGCAGCGGGCTCGTCAACATCTCTGTCACCAGCGGCGCGGGCTGGCTGAGCTCCGATGCCACCGTGCAGGCTCCTGGCAGCTTCAACATCACTATCGATGCCACCAACCTGAAGCCCGGATATTACAGCGGGACCTTGTCATTCACTTGCCAGACCGCTTGCGTGGCGTTCAGCCTGCCCGTGAACGTCAACGTAACATCCAACGCATCGCTCGTCTTCTCGCCGCCGAGCGTCACGTTCACATCCTATCTAGGACGCTCCGCACCCGCCGCGCAGACCGTTTCGGTGAAGAGCAGCGACGGCTCCGCAATTAGCTTCACAGTCAACAATCCGTTCTCCTGGCTCAACGTTTCTGCGCTCAGCGGAAAAACTCCCGCCACCCTGACGCTGACTCCCAATTTAACCGGCATCACCAGTGGCGCGTCCGGGAACCTGACGTTCTCCACCACCAATACGCAGTCCTCTGTGCTGCTCCCCGTGATGCTGAATATAACGCCCTTCAGCATCAGCGCACCCGCCTCGGTAACCATTTACGCCATGGCCGGACAG
>Ga0326727_10019340_pt1 | contig 13712 bp, 7 predicted proteins | sample MB2enrmetagenome_FD_207643 | JGI IMG/M metagenome (GOLD analysis project Ga0326727, IMG submission 207643) | Lab enriched peat soil microbial communities from McLean, Ithaca, NY, United States - MB29MY | ecosystem: Environmental > Terrestrial > Soil > Wetlands > Peat | place: USA: New York... | reverse complement strand
AAGCGCCGTCGTATTGGTGCGGTAGTACACCCCCTCCACGGCCGAGGAATCCAAAAAATCCAACTTGATGAAACGCACGCCCCAGTTGTTGACCAGCGTGCGATAGGTCGAGCGCAGATACTCCTGGGCCCCGGGATTGGTGGTATCCAGCGCATATAGCTCGTCGAACGTACTGCCCCCGCCGACCTTGCCGATATGAATCGGCTCCCCAGCCAGGTTGCGCACCAGCCAGTCACGATGATGCTCATATACCCACGAACGCTCCGACACCTGGAACGGCGCCACCCACAGCCCGAATGTGAGTCCCTGATTCTCTACCTGATGGCCCACATATGCCATCCCCCTGGGAAACGCCTTGCCGTCTGCAGTGGCGTACTCCCCCCGCGCGTACTGGTACCCCTCATCCACAAAGAAGTATCGATACCCCAGCGAGGCAAGATTCTGCTTGAGCCACGCGGCATTGGTGAGCACCGTATTCTCGGTTACGTGATAGTAGTAAGCCGTCCAGCTCCACCAGCCCATGGGGGCGGGCATGGCAACGTGCGGCTTGTGGAGAATGCGAACGGCGCGCCCATAGTTCTCGAGCTGTTCATGATAATCGGAGCCGATGGAGAACATGAGCCGCTCCGAGCCGATGCTCTCACCAGCAGGGATCCGGAGACGGAGTGCAACAGCGTTAGCCGGTCCGTATTCCTGATTCCGATCCTGCAACGCCTCGGTGGTTCCGGTATCCGCTACGTCGTAGGAAAGAAAATGCGGATCGGGCAGCTCAGAGCTTTGCAGAAGGAAGACGGTGACAAACCTGTCGGCGGACAGCGCTCCCAGAAAGAGACTCAGCCCGCTTTGCCGGTTGTAAATGAGCTGGCTTCCAAACCCCCGGTGGAGGCCATGGTCCGCCTCTGAGAGATCCATCAACCTCATCTGCGGAGTATTCTCCTCGTAGCTGTCGGAGAGAATGCGGTCCGCCGAGGCAGGCCCCTTCAGTTGCAAGACGGTGCCAGTCTGGATCTTCACCATGCGAATGGCATGGACTTCGATGGGTTCCCCGGTCGAGTTGTTCACGCTTACCCGGATCTCTCCCCAGGGCTGGTTCTCATATACGCGAAACTCGCAGACAAGGTCGGGTTTGCCGGCCAACCCGGTATGGGTCACCGTCAAAAGATGGCCGGATCCCAATTCATCGTCAAACGGGACAATCGCCTTCAGATGGCGGGGATAAAGCGAGGAACGAAGCGTTCCACCCGCGGTATCGGCCTCCACCTCTGAGCGCAGGACATCTCCGGGAATCGCCGTTGACCGTAAAGCATAGAAGCCGTCGTCGTATGCCTCGATGGCGAGATTGCCGCCGTGAATCAAGCCCGGCAGAGAGGGCACGGACTGTCCGCGCGCTCCACTTGCGGGCCAGAATACTTGCAAACCGAGCAAAAGCATCCATGGGAAGATCAAACGCGCCCATTTCATCCCAGATATCCTCCTATCGAAGCAATTTGGCCGCAGGCCCCCTGCAAACCTGTCAGTCTAAAGAAACGATGTGATCAAGCCCGGCAATGAAGCCTGCCTGGACTGGATTTCCGGCGTTCAGTCCCTGAGGTTTAACGCCTGGAACCTCTGCGGGATTCCTCCTGCTCCGTCCCCTGGCAGCTGAACTCCCGGAAAGTACAGAGCTCAATTCTCCACCTACGCGCCTATGCGTTTGAGGCTTTGGGGGCCAAATTCAGGACAATCAAGCGCGATATACGCCTCTCAGAACACAAATTGCCTGTAAGAGGGCCGATTGGCTCCATAAGCCCCTCTAGCAGGCGGATTTCGATTTGGAAACATTTTAGCACGCTGGACTCACTTTATGTTGCGCTTGATTTCGATTTCTATGCTAATATTTCATTTGTTCACCAGTCCTTGGGTTGAGAGAATGAATGCCAATGCGGAAGATCGCAGAATCCGGAGGCAGTGATTTTCTCTGTGTCCGCCCAGGAACGATGCTGATCGATGGAGACAAGCAAGATGGAGAGCGGAGCAGCAACATTGCGCGAGATTCATAGCCAGCCCGAAGTTTGGGGCCGGTGCCTGGACACATTAGACAAACTCGATTTGGAGCGTCTGGTTGGTGACAAGGGCCCATTTACTCACGAGTGGCTCTTCGTTGGCTGCGGCACGAGCTACTATCTGGCACAGGCTGCCTCGGCTACGTTCACGGGCTTGACGGGTGCGCCCGCTCGGGCTGTGCCGGCCTCTGAAATACTCCTCTTTCCCAAGTTGGTGTTTCCGGGTGATGAGGCCGTCTTCTTCCCGGTTCTGATCTCCCGTTCAGGCCACACCTCCGAGGTATTGCAGGTGGCCGAATTCCTCAGGCTGCGAGGCGTCGAGTTCCTGGCAGTCACCTGCGATGGCAACGAACTGACCGAACGCAGCACCCGAATGCTAAGATTGCCGGTCACGGAGGAGAGCACAGTGATGACTTCTTCGTTCACCTCCATGCTTATGGCGCTCCAATATATCGCGGCGCGCTTTGCCAGGCAAGATGAGTTTGTGGAGGCGCTGCACTCCCTGCCTGCGGCCCTTGCCGGGCTGCTCCCAGTCTACGCTCCACGCATCGAAGAATTAGCGCAACGATCGTTTGATGACGTGGCCTTTCTCGGACATGGCGCGCTGTACCCCATTGCGTCTGAAACCGCGCTCAAGGTCATGGAGTCTTCGTCGAGCTACGCCCAGTTCTTTCACACGCTTGAATTTCGCCATGGACCCATGTCCATTGTGTCGGAGAAGGTTCTGGTGGGGGCGTTGCTCTCCGAAACGGGTTACGCGGAAGAGAGCGCGGTATTGCTGGAGATGAAGAGTTTTGGGGGATGCACCCTGGCCATTGGAAATCGGCTCTCGCCCGAAGTTCTGGACTCTGCCGACCTGGCCATTGAACTCGCACTGGCTGTGCCTGAACTTGCCCGCCTGGTCGTCTACGTCGTGTGGGGGCAGTTGCTCGGCAGTTGTCTTGGATTGCGAAAGGGTCTCAATCCTGACTCCCCTCGTCATCTTACCCGTGTTGTCACGCTCGTGGATTAAGGCAATATGAAGAAGCGTTTTGATGTGACGATTGCGGGTGAGATCAATCTGGACCTCATTCTCTATGGACTCCCTGAAGTCATGCCGCTGGAGCGCGAGCTGCTCGCCAACGACTTTCGGTTGACTCTGGGCAGTTCCTCGGCAATTCTCGCGCACAACCTCGCTGCGCTCGGTGTCTCAGTCGGTTTCATCACCCGCCTTGGGGATGACGCACTGGGCAGCATAGCCCTGCAACGGCTGGCGGAGAAAGGGGTCGACCTCACTCGCGTCAAGCGCGTCTCCGGCGGAACATCAACGGGCGTTACCATCCTGTTGAACCACGACGGCAAGCGTCATATTCTCACTTATCCGGGAGCCATGTTCGAAATGACTGCCCGGGACCTCGATATGCCGTATCTTGCCTCGGGCCGGCACTTTCATCTCTCCTCGCTCTTTCTTCTCAAGGCGCTTCAGCCGGACCTGCCCTCGATATTCAGACAACTAAAGGCCGAGGGCCTTACGCTCTCGCTCGATACCAATGACGATCCCGAAGATCTCTGGGACGGCGTGCTCGACGAACTTCTGGGCATCGTCGATATCTTCCTGCCCAATGAGCACGAGGCCTGCCGCATCAGCGGCAAGGCCGATGCCGAGAGCGCCATCGAAGCTCTGGCACAGCGCGTCCCGCTGGTGGCCGTCAAGTGCGGCAAGCGCGGTGCGCTCGTACAGGCAGCAAGCCGGCGTTGGCTGGTCCCCGCCGAATCTGTCACGCCCCTGGATACGATCGGCGCCGGCGACAGTTTCGATGCCGGATTTCTGGCTGCATACCTGCGCGGCGAGGCGCCGGAATCCTGCGCGGCCTTCGGAAACCGTACCGCCGCTCTCTCTACCCTGCGCCCGGGAGGCACGGAGTCTTTCCGCGATCCTGCATTGGTGGGAGACTTTCTTTCCCGGGTCGTCTGAAACGGAGAAGGCAGTCTATGCGCTACAAAGAGGGCTGTTCGACTCCGATCCCACGGCTCGCTGCCGGCATCTCAAATAGATTGATGCATTTACACCCATACGCCTGCATGCGCAGCCTCTCTAGCCCAACCTACGGAACGCGCCAGATGCGCGGATGCCGCGCAGGGAGTCTGCGACAGCCTAGTGGCTTAGTTCATTCGGGCAGTCCTCGTGAGTTGCAATTTTGCGCACCACCGCCAGCGCAAACAGGTAAGATAGGGAACAATTCGCAAGGTTTAGGATAGAGAATATGAAGGCCAACACAAAGAGCGGAAGCGACATGCTCATCCAGGAGCGGCGCAACCACCTGCTCAACCTGATCCAGCGCGATGGGCGCGTTCTGGTCTCGGAGATATCCGACGAGCTGGGTATTTCCCGCATTACCATCCGCAAGGACCTCGACTATCTGGAGTCCATGGGATTGGTGCAACGCACCCATGGCGGAGCACTCTCTCCCCAGGAGAGCACACTGCTCGATCCCTCTCTGCAGGAGAAGGAGCAGAAGCAGCTCAAGGAGAAACAGCATATAGCCAAGGCAGCCGCTTCTCTCGTAGAAGAGGGCCACTGCATTCTGCTCGACTCCGGAACGACAACCACGGCCATCGCTCGCGAACTGCGCCGCTTCTCGCGCCTTACGGTCATCACCAATGCCGTAAACATTGCCACCGAGTTGGCGGGGACGGATTTTGAAGTCATTCTGACCGGCGGAACGCTGCGCAAGAACTCGTTTTCCTTAGTGGGACCTCTGGCCGAGGAAGTGCTGAGCGAGATGCATGCCGACATCCTCTTTCTCGGCGTGGATGGATTCGATACAAAGATCGGTCCTATGACGCCGAACGTCCTCGAGTCGCGCGTGAACCGTGCCATGATCAAGGCAGCCACGCGCGTAGTAGCCGTCTGCGACTCCACCAAATTCATGCGCCACAGCCTGGCGCTGATCGTGCCAACCAAGGCCATCCACACTGTCATCACCGACGACCAACTGGGCGATAAGGATATGGAAGAGCTGACCTCGGCAGGTATTGAGGTGATTCGCGTCTAGTGTCCTGTCTCTAAGGTTCATCTCATAAATGCTGTCATCCTGAGCAACCGTAGCGAAGCGCAGGGAGTCGAAGGATCTGCGTTTCGGACGCTTCTGGCATGACACCAAGCCTCAAAGAAATGCAATGAACTTCTGAGACTCCTAGAGCAAGCGCACTTCCGCGGGGAAAACACGGTTGGCTCATCTCGGATGCAAAAGATGCCGCTCGGGCGGATTGATTGCCTCAGGCTTTCTGCGCGAAACAAGCACCGGCATAGATCCGCAGCACCTGCCGGATGCGGTGAATAATCAGGTCATGTGCGTCAGGCTGTAGCGTTCCGGCGCGGACTGCACGATACTGCTCGGGCAGGAATAGACTGAGCATCGTTTCAGGAATTGCCGTCTGGCGCAGGTTCGACATGAGCGTTTTCACCGATTCCTTCACTTCCGGCTGGTTCCAGTAGTAGCGCACCCGGTCGCTGTAACTGTAGCGCCGTTGCAGACGCAGGGAGCGCTCATCCCCTGTGTAATGAAGCTCCCAGTGGCGGGGATCTTTGCGCATCACGCGCTCCAGCACATCCATCAGTTGTGAACATTGCCCCTGCGCCACCAGCTCTGTCTCAATCGACGATAGTGCGGCTAGAGCCTCTCGCATGGCGAAGGTGAGCGCCGGTCCAACCTTTAAGATTGCGAATCCATCGCGCACCAATATGCGATATGCCTCGGGCCGTTGGTAGTCCGTGGAGTGTGCCTCATAGACCAGACCCTCTTCTTCCTTGAGCAGTTCGGTGAGATGCACGGCACGCGCCGGGTCATAATCGACGACACTGTCATGGTTGAATTCAACTCCCGGTTGTACCACCAGGGCGATCACCCGCGGCCATACGTGTCCAAGTCCCGCCTCTTTGAAGACGCGCCGGTGCGTGGCCAGAGTCTCGGCCGCGGCTTCACGGCTGGTTACAGGGAGCTCGGTCAGGCTTTCCGTCGCCCCGCCGGGGACGGGCACTTCGGTGCCAATCACATAAACAGGCTTCTGATCGCCACTCGCCTGTTCCGCAGCCGCACAAAGGACTGCTGCACGGCGGGCGATTGTCTCCCCGCTAAGCGGACCCTTGTCATCCGCACACGCCATGCTGGCATCGAGGTGAATCTTCTGAAACCCCGCCCGCACATAGGCTTGTACGGTGCGCTCCGCTTCGCGCATTGCCCCAGCCGCCGGTTGCCTCTGCCAGGGATTTGGGCCCAGATGATCTCCGCCGAGGATTACCCTTGACTCGCTGAGTCCCTTGCTGACCGCGATACCGATGACGCGCCGCTGAAAGTCCTCGGGCAACATGCCCGTGTAGCCTCCAAGGTGATTCACCTGGTTGGAAGTGGCCTCGATTAAGACGTCCGACTCATCTTCAAGTGCCTGGTCAATTGCTGCATCAAGCACCCAGGGGTGCGCGGAGCAGACGGAATAGATTCCCTTGGACGCGCCCTGGCGTCGCGCCTCAGCTAAGTGCCGCAATACATTCGACATTGCCTCTCACCATTTCCCAGACGTGGGTATCCGGGCAGAGCCGCGGCTCTCCCAATTCGAACAGGGCTGAACAGCGATTCAGCTTCACTCCCGCCCCTGCGCAGTCTTCGGAGGAGTCCCATAATCAGCCAATTCTACACTTATACGAAATAAAACGAAATATTACAATTGTAAAGGCAACAGCTATGGATTTTATTTGCGGACCGAATTCTGTTTGGAACTGACCTGGCGCCCGATGTCGCAATGTATCATCTCCACGATCGCTTCCTGGAGACAGCCGACGAGTATTTCGAGTACCCTTCGCATGCCTCGCGCCAAGGCCGATGGAATATCTACGGGGCTTTTCCTGCCCACGGATGTGCTCGAGAAGGTGTACCGCGGCAATGCGCTGAAACTGCTGCACGCCAACTCCCGATGAGGATCGGATACGCACCCGTTCATTCGCCGCATGCCGATCGAAAATCGGTTCCCGTCTTAAAACCGTTCGAGTCTCAGTGCGCGATGGGAACGCGGCTTTGGTCGGCCTCCGGCGGGTCAGCCGCGCCTGTGGCGGGGCCATGCCAGACTCCGCCGCCGTACGTGGTGATGTAGATCTGGGTCGGGTCGTTGGGGTCGAGAAAGATGCGATGGCCCCACTTAAAGTCGTAGCCCCTGATGCGTGCCCAATGGGCGCCTCGGTCGGTGGAGCGGTAGGCCGCGGCGTCAAAGCCGCAGATATAGAGCGTATCCGGATTGCGGGGATCGATGGTCAGGTCGTAGACGTGCTGCGATTCCGTGAACAGGGCCCGCCACGTCTTGCCGCCGTCGTCAGAGGCGTAGACACCGCCATTCCGGTCGGCGTCCTCGCCCTCCTGTCCCCAGGCCGTGAGGTAAAGCCGCTTCGGATTGCGCGGGTCGATCTCCAGGCCGGTTGGTCCGGTGACGCCAGAGGGAAGGTCGATACGCTGCCAGTGTTCCGCCTTGTCCGTCGAGCGATACAGGGCTCCGGCGCCGGACGGGGAGTAGTCCTTTCCCTCGCTGCGGCGAGCGACAATTAGGTATAAAGAGCCGTCCTGGGAGGCAGTGATGCGCCAGGCAAAAGGTTCGTCGCCTTCGATGCCGTTGTTCTTTTGCGTCCAGCTATGGCCGTTGTCCGTAGACTTGTAGACGCCGCGGCCAAAGGCGCAGGCGTACAGGGTGCGGCTGCCGGCGGGGCTGGAGGGATCAAGAAGTATGTGGGTGATGGAGTCCGATGGAATGTCTGCATTGCTCGGCTGCCAGTGGTTGCCGCCATCGGTGGAGACAGCGACACCGCCGGTGAAGCTGCGAGGGCTGCGATTTCGCCACATCTTGGGACGTGGCAGATCGTGCGTCCCACTGAAGGCGCCCCATATGAGACCGCGTTGGGAGGGATCGAAGGCCAGCCAGAAAGTTGTATTGCGCCAGTCTGCGGGAATGCCTTCGCTGCTGCTGCGCCAGGATTGGCCGCCGTCCGTGCTCTGGAAGAGGCCCATATCGGTGTTATCCATATAGATGTGCCGGGAATCGAAGGGATCGAACTGGACGCCATAGTTGGTGGTAACGTTCAGGCCGCGCGAAATCCAACCGCCGCCGACGATTTGCCTGGAGTTCACCTCCTGCCAGGTTGCGCCGCCGTCGAGGGTGCGATAGGTGCGGAAGAGGTCGGTTGCGTAGACTACGTCGGGGTTGGTGGGCGCCACGCCTAAGCTGTAGGGCGTGTCGAACCAGATATCGCGGCTATCCTGCCTGGCGCGCTGCTCGATCCAGCTTCCGCTCAGGTTGGCGGCTGGCTGGTTCGATTCCTTGAAGACAATCTTCCAGGCATGGCCGCCGTCAATTGTCTTGGCGATGCCGTTATAAAGGTTCTCCTTTCCCGCGCCGAGTTGAAGACCTCGGAAACCGGCGTAGGCGACCTCCGGGTGGCGATCGCTGGTAGCGATGGCTTCAAAACGGCCGGAGGTTTGTTGGAGCGAGGGCGTAATCGGACTCCAGTGCAGGCCGGAGTCTTCGGAGAGGTATATCTTTCCGTCCTGGCCGGTGGCGTAGATCCAGACCGAGTCGCCGGACCGCGCCGCGCTGGCTGCTCTTATGCCGGTTGGGATGCCGCCCTGTTCGGTGATGCTTCCATCTGGAGCGATGCGATAGGCTGCGGAGCCGGAGACGGCGATCAGGCCGGAGCTCTGCGGAGTGAGGAGAAGAACGTGTTGAGGCAAGGTAGCGAGGCGGCTCCACGAGGCGCCTCCATCTAACGATGAGACGATGACAGCAGGCTGGCCTCTCTGCTCAAAGGAGAGATAAAGATGTTCCGGGCTTCCCTGGCCGTTCTGGCCGCTTCGGGGAGCGATGGCAATGGCGGAGACATCTCCGCCAGGGTAGGCGGGATCGCTGGAGGTAAGCACATAGTCGGAGTGGTCGCCGAGTTGATGCTCGATAGTGTTGCGGGCGGGGCTGGGGAAGAGCATCTTCCAGGTCCGGCCGGAGTCGCTGCTCCGCCAAAGGCCGGCATTCCCGGCATAGATGACCCGGGGGTCTGAAGGATCGAAGGCGAATACAGTGATGCCGCCGCGCAGATTGAACATTCGCCACGACTGGCCATTGTCGCGCGTAATGTAACCGCCGGTCATGTCGCAGTGCTCAACCACAAGCCGGGAATCGTGAGGGCTGATGGTTGGGCCGATCGTGGTGCCGCCGCCGCCGGGGCCGATGACTTTCCAACTGTTCGTGCCCGGCTTTTGCGCGGCGCAGGCAAGCGCGGTGAGGACGAGCAGGATCGCGCATCCCAGGTTTCCCCTGATACTCATGTTCGGCAGCATTGTCATCCCTCTCACTTTCATGGCTTCGGGTAGAATGTGTGCCCCGATGCCCAGATCCTGGCCTGATCACTCGGCCGCTACGGACGTTTCGAAACCAGATCTCCGAATGGCGCCAGAAGCTTGTACTTACTGGACCACGTTGTGTACATGATCCCGGTGGCGTTTGGCCAGTTATCCATTGCCTCCAGCCATCCTTCCGGATCGTGGAGGTCGTCGCCATCGTAATAGGCTCCCGCAATCGTCCTGAAGCCGCGCGATGAGAAGAAACTCAGGCTCTCCCGCCGCTTATCGAAATACCACAGGACGATGCCCATATCCTTGGGCAGATACTCCCAGGTGTTCTCCAGCGACCCGTCCACAAGGAAGTATTGGCGGCTTGAGTTGTGGTTGGGGTCGAACATGTCAGACCATACAAAGACCTCGGCTTTGGGGTTGACTGCGCGCACCTGTTCATAGAGCCACTGCGTCATCTGGCCCAGAATCGCCGCCGCCGACATCTGCCTGCTTCGGCACGCCTCGCAACGGTTAAACAGGCGAACCTCATCCACGCTCAGGAAGTAACGTTTCGGAGACAGGTACTTCTCGATCAGCGGGAACTGTTCCTTCCATATTTCGTACGTCTGCGCCTCCGACGGACATGCGGAGACCTGATCGTTGTAGATGGTTGTGCCGTGATAGTAGCTCACCCGCAACCGTGAGCCATTTCGAATCCGGCCTGCTGGAAGCAGGTGAATTGACGGCATCTCGTGGGTCCATTGGAAGTCGAGATTCGGATCGGCCACCGCCGCAAAGTCGCGGCCCTCCTCGTAGACGTTCCCTGTGGCCTCGTCGCGCACGGTGAGCGGCGTGCCCTTGCGGCGGACAACGTTCATTAGTCCCACCTCTTCGATTACCACGTCGTCCACCCACACCGTCCCCTTTACCCCTTCGAAGACGCCCAGATTCAGTTCGATGCGGTCGGCATACCAACTGTTGAAGGCGGTGGTTACCTGTCGCCAGCCGGAGGTGGGAGCCGGGGCAGGCGGTTCAAACGGGCTCAAGTCGCGTCCATCGGGCGTCAACGCCTTGATGCTGAACAGCGAAGCGGGCTCGGCGTCTTCCGTTTTTACCCATGCGCTCACGCGATAGCACCGGTAGGGCGTGACCCGAACCTCCTGCGCCACTCGCGCGATGCCTGCCTTCGTGTCGCCGAAGTTCTCCATCCGCAGCGAGGCTTTGCCGGAATGGAAGACTTTCGTGTCAACGAAGGTCTTTCTTCCCGGCTCGTCCTGTTTTTCTAATGCGGTGAATCGGTCGCCCTGGAATTGTTCAAAGCCGCCGTTCTGGAGCTTTGCGGGCGAATCCGCAACAAAGCGGGCCTCTCCATCCCGTGCGACGAATAGAGCATCCTTCACCAGCATGCCTTCAGCCAGGTTGTTATTGTGATCCAGGATGGCTCCGCCGTATCCGGTGTTGAATCCAGACGGGATGATCTCCAGATGATATTGATCGGCTATCGCTTTGACCTTGCGCAAGCGCTCCAGATACTCAAGGGAGCCGAGGCTAATGCGGTCCATGCCCGACAGGACAATGGCCGTGAGGCCATGTTCCGATGCCGTTTGGGCAATTTCACGCACTTCCGCCACGTGCTCGTCGGTATTGAAGGAGCGGCTGACGTAGACCCAACGGTCGGGGTAGATCTTCTTCTGGTTCAGCCCGTCCATGCCCACTCGCGCATAAGCACGCGCGCCCATTCCTGTTGCCAGCATTGTGCCCGCCGCCAGCTTCACAAAGGTTCGACGATCGGTTCCGAAGCTTGAGTCGCAAGCCATATTTCACCTGTTTCCGTTTCCTGGCCTCCCGATGGATGGGCACACCTGAGTCTGCCTGAACTGCAAAAAGAATTATAAACGAAGATTAAAGATCATGTATGATAACAAAACGAAATCATTCTATTAAGGAGCGCCTCAGGTTGTACGGTGCGACCATATTTGGTGTGGGCGAACCCGAGGGCTGCAAGATGGAACCTGCGAAAGGCGAAAACATGAGATCGGTGAAGAAGAGCTCTTTCTATGCGCTGTTGCTGGCGGGAACATTCGCGGTGATTTGTTGGCCTCTTGCAGCTCAGGTGAAGGTCTGGCAAGGCACGCTTACGCTGCCGACCTATGAAGAGGGCCAGCCCGATCCGAATCCGCCTTTCGATATCTATGAAACCAACCGCTTCAACTATCCCTACACGCTGAGAACGGATTTGACCGGCGTGAAGGCCAATCATGCCTGGCGCGCGGTCTTCCTCGAGAACGAATATCTGAAGTGTACGGTGCTGCCGGATATTGGCGGTCACCTGTATACATGCATCGACAAGATCAGCGGCCAGCCGATGTTCTATGCCAACCCTTCCATCAAGAAGGCGAAGATTGGGTACCGCGGAGCATGGGCGGCCTTCGGCGTGGAATTCAACTTCCCCGTCTCGCATAACTGGGTCTCGATGTCGCCGGTGGACTTTGCGTATGCGGCCCATCCGGACGGCAGCGCGTCGGTTTGGGTGGGCAATATCGATCGGGCATACGGCATGCAATGGGGAGTAGAACTGGTTTTGAAGCCGGGCTCCACTCTCCTGGAAGAGCGGGTAACGCTTTATAACCGCAGCGATGTGCGTCACCGCTACTATTGGTGGAACAACGCGGCAGTGCAGGTGTGGGACGATTCGCGGATCGACTACCCGATGCGGTTTGTCGCTTCGCATGGATTCACGGATGTCTATCGCTGGCCGGTCGACCCGGAAGGGAAAGACCTGAGCTTGCTCAAAAATCAGACCGATGGGCCGGTGTCTTTCTTTGTGCATGGGAGCCATGAACCATTCATGGCCATCTGGAATCCGCATACGCAGACGGGAACAGCTCATTTTGCCGAGTATCGGGACCTGCCGGCCAAGAAAATCTGGACGTGGGGCGTCGATGCGGCGGGCCTTGACTGGCGCACCGCGCTGTCTGACAACAACAGCGCCTATGTTGAAGTGCAGGCGGGGCTCTTCCGCAACCAGGAGACGTATTCGTTTCTGGAGCCCGGGCAAACCATTCGCTTCAGCGAATATTGGATGCCGGTAAGGGGAACGGGTGGAATCTCGCGGGCGAACAAGGCCGGAGTGGTTTATTTCGATGCGCATGGCCCCAATGTCTCGGTCAGCTTGAACGTGAATGAGCGTCTTCAAGGCGCGCAGCTTTCATTGACGCAGAATGGAGCAATCCTCTGGAGTGGAAGCGCCGATCTGACGCCGGCTAAGACATGGTCCCATTCGGTCGCTCCGCCCACACAGGCCGGGAAGATAACCTTCGAGTTGAAGGACCGCGCGGGCCGCTCGCTGTTGAAGCAGACGGATGGCGAGTACGATTGGGATCCGGAAGCGACGATCAAGACAGGACACCAAACCGCGCCGCGAATTCCAGATCCCGCGAACCGTTCGGAAGACGACTGGCTGCAAGTGGGACAGGATCAGGAGATGAACGGCGAAGTTGTTCTCGCGCTTGCTACCTACAGGACTGCGCTGGAGAAATTCCCGCTGAGCCAGTCGCTCATGGTCGCCGCGGGAAGGCTGGCTGCGTCGCTTCAGCAGTTTGAAGAGGCAGAACGCTTGCTTCGCGTTGCGCAAGGGCGCGATACGCCCAACTCCGAGATTGCCTATTACCTGGGAATTGCCGAAGAAGGCCTGGGACGCACGCGCGAAGCGGAAACGTCCTATGCGATCGCCTACCGTCAAGCGAGTCTGCGCGGGCCGGCCGCGATAAGGCTGGGGGAACTGCGGGCGAAAGAAGGCGACCTGCAGGACGCGGCATCTTTCTTGCATGCAGCAGTGGCCGCGGAGCCGGATAACTTTCGTGCCCAGGAGCAGTTGGAGGCTGTCTTGCGCGCAAAGGGAGATATTTCAGAAGCAGACCGGTTGGCGAATCTCGGCCTCGCAGCGGATCCGATGAGCGACTTTTTGAAGGAAGACACCGGGAAATCGGACACCGAACACCTGGCGGCAGATCCTTACCGCGTTCTCCGGGTGGCAACCGGGTACATGCAGCTTGGTCTCTATCGGAAAGCATTGCAAGTTCTCGATCGAACAATTCCGCAACTGCCTGCGGATCAGAGCGAGCCTGGCTCGGTGCCGCCACAGAAGAATCCGTTAGTGCGGTACTATTCCGCATTCTGCAAAGAGAAGCTCGGCCAAGACGCGCAGCGGGATTGGCAGTCGGCGTCGGAGCTTTCCCCGAGCCTCGTTTTTCCATCGTCGGAGACGGACAGGGTTGTATTGGAGGCCGCGCTCGCGGTCAACCGGAGTGATGCGACTGCTCATTAC
>Ga0326727_10019339_pt1 | contig 13712 bp, 20 predicted proteins | sample MB2enrmetagenome_FD_207643 | JGI IMG/M metagenome (GOLD analysis project Ga0326727, IMG submission 207643) | Lab enriched peat soil microbial communities from McLean, Ithaca, NY, United States - MB29MY | ecosystem: Environmental > Terrestrial > Soil > Wetlands > Peat | place: USA: New York... | reverse complement strand
CACGACGGTGCTGGAGGGCACGCCGGCCAGCAGCGCTCCGGTGAAGGGCAAGGCGGCGCCGGCGCCGATTTCGGTTCCAGGCCAGCCCATGACCGTGACGCCAACGGGTGGAAAGGCGATACCGATTCCATTGCCGCCAGCGAATCAGCAGAACGTACCGGCTCCGGCCCCAGCCCAGCCGACGCCGGCCAAGAAGTAGCATCCCGAGACGCGGAGGTGGCGGAATTGGCAGACGCACTAGCTTGAGGTGCTAGCGGGAGCAATCCCGTGGGGGTTCAAGTCCCCCCCCCCGCACCAGTTTAGGGCCTGTAAAATCAGTTGATTACAGGCCCTTTTTCTTCGTGTACCACGTATGTACCAGGATAGACGGCCTCGAATAGCCGCGTGATGCGCTGTTGCCGGGCTTGTGACCATTTGGCGTAGTGCTTGCGCACCACGGCCGCGCTAATCCCGAGAATGTCCGCCGCGTCCTGCTCGCTTCCGCCGCGCGCCAGAATCTCGGTTGCCAGCGTATGCCGAAACCGATGGGCATGGGCGCCCTCGACTCCAGATTTAGCAAACACCGCGGCCAGCGTTCGCTCTGCTATGCCCACCACCGCCCGCCTGGAGGTTGTGCCGTTCCAGAAGAAGCAGCGCGCCTCAACACCCCCGTTGCGCGGCAATGGCAATTTGTCGAGCGCGTCCTCAAGGTCAGCCGGAATGGGCAGAAAAACAGTTCCACCGGTTTTCTGAGTGTGGAGTAGAATCTGGCCATCCTGTATGCGGTCCCTCTCCAGCGTCGCTACATCCGAAATTCTTAGGCCCGTGTAGCGCAGCAGCAGGACCATTGCCCGCGCCCTCAGCCGCTCATACGGCCCGCGGCCGATGTTCTCGCACGCCGCCAAAATCTTAGTGGCTTCGGCCTGAGTGTACGGCACAATCTCTACCGGCCGGATGTTCCGTGGGGCCTTGATCTTCTTAGCGGGGTTGTCTGAAATCCAGCGCCGCTCGCCACAGAACGCGAGAAACTGCCGGAGGGTCTGAAGTTCCTTCATGGACGTGGTAGGCGACAGCGTGCGCCCTGCACGGTAGGCGTCCAGCCTTTCCACCGTCAGTTCCATGAGATCATGCAGACCAGCGCCTTTGCAGTAATCCCTGAAGTGTGCCAGCACGTTCTTGTACTTCCGACGCGTAGAACTCTCAAGCGGCTGAATGTGGTTCTCGAATGCCGTGATTGCATCCGTGATGGGCTTAACCAGGGGCGCGCTCGGGTCCTCTTTCGCCGCCGCCTTCCGGATCGCCCGCTGCCAGTTGCGCGTTTTCAAGGATTCGCGCGTTCGCTTCCCGTTCAATTCGCCGTCACACCAGATCGGGCAATTGCATCTAACGTACGTGGAGCCCTTAGAGCGATGAGGGCAGCAGGCAATGTGACGGCGGTACAGGTTAAGCATCACTTCCCCTTCCGTCTTCCCCGGTCTATACTTCGGACCTTTCTAGCTCCAGAATCAAGCCCCTCGCCATCATCGTAGGTCACTAGCCCGTGCTTGACACTCAAATCGGCTACGCCCTCCACCGACAACGTTGTAACCTCGCCCACTTCGCGCACGTGCATCCAATGAAAACACGTGATCGTGCACAGCAAGGAGCCAAAATCTGTTGGCGACACTGCTCCTGATGGCCGGCCCTGCCAGATATCGACTTCGGGATAGCACCGAACTCCCGCTTGCACTTCATCCCTAGAAGCGTGCCCGGACAGCCGCTCACCTGATCTCACAGGTCGAATCATCGAACGCGCTCCGATCTGATACGGTGGCGCGTAACCCGGTCCGGACGGAGCTGCCCCGGAAATGGAATTGACGCTACGACTGGCCGGCCTTCATCCGGACGTTCCAACCCTTCCCTGTATCGTCCACCACTCGTGCGCCCCCGAAGCGATTGCAACCACGTTTCAAGGTCTTCCGCGGCATACTTGACAGCCCGGTAACTGACCTTGAAGTATCGTGGACCGCGCCCCTTGCGGCGCCAGTCAGCCAGCGTCCGCACCGACACTCCAAGCTTCTCCGCCAGTTCGCCTGGCGTGAACCAACGCTGTTCCATCAGTGGCGCCATCATCTCTTCTTCGCGGCTTTCTTCGGCAATTCCGGCCGCTTCACGCCCTGCTTCAGCAAGGGCAAAGACAAAGCCTTCCGAACGTAATTGGAAACCGTCATATCGGCCGCCCGGGCGCTGTTCACCAGTGCTCGGTGCTCGGTTTCATCAAGATCGACAATGAGCCGCTTCTTTCCCATGGCGGAATCGTAGCACGTCTGCACGTCCGTACTCATCTCAATCTTTCCCTCTTGACTGTCCATATGTACATATGTATAATTCATTCTGAACCGAAATGCAAGCGAATTCGAGAATAGCTTGAGGAGAAGGATACATGCAGAAACGAAAGAGAACGACCCCAAAGCCGGAAACCAGCCGCCTGGCAGCCGCACCACTGCCAAATACTGACCCAAAAGCCACCCAACCCGAGCCGGACTTGCTCCGGGCGAAAATCTATGAGTTTAGCCCCGAACACCAGGAGGCCGCACGCACCAAGCTTCTGGCGATGGCATTTAATTCCATAACAAAAATGAGCATCGCCCACCTGCAACGAGTAGCCCAGTTTGTTGATATCTGCGAAAACAACACCGGATGTACCACTCCCGCCGAGGAGTTCATTAACGACCTGGTGATGCGCCACTATATCTACAGCCTTACCCCCGACGATGTTGCTGAAGACCTGGAGAGCTTTCGGAAGAACTTCAACGATGCTGTAGAGACTACGCAGTACTTCACGGCGCAGTACCCCGAATTGATCAGCCCTGCCGCTACCTCCGCCGCAGGTTCAGTGGACTGAAAAGGCCGCATCCGCGCCCTGGGCCTCTACGACCGCCGCCAGGCCCACGCCCTGCGCCCTGGATGATCCTCTACGACCGCCGCCAGGCCCGCACGCTGCGCCCTGGACCTCCAGGACCGCCGCCAGGCCGCGCGCCACGGCCGCCCTAGACCTCCAGGACCGCCGCCAGGCCGCGCGCCGCCAGGCCGCGCGCTGCGCCCCCTGGACCTCCAGGACCGCTGCCAGGCCGCGCGCCACGGCCGCCCTGGACCTCCAGGACCGCCGCCAGGCCGCGCGCCACGGCCGCCCTGGACCTCCAAGGACCGCCGCCAGGCCGCGCGCCACGGCCGCCCTGGACCTCCAGGACCGCCGCCAGGCCGCACGCCACGGCCGCCCTGGACCTCCAGGACTGCCGGACCAATTGACCCTAGAGCGATCCCTCCTTGGGAAACATTCCCCTACCCCCTCTGCGGTACCCGCATCGACCGCTCATATCCCGCCCGCACCGAAGTCGCCACTGCCGACCGGTGCGCTAAATCCACCATCCTTCGCACCCGGTGTTCCACTCCGATCTCCGCTCCCCGCGCGTCGATTGTGGTCTGGAACGTAGGCCCGCCTCCGCCTCCCAGCGTCCGCCGCAATTCCGAATTCGAGTGGATATATCCCGAAGTCCGCGTCAGCAGCTCAGGCCCTTCGTCCCCCACAATATACGCCGATCCCGCCGATATAGGGCCGCCCCCCTGCATGTACGTGATGCTGCTGGTTACCGATTCCGCGCCCGCGCCCGCCGCGGCGCCGCCCCCACCCCCGAAAATCTTCGCCAGCAGCCCCGCGATGCCCGCCCCGGCGCTTTTCAGGAGGCTCCCCACGCCTCCCGCCGCCGGTGCTTCCGGCAGTCCCGGGACGCCCGGCTCCTTCGCCGCCGCTCCGCTGCCCGCCGCGTTGTCCACGATCACGTGGAACGCGTGCCCCTTGCTTCCGTCCGGCTTAGTCTCCGGCATCAGGTTCGGAAACAGTTTCTTCCCCAACGCCCCCACCCCCCGCTGAATCCCCGACCGGATCGCCGAGCGCTCCATCTCCTCGCCGATCCCTTGCAGCATCTTTCCGAAGCTGGTTTTCTGCCCCGTGAGCAGCTTCGCCAACTGGTCCGATACCCGGTCCATTGCCGAGTTCATGCCCTGATAGAAAATGTTCCCCAGCGACTGCGCCGGCCCCTGCGCCTCCAGAAAAATGTCCTTGATGCCTTTCTGCCGGACCTCCGCCTGTTTCTCCGCCAGCTCGTTGTCCAGGCGGTCTATGGCAAGCTGTTTTTCTTTGTCAACGGTTACCCTTTGCTCGATCGCCAGTACGAGCGCCTGGTAATTACCCTCCTGCTGGGCCGCCCTGACCTTCTCATTAGCAAGGCGAATTTGAGTCTGGTACTGCGCTTCGATGGCTGCCCGCTCCGGCACCTGTTGCAGTTCCAGCGTGCGCACCGGGTTCGCTGCCGCACCCGGAGCTAGAGCGATCATGCGGGATTGATGCTCAACCGCCAGCTTGTCCTGCGCTTCCGTGAGCCTGTTCAGCTCATCCAGCGTTTTCGCAAGGGCCTTGCCGTACTCATCTAAAATTTTGTTGCCTTCCTTGACGGCCTCGTTGTCTTTGTACAAGATCTGCTCATTTTTCCCTGCGGCTTCATTCCACTTGGTCCATTGCTCCTGATCCCGGCCCATCGCCACGAAATACTGCTTGATTGACTCCACATCGGCGTTGATGCGCTGGCGATTGAACGTCAGACCGATGACTGCTTCCCCGGTTCTGCGAGCGGCTTCGCTGATCTCTTTATTCGCACGCAATTTATCCAGAGCTTCCTGTTCTTGTCCGTTGATCTGCTCCCATTTCGAGAGGTCCCCGGAAAGAATCTGCGATCCTGCGTCCTGCGCTTTCCAGTATTCTTCCGAGAGGCGATTGAGTTCCGCCTGGTCCGCTTTACGAGTCTCCGCAGTGGCTTTCAGCGCTTCATCTTTGGCCGTCAGCCCCGTCTTGGTGAATTCTCCCGCCGCCTTCCCCTGCTCGCCTTGTAATTGTTCAATGATCCCTTCAATCTGCGAAATCCGCGCCGCCGTATCGACGCCCCGCGTGACCTCTACGCCCGGAGCAAATCCTCCGACGTAATGAGTCGTCTCTTTTCCTACCGACGCGGCTGCCGCCAACCCTTGCAATTTAGTAACCTCAGCCTCATACATCTGCTGAATAATAGCCGCCCGGTCGATCCCCGGCCCCTGCATCTTCCAGACGCCGGCAACCTCCCCACGGAACCGGTCGATCTCCGTCTTCAAATCCTCGGTGCCCGCCTCCCCGAAGAGCTGCTGCAAGAATCCCACTTTCTGTTTTTCTTGCAAATCACTCAGCGCCTTCAAATCCTTGTCCAGCGATTCCGCCAGCTTGTCCGCCGCCGCTTTCGCCTCCAGCAGCGCCAGCGCCAGCGTGTTCTGTCTTCTCCCCTCCAGCTTGGCGATCTCATTTTCCAGCCGCTGATTGGTCACCGCCAGTTCTTCATTGCTCACCCGCAGCGGCGCATTCAGCTCGCGAAACGCGATCGCAATTTTCCCCGGCGCCGCCTCCATGTCCTTGAAGAACTTCACCGCCTTCGCCGCGGTCTCTTCAATGGCGACTCCCGCCAGCACCGGCCCCACCACCTGAAAGGCAGCCTCCAGCGCCGGCCCCAGGTGAAGCGTGTCCTCTAGGAATCGGGCCACCGCGCGTTCGTTGTTGGCGACATTTCCTTCCATCGCCCTCACCGACGCGCTCATCTCGACCACGTTGCTTTTTGCCGTGGTTCCGAAATCCCGCACTGCGGCCTTCGCCTTCGCCACGTCAGCGCAGAAACCTGCCGTACCAGCCTCAAACCGTAATGTAACCGTCCCTGCCGACCGTGCCATGTTGTCCGCCTCGCTTCAATTAAAGATTCCGTTGGACCCGCAGTCCCGCGCCATAATTTGCAAAATCCGTTGGTGCTCTCCCATGATCCCCCCGAGCTGCCGCAAGAGGTCAGCTTGTCGAAGGGACTCAGCTTCCAGGACTGCGATACGCTCACCCTGCTCTTTCACCACAGTAATCAGATTCATTAAGAATCCTCGAATCTCGCCGCGCAACTTGTCGTCTTCCGTTTGCTCTTCCAACTCCATTCCCCTTTCAAAGAAAAACGGTGGCGCCGGCCTGGCCCGCGCCTCCAATCCCGGAATGAGCCGACTCAGTTAAAACACGTTCTGCAACACGGCACACGAGGCGCCCGCGCATCCGTCTACCAGGTTGCCGTCCATGCGCCTGAATGCAATGTACGCCACCTGGCCCTGCTCCGCATATCGCTCCTCTATCCGCATAACCCTCAACGGAGCCCGCCGGATCGTGTACTTTTTGAGCGCTCCGAAGACAACGGTATCGCAGGTAACCGCCGGCGAGCTGGAAGCACTTTGGAGTTGATCGAGCGCATTGTTGACGCGTGCCGGATACCCCAGAATCGTACCCGCTTCCGAAACCAGGCGGAGCGGACGGCCTGCCTTATCTTTCACCTGGCGGAGTGCTGACAGCGTATTCTGGTGCATCATGAAAGCTGCTCCCTGTGCAGGAACGCGGTACGCCGCATCGACCGCAGCCTCCAGGCTCGCCAGATCGTCTGAGCCGATGCTGTTGGCCCCGCCGGTGCCATCCGTACTATAGCTGCCATTGGCAATAATCGTCGTTCCGGCTGCGGTCACGATGCCAGTGGGTTGGGATTGCCCCGTTCCCCTCACGAAATAGCTGTTCGAAACGCGGCCTAACCGGATTCCGAGCCGCGTCGCCAGATACAGGTCCAACGGGAATCCAGCATCCTGCAGAAGCGCAATGCTGACCTTCACCATGCGCGAAGAAAACAGGTACCCCTTGAGGTTGACAGAAGAGAGTGGCGCGTCATCCGCCGTAGTGACTTGGGAGTTTTCAGGGATAAGCTCACCGGTGATCGTCGCGTCATCATCCATCGGATAGCTCAGCGGCGCGCCGGTGCTGGTGTCCCAAATCGTCGCGGCATCGAGCAGCGCGCTATACCATTTTTCAGCCGATTCCACCTGGCCAGAGAAGAGCAGGGGCGCGAAGAAACCGCCTGTGGCGCCTGGGTAGGCTCCCTCGTTGAGCGTTCCAAGGTCCCGGAACTCGACCCTCTGAGCCTCCGTGATCATCTCACGGTCCTCGGAACTGATCCCGCCGAAACGCTGACTCGGCGCCCAGCCATGCCGGAGGTAATTTGAAAAGGCCTTCGCGAACCTTTTCTGGGCCTCGGTTCGTAGGTCGCCCTCCAAAACGTCCATTTCGTCGCGTATGCCCGCGAGCTTTTTTCGATCTTCCGGCGTCAACGGGCCAGCCTTGTTGACAAGGCTAAGCGTTAGGCGCGCTAACGTAGACCGGCGCGCCGCTAGAGTTTGCAATTGAGATTGGGTATTCAAGGTTCGTCCTCCTTCGAAACGTCTCTCTAAGTGTTCTCCGTCTTGACGGGCTCCCGCCCGCCGCCTTCGTTTTGCAGTTACTTCAAAGTCAGAGCCCGAGAGGCCGGCGCGCCAAGCGCTCCTGAGCCTCCGCCGCAGCCCTCAGTCGATCTCGCTCCATCCTTTCGGACAAAGGCAGAGAGCGACGCGCCCGGCACGGAGCGCAATTTGCATCCATGCAATTCGGGTTCGAACAATCCTCACACTCTCCGTCAAAGCACTCCGGGCAGCCGCACGCGCACTCCGTTGGGCCGGCCATGCGAGACGTGCCCGGAACGGCCTTCCGCCTGACATTCCCGCTAAAACCGAGCATTACTGCCTCCTCTCGCTTCCGCCAGCACTCGCTGGGCATACGCCGCAGTATTCGCGTCGGCCGCTGCAACGCGGTCAGCCTGCTGCATCTGCAACGCGCGTACCTCGGCCTCGGAGGCCCAAAGGTTGGGGTTGCCGTCAGTTTCAAAATCCGGGTTGATCGAACATCGGTTGAGCCGTGCAGTTTCGCGGGCCTGAAAGGATATGACACACCTAGCCTTCATCGCTTCCCGTTCCAACTCCGATGGCCACGCCCCCTTCAAGCCATCCGGCCGATAAAGCGCCCCGAACAACGCTTCCTCAGCATTGCGGACGGCAGTTACCGCGCGCTGGAATTCTTCAAGTCTGGTCTGAGCGTGCGCTACCAAGACTGGAAAGCGCTCCTGGCTCGCTGTCACGTTCTCAAGAGCCTCGGCCAGCGCCAGCTCGGCGGTCAGCGCTGGTACGTGGTCCTGAGTCTCTTTCACAATCCGGTGCAGGGAAGCCACCTTGCTAAGCGCAGCCTGTAGTTCGGTCCGATCTGGTTCATTCTTACCGATCAGCAAATAATCTCGGATCGCCGCGTCATAGGCCGCCTGAACAGTCGCGAGCTGCTGCTCACTTTCGCTCAGGCTCTCAGCGAGCCGCGCCACGCAAGATTTTGCTATCTCCAATTCCACGCGCAGCCTTGCGGCCGTGCCATTTGAGGTTACGGTTGAGGGTTCGAGCGTTTCCGGTACGGGCCGGGTCGGTGCCACCGGCGGTTTGACCTGGTCGGGGATTGTGGTTGAGAGTTGAGGCGTTTCTGACGCAGGACGAACAATCGGTTCGACCGATTCATCCCGCGGCGAAAGGCCTATAGCCGTCTTCAGGGTTTCGAAAAACATAATGGTTGTCCTTTCGGTTTCGTTTCGTTGAATGTCTTGAGCGGCTTACGCTGCCCGCTGTCAGTTTGTATGCGCCTGCAATTTGCGCGTGGCCAGAATCGCTCTCTCTGTAGGTGTCAACGGCAGCCCAAGGCGCAACAATACAGACTCCTCGGTCTCGCTGCCGCAGCGTGGCTGATATCCGACTTCGGCCCAGTACGCATCAGGACGGCGCCACGGTGCGCACTCCGCCAGCAAGCTATCCTTGTGTCTCTGCCAGGCCTGTTCATATTCCTCTGGACTAGAAAAGCTCGCCTCGCCCACCATCGGCCCCACACCAAACATAAGCTCAAATGCCTGATTGTGCGATAGGCCGCGGAGCGCTACACCGCCGCCCCCAACTTTACGTCTCAACCTCACAGCGGTAACCGATCTGACGCGCACGGTCGGCCAACCGGGCCCCGTTGCTCTTCCGGTTTGTCGGCCAACCCCAGGCTGCGCCATAACTTTTGAAACTGGCCCGAAAGTTTCACCTCGACATCGCACAGCGGATTCTTTGCCGTCCGGCCACGCGCCCCTGAGACGCACAAACCCTGAGTGGCGAGCTTCTGGCGTACCTCCTGCAAGCGGTCTGCGATGCGGCACAATTCCAGCACCAACGGGCGGCATGAATCAATGCCCTCGCAGGACTCGTAGAGCCAGGCCCACAGGCGCCGGCCTTCGCCGTCCGGTTTCAAGCCGTCTAACAAATCGAAGTCCGTCTCCATAGATTCACCGCATTATGGCTCAGGATTATTTCCACGTCGCGATGTGGGACAAGGTCACGGCAAGCAAAGCCCGGTGGCTTTCCGACCTCCATACCCCCCCCAGGGCGCGCCGCCATGTTCCCAACCCCATCAGGTTGGGAACGTCAACCGCCAAGGTTGGGAACGCATCTAAACGACTGACGGGCTTATGGTTAATCTCGGATGTTCCCAACGTTCCCATGTTCCCAACCGATTGCAAACTTTTACTCACGCGCGTGCGCGCATACACGTGTACACAGGTTGGGAACGTTGGGAACGTTGGGAACAATCCAAGGTTTTCAATCAGTTGCGTTGTTCCCAACCTGTTCCCAACCGTTGGGAACAGGAGGTCTATACCGCCATTTGTTACCCCGCTGCCGGTCCCGATACCGCCGCCACTTGGCCCTCGTAAGGCAAGCGGCAACCCGCATCTCATCGGATCTCGTCCAGTCGCCCATTCGCTTCTGAATGCACAGGTCCAGAATCTCGGCTACCGACACGGACGCCTCGCCCATTGCGAGCCGCTCCGCACACCAGGTCGATATCAGGTCTTCCCATGCGCTGGCCTCATAGCGGCCCGATTGCTCATCCTCCGCCTGCCGATTCAACTCCGGTGTCTCAAGCCACCACGGCGCCCCCCCGCGATAGGAAACCAGCGCCTCAGCCCAAAGCTGATCACGATCGCGTTCCAGCTCGGAAATCCGCACGTCCGTACATGCCACCGGCCAGAATCGCCGGCCGCCAGTGTCGTCTCGGAGATAGGCGCTATGATTGACGCTGCCGGCAAACACACATTGCCGCGGCGATTCGAGCACGTGCCGACCATAAGGCGGGCGAAACCTATCGACGGCGCGGGACATGAAAGCCTTGATCTTGCCAACCTCCGCTCGCGTCATTGCCTCCAGCTCAGCAACCTCGATAATCCAAACGCCGCGCGTCTGAAGGGTCGCGTCCTTCGACCCGAGCTCTGCCATGTCATCAGAGAACCAAGGCCGCCCGAGAATCCTCAAAGCGGTAGATTTCTTAGTCCCCTGCTCGCCTTCGAGGATTAGACAGCAATCCGCCTTACAGCCGGGTTCCATAACGCGCGCAACGGCTGAACGTAACCACCGCTCGCCCACGGCCGTGCTGTAATCCGTTGGCTCGACCCCGAGATAAAGATTCAACCAGCCGTCAATGCGCTTGACACCATCCCACTTCAGCTCACTCAGGTAATCCCTCACGGGGTGAAAACAATCGTCGCGGGCAACCGTCTGCACCGCCTGACCGCCAACCTCGACGCCTACGAAGATCCCCTGGTGCTGAAGCCAATCTGTAGCGAGCCGGTCTTCGTGATCCGTCCAATCGGCGCCGGCCTGGCCGCCAAAAACGGCCGGCCGCCGCATAACAGTCGAGAGCGAGAATTCGTTAAACGCGAGCACGCCCTGCCATTCCGCGGCGCCCCGCAAGGCAATTACCGCGTTTGCGAGAAGCGCCTTCGGATGCGCCGCTCCGTCCTTGGCCTTGCCGCAAATTAGCTTCGACCTCCAAGCGCTCGCGGACACAGGATCGGGCGCCGGCTCTGGCAACCAGTCTGCACCGCCCTCTGTCACCTTGCCACCCATGCGCGCGTGCTCCTCACGATTCTCGCGATGTTCTCTGCCGGACCTGGCCGCTCGCACTGATGCGCGTTCACCGCGAGCAGACAGGCAAGGATAGCCTCATCGCACACCAAGCGGGCGCGAAGGGTGCCGGCGATAGATACGAGCGTCTGATGCTGCTGCCCGTAAGGAATGCGACCGCCTTGCAACGGCTGAAGCGGCCAGACCTTCCGTTTCCGTTCAGTCAGACGCGTAAACAATAACAGCAGGTCCGCCGCGTGGTCCTCGAGCTCGAGCGGCGCGCCGCGGAACACCCGATTCGTAACGGTGAAGTACCTTCCAACTGCGTACATCTCAATCGATCCATCCCCGACTCGGACACCGGGAAGATTCGCCGGCAACCCGCCGCGCGCCCATATTTTGATACCCTTGCCGCTCGGCGACACCTCCATGTAGGTGTCCGAGAACCTCTCCACAACGCCACGCGCCCAAACCTTGAGCGCGCCCTCCATGTCGAGGCAATGATCTAGATCGATCCCCACCAGGCCGCCCCCCTGGACGAACACGAAACCGAGCCCCTCATATCTGCCACGGCCCTTGAGCAGAACATCATGAGCCAATTCGAACGCAGCCCAGGTGCGAGAATCCGTGGTGCTTGCCTTGCTGCCCTGAACGCAGTACGGCACCTTTGTTTCGCGACCCTTGACCAGCTCGCGCCGCCACAGAACCCACTGATCGAGCTCCATCAGGCCCTTCGGCAGCACCAGTTCATGAGCCTTTGTAGGCGCCTGCAAACCATTCATGCGGCCAACTCCCGTCTAGAGCATCCGCGAATCTGGCGAATGAACTTGAGAGTGCGACGCGGGTTTACGTCCGCAAGCAAATAACCAGAACCGCCCAGGCCTGTCGGGCAGTGCGCTACGCGATGGCCCAGCCACCGCCGAGCATCGCTTTCAACGGATCCGCCACCGTGCACGTGCTGGCGCCCGCAGAGCGAACAACAGGGCACAACCCAACTCCAGCAGCCGGCGGACGAATTGTATTCAAGGCGTGCGCAATTCAAAGACAGCCGAGTCACTTCGCACGCCATCATCTCGATAGCCTCTTCTGAAAGACCCGGGCGGCCACACCGGCCGGAATGCGCAGCGTCGTATAGCCCCGCTTACCACGTGGATTGCAGACTCCCAACACAAACACGCCCGGCTCATCGACGAACAGGCGCCGGATGCTGTTTTCCGAGAGTTGCCAGAGCTCGGCCAGCTCACGCGGAGTGTAAAGCCGCTCAGCGAAAGAAGGCACACTTCCGACGCCCGCATCACAGACACGGGTCGAAGTGGCCATCATTTGGCTTTATTCCATCAGTGTTTCCACGTCCGACAAGCGCGCTGGTTGTGGTTGTAACGCGCTCGCGGGTTCCCGAGCGCCGCCGCGGCGTGGCCAGTAAAAGTCTGCAACGAGCGCGGAGGCAAGCTGGTATTAAGGCGCACCTCTTTCCAATTGCCGGACGCAACAATCGGAAAAGCGGCGCCGGCAGAGACCAGCGCCTCGGCCTCCGGTAGCGTCACAGGCCGGAGCGCGCGGCCGTCTGCATCACGAAGCCATAGCTCCGCCCTCGCTGCCCGGCGCGCTACTCCGGGAGCTGCTGGCGCCCACGTTTTCATTCCCTCTGGGTCCTCTTTCCCCTATGCCGATGGCGCAGAATAACGTCTGCCGCCGTCGCCGTGAAGCGGCCCCCGAAAGGGTCAGGCATTGATTCCCAGATTGCCTGAACGTCCCCTGAAGAGGCCTTCAAAGGCAATCGATAGTTGACTGGGCTTAGCATTTCTGCGGCTCGCCTGATGTGCTCAACCTCCTGGCCCATAACGTCCAGTTTTTCTCGCCATTCTGGTGACCCCAGAACCGCGGATAACTCGCAAATGGCCTCGCGCAGCCGATCAGCGCTAACTTGCAACCCAATCGAGAGCCCCTGACGAAGTATAGGAAATTCGTCAACGAGCGCCGAGTGGAAGACGTCCATTAGGTCGCGCAGCCGTTCATCGCGGGCTTTTTGCCATTGTCGCTGGGCGAGAACGCGAAGACGAAGCAATGTGGAACCGCTTGGACTTCGGCCTGTGGTCTCCCAGCGCGCGACGGTTGTAATCGAAGTGCCGAGCCTCTGAGCGAATTGCTGCTGTGTCAGCCCAAGAGCCTTCCGAAGCTCCGCCACAGCCACGCTCAGCTCACTCAGCTCGGTTGTTTTTACACGTGGTCTCATTATTACCCCGCAGGGCCATAACTCAGTATGGCCACAATCCGGCCGGCATGTCAACAGATTTTTTGAAGAGGACAAACGCCAAGGCGTTTACAATGCTTCATTATGGAAAAACGTCTGATCCTGAACTTTAAGGAGTTGCACTTGATCGGCGTCGAATGCGACAACTGCAAAACCACCGTGCTGCTAAACGTCGCGGAAGACATGAACATGGAGCCACCGCAGCAGTGTTCCCGTTGCGGATGCCTCTTCTACGAAATAGGACAGGATGCGACCCCGCTCCGTAAACTCATCGCTGCGCTCAGAGCGATACAAGCGAGCACCGGCAGACTAACGGCCCACATCACAAACGTTCCTTAGCTTCGTGTACCAAGGATGTACCACGATATGGTTATTTAGGAATTCTCGGGAAGGTAGGCAAACTGAAAACACGTAACTTACGGATTACAGAAGCGGGCCTGAAGTTCAAGTCCCCCCCCCGCACCAAAATATCTGGGTCATTAGTTTACAGCCTCCATTTTTTCGTGTGAGGCGAAGCCAGGACAAGGCACGTGCAGGGGCTTGGCGCGCAGACCGCCGCTCTCCGCCCGCTATATCG
>Ga0326727_10019338_pt1 | contig 13712 bp, 10 predicted proteins | sample MB2enrmetagenome_FD_207643 | JGI IMG/M metagenome (GOLD analysis project Ga0326727, IMG submission 207643) | Lab enriched peat soil microbial communities from McLean, Ithaca, NY, United States - MB29MY | ecosystem: Environmental > Terrestrial > Soil > Wetlands > Peat | place: USA: New York... | reverse complement strand
GAGTGAATACCGCAGGTAAGGGCAGATCCGCAGGCGGAAGTCCATAGGCCGCAACCACCTTGCGCGCCAAAGCGGGTGTGAGGCGGCGCTTTCCGTTCTCCAGCATGGCCAGATAAGGTTGGGACACACCCAGGCGCCCGGCCGCTTCTACCTGGCCCCAGCCGTGCCTTCGCCTCTCCGCTTTCAAATCCCGCACTCTCATAGCGAGTTCATTATATAACAAGTTTGTAATATGTCAACGCCTTTTTGAAAGCGTCACAAGCAGAGGAAGAGATGCGCCGCTTGGTGCGGATCAATTCGGAATCATCTAGCGATCAGGAAAATAATCTAAAGGGTGGGCGTGGGAAGATGGGGTCTATTGGTGGCATCCGTCCTTGCGCGTTCTTTGTCCGCCCATTCCTTGAACATCTGCTCGAACTCTTCAGGAGCGTAAACACCCTTCTGGATCAGGAGGCTGTTCATCGCATAAACAGTGGCCTTGAAGCGTTCTTCACGTGAAAGCGTGTCCAAAGCTCCCTGGAATGACATGGATCTCCTCCCTTCTGTTATTTTCAGTAAGGATGCAGGAAAGGCCCTGCACGATACAGCCATGTAGCGGGCGGCTGGCGCAGAAGAAGGCAAATTACTCCTACCTCGCTACGCACCGCTTCCGTTACGGGGGTGTGTAAAATACGGTCGTGACGACCTCAGGCAGGTTCAGGGCAACGCTCAATCGGTCCTGTGTGATTGGTGGCAATCCCATTCGTTGCCCGAGGTAATTCCTGAGCACAAGAAGCAGTGAAACATTGAGGTGGGGAAGATTATTCGAGTAGTCGTGGTGGAGTTCGTCCGAAAGACCGTGGAAAACCTGGTTCCTCGCCCCAATGAACTCCCTGAGGATATCCGCAGGAAGGAGAAACGCGGCGCGCTCCCTCAGTTGAGATGGAATTCTCCAGGCTCGATTGCACCTTGGGCATCGGTCGAGTTGGAAACCGCAATTCGGGTCCCCGCAGTTCGGATGGCGTGAGCCATGCACAGGGGAGTCATGGCGGACGAGCAACTCGACCGCAACTGCGAGGTTGATAAACCGATAAAGAGGGTGCTCAGAATTGAGCGCCTCCCAGAGAAAATGGAGGGCGGAGGCGTACTCTGGCTGGAGGGCTAGACCCAGTATTAATGGCTCTAGGTTTGACAGTGGCGTTGGCGGGATCTGGTAGTTCATCGGACCGAGGGATGTCTGACCGCGCTGGTTGTAACCAGTAGGAAAATCAAAAATGCCCTTGCTCCTTAGTTGGACAGGAACCATTGCGCAGAAGGCAACCAGACTTACAATGAGGTCGCGGAATTGTTTGAGTTCCTCATTGGATGGAATCTCGTGCGGGGTCCCCTCTGAATCCATGGACAGCTTGAGCCGAAAGACTCCATCTTCCAAGCGCCGCATTTCTATGCCCGTTACGCGCCAACGCGGGCGGATGGCAGTGATAACGTCCCGCTCTAAGTCAGGGGTCATAGCGGCTGGCAAAGCCAGGTCGATTTGAAACCAGGAGGATCCCATGTCCTTGACCTCCGCCTCGGCCGCAGTATGTCACTGTTTTGGGAAGTTGCAACGCGGCTTGTTTCCACGGAGAGGCCTGGTAGCGCAGACATGCTTCTCAATGTCTGCGGCGCTCACTTAGTCGGCGTCCATGAATTTGCCATGTGACCGCTGGATTTCAGGGGCAACACTGCGTGCCGCCAATTGGAGTGCAGGTCCGCGCTCGCTTGCTGTAATTTAGTCAGAGCCGTTCGCCCCTAAGCGCCCTATTACGTAACACTGGGAACGAAAGCAAGTGCAGATTGTCCTGATGTCTTGTCACTAGTTCCAGAAATGTGCGGGAAATTTCTATAGACAGTTCCGAATTGGCTGTGGCGCGGATGCTTTCGATATTCACCGAACAGTTTTGGTGTCTTCGGACGGCGTTGTATTCGCTTACCACCCAACTGACAGGAAACGCACAGTCCAAGACTGCGAAGTAGCCGACCTCATCAGGAGTTGAGGGGCAGATTCCCGCAATGTCACTGGGACTGACCAAAAGAGTCCCCCCCGCATAATTGTGGAATATCGACTTTACCTGGAAAAGGGAGGTCTTCCCATCCTTCACCCACTTCACATCCGGATGCCCTTGTTGATTGACTTCGATTATTGTCCCTCCAATTTCCAAAAGCGCATGGGCGAAAACCGCCTGCACCCTGTATCCAAACTCGCTGTGACCAACATTGGCACGCAGGGCGTCAAGAATCGGCTTGATATTGAAGCAATCCCTATCTCTGTTCAAGCGTCGGCCCCTTTAGCGGGTCAAAGTCCTCAACGCAGATGACGCAGCGCTCCTCAACAGTGAAATACTTGTCAATAAGCGGCCGCATCCTGTCCGTCTCGTGCGAAGCCACGATTAGCTGTGTGTGCGAAGCTACTGTCTTGAGGACGGACATAAGGTGATCGAGATGGGAGGTATCAAAACTCTCGGATGGATCGTCCACAAGCAGCAGATCGAGTTCCATGACATCACGCCAGTAGTTGGAAAAGACAAAATAGGGAACAAGTTGAAGAGCGCGCGCCGCCTGTCCGTTCAGGACATTTTTTGGGAAGGATTTCCCCGGGCACCTTGAAGATGTCACCTTAAGCTCCAGTTTTCCCGGGTCCAGCTTCTCATAGTTGGAGGGCTCCCTTTGAATGAGAATCCCATCATACGAAGGATGGCCGGTCAGCCGCGCGTAGACTCCAGTGATGTCCTCCGCCAAAGGAGTAATTGAAGTGCCGATTTGAGTGTCAAACGCTTCGAGTGCTAATTTGGCGACTTCCTCGGCCGTCGCAAGAAAATTATCGTAGTCCTTGAGCGCAGATCGAGGCCCTTCAATGTCCTTCCCGAGGACGGTCTGGATAGCAGTGATTCTCTCCTGGTTGTTGTGAAAAAGCTGCTCCGTTTCCAAATCACGGGCTCGTCTGTCTCTGCGCTCGCTTTCCGCCTGCGCGTTTTTTATTTGGTTATCTGCCGACTGAATGGCAGCCTCTAGATTCTCAACATAGCGGTTCACGTCATCTGGAGTGGGGGACGATTTGCCTATAAGTATTTCAGCGGTACGTTGATAAGTTGTGATCTTGTCCGTTAGCGAGGCAACGTTCCTGCGGGAGGCGCTCAAATCCTTACCCAATTGTTTGAGGTCGGAGATCTTTTTCCTCAGCTCATCGCACCGGGCTGCTGAGGTAGACTTCTCGGTGTCTGATTGAATTGTTCCCGTAGCTAGCGATTGATTGCACACAGGACAAACGGAGGGACTATACTTCTCGATGTATTTGGCGGCATCTCTTCGAAGCGTTGAGCGAATCTCCTCTTCGGTGCGTTCGATCTCCAAGGCTGTGAGTTCGCTGGACAACTCGTCAAGAGACCGGCCATCCAGAATTTCTATTTCCTGATCATGCAGTTTGGTAATGTTTTCCTCAGCCTGCTTCAGATCGGCAATCGCCGAAGGCCACCCATCAAGTAACTTCGCTCTCAAGAGTTTGACCTTAGCTTCTCCCAATTCCTTATTGATGGCTTGTTTCTTTATTGAAGCGAGCTGATTATTCCAGCCCCTGATCTTGCCAATTTTTTCCTGTAGCGAGAGCCCGGTTGTTGGTGAAGTGCCGGTTACGTGTGCCGTCTCCTCGAACAGGCTATCAATTTTCCTCTCGGTCTCCGCCTTCGTAGGTATTTGCCCTTTCCCCCATGGCGGGTTCTTGATGATCACGCCTCTAATTCCCTCAAGATTTGAGAGTTGATCCCTCAACTCCTTAAGGAATGAGTCGAGAGACTTCGACATGTCCTCGCGCTGAGCCCGGCGTACCTCGGCCAGGTTGCGCATTTTCTCGAGCAGATCTGGGATTTGCTGAATACCTAAGTGGAAGTTGAGGACCCTGCTGAAGTCGGATATTTGGCCCTGTCCGCGATCGGCAGCGTGTTGCCCGGCAAATACCACCAGCGTCCCGGTAGGGTGACCCAGATGATCTAATCCAGGAAGTGCGTCCCTAAACAGGAGATTCTTTCCCTCGCCATCCGTGATAACAGTGCGGGAATCGGAGCGGCCTGGGGGGAGCGCTCGATGAATATTGAGCGTCTTGCCTTGTGCTGCTAAGTTAAGCGCAACATCAGTGGTTTCCGCCGGACAGAAGGTATTCCTGACTTCAATGTCTTGTTGGCCTGAAGGGGACCCAAAGAGACACCACCTGATCGCCTCGACGATGGTAGACTTGCCAAAACCATTAGGGCCAAGCACAAAGAGATGTCGTCCGAAAACGTCGATAGTGCGAGGCTCAGTAATCCCCCTAAAGTTCACCACTGCAAGTTTCTGGATTCTATATGCTTGTTCCATCACGTCATTGTCTCCCGACATTTGCCCCACGCAGGTAACCCAGCTCGCGCTCAAAGTCTTCCTTGCAACGGTCGAGTTCCGCGGAAATATATCTCGCGGCAGCGTCAGGGCCGCCGGATTGAATCTCCTCCCTCAGCTTTTCCCATAGGGAGCGGGCCTCCGAGGAGGACACCTTGTCGCTCACGCGTTTTAGGATTTCGGCTAAGTTGTCTTTCTGCGAAATGGAATCCCCCATTGTTGTAAACCTCCCTGCTGCCAACTGAGTAACGCCAGGGTCACCCGAATAATGACCATACCCTTTTCGGGTAGGTTCGTAGTACTCAAATTCTCGTAACCTTGGACATCCCGTTTAACCTGGTTTATCAACATCTCGAAAACCACTTTTGATGAGCCTCCGGGAAACAAAGCTGCTTCCCAGCCAATAGCAGCGAGTGTTCTCCTCCGTGCCATTAAGCCTTACGCAGCCGAATAGCTATACTGAGCGCTCATCCTCCCCCTTAAGGAGGGAAGAGTCAAGCGCTTGGGGCTTGGGCGTCCGGTGCACAGATGTATGCGCCTTCCGAACTGCGCGCCGCGTCGCTGGCCATTTGGGGCGGCGTTGGCATGGCCCTCCACGGGGATTTCTCGGGATTTGGATGGCGCTCAAACCGCCTAAGCGCGCTCGGTCTTTCCCCACATCGAAAAAGGCTGTGGGGCCGCAGGGCAGCGCAGAAGGAAGGGGACGCCGGCTTGCCCGCTATCGCCCGCCGATTCTCTCCACCTTTTGAGGTGGGCACTTTGTCCGCTTTGTAGATAGAATAACCTAGCCTTATTTTGTTGTTGACAAATCCAATGTTTCGTATATACTTATCTAGTTGGTATAAGCTAGGAGCTAGCCACGATTGTTCATGAATTTCCTCGAGCGAGGAAGGAAGGCAATGGGTTCGCACAGAGGTCACCGAGGCAAGGCACAGAGATCACGGAGAGAGGGTTTCCTCTGTGCACTCTCTGGTCACACGGTTCGACAATTCCATGGATGAAGGGCTCCGTGAACTCTGTGCGAAATCTTCTTATGCCTATTTTCTCCGGATGTGCCGCCTTATCAATGCTTTCGGGAAGATTCGAGAGGGGATCCTGCAAAAAAAGATGTTATAAAAAAGACGTTCGAAGCCGTTATGTATATGAAAACAAACAAATCTCGGACAAAATGCCTGGAAAAAATTCGGACATTTATGTATTAGATTCGGACATTTTTGTCTAACCGACACGAATTTTGCAGAGACTCGGGGTGAATTTGCGATGAAACGACGGAATCATCTGAACGCCTTGACACGTGCTATACCCCCTCACCATAATGGCTTGCTTCCTGAGGGAGCTCGAGAACATTTCCTTGCAAGCGAGAGTCTATGTCGAATCCATTCTTAAACTATATTGCCGGCCAGTGGGTGGAGTGCCAATCGCGAAAGACATTCCCCAATATCAATCCCGCCAACACCGCGGAAACCGTCGGACACTTCCAGGCATCCGGTGCGGAGGATGTGCAGGCGGCGTGCGACGCGGCCGCGAAGGCCCAACCCGCGTGGAGCACTGCGCCCGCTCCGCGCCGGGGAGAGTATCTCTTCAAGGCGGCGGAACTCCTGGAGAGCCGCCTCGCGAAGATCAGTGAAGAGATGACTCGCGAGGAAGGCAAAACGCTGCCCGAGGCCAAAGGCGAAGTGAAGCGCGCCATCAACATTCTGCGCTACTTCGGCGGCGAGGGCGCGCGCCAGTTCAGCTATCAGATTCCTTCGGAGCGCGACAACGTGTTTTGCTACACGCTGCGCAAACCCTTGGGTGTGGTGGCGCTCATCACTCCCTGGAACTTTCCCAGCGCTATTCCCGCCTGGAAAATGGCGCCGGCGCTGGTGGCGGGGAACACCGTAGTCATCAAGCCGGCGTCGCTGGCACCTCTAAGCGCCTATCGAATCGTGGAAGCGCTGCACGAGGCTGGAATCCCTGCCGGCGTGGTGAATTACCTGACGGGGGCAGGCAGCGCTGTGGGCAACACTCTGGTCGAGCACCCGGCCGTTCGCGCCGTTTCCTTCACCGGTTCGTGCGAAGTCGGCAACGCGCTTTACGAAAAGGTCACGCGGCGTAAAGTGCGCGTCCAACTCGAAATGGGCGGCAAGAACCCTACTGTGGTGCTGAAAGACGCCGACTTGGATTACGCCGCGGACGTGCTGGTGAATGGCGCGTTCTTCTCCACCGGCCAAAAGTGCACGGCGTGCAGCCGCGCCATTATTGAAAAGCCCATCTTTGAGCCACTTCTCGAAAAGCTTGTCGCCAAAACCCGCAAGCTGAAGGTCGGCAACGGGCTCGAGCCCCGCGTCGAGATCGGCCCCGCCGTGGACGCGGCCCAACTCGAAACCGACTTGAAATACATCGAAATCGCCCAGAACGAAGGAGCCAAGCTGGTCTGCGGCGGCAAGCGCTTGACGGGAGGAATCTACGACCTGGGTTATTTCGTTGAGCCCACGCTCTTCACCGGCGTGACCCCGGAAATGCGCATCGCGCAGGAAGAAGTCTTCGGCCCCGTGCTGGGCTTGATGGTGGCCGAAGATTTCGAGGACGCCCTGCGCCTGGCCAATGGCGTGCGGTTTGGCCTCTCGGCCTCGATCGTTTCCCGCGACCTCACGCGTGTTCATCAGTTTATCAACAGGATTGAAGCCGGGCTCATTACCGTCAATCTGCCCACGGCGGGTGTCGAATATCAACTCCCGTTCGGCGGCACCAAGGAATCGAGCTTCGGCATGAGGGAGCAGGGCCCCGCCGCGCTCGATTTCTACACCGAGACGCGCACGGTCTATATGAAGTACACGCAGTAAGGACGTCCGTAGTCCGTTGTCAGTGGTCCGTGGTCCGCGGTCCGTTGCAACGACGGGACGAAGCGGGTATTTGGCAACGGACAACTGACTACGGACAACGGACCATTGCCAACCAGGAGTCAGTCATGAAAAAGACCCAACGATTCCTCGCCAAGCTCAAGCTGCCCACAGAAGACAACCACGCGTTGAAGCCTACTTCCAAGCGCTTCAAGGACGGCGGGCAGTATCGCATTGAGATTCCCAGCGTCGAAGGGCCGCGGGTGTTTCGGGAAGTGCTGGAAGCCGCCAAGGCGCACAAGGTGCCGATTCACCGCGTCAGCCAGGGAAGCGGCGTGATGCTGCTCACGCGCGATGAGATTCGCGAGATGGCGGAGATCGGGCACGACGAAGGCATTGAAGTTTGCCTGTTCGTCGGTCCGCGCGCCACCTTTGAGACCGGCGCGCAGACGGCCTCCGCAGCGGGCAAAGTCATCGGCCTCCAGCACCGTGGCGCTGACCAACTGGTTTACGCCATCGAGGACGTCCGGCGCGCCTGCGACCTCGGCATCCGCAGCATTCTCCCCGCCGACCTCGGCCTCATTTGGGTGCTGGACGCGATGAAGAAGACGGGGGAGCTGCCGAAGAACCTGGTCATCAAGAGTTCCGTCACCCTGCCCGCCGCCAATCCCGCCACTGCCATGATCTTTGAGCAATGCGGCGTGTCGACGATGAACATTCCCACGGACCTGAGCCCGGCGCAGATGGGCGCTATCCGGCAGGCAGTCGACATCCCCATTGATCTCTACATCGAAGTGCCTGATAACTTCGGCGGCTTCATCCGCTACTACGAAATGCCTAAAATCATCCAGGTGGCCGCACCGGTCTATTTCAAGTTCGGCCTGCGCAACGCGCCCGACATCTATCCTTCCGGGCTGCACCTGGAAGAATTGGCGGTCAAAATGGGCCGCGAGCGCGTGCGCCGCGCGCGCATCGCACTGGATTTGCTCCAGGAATTTGAGCCGGAGTTTAAGATGTCGCCGCTGGGTTCGAAAGACTTGGGAATACCTGAGGTGAGATAAGGCGATTTTGGGTTGCGCTCTTCCGCCGTCTACCAGAAGATCCAGTGAATGTTTGCAGCCGCCCCCACGCTCGTCGCGCGTTAGGGAGGCGAGAGGCGCTGCCGCGAAGGCAGCGGGGCTGCTCCGTCAGCGACCCGCGCGCAAGCGCATGCAGCGGACAATATGCCGGCTCTCAAGACTTCTTCGGCATGTAAAGATAGACATAAACACCGCCGATGATCGTCAGCAGCGCGCCCCACCACAGCGCAGGATGCGTGTTTGCGAGCACCGTCGGCGGAGGGTTGTTGAACTCGTAGATGCCCGTACCCAGAATGATCAACCCGTAAATCAGCAGAATGACCCCCACGAAGAACCAAACGGGAATCATGTGATGCCCACCGGGCTTTGCGTCTTGCTGATCGACCGCGACGCGATGTGCCCCACCGTCACCCCCCGAACGGAGGTCTTGTGGCTGCGCTCCCATGCTCACCCCCTACCAAAAGATCCACTGGAGGATCAAGAATATCACTAATGAGATGGCGGCCCAGAATACAGGCCGTCTCCATAGTGGCAAATGCCCCTCGCTAGGCAGCTCGGTGCACCCGTAGACCAAGCCCGTTAACTCTCCCACCGGCTTGGGCGTGGTCATATAGGTGACGGCCACCGTGATGATGACGCAAATCAGCCATGACCACAGGGCACGATACATATTCTCGGCCATGGGCTTGGCATCACTCGAAAGCGCAATGTAGGCGAGCATACTGGGATTAAATTTCACCAGCAGGAACATGGTGACGGAAGAAGCGCTGCCCGCCAGCAGCCCCCAGAAGCCTGCCGCCGGGGTCACGCGCTTCCACAGCATGCCGAGCAACACCGTGCCGAACAACGGGGCAATGAAAATGCTGAACAGCGCCTGGACATAGTCCATGATGCTGCTGAATTGCATGACGAAGTAAGCAGTACCTATCGAGACCAATACGCCGAGAATGGTGGACCAGCGTCCGACCTTGACGTAATGGTTGTCGGAAGCCCCTTTGCGCATGAACGGCCGATAGAGGTCGTAAGTCCAGACCGTGGCAAAGGCACTCACGTTCCCCGCCATCCCCGACATGAACCCGGCGATCAGCGCCGTAACGCCTAGGCCCAGCAAGCCGGGGCCACAATAGCGCGCCAGCATCAGGGGCAGAACCTCGTTGTAACTGTGCTGGCCGGTGGCGAGGGCGATCTTTTCCGGAACCAGGTGGAACGGAAGGAAGGCCAGACCGATGAGTCCCGGTAGAATGACGATGAAGGGCACGGCCATCTTGAAATAGGAGCCGATGATGGGCGCCATCTTGGCGGCGCGGAGGTCCTTGGAGGCAAGCACGCGCTGCACCACCAGGAAATCCGTCGTCCAGTAGCCGAAGGAGATTACCCAGCCCAATCCGAACACAATGCCGGTCCAGTGGATGCCCATGGGGTTGGTGGAAAAGTGCGCCATCGGGCCCCAGAGGTGAGTGTAGTTACCCTGGGGAAAATTCTGGTGAACGCGCGCCACCAGTTTGGTCCAGCCTCCGGCCTCGATCAACCCCAGGATGGGAATCAGCAAGGCGCCCAGCCAGATCAGGAAGAACTGGAGGACCTCGTTGAAGATCGCCGAAAACAGACCTCCCAAGGCCACGTAGATCCCCACGGTGAGCGACGACACCCAGATGCTGAAGTGAATATTCCAGCCCAGCATCACTTTCATGACTAGCGCCATCGCGTACATGTCGATCCCCGCCATAAACAAGGTCATGAAGGAGAACATCACCGCGGCGAGGCCGCGGGCGGACTCTCCGTAGCGGAGCTTCAGGTAACCGGGAACGGAGTGGGTCTTGGAGATGTAATAGAACGGCATCATGATGAGGCCCAGAAACAGGATGGCCGGGATCGCGCCGATCCAGTACCAATGCGCCGCCAGGATGCCGTACTGATAGGTGGCGGCCGCCCAGCCCATCAGTTCCAGGGCGCCGAGATTAGCAGATATGAAACTCAGGCCCGCCACCCAGGCCGTCATTTCCCGGCCTGCCAGGAAAAAGCCCTCGCCACTTTTCGCATAGCGCTTCAGGTAGAAGCCAATCCCGAGGACCATCGCGAAGTAAATGCCGACGATCAGCAAGTCCACCGGGTGCAGGAAAATGAGTCGCTGGGCGGCCTGGGCGGGATCCGGGGCAGCGAACCACAGCATGGCCAACGGAAACGAGAGGGATAAGTTCATGACATGTCCTCAATTGTGCAGTATCTAGCCGATTGAAAAATCCATACGGTCCGGGTTTTCCAGGTTTGCCTGAAAATGCTGACCTGGAAAGGTAGGCACAATCCTATGCGATTCGCACGTCGCGCGTAAACCCCTTGTCAACAGCACTTGCGCTAACTTTTCTTCCCTGGCTGGCCATACCACGTGTGGTATCGCTCCCACCACTTCTTCACCTCCTCGGGCGGCAGGGGAGAGGGTTTGCCGAGGAGTAGCGCCAGGTGAACGGTCTTGCAAACGTCTTCGAGCATCACCGCCGCTTTCAGCGCGGCGCGGGGTGTCGGCCCCCAGGTGAACGTCCCGTGATTGCGCATCAGAATCGCCGGCGCCCGGTTCCGATATTGAACGATCGCCTGGCCGATGTGGTCGGCCTGATTATCCACGTAGGGGGCGCAAGGAATTTCGTCGCCGAATTCGTCGGCAATGGCGGTGAGGTACGCGGGAATGGGCCTACCCAGCAGCCCAAGGCTCGTGGCGTAATTGGAATGCGTATGAATGACCCCGCCCACTTCCGGGCAGTGCTTATAGATATAAAGATGATCGGGCAGGTCCACCGAGGGGTTCCACTTACCCTTGAGCTTACGCCCTTCGAGGTCCGTCACCACCATGTCGGCAGGCCGCATGCGGTCATAGTCCATGCCGCTCGGTTTGATGATCACCACCCCGCGCTTGCGGTCGATGCCGCTGGCATTGCCGCTGTGCATGGTCACCAAGCCCCCGCGCCAGACCCCGAGGTTGGCTTCGTAGACTTCGCGCCGGAGTTGTTCGAGTGTGGGCATAAGAAAATAGTCCGTTGTCAGTGGTCCGTTGTCCGTGGCAGCGGTGATTTGCGATTGGTGACTTGTGATTGGTGATTGCTTAGTGTGACCTTGCATTTTCCGTGACGCTGGAAAGAATCACAAACCACCGATCGCCAATCCCCAATAACTGACGACTGACAACGGACCACGGACAGCTTATTTTGCCGCCATCTCCCTCTTCAACGATTTCAGCCGCTTCATCACGTCGTTTCCGCCGCGGCCGAAGTAATCGTGCAACGTGTGGTATTCCGCATAAAGCTGGTCGTAGACCGCGTGGCACTTGGTGTGAGGTTTGAAGGTCAGCTTTTGCACCCGCGCCATCTGCTGAGCCGCTTCAACAATTGATCCGTAACCGCCGGAGGCGCGCCCCGCCGCCACGGCACCGTGCATAGCAGATCCCAGGGCCGAGCAGGTTTGGAGGGGGTCTGCCAGCTTAATCTCGCGCCCCGTGACGTCAGCGTAAATCTGCATCAGGAGGTGGTTCTTTTCCGGCAAGCCACCGCACGCCACAAGTTCGTTCACGGTGATGCCCTTCGACTCGAACGCCTCGATGATGGTGCGTGTGCCGAAGGCCGTGGCCTCGATCAGGGCGCGATAGATCTCCTCCGCCCGCGTGGCGAGCGTCATGCCAAGGAGTACACCGGTCAAATCCACATCCACCAGCACCGAGCGGTTGCCGTTCCACCAGTCGAGGGCCACCAGGCCCGTCTCACCCGGCTTGAGAGCGGCAGCGCGTTTCTCCAGCACCACCTGGAAGGGCGCCTTCATCTTGCGCGCTTCACGATGAACATAATCCGGTACCCCATTCTCGAAGAACCAGGCAAAGATATCACCGACCGCGGATTGCCCCGCTTCGTAACCCCACAGGCCCGGGACGATGCCGTCCTCGACGGTGCCGCACATGCCCTCGACCATCTGCCTCTCTTTGCCGAGCAGCATATGGCAGATGGACGTCCCCATGATCATCACCAGTGACCCCGGTTGTGTCACCGTGCAAGCTGGTACCGCCACGTGGGCGTCCACATTGGCGATCGAAACCGGCGTGCCTTCCCGGAGCCCGGTTTTTTTTGCCCAGAGTGCAGTGAGGCCGCCGGCCTTGGCGCCCAGCGGAAAGTACTCTTCCCCAACCTTTTGCGCGATGACATTCTCCATGCGAGGATGCAGCGCCCGGAAGAAATCGTGTGATGGAAATCCCTGGCCCTTCACCCACATGGCTTTGTATCCGGCCGTGCAGGTGTTGCGCTTCTCTTCACCGGTCAGTTGCCAAACGATCCAGTCCGCGGCCTCAATGAAGCGGTCCATGGCATCGTAAACATCGGGAGCTTCGTCCAGCACCTGCAAGAGTTTTGAGAAAAACCATTCCGAGGAATATTTCCCGCCGTAAATTCGAATGAATTCCTCGTTGCGCTCGCGGCCGACTTCGTTAATGCGATTCGCTTCCGGCTGCGCGGCGTGGTGTTTCCACAACTTGACGTACGCGTGCGGATTTTTGCCATATTTCGGCACGGCTGAAAGGGGGGTACCGTCAGTCATGGCGGGCATGGGGCTGGAGGCGGTGAAGTCCGTGCCAATGCCAATCACGTCCCCGGCTTTCACCTTGGCTTCCTTCAGGGCTTTGGGCACGGCTTTCTCCAGAACGTATAAGTAGTCGAGAGGATTCTGAAGCGCCCAGTCGGGTTCAAGCTTGGGGCCACCCGGCAGCCGTTCGTCAATGACGCCATCCGGGTAAGGGACCACGGACGACGACAGAAGCTTTCCATCGCGCACGCGCACTACCACAGCGCGACCTGATTCTGTTCCGTAGTCAATTCCCAACGCAAACTTGTCTTTGGACATAGGGGGCTCCGTAACAGGTTAATGGCGTATTGTAGCGCCGGGCTTTAGCCCGGCACGTGCCGACCCTCGCTCTGCTCAGGGCAGGCACTAAAGGTCGGCGCTACATTGTTTCTCATCAACCTCCCTATAGCGTTTGCTGCCTCCGCAAAGCAGAAGGTTGTAAGGCCGGCTCGGCTCAGCGCGACGTCGCTATGGTCATCCGAGCGGCGGGCCGAACATCATCTCCGAGAACGTGGCGCAGCGCAAGAGGGAAAAGATTGGCCTGGGTTTCGGGACTCGGGAAGGACTGTAGGCAGTAAGCAGCAAGCAAGTAGCACCGAGAACTGGCGTGCAGGGGACCCGGGGCGACCGTGGAGGATTCACGGGGGCAACATATCATCCCTGCCATCCTAAGTCCCGCTTCGGTCGGGACGATGGATCTGTAGTTGTCTCATGCTTATCCGGTTGTTTCAGCAAGCCACAATTAGTAGTATGTGGGCATGGCACGCCCAGCGTTTCCGAAGAACATGCGTGAGTTCCGTGGGCCGCGAGCTGCACCAGGCCTATCTTAATGAAA
>Ga0326727_10019337_pt1 | contig 13713 bp, 13 predicted proteins | sample MB2enrmetagenome_FD_207643 | JGI IMG/M metagenome (GOLD analysis project Ga0326727, IMG submission 207643) | Lab enriched peat soil microbial communities from McLean, Ithaca, NY, United States - MB29MY | ecosystem: Environmental > Terrestrial > Soil > Wetlands > Peat | place: USA: New York... | reverse complement strand
CAGCGATCTGCCGCAGGCAGTCCACGTGGCGTTTTAGGGTAGAGCCATCAACTTGCTTGGAGTTCATCTCCGCAAAGATGAGTTTTTCAAGAGTCACGGAAGCAAGTTCGGCATTATCCTTGATGACTTGGTACGCCTCTTTCAGGTTTGCTATTCCATCCGCTTTAAACCCCAACCGCTCATTAACGTCTGCTAAATCCTCCAAAATACCTTTTTTCAAGAGCACATCGTGCGTTTGGCGCGCTTTGTCCCGAGCGTCAGATAATATCTGTTGTGCCTTTTGGTCATCCTTGACATCGATGAAGTGGTGGGCAAGCGAGCGATCTAGATGGGCGTGGAACGTGTCATCATCGATAAACTTCTCGCACCGCTGCGCCCACTTGTTTGAACAAGAAGCGCCGCTGCCAAGCTGGTATAGGAGGGCGATCTCCACGTCTGCATTCTCTCGGTTGAAACACGCTGGGTCTTGTACGCACAGCTCGACCCACTTCAGACATACTTTCTTTGTCTCATCATCCAAGTGGTACTGTTCAGTCAGCGCATATGCCTCCTCCAGGCGATCTAACCAGTCAGATGAGCCTTTCGATGCAGCGTCCGAAGCAGACTGCACAAGTGTTCTAGCTTTCTCGCGAGCGAATAGTGCCTCAGGTGCAAGAAATTCTTTACCCGTTTGTGCGTCTGGCGAGGGATGCGCCGAAGGTTGGCCCACTAAACGCTGAACTTCAACGTTCACGTGCGCTTGGTATTCTGAAGCCTTTAACGCCTCGTTCGCCTGCGCTTCGTATTCAGAAGCTTTTGACACCTTTCCTTCAAGTTGATACGTGTAGCCTATCTCTTGGAGCAACGTCACTTTTAACGGGATCACCTCATCTCCCAGTAGTGGTAAGGCCTGCTCGAACAGCGCGCGTGATTCGGACGGTTGCATATAGATTACATATGCCATCCCCATTCCTTCGAAACACTCGCTTTTATGCTCGTTGATCACTCGTTTCCAAAAAGCGGCCATATCAGGGACAGAACCAGCTGTGTTTTGTTCTACCCACGTGTGACGGTCATCGTAATAGTACTCAAAATCACGCAGAAGCTGTTCCCACTGCGTGTAAGCCTGTTGAGCATTTGCACGATCAGCACTTTTTGTAAGTTCAGACGTCTGTACGGTCGTCGTCATAAGCTTCGCATTCCACTCGTTCAACTCGCTTTGAAGTTGCTGCAACGCCGCAGTCAACGAATCGTAACGCTGAAGTTCAGCGTTCGCCTGCCCTTGGTATTCTGAAGCCTCTGACATCTTCCCTTCAAGTTGATACGTGATGCCGATTGTTCGGAGCAACGTCGCTTTCAACGGTATCGGCTCATCCCCCAGTAGTGATAAGGCCCGCTCGAACAGCGCGCGTGATTCGGACGGTTCCTTATAAAAAGAAGACGCCAGCCCCATCCCGTTAAAACACTGGCTCTTATACGTGGAGACCGTCCTTTCCCAGAAAGCAGCGATTTGAGTGCCAGCTGTGTTTTGTTCTACCCACGTGTGACGGTCATCGTAATAGTGCTCAAAATCACGCAGAAGCTGTTCCCACTGCGTGTAAACTTGTCGAGCATTGGCACGGTCAGAACTCTTTTCAAGCTCGTACGTTTCCGTGTTTGTCGTGGTAAGCTTCGCGTTCCACTCGTTCCACTCGTTTTGAAGTTGCTGCAACCCCGGAATTAACGTATCGTCATTCTCCAACCTGATCCCCCCTCTTTGTCGTATCGTCTAGGGCAAAAAGGGTGCGATAAGCAACAGAGCGTCCGTCGCCTCAGCGAGCTTACCTACCTTGGATGCGAATTCTGAATGATCTCCGGTTTCTGCGAGTAGGTGAGTGACGTGCAAGACTACGGAGAGCCCGGCTACGATCGCCAGCACTGCAACTTGCTGTGGTTTTTTTGCTTCATCGATCGCAGCGTCGACATACCCTCGCAGGGCGTCCGACTGTCGACATTCGTCCAACACAAACTTTGCGACAGCCCCTCTGGCATCTTCGTTTTCAGGTTGCTGTAACGCAGCTAACTTTTGTCGCTGCTCGGGCGATGCGGCTATTTTGATATCGATCATAGCCGACTCGATTTGACCTTGGTTAGGCTTGCTATCTCCGGTCCACAAGTTTGCAGGAAGGCTTTGATAAAAGTTCGTTAACGCTATTTGGGCTTGCCTTGACGTTAAGGAAGCAATTTCGGGTTCCATCTCGATTCCTCCTTTTTTAGCGGTTTAGCATTAAAAAGAGAACGTACCTTAACTAAATGCTTAGAGGTGTGCTGAGCACTAAATAAATGCTTTTGCGTTTTCATCACGCTATAAAACCTTGCTTGTCTCCTGACAAGACTTTAGCGTATCAGAGGCAGCATTGGTTTGTGCGCGCTTCGCCTTCGAATCAGGCCATTTTTGACATCGCCTTTACACGGCGAAGGTCGGGCGTTCGAATCGCCTCGAGCCCATCGTTTATTTTCGATTCGGAGGCTAGAATAGTGGCGGAGGACAGTGAAGAAAAGTTGCCAACTTCCGAAGAGTTGCCAACTTCTGCTGACAACCACAATAAGCAAGAAGAACCGCCCGAAACCGTCATCGTCGAGGAGCCCGGGGGCATTATCGTTTATCGAAGAGGCCCTGACGGCACGCTGGATGAGGGCCGTGAATTCAGCGACACCGAACTGATGGGAGATGACGTCGGCCTTTCCGACGAGGATTTGCGGCGAGCAGCCGAACGCCGCACCAAGCCAATTGACATAGACACCATACTAGCAGTTCAAGACATTCTAGAAGCCGACAACAAACGCGATTTCAACGGCGCCGAAGAAGCAGAACCGCGTGTAAGCCCAGCAGGTGGCGACCTCATACTTCACTTCTCTCAATCTGACCTTAGTAATTTCGTTGCGCACAGAAAAACTGGGCTTGCTGCAAAATCGCTGGACTGGATTGACCGGGCATCGCTAGCATTATGGGAGTCGACGAAAGGCGAAATTTCACACCGTACCGTGACAGCCCTGCGGGAAAGCGCTCTCGAAAAATATGCATCGCCGGATTCCCACTCAAAAGTCCTTAGCTTCGCCGTGGGCTTCCTGAAGTTTCTTGCGAAAACAAAAATGGAGCCGCGGTACACGTCCTTCGAAGTGTATCTGGAAATGCCGAGAGCTGTCAAAGAGCGGAAGACCATGACCGAGAGAATCATCACGGAAGACGATATCAAAAATGTTCTCGGGTATATCAAACAAGCGGAACACAGAGGAGATATCAGCACTGAAAGGTCAGCTCAGTATTCGGCGTTCGTCATTTTCGGCGCCTTTACGGGTCAGCGAAGCTTGGCGACGATGGAAAAGTTGACTGTAGGACAATTCCGGGAAGCGTTGAAGGCTGAAAAGCCGGTGCTTCAGGTCAAATCATCCCAAGATAAAATCCGCATGAGTCACTTGGTGCCCCTCCACCCGCAGGTCGTCAAAGCCGTTCAACCTCTTCTCAAAGGCCGTAAGAAAGAAGAACGCGTGTTTGCGTATGTCAGCTTCCTGATGTGGATAAAGCGCCAGAAAATCCCTATGTCGCGGTTCAACGGGCACTTTGTGCTGGGAGATTTGCGAAAATTCGCTGAGCAGCACGGAGACATTATTCAGTGGGACCAATCAAATCGCGCCTACGTTCTCACTCACGGCGTATCAGGGGTAGATTGGAGTCATTACAAGCACCCGCTTCCCGAGTCGGTTTATGACGTCTATATGAAATATTGGGGCGACGTTAGCTTCAAGATTTGAGCAGATAAGCATCACTAACAAAGATGAGTGCTAATAAATCACCTAACAAAAGCAACGGACGCATTATCAGCAAGCTATCGAATCCGCAGAATCCGCCTGTAATCAAGTTGGCAATATTTATCGCTGTAGTTGTAGTCGGCACAATCATCATATCGCTTCTGCTGTCTCTGAATTGGCCCTAAAAAACTCCTGCTCCTGACGACGCTAATGAAGGTCGCAATAAGACGGCACCTTATCTTATCGGCGCTACGCCTACGTCTCACATATAGCTTACAGCGTACAATAGGCCATATAGGAAAAGTTAAGCCAATGTTAGCTTGTTGATTAAGCAAAATGCAATTGAAGTCGATAACTACTTTAGTAGCTCCTCCAATCCTATTGCTATTTGTCTACAAGTGCGTGTGTACCGTTAACCGACAGATGAGAAGCGATAATCCCCTTAACATCTCGTTTGAAAGGCTATCAGAAGCACAGGAGCTGGCTTACTTGGTTTTGTGACTTTGATTCAGAATAGCCGTGGAACTGACATCACAATAGAGCCGGCAAGTTCCATCGACCGCAAGTATATGGTTGAAACACTTACGTTGATGATTGTATGAACGTTTTGGCGAATTGGATAACTAAACTCTCTGATGGGGCTAGAGCTATCCTTGTTTTTTGTATTATTGCCATATTTGCCCTTTCTGTCGCGATAGTGGCTTTCGTAACAAATAACGCCGTGTTAGCTACTATAGTTGGAGTTATTATCGGAGCTTCTTTTGCAATTATTGGCAGCATCGTCAACGTGACGGTGCTTGACCCAATAACGAGAAAACAAGACAGAGAAGAGCGGCTACAAGAGCGTGCACAAGACAGAGAAGAGCGGCTACAAGAGCGTGCACAAGACAGAGAAGAGCGGCTACAAGAGCGTGCACAAGACAGAGAAGAGCGGCTACAAGAGCGTGAGCGAGAACTTTCACATAAAAACGCATATCTGAGAAGAGCTCTTTACGGTGAGATGATTAGCTTAGCTTCAAATTTAGGTGCCCATCTTAGTAGTCTATGCGCTTCTGGCAGAGCAGGCTATATGGGCCCTCCAAATATTGCTAAATCCCTTGTTGACTTATCATTTCGCGTTTATGAATCTCTGAAGATTGAGCCTTTGGCATTCTACCAATTGGAGGAGGACTGGACCATTGATTTCGCTTATGACAGGTTGAGGGCTACTTACACTTTATTAAACGATTTTGTTAGCCGGCCATTTGATGCAGCCACAACTAGCAACAAATGTGAAGCTCTTATCAACCTTTACAAAGACTCGTTGTCAGCTATTGATGCAATTTTCAATGCATACCCGGAGATTTTGCAAAATTTGGATGAAGGACGCTTCATTTCAAGATGGAATGCTTTGAAGAGGATATATGAATTGGAATTTGGACCTATTCTGCGTACACCAATCGTTTAATAAGACAGGTGAAATGAACTTTTTTGTTACGAATAGACGCCAATCTTCTAACTGTCTGCTGCGCCCTGCCTGCCAATAATCTTGCCTAAAACAAGTCGTTTACGTAAAGTGCTCGCTTGTGTGTGAAACGGTTCTTTCTCCGCTCTTTCTGTTTGAACGCCTCTGAAAAACAAAACAAGTTCTTCAAGTGCCTCTCGGTCTGTAGAAGAAAGGAATAAAGGTTAAAATCAGGCGATACTGTTCTTATTCGCAGTGACAGTAATCCAACTGGCGGTTTGTGCTTCAAGTACGAATTAACGTGGTAATTGTCATTGTCATACGGAAGCAGGATTAAATATTCGATTAAGCTGCAAATGTCTGTGGGTTCAAAATTGAGTTGCACAGCTTTAGGTTGTGCTTTCTTCGGCTCTTATGGCTCTCTGCTTTTTTGAATCTTCAACAATAGTGCTTGGAAGCTAGGAGAAAATAAGTGGTTGGGGTTGCTAAAGAAGGCTATTGAGCAGCAGAAAAAGACTTTAGTCTCTTAACGACCTTGATTTTAAAATCTTCTTCAGCCGTCCTTGTCCACCATTCATATGCACCGGCAAGACGGTCAAGTTCAGATTCATTTAGTTGATGGGGCCCATTTTCATTTATAGTCCAGATATTAATGGGTCCTCCAATACCAAAAGCACTGACTGCTATTGATTCTGTTAATACCTTATAAGCAATTAGACTTCCAGCTTCTATGCCATATTCTGAAAAGGTATATTGCCCCAACATAGGTACTGCGAAGGCAATCCCTCCACCTATTGCCTGACAACCCTGCTGCTCGCAAAACATGTCAATGCTATTTTCGGCTATAAGCCATATTTTGGGTTGTGAGTTTTCATATCCAACGATAATCAAAGAGACAGTAGGTGGTGGTGCATTCAACTGCCCTAAAGTTTGGCTATGTCTCCTAATCGCATCCCCCGCAATTTGCGTATGCGTATCTCGAAATGCGGTTAGTGCGCTCGTATCGGAAAATGAGAAATTAACATGTAGTTCCTCTAATATGCTAAAATCTTGCTCGACCTTTTGTACGAGCGCCTCAGCGCCGGAAGCTCCCCATAACTTATCATTTCCGAGTGGCTTTATCTTAATAGCTTCCCGTCTGGCGTATACGTTCGGGGCAATTGAAAAAGTGGCTTGACTTTCTGAAGCTAAAACGACACCATCTTTACACGCCAACGCCACCACTAACGTCATTTAGCGCCGCTTCCCTAACTATGCTCTCTTCTGCAAATTTTGGATATTCGGCATATATTACTTGTAATAACTCTAAGAAAGAAAGCCGCGTGACTCTCTCCTTTATACTTTCTAAGTCTCCGACAAGTCGGTTAGGGTCTTGTCCCTTTAAGCTTTTTGCTTTCTTCTCTCCTTCTGATGTTAGTGTATAATAAGTCCAGCCTCTATAGTCACGTGGGCGGTCACTCACAAGCCCTTGTTGTTGCAATTCTCGTAAGTCGTCGTATATATCGAGACTGCACGGACCGTAGAGATAAGGTATAAACTCGTAAAAGTCTTTGGCTTTGTCTTTATCTTTGACTTTATCTTCATTTTGCATGCGGAAGAGGAAGAGACCTTTTTGAATTCTAATAGGGTCAATGTAACTCTTGTTGTCCGCTGACGGTAAACTTAGGTAAACTAGCAGCCAATCTTCTTTTTTCATTTGCGCTTCGCCAATAGTATATAAGTCTTCCTGATATAAAACCGAATTCACTAACTTGTTGTAGAAAAACTTAAAAGAAGTACTTATAGCTTGTGAAATCGTATTGTGAAAGTAATCGGATTGCTCTAGACTTGCAGCCAAGCGCCATCCCTTTTTTAACAACCCATTTTTAACAACGCTCATTTTAACAGCACCTATGAAGTTGATTGGAAATTTGATAAAAGAATGGCTTGAATACAAGAAAACTGCAATATAGTTTCTTAGTGTCGCTTTTATGCCCTAAATGGGGGGTATTTCGCGTTTACGCTTTATAGCGCCTTTTTTGAGCCCCGCTGGTCGAAATGATTTGATGAGCTAGCCGCTACAGAAAGGAATAATAAAAACCGTCAGCGACTCGAAAAATAAAGAGGAATTGGGCTCATTTTTATTTTGCAGCTCGCAACTAAAAAACTTCAAGCGGCCGACATGTGTCGCAGTGTTTACTATTCGTATCGTGACCGCGCGTCTTGCAAAGAGTTTACCCTTGCTGCAGCGCGGTGACGCTCGTTTCAAGCCTTTCCACGCGATTAAGCAGCTCTAAGATAAGACCACTCATAAAAGCAATCTCGTCAATCGCAACACCTTCAGGCCCTTCGTAAACACCTTCAATATCAGTCGGTACATAGTTTTCTTCCATTTTCAAAATCGTCTCCTATTGTTTTTTTTAGAAAATATATCAATTAAAAAACCCTCAACGGCTTCGATATTTGCGCGAGCAGGGCGTAGGGCCTACATAATCGAGGTATCTATCCTTTTTTCGGCGCATCTGGCCCTCTACTTACACCCCGGCCCTCGCACGGTTCCACATCGCGCACGTCACGTTTCCTACAATAGGCAGCGGTTGTGCGTTGCGGCAGACTTGAGGCTTAACTTTTTGAATACCACATAGCCCTTGCCGCCAAAAGATACACGGGCCTGGCTGAAACTTGATGTGCTGTGATGGCTTCCCTTCGAACGTGCTTGCGACGTAATCCGCTCGGAAGCGGTCGACGGGGATTTCTAAGCTGTGCGCTATGCGCTCAATGTCGTCGTCAGTGAGATGGGTGATAGGGAGCCCTACGCTTGAAACACAACAATACCCAAAACACCCCTCACAGGCTTTTGGACGCTCTAGAACGACGGTTTTTCCGCTTACCATTTACACACATATGCAGACTGCATACTAAAAAACGCGAAGAGGGCGCGCGATTTGCCCCAAGAGACAGCAAATCGACATCGAAGTGATAGCATCGTCATGTGCCGTCCCTTTCGCCTGAAACGTGCTCGTCCCGGTCGCCTCGCTGATAGTCTCACCATAGGCGGCCGTTTCTTCGAGTATCGTGTCTAGTTCTTTCAGCTTTTTCGGGAAGGTCATTCGTTGAGATTCAATAGCCCCGATAAATAGACCGACCAAATGGAGCTTAGACACGAAGATATTCGAGCCCTCAAGTCTGTGGCCGTACTGGCCTGTGGTCGTGTAGATTGACCGGCAGTCCTCAAGCGGAAGCTCTTCTGCCAAGTTCTGTGCTAATCCTTCACCCAAACCCCCGGCATCAATTCCGATTGTCAAATCGACTCGCTTGCTTCCAGCCTCGCTATCCTTCACGGCGGCCACTATGCGTTTTATTTGGCTTAATGTGTCCCTAAACAGCCCTTTCTTCAATCGGCGAAGCGTCTGAACGTCTATAAGGGGCCGGTCTCGCCCATCATAGTCCACGGTTGCCACGCAGACACACGTCCTGTCTTTTCCGCGAGAAGCGACGTCTATCCCAATTACTACTTGTTCGTATTCCTTCGGCTTATCTGCCTTCGCGCGGGCGGTCGCCTTATCAGCGATTGCTGCTTGCCTCTCTGCTTCGGAGCGTAATCTATGACCTTCTGTAGCTTCCTGTGTTAGCCGTTTCCCTTGCGGAGCCCCCCAAATTGCCAGGGGGTCGTCAACGTCAAGTCGCGGGTCATAAAATGAGTCATCGTTCAGGTCGCGACTTAGTGGCATTTCAATCTTCTCCTGAAAATCAGTTCATTCAAAATCATTTCAAATTCCTTCTATGTTCAAATTATCAAATCCAAAATCGTCTTCAGTGTCTTCATTTTCATAATCAGCTTCATACGTGCCGTCAAGAGCTGCGTTGATTCTGCGCTCAAGTGAAACGTCACGGTCGACGATGCAGCGTTTCATAGCTGCCTCAGAAAAGATACTCCCGGCCCCGATGCTTCCCCACGAGACCATGTATTCTCTGTCGAAAAACGGGCCTAGTCTCTGGCGCTCTTCGTCTAACCATTCAGGCGTGATACGCTTGCAGTCGGTTGCCTTGATTTCGTATTTAGTCCATCCATTTTCGGGGGCCCCCTTGCACGTCTCATAAAAGAAGCCAGACTTCCCTCTAGGCGTTCCGGCCGCGAAGATGCGGCTATCTGGGACCGTGCTGAGCATAGGAGTAAGCGCGTATATCAACGGTTCTTCTAGGGAAGCACACTCATTGAGCACGAGAAGGGAGACGGACGACACGCCACGAACGGTTTGTTCGCTGGAAGGTAGGCTCAAAATGTAAGAACCGTTGGCAAGTTTAAGCTGCGTTTGTTGCTCACTAACTGCTTTCGGAGCCGACGAACCTTGAGCGTGATAGAACTGATAAACACGCCTCATGAGTAAGCTTGATTGCCGCAAACTAGGCCCGATTGACAGGCAAACTGCGTTTTTCGTGGTCTCAGCGTGCATCAGAAGGCACGCCGCTAGGCAATAGTCTTTCCCGATTTGACGACTTGCCGGTATGCAAACGCGCAGCGGCGTGTGGTTCTTTTGACTGTCTTCGAGCTTATTAAGGACGGATAGTTGCCACGGGTCCCACGTTATACTAAGCTGCGCACCCCATTCTACCGGGTCGGTCGGCACGTCTACTGCGTGTGAGCGTTTAACTTTTGCCTCGTACGCCTCTGCGATTGCGTCCACTTTTTTAGAAATCTTGTCTAAGCTCGGCATTTCTATCTAGAAAGGGTTCGACAATTTTAAACGGAAAATAGGCCGCGTTTGCGAAACGCGCACTGCGAGATATACTACATATCTACCAAACAAACGAGTAATCTATTTTAGATTGTATTTCTTTTCGAGCAGCTTTCGGCAGCTGCGCTCTTCAGAATCCTGCAATTCTAAAAGCATCAACGTATCTGAAACGCCTCAATCAATACGAACTCTCTTTCCACGACTTCGCGCCTTCGCCGCTGTCAACTATCTTCTGCAGTCGTTCGACCTTAGTTGCGAGGTCCGTTATCTCGATAAGCTTTGATGCTTTCTCGATGAGGAAGCCAACAGCACGGCATCGCACAATCACTTCAGCGTCAGACGCCAATACTTCGCCCATTGCACGTTCTAATACTTCTAGGCAGTTCTCAGCGCTCCGTAACCTTACTTCGAGCGGCGGTTTTAGCACAGGGTTCAACACCCCAGGGTTCGAGTTTTCCCCCGACGTATCACTGGCTGACTGGTCGGTTGCCGCTTCTTTCTTCTTTGAACGCTGCTTCCTAGCCCACTCGACCTGGTAGGCTGATTGCTGCTTCTTATCCTTAAACGGGCTCAATCAACTCACCTCGTTCGCTCGCTTCGTCTTCGCGCTTGTCGTTCGTGATGTTGTTGTTGTTAACAATCAAACAATCATCATTAACAATCCGACAATCAATCATTCGCATAGGCAGCACATCGACTCGTGCTGATGCTATACGCTGGGGTGTTCAATGGTATGTTCCCGCGTGGTCGACCATGCTGCGTGCGGTAATCAGGCTCTGATGGTTTGGTGTGTATTCGTGGTTCGTTTTTCTGTTCGCTGAATGATGGCTCAAGGCCCCACAACGCTTTTAGTTCAGTGGCGTATGCCTGCAACGCACCTTCAGTAACTGCGTCAAGCGCGCGTATTTGTTGTTCTACGTGAGCTATCATAGGTTTGACTGCTTCTCTATTCTGTAAGCCCCTAAGTTCGTCTAATGTCTCTTCTAACTCCTTTTTCTTCGCGAGATTCTGGAGGTATGAACTGCCTCGTTGTAGTTCTCGCCATTCTCTCAGGACCATAGATGACCTTTGTTCGCAAGCTTGCAGCTCTTGGATTTTCTCGTTAACTACTGCCTCTTTTTCCGCGAGCGTGTGCTGTCTGCTCATTATGTCGTTCCCTGCGTCCCGCAGTAAAATGTGCGAGTTGGCGGCCCGCATGTCTACCTGTTTCTTGTCTTCAATCGCCAGGTCGACATAGCTTCGCCATTCGTCGACTTCCAGCGAAAGTGCTGCAATCTCGTTTTCCAATGCTTGTTTTTTAGACGGAGCGTTGGCAATGGCGTTCTTTTTGAGTTCGGCCTTGGCCTTCTCCCTTTGATAATTACGTGCCATCGCTAACGCCTCTTTGCGATGATTACATTTGATATTCGTCGTTGATTTTCCAGGAACGCCGTAGCATCCACAATATCGACGATAGTGCTATTTCTCGCATTTTCGTTATCTATAATGACTTTCATTTCTTCTTTTTTCATAATCCATTTCCCCGCGCCGTTTTTGGGACTTGTTATTAGAAAGCGTGATTAAAACGGCACGCCGGTGAGGCGCGATTCAGGTCAAAAATGGGAGGTACTTAAAACCTTGCGAGCGTTACCGCGACGCAACACCTCATTACCCGACGTGCTTTCGTTCTACCATAACGGCGAACGGATTTTGCGGCACGCACAGCCGACAATACAGACGATAGGAGCCAAATAAGGGGAGTTACCTTGCGGGCCTCTCGGCGTACGCACTCCTATACCTTTTTTTAAACCATGCGTGCTATCACAGTCGTTCGCCGTCAGAATTCTAGACTTACGGCGTCACCGGCTCAACATGCTCGTCTTCCGTGTCAGTTTCTATGTCGCCTTGCTCAGCTTTCGCTTGAATCTCAGCGACGTGTTTTGCGAGGTGTTTGACAGCTTCGCCAAGCTGGGCAGTCGCCCTATCGTGCGCGTCTGCAAAGTCAGCAGCCGACCAGATATCCCCCAATGCAAGCGCGTCTTTTTCATCGGTCATGCCGAGTGCTTTACAGCATTTCTTGACCGCAGATGGGTAGGTTTTCCCAGTAGAATCGGCGTGGAATAAGCCATAGTTCTGTGCCAATACCGGGCTGGCGAACGTGTTATACGCTGCCGCCATCGCCGTCAGCTTTTTTTGGTCGTTCTCAGCAAGTTTCTTGTGCTTGCCTACATTGAGTGCAGCGTTAGGGTGCGCATATTGCTCTGGCGAGTGGTCCGGATGGGACTGCTCCCATGTGAGGCCACGGACGCCGGGTTTGAATGCGCCGCTTATCTTTTTTACAGCCATCTCAAAAAGTATCGAGTTGCTGGTATCTTTTAAGTACCGTTTCATTTCTCTTAGTACAGTGTTTAAATTCATGTTCGTCAGATATTCGTCCATTTTCTAAATCACTCCATTTTTTCGATAATATTGTTCATAACAATCGTATTTTTCTTCCCGCGGAATTTCACCGCTTCCACGCTCTTTAAAATCGTTGCACTTTTTGGCATTGAAATCCGGTGTGGTTTTTACATCGCGCCTGGGGCAGAAAAGTACCTCTTCGGGTTCTCTGTAGCGGAAGCAGCTCAGGCATAATCTGATGTGCTTGCACAATCCACAGATTCGTTCTTCAGACATTCACATCCCCCGCTTACGCCTTCTCCGCGCGGTATTTTCGATATCGAGCTGTTCCTGCCGGTCGCTGTCTAATACAGCTATAATGTCTCTCCACGTCTCGGCGACAATCGAACGTCGTTTAGTCATACGGCACCTGCGGTCTCTGGTTTTTACGCTTTTGAAAACAATCGGCTTAAGCTACGTCAAAAACACGGCGACGGACTGTCTCGTTCATTTTTTTCTGTACCTCAATTTATCACGATTGTTCATTAGTTTAATTAGTTTAATCGAGTTTAATATTGAAAATTAAACGGGTTATGAGCACGTTAGACGTTGCTACGGCCTCCGTTTAGTACTTTTTTGAATGTTTAATTTTTTCCCGGATTACGGTGTACATAGCACACTAACTTAGTGCGCGATGCATAACGGGTGTCTCGAAGCCAAAAGAACGATAATTGTTAATGGACGCAAATCGAGAACAACTGCGCGATGCGTTCTGCTTCTGCTGCTGGAGTATGGGGACACTACATGGGGAACCGCTGCTCACATTCCAAGACAATCCTTTCGAGTGTAGACAGACCGTCCTGACAAATAGTTATAGCGGGGCTTTCGCGAAGTGCGTCTACGTCTTCAATCAGTGCATTTTTTGGTTGCTTCTTGCAGTATTTCCACTCTTCTATTCTATCTTTCACGTCCTGAGTTATGTCGAAACACACGAAATACCGCGGAGGCGGAAGCTTAAGGAGTTCTCCCCATAACGGCGGAGTATCCTCAGGTAAAGTTACTTCAACAGTGTGAACTAGTTGAGTAGGTCGTTCGTGGATGTTTTCGTCTCTAACGTTACACAGTAAGACTACCTTTGCATCTTGGCAGATTCGTACTTCTTGAGTTTCCCACCACTCATCAAAGTCAGACCGTTTTTGTTTAGATTGGTCGCTCTTGGACTCCTTTTGGATTACATCCAGTATACTTCGAAATGCACACAAGAAAGCACTCAGATTGTATCCAACAGCTCGAGGTTGAGATTTAGCTTCTGCATCTGTCGTGCGGTTCAAGAAGTATTTAGCTTCCGAAAGCTTCTTTCTCGTATCTGTCATCGCGAGTTAGTGTACCTCTATAGTAAGTTTAATGATTAAACTTATCATATTATAT
>Ga0326727_10019335_pt1 | contig 13713 bp, 24 predicted proteins | sample MB2enrmetagenome_FD_207643 | JGI IMG/M metagenome (GOLD analysis project Ga0326727, IMG submission 207643) | Lab enriched peat soil microbial communities from McLean, Ithaca, NY, United States - MB29MY | ecosystem: Environmental > Terrestrial > Soil > Wetlands > Peat | place: USA: New York... | reverse complement strand
CGTCTACTTCCCTCAGCAGGGTACGCTCTTTACGGGCGGCCCTCCCACAGCCTTACCGTCCGCCGATGGTATCCTCAAACCCATCGGCGCTACCAGCATCCATGTCTCAGTCGGAAACGCCAACGGCAATCCCATCGCCAGCCAAGAAGCGCAAGTCGCCATCCAAAATATCGGGCGCCTCTACGACCCGCGCGACGGCTTTCAATGGCAACCCATGCCGCCCAGCGCCTTCTCCGCCCAGCTCTTCAATCATAGCGTGACCGATCCGTACATCTTCTCCGTCACCCTAGGCATCGACGGCTAACCAGCTGCGCTGGACCTCCTTATCACCCACTTCGTAAAGGTTTACTATGCCGCACCAAAGACGAAGTAGAAGCAAACACAAGTTTCACGGTCCTCTTCGGCCGGAAGACATTGTTTACGTCAGATACAGGCGTGCAGCAAGACGTGCAGCAAAAGATCGAAACTATACATCGGTTGCTGATAGAATTCAGTATCAACTTCAGGACATGAGTCCGTACGGTCACGCTCTTATTTGGGGAGGCAGCTATATGGATGAAGCTCGCTCACATGCGGTAGAGCGAGTTAAAGAGTTCTCGAAGAAGAAGTAATTCATGCACTTTCGGAGAACAGCAATGACCGATTCACTGGCTAATACATCCACCGTACGAAGCACTCACGTAGAAGCCTTTGTCTTCAAAAAGTCCGAATGGGAGTATTCCCAAGATGCAGACGGTCACCGCACTGTCAAAGGCTACGCCGGCACCTGGACTACCCCGTACGACGGCGCGCCGCCGTGGCTTTTAGCTCTTATCTCGTGCCCCTCATGCGGCGCGAACCTGCTCCTTCATGATCGGGTTCATCAGATCGATAGGCTCGGAAAAATTCATCCGGACATTCGATGTAACAAGTGCGCCTTTTCACGCGCATGTTACTTGGACAAATGGAACGACAAGGATCTCTACGCATGCGCGATCGAAGTGGACGGTCGGCCCGAGATCCACTACATGCACGCCTCGAACCAGGCCGAGGCGCGCCTTCACATGGGTCCCATCGCCCATAAGAAGTCTTTCCGAATCGTGGCGCTCGGTAGAGCTATTGGATTCGTCGCTAACGACGATCACGGGGAAGATCTCTCGGCAGACGTAATGACAAAGAAAGAATCTCAACAATCATGAAACTTACTGGACCATGCTCGGTAGTTCGCTCACAGCACTTCAGCGTCAAGAAAAGATTCATCGAGATAATTGGGGAACATTCCGAATTGGACCGAGAAAAGGAACCTACTAATGAACTGGATACTGTACGTCGCGCTCGGGTTTCTGGGAGGACTCGCGGTGGGGTCCTATACGGGAGACAGGCACTGCAAAAACCTGGAGCGTCGTCTCCAAGAAGCGAGAAGGTAAGTCATGCCCCACAAGAGAAGAAAGTCGCTTTCGGCCAAGGACAGACTTCTTCGAAAGATTAGAGTGGCAAAAGAGTCCGCCGCTCGTCTTCGTCTCGCTGGATACATTCCGAACGCTTTGGTTCACGAAGCAGCTGTGGATAGATTCGTCTCCGAAGCCGAAAAGAAAGGCTGGGGAGCCGATGCGATGCTTGCTGAAGAAATAGGTCTTCAAAGGGCAAGGAAGTGAACTTCCTCGGCTACGAGCTTGACCCCATCCTCGTCGGTGTAGCCGTCGCTTGGTCTGGAGCAGTCGTGTGTATCGTAGCACTTCTTCACTATCTCCGTTCTGACTAAAGGAGAATTCCTATGAACATCTATTCAAAAAATGTCGAACAACTCATCAAAGCTCTCAATCGCAATAGCGAAATCGTCGCGCTCACAACCGCTCTCAAGGGTTCGGAGTGCGTGCACAGATGCGGTCGATTCGGAACAAAATCTTGCAGCGGTGACACAGATTTTCCTGTTCGTTTTTGCGACGAATGTGCAAAAAGAGTAGAGGAAGATCACCAAAAGGACTTTGGTGAGTTGATAAAATGGTCCGACGCTCCGTCTGCAAAGCGAGCAAGACGTCTTGAAGCGCTCCTCAAGGGAGAATACTAACGTGGCAACTGCAAAACGCAAGAAAACAAGGTCCAAGAAAAAGGTTGCCACTGCATCTGCAATCAAGCCTCTCATGGACGAAGTCAAAAGTCTCAGTGGACGCGTGGCGCACGTGGAAGCGTTTCTTTCGAAGCTCAATGCGACATGAAAAAGATGCGAAAAAAGCGTCCGACTTTGGCGAAGATCAAGCGCCGGATCGACAATCTTCGAAACCGAATTGTCGTCTCGGAGAATTACCTCACAGCCATCTCCACTCCGAAGACGGAAATTCACTCTTGTAAAGAATCAAGCAAGACAGAAAGAGTTGATAGTCTTCTTCGTCGTGCCGTGGACTCCGGCGCCAGCGAAGAAGAAGCACGTACCTCGGCTTTCCTTGCCGCCAAACTCATCAAAAAAGAGAACTTGAAAATCTGCGGTCACTAGTTAGTTCATGAATTAGGAGAATGAATCATGGCTGCCAAAAGACACCACAAGAAGGCTCACAAGAAGAAGGCAACTATTCACAAGAAGCACAAGCGAAAGCTTACGCTCTCCAAACTCAATACGCGCGTGACCCACATCGAAAACTTTCTCGCCAAAGCCTCATCTGTATAGATCGCAGCACTTGACAATACCGCTTATTCGTGGTAGGATAAGCGGTTAGCTCAATTCATGAATTGATCCTCAGAAGGACGAGGTTATCGTGCCCATCGGACTACTCGAAATCACGATTGGCGCTCTTCTTTTCGGAGCTTGGAAAAAGTCCGAGAAGAAAGGCGTCCTCACGCCCGAGCGAGAGAAGGTCTACAAGGCCGCTTTGCAGGACCTGCACGATCCGGCAAGTCTCCGGAAACTCGCCGACACCTTCGAAGCGCAAGGCTTGGCTGTGGAGGCCACCATGCTCCGTCGTCGGGCGGACCTCCGGGGTCAGACTCCGGAACAGAAACAAGCTCGGAGAGAGGCGTTCGACAAGGGCATGGCGTCCGAAGATGTGGTCGCCATCGAGCGGCTTGCGGACGCGTTCGAGTCTATCACGTCGACAGGAGCCGCGATGGCTCTTCGAAAGCACGCCGAAGACGTGCGCATCGCGAAGATGGGCGAACGTGCAGTAGTTCACGCAGAGGAGCTCGAGAAGGAGATTGGGTCTAAAGAAGACCCTCCGGCCGATAGCAGCGCCGAAGAAGCAAAAGCAGAAGTGGTGCAAAACGGAGCCGCGAAGGCTCCGGCGCACCGTATCCGGCGGCAAACGCGCCCAGCGCCGGACGCTGCGGAGTAGTGCGCAGTGCCTATCCCTCCTAGCGTTGGCGTCGAATTAGGAATTCAGATTGCCGATTTATTGGCAGAGGCGGACGTATCGGCAAGTGATTGCATTCGGATCACGATGTCTCTCGCTACGTTTGCGGCTGTGGGGACGGGGACTACGGAGGAACAATTCATAAACTACTGCCGAGCGGCTTACAGGAACGCTATGGCACAGAAAGAAAAGAAAGAAGTAGACAAAGAACTGACGCGAGGAAACTAAGACCTTGGATTGGAACGGCCACTTTCGGCGTATCTCACAGCGTGCCCTCTATCCGGCAACGTTTGGGGCAGATTTTGGGGGTGACCCGAATGTGCTTGCCGTGCAGCATGCGCTCAATGTCCAAGGGGCGAGTCCCAAGCTTGTGGAAGACGGGAAATACGGTCCCAAAACGCGCGCGGCGCTCATCGCTTTCCAAAAGAAAGTGGGCATTGCCGCCTCGGGCGTAAGCGATACGGCGACACTTGCCAAGCTTGGCATTTCCAAAGGTCCTGGCGGAGCAGCTAGTTCGCTTCCAGCCTTTCCAGGGCTTGTGCACTTGCCGCCAAGTGACCAGCAAGCGCTCGTACGTGCCGCAAACTTTATCCGCATTGACCCCGCCTGGCTTGCTTCTGTCATCAACTTCGAGACGGGAGGGACTTTCAGTCCTTCTATTGAGAACGCGGCTGGCAGTGGGGCTGTGGGCCTGATTCAATTCATGCCGCAAACAGCAAAAGCGCTCCTCGGCACGGCGACTGAAGCCGATGCCGTGGCGCGCCTAAAGAGCATGACCTTCAGTCAGCAGCTAGAACTTGTCAAACAGTATTTCACGCCGTACGTCGGCAAACTTCATTCGCTCGAAGACACGTATCTCGCCGTCTTCTATCCGGCCTTCATCGGCAAACCCGATAGCGCCATCCTCGGACATGCCCCTTCGGCTATCTATACGCAGAACGCGGGCTTTGATGTCGGAGGAAAGGGATTCATTACCAAGGAAGACATCACGGCAAAGATTCGGGATGTGCTCGCGTCTGTCGAGAGCTACATCACGGTTCCCGCCGTCGCCGCTACGGCTACGGGAGTCGTCATCGCTGCCATTGCGATCGGGTTAGGAATTCTCGCACTATCGAGTCAGGCTCACGCATGATGGACTGGAATACACACTTCAAAAAGGTGAGTGGAAAGGCCAAACGTCCAGCCACGTTTGGCGCGGAATTCGGCTCTTTTCTTGGGATGAGCACCGAGAAGACGATTGCGGATTTGCGTGCTCTCATTCGCGCCAAAGATGATGAGATGGCGCAAATCGAAGCGAACATTCAGGGTAAGAAAGTCGACCCTGAGTGGATGCGCGATTTTCAGAACCTTCGCAGTCGGTATCGGACTGCGCGCGACGCGGCCCAGCACGCGCTCGATACGGCGGCAGGCGGCTTTCTCGGTCAAGGGATTGACCGCTTCTTTGAAGGATTCACGAGCGCCAAGCAGTATTACGACGCTATCTTGAAGGCGCTCAAACAAGCCTATCCGGATTTGACCGTGACCAAGGGCGACGCGCAGGACCTTTACAATCGAATGCCGTTTGCGATGCGCCCTTTGCCACAACCGGGTACGCCGCCATCGAGTCAGCTCTACCAAGCGCTCGATACAGCGGGCAAGTATGCGCCCGATCCGGTCAAGGGTGCCCTCTCCTATCTAGATCCGGCTTTGGTGCCTAAAACAGCCGACGCACCTTCGTACAAGAAGGCAGAAGACAAGCTCGCCGCGGGCGCGAACTGGCTCACCAAAAACTTGACGCTCGTCGCCATCATTGCCGGGGGAGTGGCTATCGTATCCCTTTCAAGAAAGTAGCAAAAGACCATGAGTCCCATCCTTCAGATGATTCAAGACTTCACGGGCCACAAGTGGCTGCCGCTCGCCATGCTTCTTATTAGCTACATGACGGCTGCCATGGGAGATACGAGCAAGCTTCCCATCTCGATTCCAGACAGGTGGAAACCCGTTCTTATCGTTGGACTCGGGCAAGTGTACGCCGTTCTCCAAGCCGAGACAGACGGCGTGCCGTGGCAGAAGGCTGTCTGGAACGGCATTGTTGCAAGCTTTGGCGCGATGGGCCTTTTCGCCATTGCCTTCAAGGCCATCTTTCAGGGGAAAGTTCCGAATTGGCTCTCGTGGATCGCGTTTATCGATCCGTCCCTCGTTACTGCCAAAGAGACCGTGGGACTCGACACCAAGCTCTTCGGCCGCTCGCATCCGAGCAAGCCGCCTCCGCCTCCGGGCAATCCAGACGAAGTACATCGCGGAATCTAAGTACTGCGTACACTCCCACACTCAACCCAATTCATAAACTGCAAAGGATATCTAACCCGTATGCAATACCTCATCACCTCCTGGCTTCTCACAGCGCTCCTCTCGTGGACTCCCCAGCAAGGGAAATCTCCGGAGCGAGTGGCCAAACTCACCTCCATCGCCACAGACATTGTAGATATCGTCTACCATGAGCCCACCACGTTTCGCGGCGACTACGCGCACGCCCACATGGCACTTTTGGTCGGAGCCGTGGGGGCACGCGAATCGCGCTACCAGGATCGCATCCAGGCCGGATCGTGCAAAAAGGGCGAATGCGATAGTGGGAGAGCGTTCTGCTACATGCAAATCCACCCGAACTACGGGATCACCATTCTCGAAGACGAACGCGAAATCGTACCGGATAGGAGCGGTCTATCGGGCGCCGATCTCTTAGCCGACGAGAGAGTGTGCATTCACTTGGGAGTGCACATGATTCGCCGAGCGCTTCGGTTCTCCGGCAATCGGGATTTGCGCGCGTACATCGGCGAGACGGGGGAGGAGACTCCGGAAAGCGATGCGCGGTTCAAGCTCGTCAAAGACTATCTCGCGAAGAATCCGCCTCCCGTGAGGGATGCGGACTTCGAGTTCGCCCCTGCGGGTGCTACTGATCTGCAAAGAGAATAAGCTAGTAAGTAGTAATTCAATCATTAACTAGGGTACGCAGTACAGGGTACGCAGTCATGGCCAAATACACACCTCTCGAGCAATGGATCGCGCAGGCCCTTTCCGAGCCGGACAGGGATTCACCGTGCACGGCTATGGCTCTCATGTACCTCAAGCAAGGCGGAGGAAACCGCGAAGTCAAGACCATCAACCTCAAAGGCAAAAGCCACGACGCGAAAGACTTGGCGAAAATCTTCCAAGGACTCGCAGAGCAGTACGCCCAAGACTTCGGCGGCATCCAGCAGTTTGAGATGCAGGCGTTCTACGGCTCAAGCTCTCCCGGACTTCATCACACCATCACGGTGATGGATGGAGAGCTTCAGCAGGGAGGACGCGGCCGAACGGTCAAAGAAGCGCCGGATGGCCCAGGGATTGTGGCGCAAGCGATGCGCCATACCGAAAATATCACGCAACTTCTTGTCAATCTGATTCAGACGGGCGCCGTCACCTCTCTTCAGAGAGAACAAGCGCAGGCCGAACGAGAAGCGCGTTTGCGCGACGAGGTCAATGACGCCTACGGCATCGTCCGAGAGATGATGATGCAGAAGGCGACTGAGAACCATGAGCAAAGGATGCGCGAGCTAGAGTTCAAGCGCTCTGCGACCGAACGAAAGGCGCTCGTCGGCATGGTGCCAGCACTTGTCAATACCGTCTCGGGGCGCGAGATCTTCCCGCAAAACTCTTCAGACACGGCACTTATCGATGCCATGGCCGAAGAGGTGAAGCCTGAGGCAATTCAGCAATTGGGCGCCATGGGTCTTATTCCTCCCAAACTTCTCGGACCTCTCATGGCCCGGTTCGAAGAGGCCATCCGAAAAAAGCAAATGGAAGAAGAAGAGGCCAAGCGCCTTATTCCGTCTTCCAATGATCCGAGGGACGACGCGAGCGGCGGGCCTATCCAGTAAGGAGAACGGTAGTCATGGCAGCGAAACGGACAAAGAAACGAAAGAAGTTCTACATCGGCAAACTCAAGGGCAAAGGCCACTGGGACCGAGAGATCTTTGGCTCTGCCAGAAACCCAACCGAGTCTTCTCACGGTCACAAGTACGGATACATCATCGGGCCGTTCGCTACGATGAAACGCGCGAAGAAGGAAATCGGTCAGTAATCATGCACCCCATCGTCCTACTGCTCATCGCGGGAACAGGCGCCTACTTCCTCTACGATGCCATGGAGGACGAGACGCCCGAAGTGCAATCACTGCCCAATAAGAATGGCGATACCGTGGTCGTTCCGACCAAGGGTCATCACAGGCGTCCGAAAGAGTCTTTGACCGACGTCCCTCCTCCCCCGGAGAACGGCCCCCAGGCCATTCATGATCCGCCGCCGTATAGGCCAGGACCTCAGGTGAACGTGCGCGCGCCTGTGCTAGTCAGCAAAAACGGCGCTGCCACCAATCTTGCCATGCAATCGGTGGAAGACATCCAAAGAGCGCTCAATGCGCTCGGGTTTGGTCCTCTCGCCGTGACGGGACGCGTCTCACCAGCCACGCAGCGCGCGATTGCTGCTTTCCAGAGAGAATTCGGTCTTCCTCAGACGGGGACGCCCGACTTCAGCACTCGGAAGAAAACAGAAATGGCCCTCGCGAAGAAAGCGAATGCAGGCTCGCAGATCGCTTCGCAGTTGCCCGTGCAGCAGGCAACGCCCGAGTCCGTGGCGCATCTCGCGCAAAGTGCAAGTCAGCTCCCTGTCAGCGACGTCACATCAATGCAGAGGGCTTTGAACGCGCTCGGAGCCAATCCACCACTCAAGCTCGACGGCATCCTTGGCAAGAAAACGACAGCGGCCATCAAAGCGTTTCAGATTGCCTCAGGACTTGTGGCAGACGGAGTGCCGGGACCCAAGACCTTGACGGCTCTTCAGGCAGCGGTGGACCCAAAGTCAAACGCTACGGTGTACGCGTAAGTGGATTTTTTGACTATGCCTCACAAGCACAGTAACTGCGTACCCTAAATAAACGGGATACTGAAATGCCTCACAAGCGCAAAAGTCATATGGGAGGGAGTAGCAAAGCGAAGGCACGCTTTGATGCGCTTCGCGCGGCATACCTCGCAGCGGATAGAGCGGCTCGTGATGAAGCTATCAGCCAAAGCGTTAAGTACGGCACCGAGAGAGACGCTCGAAGCTGGGCGAGCAAGAGCGAAAAGTCCAAACTTCAAAAGCTCGAGAAAAAGCGTGAGAAGATCGGAGACGCCATCATCAATCTCATTATCCAAGAAAGTCCGCGCGGGGAAATGTGGATGAGCGGAGTACCGTCCTCTTGGCTCCGTGAAAAACTATCGTGGGAGGATCTTGTTCGACCAAAAGGGGAACCACTCACCATTTCGCCGCCGCCTTCCTACGGGTGGACGGAGGCGGAAGTAAAACGGCATTTAGAATAATGCTAGACGTCGATAGACACTGGATTCACGCACAAGTAGACGTCCTTCTCGCCTCTCTTCGAGGAAATGAAATCTGGCTCAAGAGGCAAATCGTTCTGTACGAAAATATCGACCACGCAGGAGTTCGACATGGCAAAGAAGAAGATCAGAAGAAACAAGAAAGGGCAGATTCCTCTCGCCGAGCTCGAACGGCGCAAGCATAAGCTCGAAGCGATCATCCGAGAACGCAAGCTTCGGTAATCCAGCTTTCTCATAAGGAGTCATTCAATCATGAATCCAGACTTCATTAAGACTTACCTCAAGTCAACGCTCGAGAAGGGGTTCAAAACGGGCGGACGAAGTGTCGTTCAAGACATCGCAGACGGCCTCAGTGACGAGCATCTCAATAAACTCATAGAACTTCTCTTGGAAACGCGAAGGAAGCGGGCAGAAGCGAACAAGATCGAAATCAAGCAAATCAAGTAAGTTTTCTCAATTCACGAATTGGGAAAGAGAGAGGTGCCGTGGGCGGCATAGACGTAGGTCACTTTATTCACGATGCGGCCGACGATGTTGGCAAGGTTGCCAAGGTCGTCGGCAAAGTTGCGTCTGGGATTGCCGGTGCGGCGGTCGATTGGATGACGTGGCCCTATCAGGTCGCCTTCCATATCGCGCAAGGTCAGCGTATCGACAAGGCCGCGGTAGAAGGCCTTCATACAGCCATGCACGCGGCGCGCGTCTTGGGACCGTACGTGGAAGCTATCGTGTCGTTCGTGCCCGGTATCGGCTCTCCCGTGGCTGCCGCTATCGGTGGAGGCTTGGCGCTTGCGGAAGGCAAACCCATCGATGATGTCATGCTCGCAGCCGCCGCGGGTTCTATCCCCGGAGGAGTCTTCGTCAAAGACGCGTACGATATTGGCAAAGCAGCCGTTGAAAAAAAGCCGATGCTTCAAAGCATCGAAGAAGGCGTGCTCGATCTTGCAAGTAGCTTGGGAGTACCCATGCCGGACGAAGCGAAAGACGCGCTCGTTCACGGGCTAGGCCTGGCCCAAGATACCATCAACGGCATCGCGCTCACTGCGGCCGATATCAAGACCGCCATCGATATGGTACCGACTCCGGCGCAGAAAGCGCTGATTCAAGAAGCGACCCATCCAGGCAGCAAAATCAATGTCGCTGACGTCGTCTTACAATCCGCTATCGACAGTATTCCTACCGACCCAAAGACAAAAAAGGAAATTCAAAACGCTATCACCATCGGCATGACCATGAGTCATGCGAAGAACATTCAGGACGAGGCGAAGAAAGCTGTCACGACTCCCGAGGCGCACCAGAAACTTGCCCATAAGGCAGCCTCACTCGCCGAGCAAGATCCGGTCATAGCTTCGGCAAGAGCAAACCTCGCAGGACAAGGAACGGTCGGATTCGATCAGGCCATCGCTCTCATTCATACTCCAGGAGTGACGCAAGCGCAGCTATTGGCCGTGCGCAATTCGCTTGGACCTGCGGTCAGCGCAGTCTCAGTAGGAGAAGATAAAAGTGAAGAATACGACGTCCGGCCAGACAGACCCCATCATCGTCATCGCTACCATCACGCAAAATACTCCCATCGCCATCACTATCACGTCTGGTCCAAGGATCAACTCGGGTTTGACACGGCGCTTGCCTTACACCTTGGACGAAGGCGCGGTCCGTCGCCCACGCATCTTACCTACCGGCAGCGTGCGGCGCGGGCGCTCGCGATAGGCGCACATCACGCGCCGCGCGAGATAGCCGATCACGTTCTTCATACGGTCAACGATCCGGAGAGCCGTGTGGGAGTCAGGCACGGAGAGAGCGAAGTGAATCGTCCCTTCGTCTGGACGCTCGGCGCCAGTGTACTGGGCTTATTCGTTCTCGGACCCGTGGGTGCTGCGATTGGGGGAGGATTGGGATATGCGCTGAGTAGCGGCGGACTGTTCTCCAAGGAGTAAGTCATGGCTCTTCAAAACAAAGCGAGCAAACGTCGCAGCAAACGCTTCAAGAAGCTCACGGGAAAGCTGTACGCGGAGCATGTTCGAATCGACCGGCAAGGTTACGACAGTAGCGGCCGGTACTGGGGAGTCGGCGGAAAGCTTTACCGAGTGTCTTCTACGGACGAAGTGCCTATCGGTCCTCCTCATCCTATGACAGGACAGCCGCGAATGGAGATGATCGATTCCTACGTTCGTGCGCCGTCTGCAAAAGAAGCCAAGAAGAGAGAATACGAACGCATCTTCGGCAAAGACTAACCGATAGGAAAGTGGTGAAGTGATGGCCGTCACAGATAAATATTTTCCCATAACGCATCGGGGTATGGAATTCACTCTCGTCACGCGCGCCAATCCTGCTTGGCGTGCTGGTGAACCAGGCTCTGACAAGATCGAATGGCGCATATATTCATTTGGTTCGCACATTCCTATACAGTGGGGAAAGTCCACCACGGTTCAAAGAGCAAAAACTATGGCTCGTACTTTCCTTACCATGAAATTCGGCAGAGACTAAAAGACTAGTTCACGCATTAATCACCTTTTGAAAAGAAAATAAAGGAGACCAAAAGTCATGCTCAGTTACTACGCTCCGATGAGTGGCGAAGGCGATTTCCCCGCTCCGCGTCCCTCCAACGTCATGCTCTGCGACGTCGACAAGGCCGGCAATCTCTACAATTGCCGCCCGTACGGCGGCCCGAGCATGCACGGCGACGACGCTCCCAATCCCAATACGCTCGTCTGCGACGTCGACAGGCGCGGCAATCTCGTCAACTGCCGACCGTACTACCCGCAAGGCGCAGCCGCACACGGCTGGGAGTTCGACGGCTCGTCCGGCTTCGGTGCTGCGCGCCGTTCTCGGCACGGATGGGAGTTTGATGGCTCCTCCGGCTTTGGTGCAGCTGGCGGTCATGGTGGAGGCGCTGCGCGTACTCCGCAGGCAGCCGCATCACGGCAAAACGTCTTCGTGCCGCCCAATACCACACGCGAGTTTTCCAATACCCAGCGCCGCTCGTACGGCCGTATGTTCGAGCGCCGAGGCTACGGGTACGCAGGCCTTGGCCTTGCCCCGCGTCCCTGGAATTGGGACCCCTACTACCCCGAAGAGGTCTACTACCCCGTCGACGTCGACCCGAACTACGACCCGGACGCCTTCGTCGACCCGGACACCGACTTCGGTATGGACCCCATCGCCGAAGCTCGCCACATGGTCTCCCAGCACAAGCCGCTCGTCGCAGCCGCCACCCTCGGGGCTCTCGGCGGATACATCGGGGGAGCCGGTGCCGCCGCCGTTGGAGGACTCGCCGGCTACTTCGGTGCCAAGACCTTTCTCCGCTAAGTCCTTGCAGGACGGCTAGTTCATACTCCGTAACTTACGGCCAATATCTCCTTTCCCTCTCATCGGCCAGTACTGCGTACCCTAATTCAATTCATGAATTGATAAGCAATAAACGACTAAAAATCTGAGGGAAAGATGAGCTACGTACCGAACGACGTTCTTGTTTTTACAGCTGCATACTCCGGAGTCATCTCCGGATTTGCGGCATCAGGACGAGTCATTCTCGATCCGACCGTAGGAGACTACGGTAAAAATGCAGTCATCGCAGGCGCGTTTGCGGCAAGCTTTGACACAGCTTGGGAGATAAATCCCGATACCGATCCGCCCGACACGCTCGAAGTCTTCATAATCGAAAAAGCGTGCAAGGCCGTCTGGGAAGATAGAGACACCGAACTTACAACCGAAACGCTCGATCCGGATTCGTTTACCACTATCTGCAATGCCATTATCGCGCTCATCATCGCGGGCGAAGGGTACTTTTCAGCCCAAGGCATTACGCCTCCCCCATGGCCATCAGGCGGATCGGGCACAGTCACGTCGGTGTCCGCCGGACCTGGGATTTCGATCTCAGGCAGTCCGACCGTCAATCCCACCGTGAATAATACCGGCGTTCTTTCGGTCATGGCCGGAACGAATATTACGATCGGCGGCACAGCGCAAAACCCGATCATTAATGCAAGCGGCGGCGCTGGCGCCACGGGAGCCACGGGCGCGCAAGGCGCCACGGGACCGGGAGGTGGTGCAACGGGGGCGACGGGTCCAAATGGTGGTGCAGGAGCAACAGGCGCGACTGGACCAGGCGGATCACAACCGGCAGCTGCCGTGTATGTCAATAGCGGAGACATCGATTTTTCTGGAGGGACGGCAGTTACGGTAGCAACAGGATCAGCCACTGTAAGTGCAAGTGGAAATGCATTTATGTCCGTCTTTGTTCCATTTACATACGAGCCAAATGGGGCATTGGATCAGATGAACGTCAATATGTTCGTAGACGGCAGTCTATTCCAAAGCGTTCCGATTACACAATTGCCTGCAGGTGAAGATGTCAGTTATCAAACATCGTTCGCATGGGGCCAACTTGTGACAGGACTTTCGCCTGGCGCGCATACGTTCTCGTATCAGGTCCAAGCGTTCGCGCCACTACCCACTACTGCAGCCATCGCAGCGGGTCAAGCCAACGTATCGGTCATTCCGACTGCCTAAAGAAATTCATATCTTTGGTTATTACCTCACGTCCTAATTCATGAATTGAAGCGAGTCTGCCAATGATAACTGTCAAAGGACTGAGAGAAGACCAATGAGCTATACGCCCTATGACGTACTCGTATACACCGCAGCGTACTCCGGAGTCATATCTGGCTTTGCTGCATCCGGACGAGTCATCCTCGACCCAACCGTAGCCGACTACGGGAAAAATGCCGTCATCTCGGGCGCATTCGCGGAGAGCTTTGACCAGGCTTGGCATATCAATCCAGATACCAATCCGCCCGACACGCTCGAAGTCTTCATCATCGAAAAAGCGTGCAAGGCCGTTTGGGAAAATCGGGATACCGAGCTTACGACAGAAACGCTCGATCCGGATTCGTTTACCACGATCTGTAACGCCATTATCGCGCTCATCATTGCGGGCGAAGGTTACTTCGAAGCCCAAGGGATTACGCCTCCCCCGTGGCCATCGGGAGGAGGAGGGTCTGGCA
>Ga0326727_10019334_pt1 | contig 13713 bp, 7 predicted proteins | sample MB2enrmetagenome_FD_207643 | JGI IMG/M metagenome (GOLD analysis project Ga0326727, IMG submission 207643) | Lab enriched peat soil microbial communities from McLean, Ithaca, NY, United States - MB29MY | ecosystem: Environmental > Terrestrial > Soil > Wetlands > Peat | place: USA: New York... | reverse complement strand
TGCGCCCGCAGAAAATTACATCGAGTCCGGTTCCGTGTGTGTAGACTTCTGTAGAGTTTTTGCCGCCTCCCTGCCGATTGGGCCCTAAGAATCCGGGTACCGTTCAAACCGAGGAAATTGGCTCGCTCTTGACCCGGTGCTGAGAGCGGCGGAGGCGAGGGAGGGCAATAAGCGTGGCGCCATAGAGCAGAAGGGAAAGGAACAGAGCGGCCTTGCGGTCCTGGCGCAGATCGTCGGTGAGCAAGCGATACCCGCCCAAAAGCATGAGCGGATAAACCAATTGAGCGAAATCGCGGGAGTTAGGGCGGGAACCGATTGCCGCGAGCAGCAAGGCAATGACTACCACGGCGCCCGTGCGCAGGGTTGCACAATACGAGTCGCCGACAGGCACTCGAAAGATCCCATGGTAGATTCCGGTCAGACCACCGGCGGTGAGACCCAACACCAGCCACACCAGAGCCGCGGCAACCCCCACGCGGAAAGCATGAAAGTTCCAGCCGCCTTGCATCGAGGGCGATGACCGTCCGGCCAGCAGATAACATGCTCCGACCACGACCGCGCCCACGAGGAGCGCAGGCGGGATAGACGCGGGCCAGGGATCGGTTCCCAGCAGAAGCCTTGTGGAATCTCGTAAGGCGCCCGAAAGCAGGAGCGCCAACAAGAGGTAGAAGCCCCCGTGTACTTCCAATGTCAACCTGCTCCACAATCCTCCCGCGCCAATACAGGCGAGCGCAAGCAGGAAGCACACGATGGCGGCCGCGCCGTCGCTCAGCAGGATTCGGCACCCCACCAGGACTAAGAGGATTCCGAAGGTCGAGTACGTATAGAAGTTGCGGCCCTGAAAATTCTGCCGGGCCAGTACCTTAAACGAGATGGCATAGCAGCCTGCGCCGCACAAGAGGGCGAATGCCGCGATCGCGGGAGTGAGAGGCGAACCGCTCGAGGAGAGGCGTATGGCGCCGCCCACCCCAATCACGAATGCCAATACACATTGCCCCGTTTCGAAGTTCGTAAAGGTGCGGCCGCGCAGGAGGGTCCGCACCGTAACGCCGGAGAGATAGATAAGCAGCAGCGCCATTTGTGCGGCAAACAATGCCGCGGCCGGAATGGGCGCATAGCCCTGCGGAAGGCCGCGCGGATTGGTAACCAGCCAAGTGGCCAGGAAGACCGCAAGATCAGCGGCCGCCGCTGTCAACCAGCGCGCACCCAGCCAGTGGTCGAAGCAGGCACATGCCTCCATGGCGGCGGCGATGGTCAACAAGACGAAGGTGAAAGGCAGCACGTCGTAGGTGGCGACGAGCAGGCCGGCGGCCGTGCCGATGCCGGCCACGGTGCAAATAGTGGCGACCGCCAGCAAATCCTTGCGCCACGACACAGCCAGACCAATCAACGTGAAGGCCACCAGGATCATACTTGTTTGCCACGGCGAGACCGTGTGGAAGCGCACCGTGGCTTCCCAGAGCAGCGGTGAAAGGATGAGCGCGGCGGTAAGGCTGTAGAGGATGGTGGCGAGGCGGCGTCCCGCGTGGGCTCGCGGCGCCCAAAGGAGCCACGCCACGGCATAAAGGGTTGCCACGCCGAAGACGACCTTGGAAGGAATGACCCTGGATTCGGCGATGGCACGCAGAAGGTAAGCTCCAGCCAAGCCGAGCGTCGCGCCTCCCAGGATGGGGAGGATGGGCGCGGTTTGAGGGGTAGGGAAGAGGGCCCCGCCTTGCTGGTTCACTTGTGCGGGCACGCCAGGGGGCGCCCCTGCATCACGCACCGCAGAGGCGTCGGGGCGGACGGACAACAACGCTTCCAAACGAGCAACCCGGCCCGTAAGATTGCGAACCTGCTGGCGTAGGTCGTCCAGATCTGCCGGCAACATGGCAGTACCCCTAGACTTCGCTAGCTTTTCCTTCTGCCCAGGGGGGCAGCAGCTTGACCAGCACCACGACAATGATGAAAGGCAAAGCCATCAGTCCGATGGCCGAGAGAAGGCCTTCCCTGGCCGCGAATCCAACTTTGTAAGTGGTATACCCGAGGAAACTCTTGGAAAACAACTGGCCGCCGATCACTACATTCCAGCGCATGGCGAAGATTCCCACCATCGTGAGCAGAGAGGCGATGAGATACATCGCCTTGCGACGAAGCTCCGAGAACCTCCAGACCTGGTTGGCGGCCAGCATAGCCAAAGGGAGCAGCGTGCCCACGCAAATCTGGAGGATCACCTGTGATCCCCACAAGCGCGTGTGTACCATGAAATCGAGGCTGCGAAAGGACTCATCGGCTTCGTAGGTGCGGTGCAGCAGGTCCAGCATTTCGAGCGAGAAATCGATGACAAAGGTGTAGAAAAGGTATTTAGCGACGGTGTCAAGGCAACTCATGTCAATGGGAGTCTTCTTGACCTTCATAAAAGCCATGTACAGCACCAGCACCGCCGCAATCCCCGAAACCATAGCCGAAAAGAGGAATACGATGGGCATGAGCGGGGTGGACCACCATGGATTCGCCTTGATGGAGCCGAAGATGAAACCCACGTAACCATGCAGGAGAAATGCCGAGGGGATTCCGATCACGGTCACGATGTAGCTGACTCTGTCGTCGATTTGCCGCGCCTCCGGGCTCACGTTTTCCGAACCCAAGGTTAGCAACTTGTAAACGAGCCGCCGCCAACCGGTAGTGGTCTGGGCAAGCTGCACGATGTCGGCGCGATACTCGAGCCAGATTTCTACCAAGAGCACCACCATCAGGTACCAGAGGTAGACAAAACCGAACATGGCCATGGCCGACGAGCGGTGGGGCGTAAGGTACATCTCGAGAGAGCGTTCCGGATGGCCCAGGTGTAGTTGCAGCGGCAGGGGCGCCACCAGCAGAAACGCCAGAGCAGTGAGCAGCGCCAGGCGGTAGGTGGGCCGCACGGCCTCCACCTTGAAGACTCGCTCGAGCGACGCCAGGATAAACGCTCCCGCCACGAGCCCGGTGATGTAGGGGTAGAGCACGATGAGCAGACCCCACTGCAGCTCCACTTCGTTGGGGTATATAAAACCATCCACACCCGGAATCATTCCCTCACTCCTTTATCGCACGGCGCCATCCAAATCCTTGTAATAGACCTTGGCTTGAGTGGCCATGTAGGGCTTCAGTACTTCCACTTTGTTGTTGCGCAGGAATTCATGAACGGGGTCCTTGGGGTCCTTGAAATCCACTAACTGGCGCGCACCGGTGGGACAATTCTCGCAGCAAGCAGTGGTGAGGCCCTTGGTGATGCGGTGGTAGCAAAGCGTGCACTTGTCCACGGTGTGTTTTTCCGGGTGCAGATATCGGCAACCATAGGGGCAGGCCTGTATGCAATACCGGCAGCCCAGGCAATAGGTTTCGTCCACCAGGACCACGCCGTCAGGGCTGACGAAAGTTGCGCCCACGGGGCAGACCTGCACGCAGGGAGAAGAGGCACACTGGTTGCAAAGCTTGGGAACAAAGAAGCTCTTCAGGTCCATGCGCTGGGAAGGCGGGAAACCATCCATGGCTCCGTTGGGTGAATCAACTTGGGGCTGCTTCCCTTCCTCCACTTGGTAGCGTTCCACCCAGGTGCGGAAGTAACCGGACGGCACATGATTTTCCTCGGAGCAGGCGCGAACACAGCTTCCGCAGCCGATGCACTTGTCGATGTCGATGAGCATGCCCCACCAGTGGTCCGCCATCCGATAAGCTTCCGGAGGGGGGGCAGCGCCTATGATCTCGTCGAGCGTGGCTCCGGCAGAGGCAAGCATTAGCAGCTTGCCGCCGATCTTGAATAAGTCTCGCCTGCTCAGATCCATGCTCTAGAATCCTCCCTCAGAGTTGGGGATTATGCGGCTGGTGACAACTGTTGCAAAGCACGCCCTGGGAATGCGCTACCGTCGCCACTTGAGGGAAGCGCTTGGGTTTGGCGGCATCTTTTTCGTGGCAGCGCCGGCAAAGGTTTGCCACGTCGGGCAACTTGGGCACGTTGGCGGTGGGGTCGGCAGCGTGCTTGGCCAGCGGTCCATGACAGGTCTCGCAGGAGACATTCGCATGCTTGCCCCCTCCATGCGCCTTGGCTTCCTGGTCGTGGCAAAGGACGCACTGGCTGTGCCCAGCGTAGGAGATGGGGCGAGCGCTGATCATCTCGAGTGCGCCCGCCCGGTAATGTCCGTATTCCCCAAAGTCCTTGGGCACTAAGACAGCCCGGATGAGCAGGAAGATCGCGAGGCCCGCAAGTAAGACCAGCGCAGGACGAATCAGGTGTCCGGCATTGCGGAATAAGCTACTCAAGGCGAACCCCAATCGGAATCGGTATTTTTGTCCACATTTGCGGGCGGCCACGAGCCTTCCGCAAGAGGACCATTTGGCCCTGTGGCAAGACGAGGACCAAAGATGACTTAGGGCAAAAAGGGGTGGTGGTCAGTTTGCTGTCGCGGAGCTCTCCGAGCGCCGGAACTCCTTGAGAATTCGAGACCGGCGGTCAGAGACCGCCGCTACAAAAATCAAGCAGTATATTGGGGCTAGCTGTATAGAAGTTCAACAGTTTGAAGGCAGTCAGATCGACTTTTTTGAGGAAATTTCCCCACATTCTCTGGACACCAGCAGTGTCAGCGTACTGAGCCCCAAAGGGGCGGCCCCAGCACAGCCCAGGCCAACGGCCAGGGTCCGCGAATCCGTCCTTCGATTCGCATTAAGCCCTGAAAGGGCGAAATAAGCCTTACAGGAGCACGCCTACGAAACGTGTTTGCTGGACTGATCACGCCCCTTCAGGGCTTTTGCGAACCCAGGGAAACGACATTATCGACCCAGGCCGTTTGGCCTGGGCTGTGTTAGGGCGCCCCTTTGGGGCTGAAGGCGTGCCTCCCATTGAACCCCCGGTGTCCAGCCATAGATGTGGGTCAAGATTAGCACGTAGCTCGGAAGGGCCGCGCCTACTTCGGCTCCAGCACCAGCACGGACTCGATCTGGTCGGCTTGGAAAGACTGCGGTGAAGAATAGAAATAGAGCGGCAGGTAGCGGCCCTCGGCCCAGGGATTCATCTGGTCGGCGTAATGGGGGCTCGAGGGATCTTCGCTCTGGCCGCCGGGGTACATGCCGAAGCTGTGCCCGAGATCGCTGAAATCAACCACCATGCGCCAGGATGCGCCGCCCGTGACCTCGCCACCATTGGCGCCGGGGCTGAGCGTGAACTCGTCGCCGCGCACGGGGATGCCGCCGCGGTCGAGGGCCGGGTTCTCGGTCATCGAGTGCAGGCGCAGGAGGTTGGTCGAGCCCCACTGCCAGCGGCTCATATCGGCGCCCCGGTCCTTGATGATCTGGTCAACCGCCTCGACGAAGCTATACGCGATGATGTCGTCGCGTGTTTGCGAAGAGCCGCGGACCGCAGAAGCGGGGGTCCGCGTTACCCGGCGCGCATGATCGAACCATATTGACTCCGGATCGGCGCGAGTGAGGAACTCGAGCACTTCGAGCTCCGGCTGGCGCTCGTTCGTACCGGCGAAACCCCAGCCGCCGTCCCACCGTTCAACGCCGGCGGCATCGAACTGGCCCTGCCAAACGTCCTGGCGGAAGCGCTCGAACCACACGGCCCAGATGCGCTCGGCGACGCTCTGCGGCGTGGCCTCGAAGTTCCAGCGGCGCAGCTCGTCGATGGCGCGGCGCACCCGGTCGTCGCCGAAGGGATGACGGTCGTAGGCGGCGACCAGGACAGGCACAAATGCCTCCGCCGCTACATCGTGCGCGTCCATCTGGAAGGATTCCATATCCTCTACCGTGATGTGGCCGTGCGTCGAAAGCAATTCGTGGATGCGGCGGGTCCGGTAGCTGGGGTCCCACATCCAGCCAAGGTAGTAAGGGTATCCCACGGGAGCGGGCCGGCCGTTGGCAGAGGCCAGAAAATGCTGGGTGGGATTGAGCGCAAAGGGAAGCTGATCGTCAGGAATGGTTCCGGTCCAATCGTAGTCGCCGCTCGAACCGTCCACGGGGCAGCGTCCCAGGCCGCGCTTGCGGATGGGCAGCGCGCCATGCGGAGCGATGGCAATGTTGCCGTCCACGTCGGCATAGATCACGTTGAGTGGTGGCACGGTAAGGTCCTTGAGCGCCGCCTGGTAATCGGTGAGGCCGCGTGCCGTGTTGAGGCGCTCGAAGGCGATAACCTCGAACGTGGGCTCGAGGCCGGTCCAGGCGAGCGCGAGTTTGACGCCGTGCGTCGTAACCAGCGGGCCGTGGACCGTCGACTCGATTTCCAGCGGTACCGGCTTTTCGCCGCGCACCGGCACCTCTTCATGAACGCGCTCGAGCGTGCGCCACTCGCCCTTGTAAAAGTACTGGTGGGGATGTTGCGCGTCCGTCTTTTCGGTGAAGTAATCGACGGCATCGGCCTGCATGTCGGTCAGGCCCCACGCGATGCGGTCGTTGTGGCCAATCACGGTGTAGGGGAATCCCGCGAACGTGACTCCCGTAATGTTGAGGCCCGGGGCGACCAAATGCGCGGTGTACCAGATGGAAGGAAGCGAGAAGCCCAGGTGCGGGTCATTGGCGAGAATCGGCTTGCCGGTGGCGGACTTGGTTCCATCGATCGCCCAGTTGTTGCTGCCCAGCGCGAACTGGCTGCCGAAGCGCCCGCTAACGAAGCGCCGATGCAGCTCGAGGGCAGCTTGGTCGAAACCAGGGGGGAAGTGTGGCGCCGCTGTCGCGACGGCGTCCCGCCCAATGACCTGCGGCTCCGCCGCCTGCCTTGCGGAAAGGCTGCGAAGCTGTAGGGGCGGCCCTTGTGGCCGCCCTGGGGCAACCACAAGGGTTGCCCCTACAGTGCTGGGCAGCGCCGCGTTCACCGCTCCCCATCCCGGAATTGTGGGAACTTCATATGGGCGGTCGAGGGGAAACAGTTCGTTCACCGCTTCCAGGCCCAACTTCTCGACCAGCATGCCCATCCATACGTCGGTATCGGTGCCGGACTGGTCCCAGCCCATGTACTTCGGGAAGGCCAGCGCGTCCACGGGCGTCCAGGGCGCGGGGGTGAAGCCGAGTTGCTGGAAGATGGCGGGCTTTGGGCCGCCCGGTTTTTCGAGCTCCGCAAGGCGGGCGTTGACGCCGGCGCAGTAGGCTTCGAGCTCACGGGCGATGCGGCCGTCGAGACGGTGGCTTTTCCATGCGGCTTCGGAGCTGCGCCGGATGCCGATCCGGCGGACAAAGATGTCGTCGTCCAGTGAGGCCTTTCCGAAGACTTCCGCCAGCGTGCCGGAAGCGCGGCGCCGGAACATTTCCATCTCGAAGAGTCGATCGGTGGCGTGCAGATATCCAAGCGCGAAGTAGGCGTCCTGACTTGAACCCGCATAGATGTGCGGGATGCCAAGCGTGTCGCGATAAACCCTGACAGGGCCCTGGAGTCCTGGAAGCGCCAGCGTGGTTTGTGACACCTGGCCGAGGGCAGGTAAGTCCCGAGCCCGCAGAGGAGCCGACGTGAGGCCCGCCAGCGCCAAGATGCACGGGGCGGCCAGCAAACTCAGGCGCCACGGGAGTGACCGGGAAAGTCGGCGGAGCTCGCTCAAGCTGTTCATGGGATGCTACCTCCTCAGGCGCTACACAGTGCCGAAGAGTATACCATTCAGCGGCTGGCCTACGGATTTTGGCGTGAGGCAGGTGCCGAAAGGAAGCTAGGAATCTCACGCATGACGCGCTCTCCCTGATCGGTCTCGAAGAGGAACTGCGCGTGCGCAGAGCCCTCGAGGATGATCAGCCTTTTTGGTTCAGGGGCTTTCTCGTACTGCGCGCGAATCCGAGGAAGCCTGGGTCCGTCGTCGCTTGCGTCATCGCGGGCCACGATGAAAAGTGTGGGGGCCTTGAGTTTCTCGGCCGGACCGTTGGGCGATGAGCCTAGGAATACCAAGCGATCGATCTCACCCGGCCGCGAGGCAATCGAAGCGTCTCCCGCGGCGCCGCCCCCCATGCTCCCGCCCACTACTGCTACTGTCTTCGCGCCAGTGTTTCGCAGATAGCGGACGGCAGCCAACACATCCAAGTGGAGCGGAGCGCCGAGGGGATCGGACTGACCGGGGCCGCGCGACTGTCCATAGCCGCGAAAGTCGATTGCCAGCACGCGGAATCCTGCCGTCGAGAGAGTCCGCGCCTGCTTCTCCCAACTCTCCTTGTTGAAACGGCCGCCGTGGGCAAGCACCACGCAGCGGTCGCCTTTGCCGTACAGGTCAGCGTAGATGGTTCCCCCGTCCTCAGTCGCAAAGGACACGTGGTCTGGCGCTGGGTAGCGCGGACCCCCGGTTTGGGCGTCCGCGGCAGTTCCTGTCGAGACGAGAGCTGCGATGATCAAAAGGAGATTCATGTTAGGGATTCTGACTCAATCGCCGGAAATAGTTCGCCACCGAATCCTGGTATCCGTCGGGCACGCGCTGGGCATCGCCGGTGCGGACCTGTCCCGACTGCTTATCATCCAACTCGCGGCGGATTTGCAGTTCGAGTTTATCCATGCTGGCCAAGACTTGGGAGTGAAGCTCCTCGAGCATGGCAGGATTGCCGGGGAAGCGTCGCGGGTCCAGCCGGTCGAGTTCGCGCTGCAAGTCCCGGATGTCGCCCAGCGGCCCTGGCTCACCCTTAACTGTCTGGCGCAACTCGTTCAGGTCGCGCAGAGCCTCCTGATAAGCGCGCTCGATATCAGCCTGAGTAAGAGGCGTGGGTTTACGTTCCGTGCCGTGCGCACGCGCGTAGCTACCCGGGTCGTAACCACCATAATAGCGGTCGCCGTTCCAACGCCCTGTGCTATCGGGACCCCCGGCGGCGCCGTTTTGCAATTCGGTGCCCACGCCTCCGGCGCCGCCTTGCCCGGCGCCATTGGGCGTTTGCCCGCCACGATCACTCGCCTCGCCGCCTTGATTCCCCGCTTGCATGCCTCGGTCACCCGGATTCTGGGTCAGGGCATCGATCTGGCTACGGAGCCGCGCCATGCGCTCCAGCGCCTCTTCGGGGTTTTGCTGCCCATTGCCGAGAGACTGCTGGGCTTGGCGCAGTTTTTCGTTCAGGTCTTCGATGCCCGCGCTGATGGCCGCCTCGTTGGGATTCGCGTCCATGCCGCGGCGGAGCATCTCTGCGCTGCGCTGAATTTTGGCCCGGAGGTCGGATTGATCCATGCCGGCCAGAGCGTCCCGCAGCTTCGAGGCGGCGGCGTGCTGGCCGGAAGCGAGGGCGCGCGTGGCGTCCTGCATTTGCCTTTCGAGTGCGGCGAGGTCGCTGGCGAGGCGTTGCCGGTCGCCCGCCAGCTTTGAAAGTTCGTCAAGTGCGCTCTGGGACTGACCTTGTCCAGCCCGGTTGGCCGCTTCGCCAAACGCCTGCCGCATTCGCTGAGCCTGTTCGCGCTGCTCGCCGCTCATGCGTTCCCCCTGGCGGGCCAGTGAATCGAGTTGCTGGGAAGCGTCCTGCCCCCGCAAGCTGTTGAGCAGGTCCGAGGCTTCGCGGAGCCCGTCGGCGGCCCGGCGCGCGTCGGCCCCAGCTTGCCCGGGCGACGCGGCGCGACGCATGTCATCATTGGCTTGGCGAAGGCGTTCGAGGGCTTGCTGCATGGCTGCGTCGGAACCGCTCTGGCCGCCTCCGGAGGACGACTGGCGGGATGAGCCCGAGGCGCCCTGCTGTGAACCGGAGTTACCCTGCTGTGGGCTCGAACTGCCGTGCTGCGAAGCTGACGCGCCCTGCTGCGAACCATTGCGCGCCAGTTGCGCCATCTGTTCTTGCAGCTTCTCCGCCTCGCGGCGCAGCATCTCCTGCTGCCAGCGTGACTGGAAATCTTGGGATTTACGAGGCTGCTGCGCCAGCTCCTCCTGGCGGCGGGCCAATTCATCGAGTTTCTGGAGCGCCTTGTCAATCTCGTCGCTGCGCTGACTGCTCGAGCTGGCGGTCTGTTCGGTCTCGTACTGGTTCTTTTCGGTGTCCAACTCGAGATCAAAAAGGCTCTCGAGGTCGCGTCCCGAGCCGCCCCCGCCCCCTCCCCCAGCGTTGCCGAAGGCCACTTCGATCTGGCGGAAGGTGGCTTCGGCCCGCAGCAGGAATTGCAGGGCCTTCTGCTCCTGCGGCATGGCGTCCTTCCACTTCTGTTGTTGCAGGGCTTGGGCTGCGGGACCCATCGCCTTAGAGGCGGCATCCATATCCTTCTGGAAACTGCTGAACTCCTCATTCTCTTCCGTCAGCTCGCGCCGCTCCAGGCGTCCGGCCAGTGAAACCGCCTGGTCGCGAAGCTTGGCTTGCACGCCGGAGAGGAACTTGGCAGCTTCGGCCAGATCCTGCTTGGAAGCATTCTTGTCGAGCTCATGCTTCCAGGTTTCCGCTATGATTTCCTTCTCGCGCTGGGAGATCTGCTCCTGCTGCGCCCCCATCCCACCGCCGCCGCCGCCGCCCATAATCTGAGATTGCGAGTAGTCCCGCGAAAAAGGCTCAGCTTGGATAAAGGTCATGTCGGTGTGCGACTCGGCACGCTCGTCTTTGGCGCTGGCGAACAAACTTACCAGGTCGCCGGGCGCCAGTTTGAAGTCCTCGAGATAGAGCGTGGTGGAACCCTGCGCCTGTTTAGCGCCCTTTTGCTTCAATAAACTGCTGGTTTGCTCAGGCCCGCCGTTAACCGAATAGTGAAGGGTCAGGTTGTTGAGGCCGAAGTCGTCCTCAGCCTCGACGGCAACAGTGACTTCCTCGATTGGGCTGGCGTGGTACTCACCGGCCGGCCGGGTGATGCGCACCTGCGGGGGATTCACTTTGCGCGCCTCGATGAAGAAGTCCTCCGACAAACGCACGGGCTGTCCCTGGTCGAGCGCAGCCACGTGGTACATTCCATCCTGTTCAATGCGCAGCGCGCCGTTATAGAAGTTATGGTCGCCTGCGGCGAGGTCGATCTGCTTTCCGCCGTCGAGGACAAGAAAGCTATGGCCCACCGGTTGGCTGAGGAGGACGTTGAGTTGCGCTTCGGTGCCCTCGAGCGCTCGGAGGTCGCCGCCGTGCTCTTCTACGGAGTCTTTCATCCCCGTCCAGGCGGGGAAATGATACGTCACGCGGATCTGTTTGACCGCGGGCAGGTCCACAACCCGCAGTTTGAAGGTTCGTGAGCGCAGAGGCCCAGCCTCAATGTAGTAGTCGACGCTTTCGGGAAGGGCAGGGAAGAGGAATTCGAAGCCCGCTGAGGCGGCCTCGCGCTGCATGGTGACCTCGTCCCATTTCGAGGCGCTCTGGTAGCGGGCGTAAAGGCGCGCGGTCTCGACCTCGCGCCCGATCACCTGCGCCGTCACGCGCTGGTTTACGTTCCGCCGGACAGCGGCATCGCCGGGACTCACTTGAATGTCATAGAAAGGCGCGGGGCTGTGCAGCGAACTGGCCCACAGGCGGGCAGCGCCGTAGCCGAGAAAGCCCGGTCCTGCGGCAATCATCCAGATCAGCACACCGAGAGCTGCTCCGCCACCCGCAATCCAGGCCAAGAGCTTGCGATTCGGAATCAAGCTTACCGGTTGGGCGGATTTTGCGACTTGGAGAGTGTCGGCGGCCAGCAGTTCGAGGAAGGGATCGCGCCCGCCACGGTCGCGTTCGGCAAAGGTGACTAGGCGCTGATCGAATTGCGGGAACGCAGCTTCGGCTTTGCGGGCCGCCCGCCGGTGATTCAGCGCGCGCCAAGGCAGCGCCAAACCGAAGCCAACAACAACGGCCAAAGCGATGACCAGCGCGACGCGGGCAGCAAGGAGGCTCGAGTCGGAAAAGCCAAAAGCGTTGGTGATAAGCACCAGGACAAGAGTGGCCGTCAAGGCGACCGCCGCGAGTGCCGCCACGCCGCGCAGCACCGCGCCCAGGCGCAGACGTGCTCTGAGCTGCTTGAGATAGAAAGCGAGCTGGTCTCGTGAGGTCATGGTTCCTCCTTGCTGGCGGAGCACGTCTTCGGAAATACAGCCCTCTCCCTTGGGGAGAGGGTGTCCGGCGACGGCGCTTTCTCCGGCCGTCGCCGGACGGGTGAGGGGTTTCTTCCGTTCGTATGGTGCGTTGTGCTCTTAAAGTTTCGCATCAGTCGCAGCCCTTCCTCCCAGTGCGGTCCGCCCATTGCGGCACAATCGGGGCGAGTCTTAAAGCTTTGGTTCAATCCGACGCTCAGCAAGAGACCCCTCACTCGTCGCGCTCCGGCTGATGAAAGCGCCGAAGCGCGACACCCTCTCCCCAAGGGAGAGGGCGGTTGACTCAACGTTAAGTCTCATCCCGCAACCTGCCCAGGTACCGGTCACTTACCAGAGACTCCACCACTGCCGCAGCCAAGAGCAGCAGCATGAAATGCCACCAGAGGCTGAAAGGCTTTGTCTGCTCTTGCACAACGCCTGATGCCGCTACCGGTTGAGAAGCGGGTGCAGGTCCGCCGCGCCAAAGCGCCAGGACATCCTCCGGGATAACGTCCAGGTCGGACTCGCGGCGGTCGGCGTTCACGCCGATAACCTCGTGGCGGCCATTGGCCAGGCGCATTTCGTAAAAGCCGGCGCGACTCAATTGGAACATCGAGGAGGTGACGGCTTCCTTGAGAGAAAGAGGCCGGCGGCCATCAGGATCAACCACCTCGACGCTTGCGGCGCGATCCTTGTCGCAACGCAACTCGAAGAACGAATCGACTACGCTCGAACCGACGCGCCGCTCCATGCCGGAGAGATAACGCGCGGTCTGTTCGACAAAGGGTACGAAGACGGGTCGCAAGGGAAAATCGTTGGTGAGATTGTCAAAGCCGGAGGCGAAAAGCAAAATACGTCCTTCACCCAGCTTCTTCTCGACGAGCAGAGGCGTCCCGTCGGTGAGCCTGGCGATCACCCGAGCGCCAGATGTTTCGGCCGCGACGGCAAAATAGAATTCCACGTTAGCCCAATGGTCGGCCTTGGCAAGCGAGGGGTAAGTGGGGTCAACTTCCCCCACGGTCAGAAAGCGCTGGGCTGAACCGGAGTAGTTGCGGACGCCCTGGATGATCCCACCAAAAACGGGGATTCGGGAGCGCCGCGCTGCCGCCGCCCCCTCGGCAATCAGCACGCTTCCCCCGCCTCGGACGTATTCCAGAAGGCTCGATTCAAACGACGAGGGCAAAGAGAGAACATCCGACAACACCACGAAAGCATATTGGGAGAGTTGCGTGTTCGACGCTTCGTCCGCAGTGCGCGTTTCCAAGGCGAAAACCCCCTCCACCCCGGAGGTCAGGGCAGAGCCAAAGTAGAGTGGAGAACGGCTATCATTGGCCTCGTGAACAAACAGCACCCGCCGCGGGTCGGAACGCTCGACCGAGAACAGGAAGCGGTCGTCGGCAGGCAAAGAATCCGCCGAATCGATTCTCACCTCGCAGCGGCTAAATCCGTAGGGGACATCCAGGGAGTCAAACTCGACGGTGGCACGGCCATTGGCGGGCACGTTGGCGCTGCGCGTGGCGAGGGTCTTGCCGTTAACAACCAGGGAAACAGTGCGGGTGGCCGCGGGAGTATGAAAGCCCGCAATTACGGCTTGAAGCCGCGCCTTCTTTGGTTCCCAGACCTGGGCCGGCGCGTTCACGGCTTCGACGGTCCAGTTGGGCGTCGCCTCCTTCACTACAGGATGCAGGATGAGAGTGGTGTTGGGGGGCAGTGTCATTTCCTGAAAGCCTGCCGGCATGCCGGATCTCTGGAGATCACTGAAAAGGTGAAGCTCGATAGGAATGGAAACCGCTTCCGCCAGGGAGCGAAGCCCGCTCGCGAG
>Ga0326727_10019333_pt1 | contig 13714 bp, 14 predicted proteins | sample MB2enrmetagenome_FD_207643 | JGI IMG/M metagenome (GOLD analysis project Ga0326727, IMG submission 207643) | Lab enriched peat soil microbial communities from McLean, Ithaca, NY, United States - MB29MY | ecosystem: Environmental > Terrestrial > Soil > Wetlands > Peat | place: USA: New York... | reverse complement strand
CTGCAGCGTAGACGAGCAAATTGCTCTTGTCAAAGGTGCCGCAAGACTGCAAGACAAGCAGTGGGGAGCAATGATCACGTGGACATATGAGAATGAACCCTATTATCTTGACAGCGGATCCGAAATCTACAATCAAATGCTAACCGCCTACGAGGCAGGCGCAAAATACATCGCCGTTTTCAACTACCCCTACAATAACGGAAGTCTTTACGGCGCATTGACAAATGACCAGTTAATCGCCATGCAAAGTTTTTGGGACGACATTCACCAGAAACAGTTTCCTGATTTCAGCGGTCCAGACGCTGTGCTGGTTTTGCCTGAAAACTACGGGTGGGGTATGCGGAACCCAAACGATACGATTTGGGGTTTCTGGCTTACAGACGACAAAACCATGCAAATAGCTATAGCTACAAGCGAACTACTATCGCAGTACAGGGTGAGCCTGGACGTCGTTTACGCTGATCCAAAGTACCCAGTCGCAAACTTGGATTATCAGCACATCTATTACTGGAACCAAACTGGGATCTAGTCGCCCTTGAGCATCGGTTGCGCCTGTTGGAAATACTTAATTAATAGCTCCTCTTATTGCTGGGTACGGAAGGATAAAATTTGAGTGATGAACTTTCAAGGTTACCTCCTAACGTTCAAGAAAGGCTTCTTAGACTGCAGCAGCTACAGCAAACGCTACAGTCGATTCTTCAGCAGAAACAGCAGGTTGAAATGGAAAAATCAGAAGTCGAACAGACTATTGCTGAACTTCAGAAAACTGCAGACGCCGCGGTAATCTACAAGGCGGTCGGTTCACTGTTGGTTAAAGCCGAGAAACCCAAAGTGACAGAGGAACTTGTCGAACGCAAAGAACTGCTCGAAACAAGAAGCACCGTTTTGGCAAGGCAAGAGGAGCGAATGCGCAGCCAAATAAAAGAGTCACAGACAAAACTCCAAGAAGACCTCAACCCAGTTAATCAGCCGCCGACGTCTTAGGTGAACGCCGTTGGATGCGCTGGGGATACCAGAGTTATCCACCGAGCAAATAGAAACTTTATGCGCGACAGCGGAGGAGGAAGCCAGAAAATGGGTTCTCTCCAAAGTTTCTTCTAAAATGGTTGACTGCTTAGACATCAGCGTTGAAGCGGAAGGTTCAAAGCCTCTAAAAGTCGCCGTGGAAATAAACCTCCAACTAACGCCAGACGCTAAAAATGTCGACGCGCAAGCGCTGGTCAAGGAAGCAACAGGGATTGCGCATAAAGCGGTTGAAAAATATTTGAGAAAGCTAAAATGACCGAATTCCAAAATCTCCTGCAAATCCTCCGGGAAAGCAAGGCATCTTTTGTTCTTTTGCTGTGTCACCGCAGCGCCGACGCTGACGCAATCTGTTCAGCTTACGCTTTGCAGGGTTTGCTGAAACGGTTTATGCCTGACGTGGTGTTTGAAGTCGGCTGTCCCCAAGGCGTCAACAAACCGTCTAAGCTGCTTTTGGAGCGTATGCCCATAACAGTCAACCTCAAGCCGAACATTGAATCCGCGGATGTTATTGTTTTTCTGGATTTAAACACGATTGAGCAGCTTGACCAAGTAGCTGAAGCCATAAGACGGTCGCCGGCGCCGAAAATAATCGTTGACCACCATTACCCAAGCCCCGAAACCACTCAAATCTGCAAACTCTGCATCACAGATCAGAAGGCAGCCGCCAACTGCGAAATAGTCTATCGGCTTTTCAAGCAAGCGAAAGTTAAGCCTGACTTCAACGAGGCAAAGGCACTGTTTGTGGGCATAGCTTTCGACACGAGACATTTCGCCTTGTCAAGTGCGTCAACCTTTGGAATCTTGGCTAAACTAGTCAGTGTGGGCATAGATGTGCAGGCGACGCTGCAAGAGTTTGCCTTACCCATCGACACTTCAGAGCGCCTAGCCAAGCTCAAAGCCTGCAAAAGAGCTAAAATCGTAAGGATCAACGATTGGATAATCGCTGTTTCGCATGTTAGCGCTTACCAAGCTCCAGCAGCGAAATCCCTTGTAGATTTAGGTGCCCATGCCTCGGCTGTTGCAGGGCAGAAAAACGGGAAAATCGAAGTAAGCCTACGTTGCACACGCCAGTTCACTGAGGAGACAGGAGTCAACTTAGGAAAAGATATTGCGGCGCCCCTCGGAGAGTTCCTGCAGGGCGTCGGCGGGGGACACGCGATGGCGGCAGGCGTAAGCGGCACAGGCGAAATAGAGCCGACACTAAAACAGTGCCTTTTGCTTCTAAGAAAGGTTCTGGGAAGTTCTCGTCACCCGACTTAATTTCTTTTTCCATGTGAAAAATCGTCACCCCCCATGGGATATTTAGGGTTTAATGAGTATTACGGGAATTGACAAATTAGCAAAGTGTGCTTCTCAACAAACCTTATCTTAAGTTTGACTATATGCGATTGCTGATGGAGGAAGATAGGTTTGTCTCAAAAAAATAGAGTCGCTAGGCTAATCGTATTTCCTTATTTATCTTTCATTTTTCTTGTTGGATGGTGCTTATCATCCGTGCAGGAAAAAAAGTACAGCTGCCAAAAGAGAAAGCGCTGACGGCGCATGTTTTATTGCATGTTTTTCCAGTTTTTATTATTTTCACTTGCATGAAAAGCTCTCCGTCTTCCGCTTTGAGCCATTCAAGTCTATCGCATTCAGTTAAGCAAATTGCTTTATGGTGCTTGCTGGACCTGTTGTTCTCAAGGATTCGGTTTTTGGGGATGGCTTTGTTTATGTATGTTATTTCTCTTATTTGATTAACACTTTTGCTATGTTAGACTCGAAAAAAGAGTGGGTCGTCGCCGAGGGAAGTCACAGAACCTTAAGTTGAAAATCACCATTTTTGGGTAGCTACGCTTAAATGAGCAGTCGTTTACGCTAAAGGTTAGCAGGCACAAGACATGGCTACAATCGAAACCAAAAACCTCACCTACACGTATCCAGGAGCAGCCAAACCGTCAATCGAAGATGTCTCCATCAAAGTGGAGAAAGGCGAGTTCGTATTAATCACGGGTCCGAGCGGCTGCGGAAAAACAACTTTGTGTCGCTGCTTCAACGGGCTTGTCCCACATTTCTACCAGGGCGAACTCAAGGGCGAAATCACGGTTGCAGGTGAAGACGTACTCAAACGACACACCTACGAAATGGCCAAACACGTGGGACTGGTGTTTCAAAACCCCGAAAACCAACTGTTCGCCCTTTCGGTCGAGAAGGACGTGGCCTTCGGACTAGAAAACCTCGGAGTCCCGAGAGAAGAAATCAGAAAAAAAGTGGATTGGGCACTAAATCAAACAGGCATCTACGATTTACGAGAGCGTTCTCCACATGAAATCAGCGGTGGACAACAGCAACGCGTTGCCATTGCAGCCGTTCTTGCGATGGAGCCTGAAATCATCGTGTTAGATGAGCCGACATCTTTTCTTGACCCGCTAAGCGCCCAGAAAATTTTCGATGTCATTTACGATTTAAACAAGAAACAAGGCATAACCGTTGTTCTTGTAGAGCACAGGTTGGATTTGACCGCGAAATACACGAATCACCTCATCGTTATGGATGAGGGTAAAGTGCGTTTCGAAGGTGACCCACGAGAAATCCTCAACTCAGAAGAAACCCGCCTGATCGGCGTGGGAATACCCAAGGCAACGCTGCTATATCAGCTGCTCAAAAAAGACGGCTTCAGCGTCGGCGACAAAACGCCCCTGTCGTCAGAAGAGCTGGCCGACCAACTGTTGGAGGCGTTCGGAACCAAATGATTGAAGCTGTGGACGTTCACTACTCCTACGCCAATAAGGTGGAAGCCCTCAAAGGCGTCTCGTTAACCGTAAAAGACGGCGAGTTCTTGGCGATAATGGGGCAAAACGGCGCTGGAAAATCAACCTTCGTCAAACATTTCAACGGTCTACTCAAACCGGCATCGGGAAAGGTACTTGTGGACGGTGTTGAAACAACCAAAACAAGCGTTGCAGCCCTCGCCAGAAACGTGGGTTTTGTCTTCCAAAACCCAGACCATCAACTTTTCAGCGAAACAGTCGAGGAAGAAATCGCGTTTGCCCTCAAAAACTTCGGCTTTGCACCAGACGTCGTTGAGAGCCGAGTAACCTGGGCTCTTGAGCTGCTGTCACTTACCCAGTACCGCAAAACGTCGCCTTTCCTATTAAGCGGCGGCGAACGCAAACGCGTCGCGTTGGCTTCGGTTTTGGCTTGGGACCCACAAACGCTGATTTTGGATGAACCCACAATCGGGCAAGACCATGAGCAGAAAGAGAAGTTGACTCAGTTTATCGTGCAGATGCAGTCGCAGGGAAAAACCGTGGTCATCGTCACGCACGACGTGGAATTCGTCGCCGAATGCAACCCCCGAGTGGTTTTGATGAAGGAAGGAAAAATCGTCGCGCAAGGCCCAGGAAAAGACATCCTGACAAACCCGCAGATTCTGGCCGAATCCTCGATTGTTCTTCCCCAGATAGCACAGGTCTTCACGAAGCTTTCGCCGCTGGGCTTCCCCAAAAACGTCATTGACATTTACGAAGCAGAAAAAATAATCCTGAAAGCCAAGGAGAGCAAACCGCAGTGAGCGTCTTCGACGGGTTAAAGTTCCGAAAAGTTTACTCTCCGATCCACAATTTAGACCCACGAGTAAAATTCGTCTACGTCATATCGATCTTCGCCGTCGCAATCATCTTTTCCCAAATCATACCTCTACTCTTCCTCTTCATTTTGCAGGTTCCCTTCGTGTTGCTGGCGCGAGTGCAGAGGCAATGGGTCCGCTCGTTGCGGGGAGCCGCTTTTTTGGCAACAGTCATCTTCGCAGTCAACGTTGGAACTTCATTTTTCTACGCAGGCTACAAAGTAACTCCGCCCGCAGTGGAGAGCGCGTTGGCTTTGACCCTGCGTTTCGTGGTACTTGTGGAGTCCTTCTCAGTTTTCTTCCTAACCACCTCGCCAGACCACTTGGGCTTGGCACTGGAAGAATCCCATGTGCCCTACGAATTCGCTTTTGCGTTTACCACTGCGGTGCGTTTCGTCCCAGTGCTTGCCGAGGAAGCACAGACGATTATGGATGCTCAAAAAGCAAGAGGTCTGGAATTGGAAAAGGGCGGCTTGCTGAAGCGAATCAGAAATTACGTTCCCGTTCTTATCCCGCTCATAGTTAGCGCAATCCGCAGAAGCCTGGAGTTGGCGGAAGCGATGGAAAGCCGAGCCTGGGGAGCCACCAAAAAACGCACCAACCTCTACTCGCTAAAACTCCACAAAGGAGACTACGCCCTGCTGGCAATCACCATCGGAATCATAATCTCATCCGTCTACATCCGCCTGTATGTCCCGATCCCAACAGTAGTTCACCTTCTCCACCTCTAGCCGCTAACGAATTTCGGAAGCTTTTAGGAGACGAAAACTTTAATGTTTGACAACCCGAAAGAGAAGGATGAGATTTGATGGCTGAGCGTACCCGTTTTGGACCCGCAGGTGTTCCGCCGATGTTTAGGCTTATGGGAGCAGATTTGCCTGATGTTCCAACGCTGCTGCGTGAAGAAGGCTTGGATGCTTTTGAGTACGAAGCTGTCCGATGGGGACCAAAACCGCAGATAAGTCAGGAGCTTGCCCAAAAGCTGGGTGCCGTAGCAAAAGAATGTGACGTTCGGCTTAGCCTTCACGGCTCATACTACGTTAACTTGTCAGGCAAACGAGAAGTTGTTGAAACGAGCAAACGGCGGTTAATCGCGTCCGCAACCGCGGCCGACTGGATGGGAGCCTACGTTATGGTTTTCCACACTGGGTTTTATGGTCGCTTCGAAAAAGACTTCGCCTTCAAAACCTGCTTGGAAGCTCTGAAAGAGGTAAGTGCTGATATGAGGCGCCTTGGACTACGGGTCAAGCTTGGGCCAGAAACTATGGGAAGAAAATTTCAGGTAGGCAGCTTGGATGAAATCCTAACGCTTAACCAAGAAATCGAAGGCACACAGCTCGTCGTTGACTGGGCACATCTGCATGCCCTTCATCAAGGAAGCCTTAAGAAAACCGAGGATTTCAGGGCAATCGCCGAAAAAATCGAGGAGCGCTTGGGTACTGAAGTAATGCGGAGCATGCACTGCCACTTCTCAAAAATCGAGTTTTCAGCCCAAGGCGAAAAAAAACATCATACGCTTGACGAAGAAGGGTTCGGTCCAGACTTCCGCATGTTAGCTGAAGTCATCGCCGACTTCCAGATGCATCCGACAATGATTTGCGAATCACCTATTTTGGATGTCGACGCGAGGAAAATGAAAGAAACACTCAAAGAAGTGCTGGAAAACAAGTCGCCAAAAAACTGAAAATTATGCTTTCCGATTGGCTATCAGGTGCTCGGCCAGTTGCAATTCATGCACAGTATTGATGTTTACAGCGAGTTCTTCTAGGTCCAGCAGGTAGATGTCTTGGTCTAGCCATTCGTCTCCGTACCGCCTTCGCCCGTCAATAACGTTAATGCCGACGGGAACCACGTCTTTATCATCCATTTTAAAAGAGTACTCCACGCACATGCCAAGCCGCTGTTTGGTTTCCAAGGGAACGGCAACTGTTAAGGCGGGTTTGCCGCAGCACACATAACGTTCAACGATAGAATCCAGGACTTCGCCCGTCACGAGAGGCAAATCAGCCGCGATGGCCAGAAAGACGCCGAGTTTCAAGTTTTGGCTCGCGTAGCCCATGTCTGAAACGTAGTCTTTCCCAGGCGTCTGGACCACTTTCACGGGAAACTTGGATAGAAATTGGGCAGTTTTAGGCGTACAACTGCTGACAGCGACAACAACAGAATCTATTTTTTTAGCGTTCTCCAACGCCTCAAGCACATACTCGATAACGGGTTTCCCACAGACCCTAATCAGGGGTTTTTCTTCACGGATTAGCATGCGGGTTCCTTTGCCGCCAGCCATCACAAGCGCGGTTACACCCAAGCAACCACCGCCAACAAAACAATCACGCTGACCATACGTGTTAACTCGTTAGTGGCTCCGAAAACGTCGCCTGTAACCCCGCCGAAATGCCTGTGAGCAACCGCAACCATCACCAGACTCGTAACTATGCCTGCCAAGACAATGAAGGCACCTGCCCAGCCCAGTAGAGGCAAAGCAACCGCGAAAGAAAGCACCAGCGCGGCAACAAGCCGTAGGCTGCCTTTGTTTCCTCTCATAGCTTCAAGGAAAGGCGAGTTCATGCCTTGATGAACAGACTTTCCAGCCCAAGCCATAACCACCATCGAAAGTTTCGCTGAAGCCTCAACGGCGACTACGCCGCCGACTATCAACGGAATTTTGAGCTGACCATAGCCAGTGATTTCGCCGATGGCCAAAGCAGTAATCAGCATAGTCATGATTCCCAAAGATAAACCGCCCGCGCCTGTTAGTTGGTCATGCATAACCTCGATTTTGTGTTCGGGTGTACCATGGGCCATGACGCCGTCGCCGAAATCCAGCAGCCCGTCGGTGTGGTGAAGCCCAGTTATGAGCAAAAGCACAGCAAGGACTAAGCCGCCCACAACTACTCCTGTCACAAAATGGTAGACAGCCCAGCCGAACACGCCAGCAACCAAACCGATGAAAGCGCCGATAAGCGGGAAAGCCCACATGCTTTTAGCACAGTCAGTCAGCATGTCCTTGTCCATCGGTACGGGAAAGATTGTGAGGAAAGACAGCAGGTTCTTGAGCTCTTTAGTAACCATCTCACTTCAAACCCATAAGCAAAGCATAATTGTGCTCTATCTCTTTAAGCAATAGGTCAGCCGTGACGGCGCCGCCAAGCTTCGCCATGGCAGCAATCGAAGCACCCCCCGCACCGACCCCTTCCTTCACAAGACCCGTCTCGTAGATTTGCAACCCTGGGAAACGTGAACAACCAAAGTTCAAATTAGCTGCTAAAATCGGCACATCACAGAACTGCTTCACAATCCCTTTGAGGTCAGACGACTTGTCCTTTGCAACCCATCTGGTTGTGCCCACAGCCACGTTACACAAAACATCGGGTTCCAAAGCGTTAATCAAGGCTAAGACAGCGCTCATCTGGGTTCCACCCGCCATCAAAACGGGACCCTGTCCAGCTGCACCAACGACCAAACCTGTGAACGCGGCCATCATCGGGTCGCCGACGCAGGAAATCGCCTTAACAGGGTCTTTCGCTAAGCTACCGAAGCTTTGACCTGCAGCTGTCAAACCCGCTCTGACCGTTTCAGCCTTTAAAATGTGGGGATTCTGAGGCAACGTGCTACTTACCTTTCCCTCTGCACTCACGCCGAGAGCTGAAAGCACACCAAGTGCTGTTGTTGTTCCCCCTGGAATGCTCTCGCCAATCACAAGGTAGTCAACGGCCTTCGCCAAGTTTTGCCCAGCAATTTTGGCGCGTTCAATAACTTCTGCGGCATTGTCAACTGCGTTGCCGCTTCGAATATCCCTTCCAGGGGTTCCGCCTAAATCCAAAAAAGGAATCTGAGGCTTCACTCTTACCCCGCCGCTGGCTATGAGCACGGGAATGTCGGCGAGTTGCAAAGCGGACCTTGTGATCAACCCGGGAGTGGGGATTCCGTCGGGAGTTATAGGAACACCGTTGATGGATTTGCATTTTCCTAACAGAAGCAGTTCAGCGTCTGCGGGCGGAGTGTAATCTGTGAATTCGGGGTTTGCTCCTGCCGCGGATATTCCCGCAATTTTGCCAGTTTCAGTTGTCCCTATTGTGCAGACGAAAAGAGGATTTTTGCCTGCTAATTCGTCGAGGAAAGCCTTAGCTTTCACCTCGTTATTCGCGATTATTACGTCAAGTGACTGGTCCATTCTGCGTTTTACCTTTGCCTTTCGGCTTGACTTCGAACTTTTTGATTTCGAGGTATCCGAAGCCGCCGTCTAGCTTGTTTTTTTGTGTTTCTAGGATTTCAATCTTTTTCTTAAATGTGGGTCCATCTGTCACGACGGTGTGGTATTCGCCGCCTTCTCCACATGGGTCAACATTGCCAAGTTTGAGGACGTCGTCGTAGAATTTTCGGTCAAGCACCCGTCCAAGCCACTCCACACCTAGCTTATCCAGGTTGGTGCGGACCACTGTCGCCTTAAACCCTGTTTTTAGGTAGTCGAGGTAAATTTGCTTTGTGTCAAGCATCCACAGTGGCTTTACCGGTTTCAAACCTACTTCTCCGAGGACTCTGCCCAGCCAACCCTGCTCGTGCCCCGCTACCTCGTAGATGTCGCCTGTCACCAAGCCTTCGGCTCCGTCGGCTTTGAATTTTCGTAGTGCAGCTTTGAAGTCGTCTTCGTACGTTTTCGGGGTAGCTTGCTGCTTCACAATTGGGATACCTATGGCGTCTGACTGCGCATCCAGGATCTCCGCGGGTATCATGTGGAAGTTTGATTTTTCCTTACTCATCATCATGGTCAATATGTTGACTACTTCGTAGCCCTGTTGACTTGCCAAGTAGTATGCGTAGCAACTATCTTTGCCGCCGCTCCAAGCAGCAACAACTTTCATTTTTGGTTTTTTCCTCCCTAAATATCCTTCACCGTTGACCTTTGATTTCTCTTTGGGTTCAAGGTGAATGTGAATTGCAAACGATTTGCGATGTTAATCCCGGAACCCTGTAGGTAACAAAACAGGGTGTTAGCTATCAAATATCCAGATAATCCGTTAGTTGCTAGAAGTTTGACTGGAACAAGCGGTTTTTTCTCGATGTTCAGCAAATTATCCAGCTCATGTTTGGTTGGTTTATCCAACCTTTTCATATAAGCATTACTGTTTGGTCAACTGCTAAGCGTTTTAAGAAAACTTTGACCTTAGGACGCCGCTTTTTGTTTAGACACTTCAGCCTGAAATTTTTCGCTCGTCAGTTCTTGCATGGGGATTCACCAGAATGCTTATAATCGATGGCGTTTGTGGAGTTTACACAGTTGGGCTCCATGGTTCAAACAAGGCTATGCATCGTTACGCATACGTTTCTGCCTCACGTCGGCGGTATTGAAAACGTTGTTTATGAACAGAGCAAGCGGCTGATGAACCTAAACTTCAAGCCCATTGTTGTGACCAACCGCATCGACACCCCAAAAAACTACGTCGTCGATGGCATAAATGTCGAATGTTATGAATCACTAAACACGGGCTTTCGCCTCGGCATACCATACTCCATTCCGACCCCGACAAGTCTCCGAACCTTTCTAAAAGCCGTAAACTCAGCCGACATAGTCCATGCGCACGGACATCCATATTTGACTTCGCTTGTCGCAGCTAAACTCGCTAAAAGGTACCAAAAGCCTTTCATCTTAACACAGCACAACACTTTCATCCAGTACAACAGCATGTTCGACGAGGTCGAGCGCCTCAACGACGTTGCGGTTGGGAAAGAGACGCTTGAAGAAGCCGACAGAATAATCGCTGTAAGCGACGCAACCAAACAGTACGTTCTCAGTTTAGGTGCAAAACCAGGCAAAATCAAAGTCCTGCACAACGGCGTCGACCTTGCCCATTTTAGGCCTCTACCGGGAAAACGCGAAGATATGAGAATCAAATTTGGGATTCCCAAAAACGCAGTCGTAGCTTTAACCGTGAGGCGACTGGTTTACAAGAACGGCATCGACACGCTGATTGAAAGCGCAAACATAGCGGTTAAGAAGAACCCGAACCTATTTTTCCTAGTAGTTGGGAAAGGACCCGACCAGAACGGCGTTCAGACGAGGATTCGGCAGCTAGGGATTGAAAAAAACTTTCGGCTGGCGGGTTTCGTCAGCGACGCGGATTTGCCATTTTGTTATAACGCAGCGGATTTCTTCGTGTTGCCGTCGAAATCAGGGGAAGGTTTGCCTTTGGTTGCGCTTGAAGCCATGGCATGCGGCTTGCCAATTGTAGCTACAGACGTCGGCGGAATCAAAGAGATTCTGATGGAAGATCACGGTAAATTGGTGCCGGCTAACCAGCCGGAGCCAATGGCTAAGGCAATCTTAGAATATTCCTATGCTGATTTATCTGTTGGCAGATTGGACCTGCGTGCAGCGGTTGAAGAAAGGTTTAGTTGGGAAAAAAACGTTGAAGCTCTGGTGGAAATATACGAAGAGCTTATTTAACCAAGATGTGAAAACACTATAGCCTTCACGATGGGAGTTAGCTATGACATCAAAAGTGGAACTGGTTTCGGTTGTCATTCCGACACTTAACGAAGCAGGAAACATACTTGAAGCAGTCAACACCATCCACAAAGAGCTGGCGTACCCCAACGAAATAATCGTCGTAGACGGCAACTCCACCGACGGTACAATGGAGCTTGTTAAAGACACAAGTTTTTGCAGGCTGATCATCGAGCCAAGACGCGGTTATGGAATAGCGTTGCGGACAGGCATGAAAAACGCCAGGGGAAACATCATCGTTATGGTTGATGGTGATGGAACCTACGAGGTAAAACACATCAACCGCTTAGTTGAAAGAATGCTTGAGAAAGACGCGGATATGGTCTTAGCTACGCGCATGTTTGACCCAAAAAAAGCCATGGGATTCACGAATTTCATTGGGAACAAAATCATTACCCTGGTTTACGACTTCTTTTACAGTCAACTGCTCAGCGACACGCAATCGGGGTTCCGGGCAATATCGCATGAATGCATCGACAAAGTACCCCTGGTGGAAGGGGACATGGCTTTTGCCACCGAGATGCTAGTGCAGTTCGCCAAGGTCGGGTTCAACATGGTTGAAATCCCCACTACTTACAAACCGCGTAAATATGGGAAGACAAAGCTTAAACCATTTAAGTCAGGTATCGAAATATTTAGCACCATATTCAAGGGATTTCTTGATGCGGATACGGTTAGAACGTGCCAAAAGCATTGGAGAGAAAATAGGCTTAAACGATGACAAAGGCTATTTAGTCGCTGTCGCCCTTGCCTTAATCATCATATCATCGTTGCTTGCAGGATACTACTTGCTTTATAAGCCGGCTCCGGAAGGGTACAGCACGATTTACATGCTTGACGCACATAACAAAGCGGAAAATTACCCGCAAGTTTTAGTCGCTAACCAGAACAGCACCTTCAGTGTGCCTCTCTCCGTTGTCAATAACATGGGGTGGACCGTGCAATACCAGGTTTTAGTCAAAATAACCACTAATCTTGACTCGTCCCCTGTCAACGTCCAACCCACCGAAACCTACAACATGACCCTAAAGAACGGCCAAACCTGGCAGAATTCAGTCTCCGTGACCGAAAACCAGGTTGGCAGTTACTGGGTTGTTTTTGAGCTTTGGTACTACAACCCGAGCGTGATGGCTTACCAGTTTAATCCTGCCGCTAACTACTGCGTCTTACCCATCCAGGTTGTTAGCTAAACCTTCTTGTGCCTTTCAGCATACTCTTTTTCGATGGCTACCCTGTGAATGTTGTTGTAGGCGCAGAAAGGTATGATTTTCTTGTCAGGCGTTATGTAGTGCACGACGCAGCGTCTCACACGGTTAACGTCGAAGTTGTAGGAGTCCATAAACGCCATGCAGCCAAGCAGAAATATGCGGCGGCGGATTTTTCCAAGCGACTGATACGACGGCGACAAATGCATACGCATAATCGAGTTTGTCAGAGTCAACATGCCTACTTTTCTGGTTACAAGTAGCATGTTCATTGAAAGCATCGACGCCATGAACAGTGAAGAGAGCAGAGAAAGTTTCCCTTTTGACTCCGCGTTTTCAGCTGTTTTTCGGATTTGATTAAAGAACCTTTCAAAGTTGACAAAGCGGTTTATGGGGTACATTTTGCCGTCTTTTGAAACGTAGATCCAGTTGACAATACCGCATTGAGGGCTGCAGGAGAACAGGGGCCAGGGTTTCTGCATGAACTTACGCATTATCTTTATCGGGGAAGTCATAACCGACATTGGGAACAGATCAGTGGTTTTTATTTCGCCGTAAGTCTGTTTTTCAACATCTTCTGCGAAAGACCATTCTCGGAAGTTTTCGCGGAACGGGTTTTCCGTCGCTCTCCCCGTGAAAGCTATAGGTTGGAAAATCAAACCTCGAACGATGTCGGTGTTCTTAGCTGCGAACCGTATCATGTCGCCGACTTCTTTATCATTGAGGCTTTTCATCAACGTGTTGACCAGAATGATTTCCATGTCATATTTTCGGCAGACCTCAATAGCCTTGAGCTTCATGTCAACGAGCGATTGCCCTCGAATCTTCTTGTTGAATTCTTCATGGAAACTGTCAAACGACAGGTAAACGATGTTTAAGCCGCTTGCCTTAAGTTTCTGGGCGAGCTCAGGCGTATCAACCAGATGCGTCCCGTTGGTCGCTAGAATAGTCATGAATTTTAGCTTGTGCGCCGCTGCGACTATTTCAGGCATGTCTTCCCGTTCGAGGGGTTCGCCGCCTGAAAAGAGGATGGCTGGAGGTTTGGGGTTCGCTTTGCTTACGAACTCCAGCATTTCTATGAGAGCCTCTTTGGTTGGTTCGTAATCAACTTCTTGTTGAGGAAAAGTCGAGAAGCAAACGGCGCATTTGAAGTTACAGCGTTTGGTCACGTCAATAACGCCTATGACAGTGCCTGACGCGTGGTTAGTGCAGGTTTCACAGACGTATGGGCAGCCTTCTGGGTTTTTTGGAGCGTTCAAGTCGCCGAGGTACTGGAATTGATCGTAAGTTTGCATGTGGTTGAAGACGGGTGAGCTTTGCCAGTGAGTGGCTTCAAATTCACCATGTTCAGGACATTGCTTGCTGATTTTAATT
>Ga0326727_10019332_pt1 | contig 13714 bp, 11 predicted proteins | sample MB2enrmetagenome_FD_207643 | JGI IMG/M metagenome (GOLD analysis project Ga0326727, IMG submission 207643) | Lab enriched peat soil microbial communities from McLean, Ithaca, NY, United States - MB29MY | ecosystem: Environmental > Terrestrial > Soil > Wetlands > Peat | place: USA: New York... | reverse complement strand
GGGCTTTGGGGGGGGGTACGGACGGGGGACATGCCTGACAGGCTGGACAGTGGTCAGTGAACCGTGGACAGCGGTCAGCAAAGGGCTCGCTCCGTCGATCTTTTCCAGTGTGCGCCGACGGAGGTTAATTCTCGGCAAAGGGGGTTGGGAGAGCGCGGCCTTTCCCAGGTCCGATCCGCCGCGGCGGACCGGACTTGGGGTACCCGGCGTGTAAAGCGCGTTGTACAAGCCGACTTCACGGTAGTAATCAGGTGTCGACGAGTGCCTTCGCCATTTTGCATAAAGCGAGCAACGTCCGGGCTGAAATCACAGGTTCCTAAAGCGCGACTCGCCAAGAATCGCAGCACATTTGCTCGATTGGGGCTTTGGGTGTTCGCCCGCAGGTTAGAACGGGTCGGACAGGGTTCCTCAACGGCTCGGTCCGCTGCCAGTTGTGCGGTTGGCCGACTCTGGTGACAGTAACGCCTCAGCCGAGGCGGTAGCGAAAGGGCGCACCATAGCGCATGAATCTGCACGACCGCAGCGACCGGAAGCGGAATCAAGCGAGGTTTGTGAACATTCCTTTGGCAAGAGGCTTCGCAGCCAGTGCGCAGATCGCATTCCGGTGAGATGTGATGTGTATCACAGATTGCAGCCATCGCCGGTTCGATACTTGAAGGCCGTACTCAGGAGGTCTGTCCGTGAATAGTTTCTGTGCGCGCATGTTCGGTCTCACCCTGTTCGTTTTTCTCGTTTTGGCTGCTGCCGTCCAACCTGCCATTGCTCAGCAGGATCAAGCCAAGCATATTTTCCATCGGCTGATTCCAGCCGGGGATACCTGTTCCAGTTGTCACAAGGTGATCTATGACCAATGGAAGGCCAGCCCGCATGCCGCCAACGGTGTCGAATGCACCGTGTGCCATGGCGAGACAACGGCACCGGACTTCGCGGGCACGCCGGCGTTAAGCGCATGCGACTCCTGTCACACCGATCAGGTGGCACAACTGAAGTCCGATCCATTCATGAAAGGCAAGACGTGTGTGAGCTGTCATCAAGCACACATCTTCGTGGAGCACAAGAAGGCGGCCCCGGCAGTCAAGTGATAACAACTTCCAGCCGTGGCATTCTCGAACTGCTGGCCGGTGCATCCGCGCTCACCGCTCTGGAAACGTGTCATCGCCGGGTGCCCCAGGTCTGGATTTTCAGACCCAGGAAATCCAAAACTGGCTTCCCGCCACGGCGGACGGACCCTGGGGAACCATCAGGCTGACGCCGATTTGAGGCCCTGGAACACAGGCTGCCCGCCACGTCGATGAGCGCTGGCCGGCTTCAGGGGAGGAATTCTCCTTCGGTTGAACTATCCACGGCTCATATTGGGTTGGAGGGTCAAACCTAGCTTCCTCCCCGGTCCCTAACTGCAAGGGACCGGGGGCACCCTCAGTCGATTAATCTGTCCCTGAGATCGAGGCCGCCCGGCGGGACCGGGGCCACCTGCCCGGGGTGCCCCAGGTCTCGATTTTAAGACCCGGGGCGCGTGAACCCCTCGGAGCCACAGATAGGTCCCCGAAAACACCGTTCTGTCCGGGGATGAACTGGTTCCCTGGTTGCTGGCAAGGGGGAGGCTGGCGTGAGATCGCGGCCTGCGGCATGGAACCAATCCGCGCGCCTTCTCGCGGAGCGCGGGGAATGCACTAAAATGGAGGGGCAACGATCTCCGACGCAGGATTCCCCCAGCGATGACCGTCGAATTGAAACCATCTCTTGTGAGCTCTGTTGAAGCGGCGGCGGCGCAGGCCGGGCTGGCTGTGCTGGCGGCCACCGCGGGCAGCGACTTTCACGGCCGGCCGACGGCGGTCTTCCGGCTGGGTCTGGCGGGCGCGGAGGCTGACGGACGGGCGCTGCGGCTGGAGCTGAGCGAGGAGTTCGCCTTCTCCAGGCCGCATCTGCTGCCGGCCATGGCGGAGCACCTGAAGGCCGAGGGCAAGCGGCTGCGCAATCCGCGGCCTGAGTGCTGCGTGACGCTGGGCGGGCTGCCGGTGGCCTTCGGGCAGTTCCAGTGGCCGTTTCACCGCTCGACCTCGGGCGCGGACACTTACATCGTTCACGGCGAAGTGCACCTGGCCGACGGCGGGGCGCACAACCTGCACGCCAAGGTGGCGGCGGCGGTGACGCAGACCTTCGCGGAGATTCTGCCCTCGATGGAGCAGCCCTATGCGGAGAGCTTCGTTTACAACGCGGTGCGCAAGACGGTGGATATGGGGCAGCTGGAGTTCATCAAGAGCGGCAACCGCCAGCCGGTGCACCTGACCACGCGCTACTACAGCCGCTGGCAGAAGAAGTTCCTGTTCACGGAGACCAGCGACGCGGAGCGGCTGGAGTATCTGCTGCGCAAGGTGTACTGGCTGAGCGGCGTGCTGGGCGAGGGACGGCCGGTGTGGATTGCCGACCCGCGCGACGCGCAGTACCTGAACACGACGGAGGAAGACCTGCTGCGCATGGCCGGAGACAAGGCGGGCGAGGGGCTGCTGGCCCTGGATGGGGAGTTTGCCGCAGCCACGCCGGCGCTGGTGGCTCACGCGACTGAATACCAGGCCGCGCTGGAAGCCGCGCTGAACTTTACCAAGCCGCAGTTCAACGAGTCGATGCGGTCGGGGCGCGCGAATATGTAATGCCGCGGCGCGAGAGGTCCGGCTGCGGGGGCAACATTGGCTTAGACAGGACGGCCGCGGGGATGCGGGAAACGGGCGATCGCAAGGGCCGGCTGCGAGGAAGCCGCAGTCACTTTTCGATTACGATCGGATCGCCGGAGATGGACACGGGGTCCAGAGCGTGCTTGGTCGTGAACCGGCCGACGATTGCAGGTTTTCCGTCCTTCCACTCGAAGGTGCTCACCTTGTAATGCTGCGGGCACCAGATACATTGCCCCTCTCCGTCGGCGTCCCATAACTCGAATTGTCCGTTGCGAAGCGCCTTGAAGCGCCCCTGCGTTGTCTCTTTCTTCCACTCGGCCACGTAGCGGTGGTCCCGTTCGGTCAGGAGCACGAAGATGGTGCCGGAGCCATCGCCGATGCTGCGGAAGGCGGCGATGAATGCCTTCTTCTTGTCGCCCCATTCGAACTCCGCAGCCTTGAAGAGCGTGTAATTGTCGCCGGCCCCATCCTGCTGAAACAGACCCGCAAGGCTGAAATCCGCCACGCGGGCGCCGTTCTTAACAACCGCCAAATGCGGGCTGGGCTCGATGCGGTTGGCTGTCTCATAGATGACCACTTCTTCTCCGTCTTCAGACATTGTGGTCGGCTGCAGCAGACGAACCGCCGCGTTCTTAGGCAGAAGCGATCGCAGCTCTTGCGAAACCTGAAGGGGGCTATGCGGCGTAACCACGACGCCCATTGGAGTCATGACGGCCTGCTGCGCCCATCCCGGAGAGGCAATGGCCAAGAGCATCGAGAAAAAACTGAGACGCTTCATACAGAGATTGTATGCGGAAGGGTTGCAATGGCGCCGCAGGTCTCTGACCGCGTGATTTCGTAGGTTGAGATTTGTGGCATCCCACCCTTTCGTCAGGACCAACCGCGGGTCCTTCGACTTCCCCTCGCTGCGCTCGGGGTCGCTCAGGATGACAAGAGAGGATGGAGCACGGAACTGGTACAGCAACAAGCGGTCAGAGACCCAGTCACGGCACTTATCCCGGTGTGGCGAAATGGGCCGCCCGCAATTCACGGATGGAAGGAGCGGTTAGACGGCATCGGCCTATGCCCGTGCTCCAACTGCCGCAGGCGGCCGCAATCCCTTGAACAGAAGCCAGAAACTCAGGGCTATATCGAAGAGGCCCATCGGCGAATCGAACCACCCCAGGCCAACGATTTTGTCGAAGTTGGGGAAGATGAAGAGAACGAAGGTACACGCCACGGCAAACGCGGACGAGATCACACCAAAGGCAGCCAGCGCTCGAGGGATATAGCGCGACTTGAACCACAGGCAGGCGCAGACCGTGGATGCCAATCCCCAGAACAGCAAGCCAACGTAATAGCGGTCGAAGTTAGAGGCGAGATAGAAACTCGCCAGGGCCTGCAATTGCCCGGCATCAAATGCTTGCAAGGAGTCAGTGCCGCTGAAGAGCCGCAGAGCGTCAAAGAGATTGAGCGACATAACCAGCCACATGAAGACCCATACGACCCACCAGAAGGCCGCAAGCAATGCGAGGCCCCGATTGACCGGCTTGAGAACCACGTAGAGCGCTGTGAGAAGCACGAAAACGCCCACGCAAAAGAAAAGATTGCCGGCGATGCCGATACGAAAGAGGGTTTCGTGAGCGAGGATATTGCGAGCGGTTTCCGCGGCATTGTTCTTGACGATCAGACGCCAGAGAATGCCGTAATGAATGTAGATTACGGTCACGAAGGTGACCAGGTAAGCAATGGCCACGACCTTTGCAGCCGTTCTTTGTGATTGGTCGATTAGGCCGATTGTCATTTCTCTACCTCGCGAGCTTTCAAGAAAGATGAAGCGGTGTAAGTCGCAGCGATCCGCCCCACTGTTCTGACTCAGCCATAACTGGAGTTTTCCGGTCTTGGTTTGAGAGCGAGTATAGCCCGCCGCAGCAGTCGGGTCTGTGGAAATGTGGGAAGCGCTCTTTACTCACAGAGCCGCGCCGCAAACGGAGCAGAAGCGCGCGCCGGGCGGGTTGGTTTGATGGCAGCGGCCGCAGGCGATGAGCGCAGTCGCTTGCGGAGGTTGCCCGGCCTGCCCCGCGGGCGGGATGTTCACCGTCAGGTTCAGCGGCTGTCCCCAAGCGGGCATGGGCAAGCCCAGCGCCGCCGCAATTCCCGCGGCCTGGATGGCGTTGAACTCGCGCACCCTGGCGGGCATGAAGAAGCACTCGACAAAGCCCAGAAACGTGGGTATCCCTGTCCAGAAGAGGCAAAGATAGAGTATCCCCAAGCCGGTGCGGCGGAGATAGAAGTGGTGAGCGCCGAAGCTGCCGAGAAACAGCGCCAGCAGAATGCCCACGACCTCGTCGCGGCGCTCCAGCTCAAACTGCCTGTAGAAGATGGCTTGCGGATTGGGATACGGGCCGGTGCTCATGGCTATTTCTCCTTGATCTGCTCTCGCATTCAGGATACGCGGGCGGACGGCGCGCGGTTCCCGGCCGCCGACGCAGACGCCGAAGACCGCAAAAAGTTTGCGGCATGCGCCCGATTGCCGTAGAGTCATTGGTGATTGGTGCGGCTGCGCGCCCACTCGCCCGCAGCCAGGAGAGGAATCCAATTATGCCGCTTCGCCGCCGGCTTTTTCTCGTTCTCGCACTCGCCGTCTTTGCCTCCGCCGCCCAGGCACAACAGGGTGCCTATCTCGACCCCAAGCTCTCTCCGGCGGAACGCGCCCGCGACCTGGTGGGCCGCATGACCCTGGATGAAAAGGTCTCGCAGCTTGAGGATTGGGCCGTTTCCATCCCGCGCCTGGGCATCCCCGACTACCAGACCTGGAACGAGGCCCTGCACGGCGTGGCCCGCGCCGGATACTCGACCGTCTTCCCGCAGGCCATCGGCATGGCGGCCACCTGGGATCCGGTGATGGTGCGCGCCATGGGCAACGTTATCTCCGCCGAGGCCCGCGCCAAGTTCAACCAGGCACAGCGCCAGGGCAACCACCGCATCTTTTACGGCCTCACCTTCTGGTCGCCCAACATCAATATCTTCCGCGATCCCCGCTGGGGCCGCGGGCAGGAGACTTACGGCGAAGACCCGTTTCTTACTTCCAGGCTGGGCGTGGCCTTTGTCACCGGAGTGCAGGGCGAGGACCCGAACCACCTGCGCGCGGTGGCCACCAGCAAGCACTTTGCCGTGCACAGCGGCCCCGAGCCTCTGCGCCACGGCTTCAACGTCGATCCCAGCCCGCGCGACCTGGAAGAGAGCTATCTGCCCGCCTTCCGCGCCACCGTCACCGAGGGCCACGTGCAGTCGGTGATGTGCGCCTATAACTCCATCGACGGCTGGCCGGCCTGCACCAACAAGATGCTCCTCAAGGACCACCTGCGCGACGCCTGGGGCTTCAAGGGCTTTGTGGTCTCCGACTGCGGCGCAATCGTGGACGTGAACCAGGGCCACAAGAAGACGCCGGACGTGACCCACTCCGCCGCGCTCGCCCTGGAGGCGGGAACCGACCTCTCGTGCAGCATCTGGGCCCCCGGCTTTAACACCCTGGCCGATGCGGTGCGCCAGAAGCTGGTGAGCGAGGACCTGGTCACCCAGGCCGCCGAGCGTCTCTACACCGCTCGCTTCGAACTCGGCCTCTTCGATCCCCAAGGCTCCAACCCGCTGGATAGGATTCCCTTCTCCGTCGCCGCCTCCGGCCAGAATCGCCAGACCGCGCTCAAGGCCGCCGAGGAAAGCATCGTCTTGCTGAAGAACTCCGGCGTTCTGCCGCTCAAATCCGCCCCCGGCCACATTGCCGTCATCGGTCCCACTGCCGACCTGCTGCCCTCTATACTGGGCAACTATGTGGGCACGCCGGTAAATCCGGTTACGCCGCTCGACGGCATGATCAACCAGTTCCGCAGCTCGCCCATCCTCTATGCCCAGGGCTCCACTCTCGCCGCCGGCGTGGGCGTGCCCGTGCCGAGGACTGCCTTCGGCCTGAATCAGGGGCTCAAGACGGAGTTCTTCGCCACGCCGGACTGGACCGGCCGCCCGGTAGCCACCATCACCCAGCCCGCCGTGCAGACCGACTGGGAGAGCGCCCGGCCCGCGCCCCCGATTGAAACCCACAACTACTCCGTCCGCTGGACTGGCTCGCTCGCCGCCCCCGCGCCCGGCCACTACGTCTTCACCCTCGAATCCGGGGACAGCTTTCCTTGGTCGCCCGGCGAATCCTATCGGTTCACACTCGACGGCAAAGTGCTCTCCGAAGGCAGCATGCGCGAGGGAGACGAGTTCACCGCCCAGGGCAGCTTCAAGGCCGCGCCCGGCGCCTCGCCCACCGCGCCGCCTTACATGCACTCCGCCAAGGTTCCCACCATTCCGGTCGACTTCGCCGATACCAAACCCCACGACTTCCGCCTGGAGTACTCGCACTGGGGCGACGAAGCCGGCGGAGGTCTCACCCTCAAGTGGCAGGCTCCCGCCCCGGCACAGATTGACGAAGCCGTGGCCCGCGCCCAGGAGTCGGACGTGGTGGTGGCCTTCGTCGGCCTCTCGCCGCAGCTCGAAGGCGAGGAGATGAGCATCAGGATCGACGGCTTCAACGGCGGCGACCGCACCAGCCTCGACCTGCCCGCGCCGCAGCAGAAGCTGCTTGAAGCTGTGGCCGCCACCGGCAAGCCGCTGGTCGTGGTTCTCCAGAGCGGCAGCGCCGTGGCCCTCAACTGGGCCAATCAGCACGCCGATGCGGTGCTTGAGGCCTGGTATCCCGGCGTCGAGGGCGGCACGGCCATCGCCCGCACCCTGGCCGGCCTCTCCAACCCCGCCGGCCGGCTGCCCGTCACCTTCTACGCCTCGCTTGACGGCCTGCCGGACTTCACCGATTATGCCTTCAAGTCGGGCGCCAAGGGCCGCACCTACCGCTATTTCCAGGGCAAGCCGCTGTGGGGCTTCGGATACGGACTCAGCTATGCCACCTTCAAATACGGGCCGGTCAAGCTCTCGATCGACCCCGCCGCGGCCACACTCAAGGCCGGCGATCCGCTGACCGCGACCGTCACCGTCACCAATGCCGGCACAGTGAACGGCGACGAAGTAGTCGAGGCTTACCTCAAGACGCCGCAGGCTGACGGACCGATCCAGTCGCTGGCGGGCTTCCAGCGCATCAGCATTCCCGCGGGCCAAAGCCGGGATGTCTCGATCACGCTCGATCCTCGCGCGCTTTCGAGCGTCGACAACCAGGGCAACCGGGCGGTTCTCGAAGGCAAGTACACACTGACGCTGGCCGCCGCCCAGCCCCAGGAGACCGAAAACAAAGCCGAGGCGAGCTTTACTGTTGTCGGCTCCGCGGCGCTGCCGAAGTAGCGCGACAAACGGCGCAGCGGAGTGAAGGCCAACGAGGACCGCCGCAGCCAGCACCTTGCAATACCAAACCCAGTTGACCGCTTGCACACCATTCGCATGCCCACGCCGGCGCTGGTTGGCAACCACGACGAGTGCGACCCCCTTTCTTAGTTGCGAGATGCGCGAGCAGATCGCGGGGTCGAAGCCTGTCATGAAGTTCAACCCGGAGCACACGAACTTGGTCGAAAAGCCGGAGATGTGCCAGGAAGCAGGTGAGGGGTTCCTGGGTGGCAAATGACCCTGCCGGTGGTAGTATGCGAGCATGATCCCAGCGTCTCGACAAGCCTGTTTTGTGCTGGCATTGATGTGTGCGCCGCTCTTTTGCGCAGCGAACTCCGTTGTGTCCGTACCCGCCGATGTGCAGCGTTTCGGGCCGCTGCTGGTGGTTGCCACGCATGAGGAGTCACCCGATCCGGAGACATACCGGGGCGATTTATTCAGCGACAAGGCGGAGGAGAAGATGCGCCTTCTCCGCGCAATCGGAATCGAGTCGATCCCCGAATTGCACGATCTTTGGACTGCCTTTCTTCGTGATCACGCGGGAGAGGATCAGAACAAGGTCATTGCGCAATCCATTGGAGGTGGGACGGAGGAGTTGAATTTCGGTGAACCGGGGTCAAAACAAGTGGACCTGGAAGCTGGTTTTGATGAATCATCCGATCATCCATTCGAACTGCATGCGATCTTCAACCAGAAAGATGGCCACTGGACGCACATTGCAACCTTAGCCTGCCGCTGCCAGATGTATGAGTCCGGAGATCCTAACAATCCTCATCCGGGCCGTCCCATGCCCATGCAGGAGTGGGTTGTTACTCTTCACCGACGTACCGAAGACCCTCCTGAATATCACGGTCGGGAGATTCGCTTTCGTATTCGCGACAACCGATTGATGCCCTTGATCGACTTCGAGAGCGGGTCCACGATTTGCCCGCAAGGCTCTTCTTATGGGCCCAATTGCAATGTTGTAAAGACCAGCTTGGAACCGGCCAAACTGATAGGTGAGAATCAGGAACTCATACCAGGTTTTGTGCTCATCTCGTGGAGTGGCAAGCCGCCCACTAGAGATATGGCGGCAATGCTTCTCTATAACCCGAAATGTGTGTCTTATTCATGGGATGAGGCTTCGTTTGCCTATGTGCCATCTCAATACAAGGCCTTCTCTTGTGGAAGACCAGACAAATCGTCCAACAAGCCAGCATCCAACCACCGCAGTCCACCCGCGCTACAATCGTCCCATTCGCACTGAATAGACGAGATTCTTCTATCTGTACTCGCCTTATCAGCGCCAAAACGTCGAAAACGCGAGTATAGGCGAATTTCATCCGTTTCTGCGCCCAAGCGCAAAACGGCCCGGAACCCATTCCCAGGATTCCGGGCCGTTCGCTGACTTGCCGGCTCGCTGACCTGCCCTAAGCTGCCTTGCTCGCGGCCAGAGCGGCCTTGGCCTTTTCGACCAGGGCGGTGAAGCCGGCCGCGTCCTTTACGGCGATGTCGGCCAGAACCTTGCGGTCGAGCTCGATGGCGGCCTTCTTGAGTCCGCTGATGAACTGCGAGTAGCTGATGTGGTTGAGCTTGGCGGCGGCCGAGATGCGCACGATCCACAGCGAGCGGAACTGGCGCTTCTTGAGCTTGCGGCCGGTGTAGGCGAACTTGAGGCCGCGCTCGACGGCCTCCTGCGCTGCCTGGTAGAGCTTGGATTTGGTCAGGAAATAACCGCTTGCTCGCTCGAGAATCTTCTTGCGGCGGTCACTCCGCTTGGTGCTGCGTTTTACGCGGGGCATTGGGTCTTCTCCATTTTGCGTTCGGTTATGCGGCTGGAGGCAGGAGGCCCAAGCCGGTCGGGGCTGGGCGGTAAACCTCTTCACTCGCTCTTGCAAGCCTGAACCTCTCGGGCCTCGCCATGCCCGGAGCCCCTAACCAAAGGTCTCCTGCACGGAGTGCCCGGGGGCCGCGCAACGCGTTGGCTGCGGCCCTGAAGCGCCGCCTCCAAACCTGGAACCGGCGTCACGATCAGGCGTAAGGAATCATGCGCGCTACCTTCGCGAAGTCGCCGTCTGAAACCAGCAGGGTCCGGCCGAGCTTGCGTTTCACCTTGGGCGATTTCGACGTGAGGATGTGGCGCGTCTTGGTCTGGCCCCGCTTGATCTTGCCGGTGCCAGTCTTGCTGAAGCGCTTCTTCGCGCCCGTATGGGTCTTCAACTTGGGCATTGTCTTCTCGATGTTCTCGCTGTTCCGATTGCCGGGCAGAGTGGGTTCACTCCGCCGCGCTGCCCATGAGACAGGGACTTCCCTCGCCTCTTGAGGCTTCAACCAGTATAGCGCAGCTCGCGGGGCTCCGCTACGGCGACTTCCGTAGCGCCGGGCAATTGTGGGACCGGATCTCGAGGGCGCGATTGGGGTTCGCACTGCCCCTACGGGGCGGTGGATTCCGACTTCGCTGCATTCCCAGGGTTTCACCCTGGGCTATTATCCCTGCCTCCCTCCGGGAGGCGTGCGGGGAACAGCCTGCCTGGAAGGAAAGGAACCTTGCCAGCAACGAGAAATGTTCATGCAATCGCCCACCAGCGGCCTGCCGGCCGGATGCTCTGCGCAATGCGCGGCGAATCGCTTAGCGCATTGCATCGCAGAGATTCCGCGCGCATGGGCAGGATCTTGCGACGCCTCATCCCTCCAGCATCAGCAGGCGCGCCGGATCGAGCTTGACCTCCCACGGCTGCGGCTTCGCGCTCAGCGCGCGCCAGAGCTCCTTGGGCACATCGGCCTGCAGTTGCGCCGGTTCGCCCGGCCGCGGCAGGGCATGGAGGCGCAGATAGAGCGTCATCTCATGGGGCGCCTCGCTGGTGCTCACCAGCCAGCAGAGGAAGGTATTGACGGTTCTCGCGGCCGGCTGAAAGACGATCTGATGGGAGCGAAGCCCCACATGGGTCAGCTCGTGGGGAACCGGCTCGGCGGTATCCAGCTCGCAGTTCCAGGCGCCCACGGCAATGCGGTTCGGGCCTACGCGCCAGGCCTCGGCGATGTTCTTGCAGCCCGTCAATCGGGCCGCGGCGACGGTTGGCGGACGCTCGAAGAGCTGGTGCTTCGGCCCACTGGCGATCACCTTCCCGGCGTCCAATACCAGCAGATCGCTGCAGAACCGGAATGCCTCCTCCATATCGTGGGTTACAAAGATCACCGCGCCATCGTAGCCGGCCAGGGTCTCGCGAAGCTGCTCTTCCATGCGCCGCCGCAGGTGGGGATCGAGCGCGGCAAAGGGCTCGTCGAAGAGCAGCGCATCCGGCTCGGTGGCCATGCAGCGCGCAATGGCCACGCGCTGCCGCTGCCCGCCTGAAATCTCCCCTGGATAGCAGCCGGCCAACTCCGCGATGCGCATCGACTCAAGCTGCTCCGCGACGCGCGCCTCCCGCTCCTCCTGGGACAGAGCGCTCAACCCGAAACCGACATTCTCGGCCACCGTCATATGGGGAAACAGGGCGAAATCCTGGAAAACGACGCCAATTCTCCGGCGCGCGGCGGGGATGTTCCGCCCGGTTACGCTGTTGAACAACACGCGGCGGTTGAGCACGATGCGTCCGCTATCGGGCGCAACAATGCCGGCGATCATGCGCAGGGTCATGGACTTTCCCGCTCCCGATGGACCCAGCAGCCCAACCGCTCCCTGGCCGGTGGAAAAAGCAATCTCCAGGTTGAAATCCTTGAGCTTCTTCTCCACATCCATCTCGATCACCGCGGAGGTCTCGGACTCCTCGATGGGGCGGGAGCGAACCGGAAGCTCTTCAGGGGTCGAGGCAGCGGGCGACTCCGCCGGAGGCGCGGCAGGCGCATGCGACTTTCTTCCGGTCCCGATCTGCCAGTTCAGCAGCCGAATGATGCCCAGCGAAAGTACAACGATCAAGCTCACCCACACCAGGGCGACGAGCATGTGGCCGTCCTCGACCGCGGAGAAGATGGCCATGGGCATGGTCTGGGTGCGGCCGGGAATATTGCCGGCCAGCATCAGCGTGGCGCCGAACTCCCCCATGGAGCGCGCAAAGGCCAGAACCGTTCCGGCCAGCACGCCGGGCGCGGCGAGCGGCAAAAGCACCCTGCGAAAGATCCTCTCCTCCGAGGCTCCCAGCGTGCGCGCCGCATCCAGCAGCGTGGGGTTCACCTGCTCAAACGCGCCCAGGGCGGTGCGGTACATCAGAGGGAAGGCCACAGCGGTTGCGGCGATCACCGTGGCCGGCCAGGAGAAGACGATGGTGATGCCGATCTGCTCCAGCGCGTAGCCGATGAAGCTGTGCCGCCCGAAGACCACCAAAAGAAAGAAGCCGACCACGGTGGGCGGCAGAACCAGCGGCAGCGTCAGAATGCCGTCGATCCAGGCGCGAAGGCTGCCCCTCATGCCGAACATCTGCTTTGCCGCCAGCAGCCCCAGAAAGAACGTGGCAATGGTGGCCGCGCAGGTGGTGGCCAGCGAGATGAACAGCGGCGATAGACCGGTCGGCTGCATCACTGTCCCGATATTGTAAACCCATGCTTCACAAAAATCTGCTGAGCGGCGGGGCTGCCAAGATACTCGACGAACCTGCGCGCGGCCTCTTCGCCGCGGCTGCCCTTCACCACCGCGGCCGGATAAACGATCGGATCATGCGCCGATTCGGGAGCCGCGGCCACCACGCGAACCTTCCCCGAAGCTTGGGCATCGGTGGCGTACACCAGCCCCGCATCCGCGTTGCCGGTCTCCACAAAGGTGAGCACCTGGCGCACATCGCTCCCAAAGACCAGCTTTGCGTTGAGCTTCTCCAGCAGATGAAGCGCCGCGAGCGTCTGCCGCGCATAAAGCCCGGCGGGAACGCTGGCCGGATCGCCCAGAGCGATCGACCGGATCGAAGGGTCCGCGAGTCCCTGAAAGTCCCGCAGCCGGGAATCGGGCGGCGCAATCAGAACCAGGGTGTTGCGGAGCAGATTGCGGCGCGAGCCGGCGGCGATCAGCCCCTTGGTTTCGAGATCGTCCATCGGCCCGGAGGCGGCCGATAGAAACACATCCACGGGCGCGCCCTGGTCGATCTGCACGGCCAGCGTGCCGGAGGAGGCGAAGTTATTGATGAATCCCACATTGGCATGACTCTGCCGGTAAGCGGCCTCGGCCTCCGCGAGCGCATTCTTCAGGCTGGCGGCGGCTGAGACGGTCAGCGTAACTCGAGTTTGGGCCTGGCAGGCGCTGAGCAGGCTCGCAAGCAGGATGAGAAGCGCGAAGGAGCGATGGCTCGAACCATGCGCGCGCCGCTGCCGCGGCAATTCCATGCCACGCCTCCTTGCAAATAGCCGCCCAATCTGCCGCCTGCGGCGACGAATCGCGGCTTCCGGCATCAACGGTAGCATAATCCCTTGCGAGTGGACCCGGGGGCGCCGTTTCACCCGGCCTCGCTTTTAGCCTGGCAATCCGCGTGCCGCGCGCCCGGAGTCATCGAAATGCATTAAGCTACTCCCATGGCAAATGCACGTTCAGGGTCGATCCATCTGTTTCGCCTCGCCGGAGTCGATGTGTATCTGCATTGGTCCTGGTTTGTGGTGGCGCTGATTGAATTGCAGACCAGGCAAGGCCGGTACTCGTCGCTCGCCTGGAGCGCGCTGGAGTATCTGGCGCTGTTTCTGATTGTGCTGACGCATGAGTTCGGGCACGCCATGGCCTGCCAGCAGGTGGGCGGAAC
>Ga0326727_10019331_pt1 | contig 13714 bp, 12 predicted proteins | sample MB2enrmetagenome_FD_207643 | JGI IMG/M metagenome (GOLD analysis project Ga0326727, IMG submission 207643) | Lab enriched peat soil microbial communities from McLean, Ithaca, NY, United States - MB29MY | ecosystem: Environmental > Terrestrial > Soil > Wetlands > Peat | place: USA: New York... | reverse complement strand
GCTCGTCCCATCCGATCCACTCCCCCCTGTGGATCAACTTCTACTACCACCTCGCTTCGAGGAAGTCCCTAACTTGGTTCTCGACGGGTTTTCAAATGCAATCGCCCTGCCCCCTGTTCAGGGCAAACGCATCATCACCAGTTTTGAAAGGGCACGGATTTATCCGTGCCACAAATGTAGGGAATATGCCGGGCTTCAGCCCCTGAGGGAAGGTTTGCAACAGAAAGAACATTCCTCCAGGCCTTAAGGCCACCCTTCGAAGGGGCATTGAACGGCACGGATCAATCCGTGCCCTTTCAAAACCTCATTTCTTGACCTTTCATTTGCATGGTGCGTTTTCCTGTTGCTCCTGTTCCGGCAATCTGAAGCAGGAGCTGGGGGGCAGCGGGCACGTCTAGCGAACGGATGGAGCAGCCGGCCCAGCGCCGCCGCCTACCGCGAAGATGCGCGGAATGCGGTCCGCCGCGGCCGGCAAAGCCGGAAATGCCGCGTGCGGTTCCGTCTGATACCAGTAGGCCACGGAATAGAAGTTGTCGGAACGGTGGTTGGCGTGGCCGTGCTCGATGGTGACGCGGATGGACTTCTCGAAGGCGATGGGGCTCTCCTCGTGCCAGCGGTAGAGGCAGTAGCGGCCGCCGATGCGCTCGGGATCGACGGTGAAGGGCGCTCCCTGCCGCGGATTGGCGAAGGGCTGGCCCCCGAAGTCCCATGCGCCGTTGTAGTAGTCCTCGGTGCCGGTGCCGTTGATGGTGGGCAACGGGTCGCCGTCGATGAAGATCATGTCGTCGCCTTCGCCGAACCAGCCCTCCTGGTTTTGCTCCACGGCATGGGTGACGCCGACAAAGTGGCCGCGCCCCTCGGCTTCCAGAAAGACATAGTTGCCCTCGCCGTTCAGGTTCTTTCGGTTGTCAACGAGCGGCGTGCCGTTGGAGGTCCATTCGTTTGTCCAGCCCTGGCACGGGGCGGCCTGGCGGTACTGCGAGTGGAAGCGGCCCAGATCCTCGGGCAGCGCCGGCAAAGTCACGTAATCGATGGCGAAGTAGAGGCTGCGGACGGGCTGGCTGCCTTCGTTGGTCAGCGTCATGCGCGCGGCGCTCGCAAAGGGCATCTGGAAGTAGGCATTCAGGGCCTTCATGGGGGCCACGGCCAGTAGCGACGATTGGTAGACGAAATATTCGCCCAGGCCCAGGCCGAAGAAGTCGCCGATGGGCGCCTCTACCGACGGCGAAGATTCCCCGTCCCACCACGCGCGCAGCACCAGATTCTTCAGGTGCATGTGGTCCGGCGAGTTGATGGTGAACCAGAGGTGGGTGACGACGCCGGCTCCGGCCACATCCAGCAGCGATGCGGTCTTTCCCGGCTCGACGCGCACCCAGTCGGCGTTGGCGCCGGTGCGGTCCCAACTGGACGAGCGGCGGCTCTTGTAGCTGCGGAGGCGGGCCATCGAGACCAGATCTTCGGGCGCGGGCGGGGCGGGCGGAACGGCTGCCTCGGCGGGATGGAGCGATGCGCCGTAGAGGCCGGCCAGAGCTCCGGCGGAGGCGATGGAACCCAGAAGTTTGCGGCGGGTGGCGAAGGGGCGGGATGCATCGTTGTGCATTTTTGTGTTCCTCCAAGGCAGGAAAATCGAGACACCGCATTTTAGCCCCGAGAGGAGCCTTGCCGGGCGAAGATCGGACGCCGAAGTTCTCCGCCGCCGAGGGTTCGCGCGGGAGGGTGTCGCCTGATATGTTCAGGAGGGAAAGTTTCCGACCGATCATGAATCCTCCATAGGAAGATCTCGCGTATGTTGAAGCGTTGGCGAATCCGGATACTTCTGTTTTTGGCCGTCCTCGGCCCCGGTTTTATTACTGCCAACGTCGATAACGACTCGGGCGGCATCTTCACCTACTCCCAGGCCGGGGCTCAGTACGGCTATGGCCTGCTGTGGACCATCCTTCCCATCACCATCGCTCTGATCGTGGTGCAGGAGATGTGCGCGCGCATGGGCGTGGTCACCGGCAAGGGGCTCAGCGACCTGATCCGCGAGGAGTTCGGCCTCCGGCTCACCTTTGTGCTGATGGTGCTGCTGGTGGTGGTCAACTACACCAACGTGGTCACCGAGTTCATCGGCATCGCAGGATCGATGCACCTGTTCCACGTGACCAAGTTCATCTCCGTGCCGTTCTGCGCGGCGCTGGTATGGGTTCTGGTCTTCCGCGGCGACTACAAGAGCACGGAAAAGATCTTCCTGATTGCCTCGCTGGTCTACATTGCCTACATCTTTGCCGGTGTGCTCTCGCAGCCCAGTTGGCACGATGCGCTGCTGGCCACCGTCAAGATGCCGCAAAACTCGGTGTGGCACGACAAGGCCTACATCTATATGGCCATCGGCATCGTGGGCACCACCATTGCGCCGTGGATGCAGTTCTATCTGCAGTCGTCGATTGTGGAGAAGGGCATCCGCGTGAAGGATTACGCGGCCTCGCGGCTGGACGTGATTATCGGCAGCTTCTTTACGGACCTGGTGGCGTGGTTTATCGTGGTGGCCTGCGCGGCCACGCTCTTTGTGCACGGCATGGGCTCCATCCAGGTGGCCTCGGACGCCGCCGAAGCCATGCGCCCGCTGGCCGGCGACTACGCGTTTATCCTCTTCGCCTTCGGCCTGTTCAATGCCTCGGTGTTTGCCGCGTCGATTCTGCCGCTCTCAACGGCCTACACGGTCTGCGAGGGTCTTGGGTTCGAGTCGGGTGTGGACAAGAGCTTCAAGGAAGCGCCCTTCTTCTACTGGCTCTACACGCTGCTGATCGTCGGCGGCGCGCTGACCGTGCTGCTGCTGCCGGACGCGCAACTGATCAACGTGGCGATTCTGTCTCAGGTGCTGAACGGCGTGCTGCTGCCGGTCATCATCATCCTGATGCTGCTGCTGATCAATCGCGCCGACCTGATGGGCGAATTCAAGAACTCGCGGGTGTGGAACGTGATTGCGTGGACCACAAGCATTGTGGTTATCGGCATGACGTTGGTGATGTTGTGGGGACTGATGCCGGGGCACTAGGGCAACACCAGAGTCAACGTGCCCTTGCTGAGGGCCTGGAAGGTGGCTTTTTCCTGGAAAAGCCACTTGAGAGCGTTGCCGCTGGGTATAGCTACTCCGATTTTGTTCTAACCGTCCACTGATCGCTGACAACTGATCGCTGACAACTGATCACTGACAACTGATCGCTGTTTTCATAGCAGCTTGCCGGAGGCCAGATCGCGGATCAGGCCGCGGTCGGCGGCGAGGAAGTCGTAGCCGACGAGGTCCTCGAGCTTGACCCAGCGCACCTGCTGGTAGATGTGGTTGACGATCTCGCCGGAGAACTCGTGTACAGCGAAGAACTGCAGATCGACAGCGCCGCCGTGACGATAGTTGTGCCGGATGTGCGTGACGAGCTTGCCGACCACGGCGTCGATGCCGAGTTCCTCGCAGAGTTCGCGGGCCAAGGCCTGCTCGGCGCTTTCGCCGGGCTCGATTTTGCCGCCGGGGAACTCCCAGAGCGAAGCCATGGGCTGGTCGGGACGCCGCTGGCCGATAAGCACTTCGCCGCCGCGCACGATCAGTCCAGCCGCTACAAAGCGAAGAGCAGGGCCTGCCGGGCGGGTTCCGTCGCTGGGTTGGACGTTTGCCACACACCTAGTGTAAACGCACTAAAAGAGTTGCAGCATCCACAAGGCCGGACAAGCCTCAAGGATGGCAACTGCGGAGTCTCACAGGCTTCGCAATCTGGGACGCTGGCGGATTATTCGCCGTCGACCTTGGCCGCAAAGCCCTCGGCAGCAGCGGGCCGGAAATAGCCCCATCCAAGCCTGGCTGCCGCTTCCAGCAGCGCGGGAGAGGGGTTCACCGGGAAGGGGTTCTTCGCCAGTTCCAGCATGGCCAGATCGTGAATCGAGTTGCCGAAGACCGTGTCGGGCGCGTCGAGCCCAATGCGCTTGAGCGCGGCGGCTTTGCCCGGGCCGGTGGGCACATCCACCAGGTCGCTCATGATGAGGCCATTGTCCACGCGAACCTCGGCGGCAAGGACATGATCCTCGGGAATGCCAAAGGCGCGCACACCCTCGGCGATCACCCAGCGGTTGGTGGAACTGACGGCCCATAGCTCGACGCCGGCTTTTCCGAGCGCGGAGACCAGGGCTTCCATCTCGACAAAATTGCGGTTGGTGACAAACTCGCGCACGTACTGCGCGGCGGCGGAGCGGAGTTCCTGGTCGCGCAGGCCCGCGTAGATTTGCACCATCTCGCCGCAGATGACTTCTTCGCTCACGTCTCCGGCGCGATAGGCGCGATGACGCGCGTCGATCCAGTCTGTCGTGGAACGGGAAACGAGCCCCTGTTCGAGCGACCAGGCCATAAAGCCATAGCCGGAGTCGCCACCCCAGAGCGTTCCATCGCAATCGAAGACGGCTACTTTGGGATTGCAGGCGAGCACTATGCGCTCAAACTCAGGCGCGGTCCATTGGATTGCTTCAGTTTCCAGATACGTCAAACTCATCTCTATCCTGATCGAAATTTTTCCAATTCTATTTTCGCCGATCGGGGTGGGTTTATGCACGTGAAGCTTTGAAGAAAGCGCTCAGGCGTGCCGGCGAGAACAACGCAAACGGTTGCACGAAAGAGACTTGCCGGGCGCACGGAAGGGCCGGGCGGTTTGCGCACAGGCACAGCCGAACCGATTCCAGCCTGCGGCACAATGCGCTCGGGCAGCCGTGGACAGCGCTGGAGCGCCTCTGATAGGGTTCGGCAGACATCGGAATCCATCAGGCAATGCGCTCCGCTGGGAGCGCTTACAGAGCGGACCGGCTCGGCGGCCTTCGTTCGTCCGGATTGCAACTGCGATGGATGATCGGGGAGCGTACGCCCATGAAGAGCGCCTTTAATCAGCGCTTTGTTGTGTATCTTGCCTGCACCGCCGGTCTTGGCGGCCTGCTGTTCGGCTTTGACATTGCCATCATCACCGGGGCGGGACCGTTCCTGACGCGGCATTTCGGATTGAGCGACCTGAGCCTGGGCTGGGCCTTCAGTTCGCTGCTGTTCGGCTGCGTACTGGGCTCGTTTGCCGCCGGGCGCATGACCGACCGCTACGGCCGCAAGCGGATGCTGATGTGGGTGGCTGCGTTGTTTGCGGCCACTTCGGCCGCCACCGCGCTGGCGCCCAGCTTCGAGTTGTTTGTGCTGGCGCGCTTTGCCGGCGGACTGGCGGTGGGCGCGGTTTCGCTGCTGTCGCCGATGTACACCTCGGAGGTTTCTCCGCCTTCGATCCGCGGACGCATGGGCACCTTCTACCAGATATCGATCATCACGGGCATCGTGATTTCCTACTGCATCAACTACCTGCTGCGCAACGCTGGCGAGGCCAACTGGCGCTGGATGTTCTCGACCGGCATTCTGCCTTCGGCGGGCTTCCTGGCGATGATCGCCCTGGCCCCGGAGACGCCGCGCTTCCTGGTGCGCGCAGGCCGGATGGAAGAGGCGCGCGCGCTGCTGGAAAAGATCGGCGGAGCAGAGACGGCGCGCACGGAACTGGCGACGATTGCCGCTTCCATGCACCAGGAGCGGCAGCCGTGGAAGAGCCTGCTGCGGCCCGGGGTACGGCGCGCGCTGGTGGCCAGCGCCTGCCTCGCCATTCTGGTGCAGGTCTCCGGCATCAACACGATCATCGATTACGCGCCCTCCATCTTTCTGTCGGCGGGCTGGAAGGTGGACGCGGCTCTGTTCTCCACGTTCCTGGTGGGCATCACCGAGTTCATCTTTACGATCGTCGCCTTTTGGATGATCGACCGCTTCGGACGCAAGCCGCTCTATATCGCCGGCTCATTCGGCATGACGCTCACGCTGACAGGCCTCATCGTTGCCGTGGTCTCAGGGCACTTCAACGGTCTGCTGGCGATTTCGCTGATCTTTGCGTATCTGGCCTTCTTCTGCGCCTGCGTGGGCCCGGTCTTCTGGACGCTGGTCCCGGAGATATTTCCCAACGATGTGCGCGGAACAGCTATGGCCATTCCGGTGCTGACGCAGTGGGTCTTCAACGCGCTGGTGGTGCTGCTGTTCCCCTTTGCCTTTCACCAGATCGGCAAGGCGGTCACCTTCGGATTTCTGGCTGCGATGTCTCTGACCCAGGGGCTGTTCACCTGGCGATTTGTGCCGGAGACGAAGAATAAATCGCTCGAAGAGATCGAGAAACACTGGATGGAGATGAGCGGGGCGCGCTAGCAATGTGCGTGCCAATCTTCATTCGCAGCAATTGCGTAAGCCACATTGCGCCCGATGGCAAGAGCGCGCTTATTGTCGAGATTGATTCCGTGATGAACGTGGTTCGGTGCATGTGGCCGCCGCCGCCGCGCGGGGTGGAAGACGCCGATAATCGAAACTGTGGACGGCTTGCGCAATCTAGCTTTATTGAGGGACTATCAGGCGTACCTGCGCGTGGAGAAGGGGTTGCGCCCGCTCACCTGCGAAGCCTACCTGGGCGACCTGCGCACCTTTGCTGAGTTCATGGAGGGCCGCAACGGCGTTTTGTTGCTGGCCGTGCAGCAGGACGTGGCCGCGTTTCTGGAAAATCTGCGCGCGCACGGCATCGACTCGCGCTCTTCGGCGCGCAAGCTGAGCTGTCTGCGCGGCTTCTACAAGTGGCTGCTGCTGGATCGCCGCATCCATCACGATCCGACCGTCAACATTGAGTCGCCCAAGGCCTGGAAGGTGCTGCCCAAGTCGCTGGCCGAGCCGGAAGTCAACGAGATGCTGGAGCGCGCGGCAATGGCAGCCAATCATCCGCAGGCCACGGCCGCGGCATTGCGCGACCGCGCCATTCTGGAACTGCTGTATGCGGGTGGACTGCGCGTCTCCGAAGTGACCGCGCTCGCCACCAGCGATCTGGCGCTTGACCTGGGCCGTGTGCAGGTGCGGGGCAAGGGCGACAAGGAACGCATTGTGCCGCTGGGGCGCACGGCGATTGAAGCTCTGGAGAGTTATCTGCAGGAGGGACGCCCGCACCTGGAGCGCATCAGCTCGCGCAGGAAGAATGCGCCGGCGCTGCCGGAACGCGCGTGGCTGTTTCTCTCGCTGCGCGGCATGCCGTTGACGCGGCAATGGATCTGGCATCTGGTGAAGATGCGGAACGGCGCGGCCAGCCCGCATCAGTTGCGCCACAGTTGCGCCACGCACATGGTGGAGCACGGGGCGGATCTGCGCAGCGTGCAACTGTTGCTGGGCCATGCGGACATCTCCACCACGCAGGTGTACACGCATCTGGCTCTGGGCCGGCTGAAGGCGGTGCATCGGCAGTTTCATCCGCGCGGAGCGCAGAAAGCAGCGCCGGAGGAAGAGACGCCCGAGGCCGCGCACGATGTGCTGGAGGAGACAGCGTGAGCGCCGCGGCCGCAGTGCCGATTTCGCCTGCGCTGGCTGCATTGGCCGACACCTATCTGCGCATGTTGGCCAACGAACGCGGCGCCTCGGCGCATACCCTGCGCGCCTACGAGCGCGAACTGCACAACTTTACGGCGTGGCTTGCGGCGCGGCGCGGCGCGGAGGTGGATGCCGCAAGCATCGAGCACACAGAGATTCGCGCCTACCTGGGCACGCTCTACGAACGCGGGCTCTCCAAAGCCTCGGCGGCGCGGGCGCTGGCCGCCATTCGCAGCTGGTTCAAGTGGCTGGCGCGCGCCGGATACATTGAGCAGAACGCCGCCTCGCTGGTGGCCACGCCCAAGCTGCCCAAGCACTTGCCGCGCGTGCCCTCCATCGAGCAGATGAACCGCGTGGTGGATACGGTGGACGACGACGCGGCCAGTTGGCCGGCGCGCGATCGCGCAATTCTGGAACTGCTCTATGGCTGCGGCATCCGCAACGCTGAGCTGACCGGGCTGAACCTGAACGACATTCACTGGGCCAACGACGCAATCCTGGTGCGCGGCAAAGGGCAGAAGCAGCGCTATGTGCCCATGGGCGACGCGGCTGCCGCGGCCTTGCGCGCTTACCTGACGGAGCGCGCGGCGCGGCTGGCGGCGGCCCGGCGACCGGATTCACCGGCGCTGTTCGTCAACCTGCAACTGCGCGGCCTGGAAAAGATGGGCGGAGACGCGCGGCTGACGACGCGCAGCGTGGGGCGCATCGTGAAGAAGATCGCGATTTTGCGCGGACTTTCGGCCGACGTGCATCCGCACACGCTGCGCCACGCCTTCGGCACGCACCTGCTGGAAGAAGGCGCGGACCTGCGCGCCATCCAGGAACTGCTGGGCCACGAACGGCTTTCGACCACCCAGCGCTACACACAGTTGACCGCCGCGCAACTGACGCAGGTCTACGACCGCACCCATCCCCGCGCCAGATAATGAGCCAGCGGGAGCGAGCAGTCAGCGACGCACTCGGAGCAGGCGCCGGCAACTTCCGTGTCAAATGGCCCGGCACAGCCGCCGCATGAGAAAATCAAACCTTGCGCAAGCAGTCCAGATACCGGCTGCTCGTGGTCCGATTGGGAGCCATGGGCGACATTCTCCACGCCCTGCCGGCGGTCACGGCCCTGCGTCTGACCCACCCGAGCTGGATCATTGACTGGGTGGTCGAGCCTCGCTGGCGCGGTCTGCTCTCGGCCCCGGGCGCGGAGGGCCGCGGCCCGGCCCAGCCAGTGGTGGACCGCCTGCACTTTGCCTCGACCAAGCAATGGCGCAAAGCGCCGCTGAGCAGGGAAACGCTGGGCGAACTGCGCGATTTGCGCCACCAGCTTCGCGAAGGCGCTTACGACACGGTGCTGGACCTGCAGGGAGCGATCCGCTCCTCCTTGCTGGCCCGTCTGGCCGGCAGCCGCCGCCGCATCGGGGAGGCTGAGCCCCGCGAGAAGCCCGCTCGCTGGCTCTTTACCGAACAGGTAGCCACCGAAGGTGTGCACGTGATCGAGCAGGACGTGGAACTGGCCTCGGCCATTGCCGCCGACGAACTCGCGCCGGTCCCGCCGCAGTTGCCCGTCTGCCCAGAAACAGAGGCTTGGTGCGACAAACTGCTCGCCGGCTCCTCCGCGCCCGTGGTTCTGCTGAACCCCGGCGCTGGATGGGGCGCAAAGCGCTGGCCCGCCGAGCGTTACGGAGAAGTGGGCAAGTCGCTGCTGGCGAAAGGCTGCCGCATCTACATCAACACAGGCCCCGGCGAGGAGCCGCTGGCCACTGCCATTGTGGAAGCTACCGGCGGAGCGGCCCAGCCGCTTGCGGCCTCGCTCGACCAGCTCATCGCCCTCACCCGGCGCATCTCGCTCTGCATCGCCGGCGATACCGGCCCGCTGCATCTGGCCTGCGCGCTGGGCAAGCCGGTGGTGGGCATCTACGGCCCCACAGACCCCGGCCGCAACGGTCCCTTCGGCGTGCCGTTCCGCGTACTGCGCAGCCCGCTGAGCCGACGCGACCACACCCGCCATGCCGCTCCCGAGGCCGGCCTGCTCACCATCCAACCCGGCGAAGTCCTTGCGGCCGCCGAAGAACTTCTTGCCCAGGAAGCAGCTTTATGAATCAGCACGACTCTCAACCAAAAGGTGGCTCGATGCAATCGTGGCAACAGATTGCGCGCCGCATACGCGTCCCACTGGGCTTTGTGACCGCCGCGCTCTACGTCTTCGAGCTGTGGCGGCGCGCCCCTCAGCCCGCCGCCGTGGCCTGGAGCCTGGCGCTTGTGCTGCCCGGCCTGTGGCTGCGCGGCTACGCCTCCGGCTACGTGAAAAAGAACGCCGAGCTGACCGTGACCGGCCCCTACGCCCACACCCGCAACCCGCTCTATCTCGGCTCCATGCTGATCGCCGGCGGCTTTGCACTGGCCCTGCTCAGTTGGCCGGTGGCCGTGGTGCTGGCTGCGGGATTTGCCATCATCTATATTCCCGTCATCGCCGGCGAGGAGCGCTTCCTGCGCTCCGCCTTCCCCGGGTTCGACGACTACTGCCGCCAGGTGCCGCGCCTCATCCCCCGGCTCACTCCGGCACAAATTCAAGTTGGGAAGGACCTTACGGACGGTTCCAGTCCGGTTACCATGGCCACTTCCGGCAGCTTCTCGTTCACGCTCTATCGCAAGCATCGCGAGTACAATGCTGCTATGGGCGCTGGGCTGCTTTACCTTTGCCTGTTGTGGCTGCGGCCGGCGCTGGCAGCCATCTTGCACGGGGCGCGCTGAGCGTTTTCCGGGTCAGTCAGTTCAAAATTCTCTAGGAGCTAACCCGCCGTTGAAAACGCGCACCTACATGTCCACGATCTTTTGTGCCCTGGCCTTTGCGGTCATCGGGCAGGCCGTCTCCGCCTTTGCCCAGCAGACGCCGCAGCTTCCCGCGCCTCGGCCCGGCTTCAGCTTCCCGCAGCACCAGACGCTGACCTACTCGGTGGACTGGCGCGTCTTCCCGGGCGGCACCGCCGTGATTCACTTTGACGCCTTCGGCGACCGCGAGCGGCTCTCGGCCTCGGCCGACACCATCGGCGCCATCAATCTGCTCTTCCACGTCTCCGACCACTTCCAGTCCACCTTTGACCGGCAGAAGGGCTGCACCTACGAGTTCGACAAGCAGACCGTCGAAGGCCGCCGCCAGATCGGCTCCACGTTGAAGCTCGATTACGGACAGGGCAAGTCGATTCTGGACGAAAAGAACCAGGTGAACGGCCAGGCCAAGCACCTGGAAGCGCCCATCCCCGGCTGCCTTACCGACCTGCTGACGGGCGTCTTCTACGCCTCGTCGCAGCCCATTGAGATCGGGCACACCTTTGCGATGCCGGTGGTCGATGCCCAGCGCACCGTTACCGTCACCATGAAGGTGGAAGGCCGCGAAGAGATCAAGACCACCCTCGGCACCTTCAAGACCATCCGCGTGCAGCCGACCGCCGACGCCGGCGTCGTAAAGAATCGCGGCAACATCTGGATCTGGTACACGGACGATGAGCGCCACCTGCCCGTGCAGATGCGCGCCCGCCTCTTCTGGGGCACCATCACCTTCCGGCTGACGGGCAACGAGAACAAGTAAAGGCAGGGATCAGGGGTCAGGTTTCAGGGATCAGTTCTCTCTCCCTCAAACGTTCTTTGCCTCAGATCCACATGTATGCCTTCCGATCTTGCAGCTTCATGCGCCTCGTTCGGCCCTGACATCTGACCCCTGAGGGCTGATAACTGATTACTGTGAACTGTTCTTCCGGTGTACACTTTTCCTTCGAGCGGAACCGGTTTCAAGCCTCTTCGCGCCGACAGGAAACTATGCGCAAACTCCTCCTTTTCTCTCTCGCCTTCCTCGCCTTCACTACGCTTGCACTGGCACAAGGCGCCCCTACGAAGCGCCCCATGACCTTCGAGGACATGATGGCCATGAAGCGGCTGGGCGAAACCGCCGTCTCTCCCGACGGCAAATGGCTGGTCTACTCCGTCACCAGCGTGGATCTGAGCCAGAACACCAAGACAGCGGAGATCTACATCCAGGCCATTGCCGGCGGCGAACCGAAGAAGCTCACCGTGGCGCGTCCCGGCGACTCCGGCGTACAGTTTGCGGCCGACGGCAAGCGGATTCTCTTCCTGTCGAGCCGCCAGGGTTCGCAGCAGGTCTGGCTGGCGGACTTTGACACGGCCACCGGCGCGACCGACAACGCCACAAGGCTGACTTCCATTTCAACGGAAGCCGACAACGCGCTCTGGGCTCCCGATGGGAAGTCGATTGTGTTCACGTCGAGCGTGTATCCGGATTGCCCGGCGATTACGGCGGCGAACTTCGACGCGGGCGACAAGTGCAACGCGGATCGCGACCTGGCGGCGGCAACCAGCAAGGTGAAGGCGCAGATCTTTGACCATCTGCTCTACCGGCACTGGAACCACTTCACCGGGCCCAAGCGCAGCCACCTGTTTGAGGTAAAGGTGGAGGGCGGCGCGGTGCGCGACCTGACGCCGAACGATCCGCACGACGTGCCGCCGTTTTCGCTGGGCGGCGGGGGCGGGTTTGCCTTTGCGCCGGACTCGAAGGAGCTGGCGTTTACCGAGGGTCTCGATCCCGAGCCGGCCATCAGCACCAGCGCCAGCATTTTTACGCTCGACCTGACAAGTCTAGCGCCAAAGCCAGTGAAGGTGAGCACGTCGAAGGGCGGTAATTTCTCGCCAGCCTACTCGCCGGATGGAAAGTGGCTGGCGTGGCGCTCGCAGGAGCGCCCCGGCTACGAGGCCGACAAGTTCCGGCTGATGGTGTGTGAGCGGGAAAAGAAAACGATCACTGACCTGCTGAAAGACTTTAAGTTCGACAATTGGGTCGATGAGTTCTCTTGGAGCGACTCGGAGCATCTCCTGTTTGTTTCAGGCGAAAAGGGCGAAGCGCCGGTGTACGAAGTGAATGTCACCGGGGACGACCTCAAGCGCTTCGGTAAGGTCCGCGGGGAGTGGAGTAGCCCGCACCTTGTTCTCGTCAATGGTTTTCCTTACATACTGGGAACTCTTGTACGCGTGGATCTGCCTGCTGAAGTTGTACTGAGCAATGCTCTGGAAATGGATGACACTGTCGTCAAGATCAAATTGCAGGCAAACTCAAATCGTGCAGGAGAAGTTATAACCACCAGCAGTTATGAGCCGAAGGCTATTACCCACCTGAACGACGCCCTCCTCGCCCAGCTCGACCTGCCGAAGATGCAGGACTTCTGGTTTACGGCGAAGGACGGCACCAAGCTGCAGGGCTTCGTGATTCCTCCTCCGGCCTTTGATCCGGCGAAGAAGTATCCGGTAAAGTTCTTGATTCACGGTGGGCCGCAGGGGGCTTGGGGCGACTCGTGGTCGTATCGGTGGAACGCTGAGCTGTTCGCCGCCAATGGCTACGTGGTAGTGATGATCAATCCGCGCGGCTCGACGGGCTACGGACAAGCCGTTGTGGACGGCGTGAACGGCGACTGGGGCGGCAAGCCCTTCACCGACCTGATGGAAGGGCTCGACGCCGCGGAGAAGAAGTTTCCGTTCATCGACAAGAACCGCGAATGCGCGCTGGGCGCGAGCTACGGCGGCTTCATGGCCAACTGGGTGCTGGGCCACACGGACCGCTTCAAGTGCATCGTCTCGCACGACGGCATGTTCAACCCCGAGTCGGCCTACGGTTCGACCGAGGAGATGTGGTTCAACGAGTGGGAGTTCAAGGGCCATCCGTGGGACTACTACGGCAAGCCCGACAGCGAGAACCCTTACCGCAAGTGGTCGCCGATGATGTCCGCGAAGAACTTCAAGACGCCGACGCTCGTCATCCACGGCCAACTAGACTACCGGCTCGACGTGAGCGAGGGTTTCCAACTGTTCGACACGCTGCAGCGGCTGAAGGTGCCGTCGAAGATGCTCTATTTCCCGGACGAGGGCCACTGGGTGCTGAAGCCGCAGAACTCGCAGCTCTGGTGGAAGACGGTGAACGACTGGGTGGACGAGTGGGTAAAAGCAGCTTCTAGCCGCTAGCTTCTAGCTGCTAGCCTGCTTGTTGCAGAGAGGAAGAGCATTCTTCCCAGGCCTCAAAGGCGAAGCCTGGGGCACCCGCTCTGTCATTCCCGGGCTGGCTTTGAAAGGGCACGGCTTCAGCCGTGCTGTAGATGCGTTTTTTAAGGCGAGGCCTTTAGATGGGATGAGACGGCTGGTCTCGCGAAACAGCTTTAAGCTGTTCGCAACGCACTCGGAGTGCAAAAGGAGACCAGCCAATGAAGAAGGTTAGCAGAGGGGCGGTACGGATGGAAAAGC
>Ga0326727_10019329_pt1 | contig 13715 bp, 10 predicted proteins | sample MB2enrmetagenome_FD_207643 | JGI IMG/M metagenome (GOLD analysis project Ga0326727, IMG submission 207643) | Lab enriched peat soil microbial communities from McLean, Ithaca, NY, United States - MB29MY | ecosystem: Environmental > Terrestrial > Soil > Wetlands > Peat | place: USA: New York... | reverse complement strand
CGACGCCATCGCTGTCAGTACGTAGGACGCGTTGGACTGCAAATAGGAATCGGAGATATACGGCCCGCTAAACAGGTCCACCCCCTGCACATACAAACTGGCCTGCGGCGCCATCCCGCGGAACTGGAGGTTCGTCGCCGGCGTTGTGGAACCGGGAACGAAGTTGGTCACGGTGAACGATTCATTGCCCCCGCCCGCAATCGTCCCTGCCACAACGGTGCCGTGCCCGTCCGGGTCCGTCAACAGGCCCGCCAGCCGGCTGCTCGCCGGTCCAAAATCCGGGTGCGTCCCGTCCACCCCCGTGTCATCCAGCACCACGCAGATGTTGGTCCCCGTCAGTCCCAGATAGTTGGTCAGCGCGGTGGTATCGGTCGAAACAGCCAGGCGCACCCGCGTCAAATCATTCAGCATATGGCGGGGCGAAAAGGATTCGATCTCCTGCGTCTGCGGCAACTGCGCCACCGCCGCCAACTGGTTCGCCGGCGCCGTCACAATGAAGGTGGTGCCAAACGGCGTCTGCTCCTGGCCCGTCACATTCGCCCCCAGCGCCGCCAGCGCCCGCGCCGCCGCGGCGTCCTGGCCGGGAAAGACCGTCACCCGCAACTGGCTGTTGGCCGCCGGCCCTCCGTTGACCGCCGCCGGCAACAGCGATCCGTCCAGCTTGTAATACGGCTCATAAGGCAGCACCGCCTGGAACGCCCGGTCCGCCGCCATAGTCCGCCCCGCCTCTGCCGCGGCCCGCACCAGCGCGGTGTTGTTGGGAATGTAGGAAACAAACTCCGCTCCGTCCCTCTGCAACGCCGCGTAAAACTCCTTTATCGGACGATCCGACTGCACCAGATAACTGCCCGGCGGGCCGTGCGAACGGAGCGGTTCCGGAATGCCCAATTGCGCCGGGCGGGTGGTGTCAATCACCGCGTTGCGCAGGAGAATGGCGCGGGGGTTGCGCAGCAACTCCGCCCCGCTTTGCGGCGTGTTGCTCAGGCGATAAGACCGCGCCGCCGCCGGAATGGAATCCGATGGAGCCGATGGGACGGATAGGACGGATGGGGCGGATGGGGCGGATGCGCCTTGTGGGGAGCGGCGGGAGGCGGCGAGGCGATCTCCGGCCCGCCAGAGGCAAAGGCCGCCCGCAAAAAGCAGCAGGCTCAACAACATCCAGATTCCAGGTTTCAGACGCATGGCACTCCTCCGTTACATAACGTAACGCTAAATGCCAAAATGTAAATAGGCTTCATAAATTAGTCCGCGGGGAGGATGTTGAAGCTGTCCACCTGGATTTTGACGCTGGCGGCGGCGGGGTCGCCCACGACATGGCAAACGGCGCGGGTGACAAACTCGCCGGTGATCTGGTAATTGGTGACGAGGTTGAAATTGCGGTCGGCGCCGAAATAAATGTCCTTGGGCTTGAGAGCCTGGCCGTAGCCGTAGATGACAAATTGCGGCTGGCCCAGTTTGAGCAGCCCCGCCACCTGCTGGGGAATGGCCTCCACCTCCTCGTCCTTAAAATTCCCGGCCGGCCCAGGAAGGAATGGGGAAGCAATCGTCAGTATGGGCGACTTAAAAACGCCGGCCAGGTTGTGGAAGACTTGGTCGGCTTCGGCGGCGCGGGTGGCGGTGATGCCGGCAATATAATTAACAACCGGCACGTTATTCGCGTTGTAATTGGTGAGAAACAGGCCATCCAGCAGAGGGGCGATGCTGATTGGGTCCAAAACCAGGTTGTTGCCAATCGGAGGGCCGACGGAGTTCGGGAGGGGGATGTTGGTGTTGACGGGCAGCCCGGCGAAGACGGCGTACCAGGGAGCGTTGTTGGTTTGGTTGACCGAAAGCAGGCCGCGGGCGGCGTTGTCGTTGGGCGCGGCGGTGAACAGGTCCAGCAGGACGTAATCATTGGTGGGGTAAGTATCGGCCGTGCTGACCCAATTGGCAGTCCACTCCTGCTGATTGAGCGGCACCCCGGTTAAACTCACCGGGTTCGGGTCGGCCTTGAGGAAAATCGTTTGCCAGGGAGTGCCGCGATGGACGCGGCCCAGCCAGCCGACGCCGGGGAACTCATTGGCCGGGAAATTCCAGAGATCGGAACGGGTGATTTGCGGGTCCTTGAAGGTCATGTTTGCGCCGATGGTTTGTTGCTGCGCGTCCGTATTATTGTAGGGCCAGGGTTCATACCGGTCATTATAGTTGAGGATCTGGCTGTCATCGCCCCCGGGAGGGCTAAGGTCCCCCACCGTGTAATGAACCAGCGGATCATTCACCAGCAAAGTCTGGGCGAACATCGCCGGCGGTTGTTGCGGAGGAAAAGTGGCGGCTATGTCATTGGAACAGCTAAAATAGAGGTTTGAGTTGAGGACAATCGGATTCAAGTTGGTTGGGCGAAGTTCCGACGCGAAGTAGGGATCATGAATTATGCCATTGGAGATTTGGTTGAGCACTCCTATGGAGGGAAGGCCGGTGCCGCCGGGAGCCGGATTCCAATAGCTGGTAAAGGGGGTCGAGGACCCCGAGTTCGCAACCGGGGTGGTGGTGGCAATGAGTCCTGAGAACATGAGATTGGTCAGGACGTAGGTTGTGCCAAAAGGCCCCAGATTCACGAAATCAAAGGCTTTCCCGGAGTTGGGGCCACCGCTGTTGTCCACGAGGGCGTACATGACCTGATTGGTGACGCTGAGGGTCCAGTTATAGATCTGCCAGGGATAGGTTTGCGCCAGATCGCCGGGCAGGAAAGTGCCGATATTGTATGGAAATCCATAAGAATTTGTAGTTCCATACACCGGGACAAACGGGTTTGGGGCGCCTGCCGCCGCTTCGGATTCCGAGAAATAAACCGGCCGCAGGGACGCTATATTGGTTTGCAAGAAAGCCAGCATTCCATTGGTCGTGCGTTCCGCATTGACCTGGCCAACACCACCCCAGAAGGAAATGGGAGCATTGTTGGTGAGAATGAAGTTGGTAACAAAACCGCCGGGGTATTGGATCGAGTTGTTGGTAAGCACAATGGACACGACCGTGGAGGCGATGACCTCGCATGGATAAGTGATATTCGACTGGTAGGCGTTCCAGGCGTCCATGCCAAAGGTGTTGGTAATGGACATGATGAGGAATTGATTGGTATAGGCCGGAGGTTTGGTTGGGTCGCCAATGTAAGTTATGTTTCCCGCTGGAGTCTGCACAGTGGTGGGATTTTGACGGACAAAGAGGAGCTTGCGCGTCACTAACCAGGTGGTGTCGGCCGCGAATCGGTCGAAGGCGGGCAGTCCCTTGACGGCTCCGATCACCCAGGGGATGCCCCAGACATTGTCGTTGTTTGTGATGCTTGGGTCTGACGGGAGCTTGAGGCCTTGGAGGGACATGACAGCAACTCGAGCGGCGGCGTCCGTGGTAACATTCGTATAGCCAATGATGAAGAGGGCATGGTTGGTCCCGCCGTAGTTGACGGCGCGGAAAAGCGGCCGGAAAACCGACGGGTGGGGAAGCGATCCCGCCGGCACGACGGTGTCGGTCCTTGTGGCGTCGTAGATGTTGGCGGCAAGCTGCAGCATGCGATGGATTTGCTCGCTGTAACGGATGCTCGGATTAGTGGAACTGTAAATGGGGATGTTGGTCAGGCCGAAGTGGTTGTAGGAAAACGGGTTGGTCAGAATCACGTTGCCGTAGATGTCGTAATTGGTGACGCGAAAATTCTGGGAGCGGAGCAGGCTCTCGGCGGCGTTGGTGAAAAAGCCCAGGGCGCCGTTGGTCTCTTCTGTCCACGGAATCAAGGCCGTCGGCGAGGTGTTCAGGCCGTTGGCAATTTGGTAGCTGTTGTCGTAGTTGATGTTGACCTTGGTGCGCAGCAGGGTCGGAGGCTGGAGGACGGGATTGGTGGTGATGCCATCGGCATAGACCCAGGTTTGCAGTTCGGGGGCGGAGCCGGACCCGATGCCGGCGAGCAGGCGCTGGAACATGTAGCGGTCGTAGGAGTTGGTGTAGGACCCGGCCGTGAGCAGGCGGTTGGTAAAGTAAGGCGAGGTCTTGTTCGGGTCGAACACGTCCTGGATGCCGTAGAAATTATTGGTGGTATAGCCGCCGGGCCAGGGAGCTGTGACGGATGGATAGTATTGGGGCGAGAGCAAGCCCATGATGCCGTATTCATCAATGCCGTCCTGGGTGTAGTTTGGAGTGTAAGGGGCGAAGAAAGAGGCGAGGCTCCATGGATAAGGACCGCCATAAACGCCGTTATACCGAAAACGCAGGAAGGAATAGGCATCGTCGAAGGCGGATCCAGAGTTTCGATTTACCGCTTCTGAATAATAGTAATTGCCGGCGTAGATATTGGTGTCCAAAGCCCAGAGACAGCCCGCGAGATTCAACTCCCAAGAACCTACGCCCTGGTCGCGGATAAACAGGTCAACCGGAGTGGCGCCAGCCGCCAGCATCGGCACGGGAGGCGCGGGGGGGGGACGCCACACTCCGGTGACGAAAACTTTGGAATAGTTGTGAATGAAATTGAAATCGAGCGTCTTGCCGATGGGCAACACCACGTAGGTGTAGCGCCCGACAAAACGGTTGGTGGCGGAATGGGGCCATTCCGGGTATTGCAGCACTCCAATCCATTCCGGTTCGCCATTGAAATAGTTGGTGACGGCGACGCCGTTGATGTTTGTCAAAGGCAGGCCGTTATCCTGCATGACCGGCAGGTAGCCGTTGGTTTCAAATTTCTTATTGCGATTGAGGTCAAGCCAGAAACGAAAATCGGTGTTCGTCCCGACCTTGATGAATACGGGCGGGCGCGGGTCGAGCCAGAGATTGGCGATGTTTTGCGCCCAGTCCCCGCCACCGTTGGCGGCGGGACTCATCGGGGCGCCGGTGGAATAATAGTCGTAATTGACATTGTTCACGTTCGTCCCGCCGGAAACGAAGCCGAGGGGATTGATAAAGTTGTGCGGAGCCATGTAGTCATAGTTCAGGATGTTGGTGTGCGCCTTCATCCGCGCAATGATTTGGGATTGGGCGCGGGCCAGGGCCGCCCGGCTCATGTCCTGGGCCGTGGCCTGGTCCACCGTGGCGGTGACCTGGTCCTGGTGGGTGCGGGTGAGGACGAGGAAGGTCACGGCCAGGAAGGTGATGACCGAGAGCATGAGCAAGGTGATGACCAGGGCGATGCCGCGGGGATGACGGATTGGGGATGGAACGCAACGGCGCGAAGGCGCAGAGGCGCAGCCAAAGGCAAATTGAAAATTGCAAATTGATAATCTTAAATTTGCAATTATGGGCGGCCGGCGGGGAAACCCTGACACGCTCCTGGCGGCTTGGCGTGTTTGCGTTGGATTCTGCATCTGCTGGTTGGCGCGCGTTTTCATCGAGTGGCCCCGGCAATGGGAATGTTCTGGCGGTAGATTTGAACCTTGCCGACGGCGTTGCCCAAAAAGTTTTTTTGGGCCGCGCTGTTCAGGGGCAAGGCCCGCAGTTGTTCAAAAGCTTCCGGCTCCAGGACGCCGACTTCCAATTGGATGGTGGCGGGCAAATCGGCCGGCGGCACCACCACATTCGTCCCCGCCAGATAGTTGGTGTAGGCCGGCACGGGATAGAAAAAGCTGCCGTTGGGGGCGAAATCCTGGCCCTGCTCGAACACGCTCTCGTTTCCAAGCCCGTCAAAGGCGCGGATTTTCAAATGAACCACGCCGTCGGCGACGGGTTGGAAATAGTTGGGGTCGAACTTCGGGAGTCCGTTGGTAAAGAGCGCGTTGGTAAAGATCTCGAAAAGAACGTTATTGGTCAGCGGGGCGTTGGTGACGGAGAGAAAGCGGTACAAGGTGCCGGCCCCCGAGGCGTAATTGCTGACGGCGTAACCCACCGCCACCCACTGGGTGTTGGTATGGACGAGCGCGAAGATCTCCTGCAACTGGTTGGTGCGATAGACATTGGCCGGGCTGTCCTGGTACTGTATGCTGGTATTGGCCGCCACCCAACCCCAATTCAAGTTCATGGTCTCGTTCGGTTGCTGGGCGTCGGAGAGTTGCGACAGATCGGCCGCCACCAGGTCCAGAATGGTATGGCCGGCGTCGGTCATGGCGGTTTGCTTGACGCCGGTTTTGAAGGCGCGCTGGGTCTGGACAAACATGGCGGTCAGGCCGACCACGATGAAGACGAGCAAGGTGATGGAGACGAGCATTTCCAGGACGGTCAGGGCGCGGCCATGGCGGATGGAGGATGGCGGATGGAGGATGGAGGCTTTGGTTTTCACAGGTTGGTGTAGGTGTTGGGCTGGAAAAACCAAAGGGCCGGGACGCTGTTGGTGTACCGCAGCAGATAGCCGGAAACCAAAGTGCGATAGGTTTGGCGGCCCGGCCCCACCTTGCCCGTGACGGCGTTGACAGGCCAGCTAAACTTGAGGCGGAGATCGTAGAGATAGTGAGAAAGATAGGCCTCGTTTGCCAATAGGACTCCGTTTATGGTATCGAGCGAATTGGTTGAAACGGAAGGAAATGGCTCAATCTCCACATTCATGGAATAGCGGAAGGCGGTCGCCGCGTTGGAGCCGTTTTGTTCCGTGGCCGCGCCGGTCAGGCCGCGGATGCGGGCGGTCACATTTCCTTGGGTGCTCGGGGTGCTCAACAAGCCGAGGATGACCTGGCCGCTGGGCAACTGGTTGTAGGTGTTCGCCCCCACCGTGATGGATTCCACGTAATTGGTCAGGAAATCCAGGCTGGTGCTGGTGCCGGGGCCGAGGGCGGGGCCGCCGTTGCGTATGGCTTCCAGGAAAAAGTCGCCGTCCTGGCCGATGGTGATGTCCTGGTGCGACTCCCGCTGCGCATTCAGCCCGGCCGGCAAAATCCCGATGATAGCCACCAAGGCAAAACCAATGATGCCCAGGGCGATGGCGATTTCGATCATGGTGAAGGCGGCCTGGGATGGGAGCGGATGGGACGAATGGGACGAATGAGGAGGCGGAGGCGCGGACGCCAGGCGGCCGGGCGCGCGCGGCGGCGCGGCGGCGATAGTGCTTTTGAAATTGGCGCGGGGCGTTTTCATCGCTGCTGGTTGCGTTCGATTTTGGCGCGGGCGGTCAGCCAATTGATGTGGATGATGTTGCAATTGTTGACGGCGTTGCCGGGCGGGGCTTCGATGGGGGCCGCGGCCAGCGTGTTGGTCGAGAAGAGCACGCGCCCGCGATCCAGGGGGATGAATTGATCGCCATTGGTGGTCAACTGGCCCAGCGGGCTGAAGCCTATGTAAGGCAACTGCATGGTATAAGCGGCGCCCGATGAGGAGGCCGCATCCACGGCCGGAAACGGGAAAGGGAGGTTGGTCAGGAACGGGAGGATGGAGAACCTGTTGAACGCGCCCGAGAGGGTGTTGGTAGAGTACACATTAGTGCCTGGGCCGGCAAACATCCACGGGGCGATGAACACGCCTTCGGGCAGCGGCTTCCATTCTGTCAAGTATTGCGGGTTGGCCTGGCCCGGCTGGTCCCCCACGCTGCGCAGGCTGACCAGGGCGTAGGCGCCGTATTGATGGGCCAGCAGGTTGTTGTAGCTGCCCTGCTCGTTGACGGGAGCGCCGGAGGAGGAAAAATTGGGGGGCACAAAAACCATATAGACCGGGCTGCGGTGCAACATGGCCAGTTGGCGGGCCAGGGCGCAGTCGGACAGCAATTGCTGGAGGGCGGCGGTCATGGAATTGGCCCGCGTCATGCCGGGCAAATGCGGCAGGGCCAGGGCGGCCAAAAAGCCGATGATGGTGATGACGACGAGCATTTCCAATACCGTGAAAGCGCGCCTGAAACTGTGATTTTTCAATTGTGAATTGTGAAATAGAACACCGCAGGGGCGGACGTAATTCATCAGTCTTGGACGGTCGGGCGGGCAGTCCTCCGCCCGCCGCACGAAGGCGGTGCGACGTCGGTTCCTCTGCCAATGGCCGACGGCGGGCAGCGGAGTGCCCGCCCGACCTTTGCCGTCCCACCCGGGACTGACGCATTGGGAATGCACCACGGCCGCGATCCAGGAATGGTCGCGCCAGAGGACGGGCAAGCGTCTTGGGCCTGGCTGGGAATGGAGGGGCGCGTTGGTCATGGGAGATTCCAGTTGCCGTTGGTGACGATGATGGGCGCGCCCGTTGTGTCCGATCCGGCGGAGTATTCGGCCCAGAGATCAAAGCCGGAGGAATTGTGGCGGTTGGGATTGGAGCAGTCGTAATGCCACAAATTGTTGAGAGCGCCGGTGAGAGGGAGCGGCACGATCAATTGTTTCAAGCCCAAGCTGTTCGTCATATAGTCTTTGGGGCTGGGAAGCGGCTGGAAAAGAACGTGGATTTCGTCCGGCAGTGAATTGGCAATGCCGCCGCGCCCGCAGAAATTGCTGAAAACAGAGCCGGGAATGGGGGGCGATCCATCGTAAGGCAGAAAACTGGTGTTATTGGTCATGGGCGCGCCGGTCAGTTCGTAAATCAGAGAATTCATGCTCGTGGATTGCTCGTATTGCGGGGTTCCGGGGGCATAATTGACGTTGGCGGCGTTGTCGGGCGGAAAGAAGCCCAATATGGATTTGTAGCTGGAAATGAAGAGGACATACCTGTTTTTCTCCGCGGTGACGACGGCGTCATGTTTCTTGCGGGCGGCCAGACCGCTCAGGCCCGCCACCATCGCGGCAATGATGCCGATGACGGTGATGACCACCAGCAATTCGACGAGGGTGAACCCTCCGGCAAAGGTAGGGCGGGCAGTCCTCTGCCCGCCGCACGACGGTGGTGTGACGTTGGCTCCTGCCCTGATGCCCGACGGCGGGCAGGGGACTGCCCGCCCCACCTTCCAGGATTGAATCGTCGTTGTTTTCATGGCATTCCGCTTTCGGAGCGGGCATCCGGCCTTTGCTCCCGCATTTCCTGTTCCATCCTTTCGCTGAGCCACTGTTTGATCATGCTTTGATAGTTGAGATAGCGGGAGCGGGCGACGCGCTTGATGCGGGTCAACATGCGGGGGTCCATGCGCAGGGTGATGGTGACCGAATCGGCCATCTCGCCGGGGTCCATCACGGAGCGTTCCATGAGCCTGACCTCGATGCGGTTGTGGGCCCAAAAGGCGGCTTCGGCTTCCTCGCGGTCGAAGAGGGGGACATCTTCCCAGTTGGCGATGGCATTCATGGTTTATTGGGTCAGGGCGCGGGAAAGTCTGCGCTGGTAGAGAAATTTTTCCTCCGGCTCGAAGAGGCGGGCGAAGATCACGCGGGCCAGCTTTCCATTGGTGCGATAGACGGTGAAAATCCCCTGGCCGCTGGCGGCGACGCCCAAATTGAAAAATCGCGCCTGAACCTCGAATCTGGGGGAATCGGGGAGCAGGCGGACGGCAAAGGGATCTTCAAAAGACTCTTCGATGAGTCCCAAGGACAACGAGGGATCCAAATTGAACGGTGGATTGTTCCAATCAAACTCCATAAATGTAAATCAAATGGCCATGCATTGTAACTACATTGTATTTACAATGTCCCTGGAAGAAAGTCAAGAGTTCCATGTCGAAAAAGTGATAAAAAGCGCGTATCGCGGCTAATTCGCCGGCGCCTCCGTGACGCCTTTATTTGTCGGGTTTTCCTCACCGGTGCCGACGGTGTTCATCAAATCAATGAGAGGCAGGAACATGGCGATGACGATGCTGCCGACGACGACGGCGAGGAAAACGATCATGATGGGTTCCAGGAGGGAGGTCATGGAGGCGACGGCGTTGTCCACCTCTTCGTCGTAGTTGTCGGCGATTTTCATCAACATTTCGGGCAGGGCGCCGGTTTGCTCGCCGACATCCACCATGCTGATGACCATAGGGGGAAAAACATGGGAGGCTTCCAGCGGGGCGGTGATGGTTTCGCCTTCCTTGACGCTTTCATGCACGTCGGAAACGGCCTTGGAGATGATGACATTGCCGGAAGTTTCCTTGACGATGGTCAGAGCTTGGAGAATGGGCACGCCACTGCTGACCAGGGTGCCCAGGGTGCGGGTGAAGCGGGAGATGGCGACTTTGCTGACGACCGGTCCGAAGATCGGCATTTTCAGCTTGACGAGGTCGAAAATGCGGCGGCCGGGTTTGGTGTGGATGGCGAGTTGGAATACGATGAAAACGCCCAGAAGGATGAGCGAGGTCCAGCCAATGTGCAGCCGGACGGCATCGCTGATACTCATAACAAGCTGGGTGAATGCCGGCAGATCCCTTCCTTGGGCCAGTCCGCCGGAGAAGACCTCCTTGAATTTGGGGATGACCACCACTAGGAGAACGCCCATGATGACCGTGGCAACGGTCAGAACGGCGCAGGGATAAAACATGGCGGCGATGACCTTGCCTTTGATCTTCTGGGCCTTTTCCATGAATTCGGAAAGGCGGCGGAGAACGACTTCGAGGACGCCGCCGATTTCACCGGCTTTGACCATGTTGACGAAGAGGCGGTTGAAAACCTTGGGATGCTGGGCCAGGGCCTCGGAGAAGGTGCTGCCGCCTTCGATGGCGACGCCCAATTCGCCCAGGATACCCCTGAGGTTGGCGCTTTTCTCCTGCTTCTCCAGCACGCGCAGTCCGCGCAAAAGGGGCAGGCCGGCTTGCACCAGGGTGGCTAACTGCCGCGTGAAGGTGGTCAGCACCTTGGACTTGACGCGTCCGCTCAGGCCGGGAATGTTGATTTGGAGATTGAGAGCGCCGCCGGCTTTTTTGCCGCCCTTTTTGGCGGGCTTTTTGGTAATGGCGTCAGCCGCCTTGCCGCCGCCCTTGTCCTCGACAACATTGGTGGGGAACAAGCCCATGTCGCGGATGCGGCCGATGGCCTCATTCTGGCTGCCGACCTCCAGGGTGCCTCTGGACTTCTTGCCCCGCGCGTCCATGGCATCATAATTATACTTTGGCATAAGATCAGGTGTATTTGACGACTTCTTCAATAGTTGTATCCCCGTCGAAAATGTCGCGCAAGCCATCTTCGCGCAGCGTCACCATGCCCTGTTCGACGGCTTTCTGGCGGATGACGACGGTAGGAGCCCGCTCGTTGATGAGCAGGCGGATGGGTTCGGTCACAGCGAGCAATTCAAAGATGCCGCGGCGGCCCCTGTAGCCGGTGTCATTGCAGGCAGGGCAGCCGCGGCCGTAGTAAAACATCTTGTCGCCCATGTCATGAGGGGAGAGGTTGAGGAGGGAAAGCTGGGTTTCCGTCGGCTCGAAAGGCGTGCGGCATTTCTTGCAGATGGTTCGCACCAGGCGCTGGGCCAGCACGGCCACCATGGTCGAGGAGATCAGGAACGGTTCCACGCCCATGTCAATCAGGCGGGTCACCGCGCCGGCCGAGTCATTGGTATGGAGGGTGGTCAAGACCAGGTGGCCGGTCAGGGAGGCCTGGATGGCGATTTGGGAAGTCTCCAGATCGCGCATTTCGCCCAGCATGATGATATCGGGGTCCTGGCGGAGGAAGGAGCGCAAGGCGCGGCTGAAAGTCATGCCCACCGCTTCATTGACCGGCACTTGCATGATGCCTTCCATGTCATATTCCACCGGGTCCTCCACGGTGAGCAGTTTGGAGTCCATGGCATTAATCTGGTTGAGGCAGGAATAAAGGGTGGTGGTTTTGCCGCAGCCGGTCGGCCCCGTGACGACGATGATGCCATTGGGCCGAAGGAGGGCCTCCATCAGATAATCATAAACGGCCTTGGGCAGACCGAGGGAGGCGATGTCCAGGTTGACGGCCGCGCGATCCAGCACGCGCAATACGACCGATTCGCCAAACTGGGTGGGCAGGGTGGACACGCGCAAGTCAATTTTCCTGCCATTGACGGTGATGGCAATACGTCCGTCCTGGGGCAGGCGGCGCTCGGAAATATCCAGGTTGGACATGACCTTCAAACGGGAGATGACCGGAAGGGCGAGGTTCTTGGGCGGGGGCGCCATTTCGTAAAGGGCGCCGTCCACGCGGTAGCGGATCTTAAACTCGTCCTCAAACGGCTCGAAATGAATGTCGCTGGCGCGGTCGGCCACGGCTTGAGAGAGCACCAGGCTGACGAACTTGATGATGGGCGTTTCGCTGGCCAGATTGGCCAGTTCCTGCGCGCTGCCGGCGGCTTCGGCGGCGGCCACCTCGCGGGCAATCTCCTGGTTGGAGCCCAACTCCTTGAGGATTTCGCCGACATCGCTTTGCGCGTCGCCGTAATAGCGGGTGATGGCCGCCTCGAGGTCCTTGGGATTGGCCACCAGGGGAATGATCTCCTTGTGGGTTAAAAAGCCCAATTCGTCCAGCAGGGGTTGGTTGAGCGGATCCGCCAGGGCGAGTTGGATGCTGGAATCAAACACCGCCATGGGCAGGCACTTGTAATTCCGGGCGATGTCGGCCGGGATGGCGGAGAGGATTTCCGGGGGCAGATCCTTGCGGCCGACGTCAACCACTTCGGTGCCCAGGTGGGTGGCGATAATCTGCAGTTGCGTAGCCGAGTCAATCAGGCTGAAATCTTCCAAAATCTCCCCGATGGGCTTGCCGGTGCGGTTGTGCTCTTCCTTGACCTCGTCCAATTGCAGGTCGTCCAGAAGGTGGTTCTGCCGGATCAGATTCAGGAGCGGGCTGGAAAGGAATTCGGATTGGGGGTTCATGGTTATCCTTGGCGCTGGGCGGCCGCTTCCGCCTGGGCGGCATCCCATTCGTCCAGCTTCTGAACCACCGTGGCGGGGTCCTGGGATTTGGTGACGACCTCGTCGCGGGAAATCAGGCCCTTCATGTGCAGTTCCAAGAGGTAGCTGTCCAGGTTGACCATGCCGTATTTGCCGCCGGTCTGAATGTCCGACTGGATGCGGAATGTCTTGTTGTCCCGGATCAGAGCCGAGATGGCGGGAGTACTGACCATGATCTCGTAGGCGGCAATGCGCCCCGGCTTGTCACACCGCGGGAGGAGCAATTGGGAGATGACGGCCTGCAACACGGTGGAAAGCTGGATGCGGATGGTTTCCTGTTGTTGCATGGGGAAGGCGTTGACAATACGGTCAATCGTCTTGGCTGCGCCGGTGGTGTGCAAAGTGCCGAAGACCAGGTGGCCGGTTTCCGCCGCCGTGATGGCCGCTCCGATGGTTTCCAGATCGCGCAACTCGCCCACCAGAATCACGTCGGGGTCCTGCCGCAGGGCCAGGCGCAACGCGTCGTAAAAGCCGGGAACATCCGTATGGACCTCGCGCTGGGTGACGATGGCCTTCTTGTGTTTGTGGTAATACTCGATGGGGTCCTCCACGGTGATGATGTGGACATCGTCGCGCTCTTCGTTGATGATGTTGATCATGGAAGCCAGGGTGGTGGTTTTGCCCGAACCGGTGGGGCCGGTGACCAGGATCAGCCCGCGCGGCTTGCGCAAAAGGCCCCGGATGGTGTGCGGCGGCAGGCCGATTTGCTCCAAGGTCAGGAGCAAGGTGGGAATCTGGCGCAAGACAATGCCGTAATCCCCCTTGGCCTTGAAAACGCTGACGCGAAAGCGGGCCACTTCGCCGAAGGCGAAGCCGAAATCGGTCGTGCCCTTCTCGCGCACCACCTGGAGGTGGTCGTCGGAAGTGATGCTGCGCATCAATTCTTCCGTGTCTTCCGGCCGCAACGGCGGCCCGTCCACCCGGTGGAGAGTCCCATGAACCCGGATGACCGGGGCCACGTAGGTGCGGATGTGCAAATCGGAGGCGCCCTCCTGCACAACCAACTGCAATAAATCAGCCATCGTATACATACCCGGTGCGGCTTTTGGTAATT
>Ga0326727_10019327_pt1 | contig 13715 bp, 14 predicted proteins | sample MB2enrmetagenome_FD_207643 | JGI IMG/M metagenome (GOLD analysis project Ga0326727, IMG submission 207643) | Lab enriched peat soil microbial communities from McLean, Ithaca, NY, United States - MB29MY | ecosystem: Environmental > Terrestrial > Soil > Wetlands > Peat | place: USA: New York... | reverse complement strand
ATCGGCGCAAAAAGTCGAAAGGTGACGAAAGCGTATTCGGCGCCGGCGCCGCGGAACCCGGCCTTCGCCAGCGTCGCCTTGGCTGTCTGCGTGCTCAGCCAGCTCGTCAAATTGAGCGCGTCGACGAGATTCTTCAACGTCGTGCTCGGCTTGACGCGCAATGTCGTCTTATTTTGGCTGGCCGCCAGCTTCTCGCGCTCGCGCACGCGGATGCGTTCGCGCTCGGAGCCGACCGCCTTGATTCGGCGGCCGAGATTGTCGGTCTGCAGCAACGGCACGACCACCGTCAAGGCGGTCGCCGCGCAGCCGAGCGCGGCGAGCAGCAACGCAATGAAGTGCGGATCGCCCACGTTTTTGAGAACAGTGTCCAACATCACGCTCGTCCGATCAGAAATCGAAGCTGACCATTTTCTTCATCATCGCGACGCCGATGCTCATCCAGAAGATGGCGATCGCCGCCACGATCCGGCCGTGCTGGGTCGTCCACAGCAGGCTGATGTATTTCGGCGACGATAGGTAGAGCAGGCCGGTGACGATGAAGGGAACGCCGCCGATGATCACCGAGGAAGCCTTCGCTTCCATCGCCATTGCGTTGATTTTTCCCTTCATTTTCTTTCTCTCGCGCAAGGTTCGCGACAAATTGCCGATCGCCTCGGAGAGGTTGCCGCCCGCCTTGGACTGAATGCCGATGACGATCGAAAAGAAATTCGTCTCGCTGACCGGCACGCGGTGCGCCATTTTCTCGACCGCCTCCGGCAGCGGCAGGCCGAGCGTCTGCGCCTCGACGATCTTGCGAAATTCCGAGCGCACCGGCTCGGGCGATTCGTTGGCGATGATTCGCAAGGTGTCGGCGAGCGGCAGGCCGGCCTTGACGCCGCGCACCACGATGTCCAGCGCGTTGGGAAATATGGCGATGAACTTGTTGATTCGGCGCTTGCGGAGCCGGGCGAGGACGAGATTGGGAAGGCCGAGGGCGCTCATCGCCGCCACCAGTCCCGCCAGCAGCAGGCTCTCCGACTTGAGGTAGGTTAAGCCGCCGAGCGCGACGGCGACGGCCGCGAAGAGCGTCATGAACTGCCGGCTGGAAATCGACAACCCGGCTTGCTCGATGCGCGCTTGCAGGTTGGGGCGGACGCGCTTCGACCTCTTTTCCAGATCCTTGATGTTTTCGAGCATCTGCTTCTTCTTCGCCGCCTTGTCGGTCGCGTCGGCGCTGGACTTGGCTTCGCTCTTCTTGAGCGCCGCGCGCCGCTTACCGGCCCGCGAATCGCCGCTGGCGAGCGCAAACGCCAGACCCCCGCACGCGACGATCGCGCAGCCCGCCGCCAAAGTCAGGTTATTGACCATCGCTTTGCGCCTTTGCCTGTCGAAGCGTCACGGCGCTTCACGGATTTCCGAGGCGTCGAGCGCGGCCGAGAGGCGCTGCTCTTCGCCGAAATAGTGCGCGCGGTCCCAGAAGCGCGGCCGGCCGATGCCGGTCGAACGATGGCGGCCCTTGAGCTTGCCCTGCGCGTCCTCGCCGAGGAATTCGTAGACGAACAGGTCCTGGGTGGTGATGATGTCGCCCTCCATCCCCATCACCTCGGTGATATGGGTTATGCGCCGCGATCCGTCGCGCAGCCGCGCGGCCTGAATGATCACGTCGACCGAAGCGGTGATCATCTCGCGAATGGTGCGCGAAGGCAGGGAATAGCCGCCCATCGTGATCATCGATTCGATGCGGCTGAGCGCCTCGCGCGGCGAATTGGCGTGCAGCGTGCCCATCGAGCCGTCGTGGCCGGTGTTCATCGCCTGCAGCAGATCGAACGCTTCCGGTCCGCGCACTTCGCCCACGATGATCCGTTCGGGCCGCATGCGCAGGCAGTTCCTGACGAGATCGCGCATGGTGACCTGCCCGGCGCCTTCGAGATTGGGCGGACGCGTCTCCAAACGCACGACGTGCGGTTGCTGCAACTGCAATTCCGCCGCGTCCTCGCAGGTGATGACCCGCTCGTCGGCATCGATATAGTGGGTCATGCAATTGAGCAGCGTGGTCTTGCCCGAGCCGGTGCCGCCGGAAATGATGACGTTGCAGCGGACGCGACTGATGATCTTGAGGATTTCGGCGCCGGCGGGCGAAATCGCGCCGAAACGCATGATCTGGTCGAGCGTCAGCTTGTCCTTCTTGAATTTGCGGATCGTCAGCGCCGCGCCGTCGATCGCCAACGGCGGCGCGATGACGTTGACGCGCGAGCCGTCCATCAGGCGCGCGTCGCAGATCGGCGAGGCCTCGTCGACGCGCCGGCCGACCTGACTGACGATGCGCTGGCATACGTTCATCAACTGGGCGCCGTCGCGAAAGCGGACGTTGGTCAATTGAATCCTGCCGCCGACTTCGATGAAGCAGCGCGTCGGCCCGTTGACCATGATGTCGGCGATGTCGTCGCGCGACAACAGCGGCTCGAGCGGCCCGAAGCCGAGCACGTCGTTGCAGATGTCGTCGAGCAGGTCCTCCTGCTCGGAGATCGACAGGACGAGATTCTTGATCGTCACGATTTCGTGGACGATGTCGCGAATTTCCTCGCGCGCGCTCTCCGGATCGAGCTTGGCCAGCGCCGCCAGATCGATCGCCTCGATCAGCGCGCCGAAAATCATCGACTTGGTTTGAAAATAACTGTCGGGCCGGCGTTCCGCCTGCCCCAGAGACGACGGCTCGGCGCCGGCCGTCGACTTCGGCGCCTCCGGCCTGGGCGCGGGCGCGCCCGCCAGCGGCGGCGGTTCGACGCTCAATCCGGGGTTGGAACGCTTGCCGAACATGCTTTGTTTCCCTGCCTCTTACCGACGCCGCCTTACGCCGTCACGCGCGGTTCTCAGGCTTTCTTTCCCACCAGTTTGGCGATCAGCGGATCGAGAAGGCCCTGCTGCTTGGCTTTGCGCGTTTCGCCGCGGCCCGTGACTTCGTTGGCCAGATCGGCGAAGAGTTCGGCGGTTTTTCCCCTGGGTTCGATTTCGGCGATCATCTGCCCGTTGTTGGCGGCCGCGCCGAACAGTTTGGCGTCGTGGGGGATGACGGCGAAAGGCTCCATTTCCACGGTCTTGGCGAAATCCGCCACCGAGATCTCCGGGCGCCTGGGCATGCCGACGCCGTTGATGATGAGGCGGGGCGGATAGTCGTGAGGACGCGAGCCGCGCACGTTGTCGATGATGTTCTTGGCGTTGCGCAAGTTGGCCAAGTCCGGCCCGGCGACGACGACCACTTCGTCCGAGCCGACGAGCATGCGCCGCGTCCAAGCGGTCCAGACGTGAGGCAGGTCCAGAACGACCCACGGCGTCGAGGCGCGCATCGTATCGACCACCGAATCGAACGACGTCTCGGGAAAATCATAGAGGCGATCGAGCGTCGCGGGCGCCGCCAGCAGGTTCAAATTGTCGCCGCACTTGGATAGGAGACGGTCGATCAGCGTCGCGTCGACGCGTTCGGGCGCGAACACCGCCTCTGCGACGCCCTGCGGCGGATCCTGATTGTAGTCGAGGCCCGCCGTGCCGAAACCCAGATCGAAGTCCGCGATGATCGTCGCCGTTTCGAGGCCCGTGGCGAGCGCCCAGGAAAGATTATGGGCGACGGTCGAGGATCCGACGCCGCCCTTGGCGCCGATCACCGAGATCACGCGCCCGAGCGGTTTGGCGCCCGGCGCGCGAAAGAGATGCGAGATCGTCTGGACGAACTCGACCTCGCTGAACGGGGCGACCAGGTACTCGCTGACCCCGCGCGCCATCAACTGCCGGTAGAGCACGATGTCGTTGACTCTGCCGAGAACGACGACCTTCGTTCCCGCGTCACAATATTGCGAGAGTTCGTCGAGTTGCTCGATCAGCGCGTCGCGGTTCGCCGTCGCCTCGAGCACGATGACGTTCGGCGTCGGCGCGTTGCGGTAGGCCTCGAGCGCGGCGGTCGCTCCGCCCATGTTCTGCTTGACGTGCGTCTTGCTCATGCGGCGGTCGCCGACCGCCGCCTGGACGATGGCGGCGGTTTCCGGGGTCTCGCAAAAGGCTTGAATGGATACGCGAGGAACCGGATCGATTTGCGGGATGGTGGTCGCCCGCGGGGCGGCGAGCCGCTCCGTTTGCTCGGCAGCCTGGACGCGCATGGCTCAGCTCCCCCCTCCGGCCTGACCGACCGTACCGATCGGCGTGATCTGGATCTTCCAGTTGGTTCCGGGATCCTGGCCGTAGCGCACGTCGCCGATCGCCCGCATCCGCATGACGACGTCCGGGGGGTCGCTGGCGCGCGTCTGCGCAAGATCGCGCGGATCGGCGACCTGGGCGGCGAGCACGGACTGGGTCGCGCAGCCGAAGTTCGCGTAGTAATCGTTCTTCCAGCCCTCGATCGAGCCGCCCGACGCGATATCGCTCGGCCACTGGCCGCACGGCGTCGGCACGCCGGCCTTCAGGCCTTGGAATGTCAGCCGCACCGGCGAGGCGCGCGTCGCGTCGGCGACCGGATAGACGCCGACGCCGACATAGCCGCGCAAACCCGTCGCAGCCAAGGTTCGCCGGATGTCGTCGACGATCCGGCGATTGCTGTCGGGTTGGCCCGCCGGCGCAAGAATGGTGATCCTGCCCGCGCCCAAGGCGCGATAGCGCTCGGCGAAGGCGCGGATTTCGTCCTTCGACTGCTTATCGAGGCCGACGCCGACGGGATAAACGTCGAGGGTCGTGGGCGCCTGAGCCAGAACGATCGGATGACGCTGGTGATAATCGCCAGGCTCGACCGAATCGTTGGAGGCGTAATCGACGCCACAGCCCGCCAGCGGCGAGGCCGCTAGGCCGGCGATGAGCAACCAGCCGAAAGGCAGGGTTCGTGAAAGAGGTCGGGTCGGGTTCGTCGACATGATGGGACCTTCGTTGATCGGGGCCGCGGCGCGGTTTTCGTCTTCGCTCAATCGGTGATGAATCCTACCTTGCCGGAGTAGCCGGGCATCGGCTGCAGGGCGCCGGCGCTCGAATAGATTCGATTGACACGCCCCAGCAGCCAGGTTTGCGGATCGCTCGCTTCGGCGAAATTGGCGTCGGACCGCACCACGTCGCTGGGATTGATCGCGTGCACGATGTAGGGCGTGACGACGATCAGCAGCTCGGTTTCGTCGCGCAGGTAGTCGCGCGAGCGGAACAGAGCCCCGAGGATCGGCAGGTTCATCAAGCCGGGCACGCCGTTGATCGCCTGCTGCGTCTTGGTGGAGATGAGGCCGGCCGAAGCGATCGACCCCCCCGAGGGCAACTCGACGGTGGTTTCGTTCTTGCGCGTGCGAAAGCCGGGAATCGGCGCGCCGTCGATGGTGATTTGCGTCGACGTGTCGATGTCCGTGACTTCGGTGCCGACGCGCAATTGGATGCGGCCCGGCGAAAGAACCACGGGCGTGAAGTTCAGCGTCACGCCATAGGGCTGCTGAACGATAGTGGGAGTGCAGACGCCTTGGCTGCAGGTTTCACCATTGAGGATCGGGACCGTGCCGCCGGCGAGGAACTTGGCGCTTTCGCCGGAGACGGCGGTGACCGTCGGTTCGGCGAGCGTGCGCGCGACGCCCTGGCGTTCGAACGCCGCCAGCGTCGCCGTCATGTTCAGCCCCGCCGTGACCCAGCCCAAGGTCGCCTCCGTCGGGCTCATCGTGCCGTTGACGGAGAAGGGATTGCTGACGATGAAGCCGTTCGAACCCGAGCCGATGCCGGTCATGTTGACGCCGAGTTGCTTGACGATTTCGCGGCGAATTTCGGTGATGGTCACGCGAAGGCTGACCTGATCGAGGCCGCGGATGGTCAGCGCGTTGATGACCCTGCCTTGCGGACGGTTGGCCCCGGGGCTCGTGCCCGTGGCCTGGTTGGTCGAGCCCAATGCGGCCGACGTCGGCACCGTCAGCGCGCCATTCGGCACCGCCGTCATCGCGCCAGTCGACGCCGACGACCCCGAGAAAGTCATGTCGCCCGCTTCGTTGGCCTGGCTGAGGTAGCCCCAGGCGATATCCACCGCCTTCGCCGCATCCCCGGCCGAGGCGACAGAACCGGTGAGAATGATCGATAGGGCCACCGTCTTAGGGTGAATGTCGTTGCCCGGGATCGCAGCGTCGAGCAATTCCTTCAGGCTCCCGACATCGCGCCCGACGGAAATTTCCAGCGTGAGGATCTTGCGCTTGCGGCCCTCCACGCCATCCGCGGCGAAGGCGAAAATTGTCGTCTGGCCGGCGGCGAGCGTTTGGACGTAAAGGCGGCGCGCCGAGCGCACGATGGCGTTCGCGACCTTGGGCTCCCCGACATAGATTTCCGCCGCGTCCTCGGGAAGATCGACGATCACCGACCGGCCGACGCCGAGCTGCAAGGTCTTGACCGCGCCTTCCGCGACGGACAACGAGGAGGCCGTCGTCGCCTCGCCGGACAGCGCCGGCGCCTGCGGCCCCAGCGCGAGAAACGCGATCAAAGCGCCGATCGAAAGCGCCGACGCGCGCGCGAAGCGGTGATTTTTCATCCGGCGAGCCTCAACCTCGAACTTTGCCATGGCGCCCTCCTCCCTCATCGCGTCGCTGTCTGCGGGGCGCCGTAGCGCACGATCGTCAAATTGTCGGAGCCGCCGCCGCTGGCGTCGCCGACCGTCGCGGCTTGGCCGGCGCTGTCGGCGAGGCTGCGCAAGGCCAGATGCAGGTTGGCGTTGCCGGCTTGCTGGGCGAGGATGATTAACTCGGCCTGAGCCGGATCGAGCTCCAAGGTCGCATTGGCCCCGACGACGACTTTCTTGCCGTTTTCCTCCTGGACGTTCTGTCCGATCGCGAGAACGCGAACGTTAGCCAGGATGATTCGCGCGCCCATGACGGTGACGCCGCGGGCTTTCGTCGCCTCATCGTCGTGATAAACGCTGATGACGTCGACGCGGTCGTTGGGGAGGATGAAGCCGCCGGCGTCAGAATCGCCGCCGCTGTCGATCTTGATCGCGACCGCGCGCATCCCCGGCGGCAGGATCGCCGACATGAAGCCGCTGGCGCCGCCCTTGACGAGCTTGTCCCGGCGCATCGGCTCGCCGCGCAAGAACGCGTCGCGGGTCAACGAGCCCTTGACGTCGTCCATGACGTGCGGACCACTCGATTTGGCGATCATGTATTCGGAGATCGCCGCCTTCGGCCATACCTGCCAAGCGACCGAGGCCTCGCCGAGTTGCGTTCCCATCGGTATGTCCTGCGCGGCCACCAGGACTTCGTCGGTTTCGAGCTTGGGGGCCTGGACGGCATGGGCGACCGGCGGCGGCGCCGGCGCGCTGTTGAACAGGAAATAGGCGGCGCCGAAGGCGACGACGGTCACGCCGACAACCGCGATTTGCACTTTGTTCATGTACCGAAAACCCTTCCCGTGCCTCGAGACGCTACGCGAGGGCAATAAGAGCAGCCAATCGTCAAATTACGGTTAATCAGGCGTATCTAACCGATTAGCGAAAGATGAAAAGCTCGGACGAGGGCGAAGGCGGCCCGCGCCGCCGCCGGCCCTTGCCCGCCTAACGGACTTCGGCCCGCCGTCCGCGCGGACCGAAACTTTCTAAAGGCTCGCCGCGGCCTGCCAGATCTGCGTATGGGGATAGAGCATCAGTCCCGCCGCGGCGAGCGCGATGCCGTAGGGGACGCCGGTCTTGCGATCGTGCAGGCGCGCAATCCATTCATGGCGGGAAAGCCAGGTCGGCAAGACGAAGCGGCGCGCCAGCAGAATGACGAGGGTCAGCGCGCCGCCATAGACGGCGGCGGTCGCGCCGTAGTCGAACAGCATGCCCCAGCCGAGCCAGAGCGCAGTCGCCGCCGCCAGTTTGGCGTCGCCGCCGCCGATCCAGCCGAGCGCGAACATCGCGAACATCGCCGCCAGCACCGTGGCGGCGCAGGAAAGATGGATCAAGATGACGCCGAACGGAACGCCGACCGCGACGGCCAGGATCAAATAGCCGATCGCCACCGCCGCGCAAACGCGGTTGGGGATCGTCATCGTGATCAGATCCATCGACGCCGCCAACGCCATGGCGGCGGGAAAGAAAACGATGATCGCCGGGATGAGGATCGAAGCAGCCATGGTCCGCCAGTCGTGATCGAGAGGTCGCAGCCTTCGAGTCTAACGGCGAAACGTTGCTCCGGGGTTACCTGGGCCGCGCAGGGCCGCGGCGACAGGAAAAGCCGGCGGCGCGAGACGGGCCGCGCCGCCGCCTTCGCAGGGTCCCTCAAACGCTGCTGCGCTTAGTGGATCGCGCCGCCGACTTCGGTGAACTCGCTGCTGATGCTGGTGCCAAGGGCGGACAGGGCGCCGATGATGAAGACGGCGATCAACGAGGCGATGAGCGCGTATTCGATTGCGGTCACACCCGATTCGTCGGCGACGAAGATTTGCATGGACTTGATCATGACGTTACACCCGGTTGAGGACGATGGTTGCACTGCTGCGCGTCAATGGCGACGCTGGGGGGCAACTACTCTCTATTAGCAATCTATTTCGGCGGGGTTAAAGCGATCGCGGAAAACGGGGGCATTCCCCATCGGCACGTCCTCGATTTCCGGCCAAGCGTCGAGAAAGCCGCGGCGCCGCAATTCGCGCGCGGCGGCCACCGGCAGTTCACAATGTCGCGAGGTCGAGCCAGCAGCGGCCGGCGCGATCTTCGACCTCGATCAGCCACAGGTCGGGATCGAAGCCGATCTCGCGCGCCATTCGCGCCTCGACGAGATCGTCGCCGACCCATTCCTCCTTGTGCGCGCGGGCCCACAGCCGCTCCACGCCTCGATCGCCAAACTCCGACTGGGGCGCCGGCTCGAACAGGGCGGCGCGCCCGTCGAGGCGATCGATCTTGACGAAGATCGCGCCCGCCTCGGCCGCGCCGCGACGGCGCAACGCCGCATAGGCGCCTTCGAGCGCTACGCGCCGGAGATACGCGGCGACCCAAATGTCCGACCGCAGGCGCATCGTCCTATCTCGGCGAGGCGTTGGCGGCCGTGGTCAGTTGCTTGATGAGGCGCGGCGTGAGGTCGCTCGACAGGGGAAGCGAATGGACGCGCTCGAAATCGCGCAGCGCCGCCGACGTCGCCGCGCCGGGAGAACCGTCCGCCTTGAGGGAATAACCGAGCTTGATCAGCGCGTTCTGCGCCGCCAGCAGTTGTTTTTCCGCGTCCTTGGCCGAATCGGCGCGCAAGATTTCGCCGATCGCGTCCTTGGCCGAATCGGCGCGTAGGACGTCGCCGATCGCGTCGACGCCGCCGAGATCGGCCGGCCGCGCCGGAGGCAGCGCCACGCCGATCGTCGGATCGTCGGGCCTCGCCGACTTCGGCGGCGCGGCGGCGGACGGCGGCGCCGCGACAGCCGGCGCACGCGCGGCGAAGAACGGGGCGGGATGGCGTTCATGCTGGAGGATCAAGGCGTTGACCACGATTCCGGTCAGCACGGCCGCCAGCGCGGCGCCGGCGTAGCCGCGCGCCGGCATGGCGCGCAGGCGCCGCAACGTCGCGGCCAAGAAGCCCGCCCGTTCCGCCTTGCGCCCCGCGCGCCGGGGCTCGGAGAGAACCGCATCATGACGCATGCGCGCCGACGCCTCAGGCAATCTTTCTCTCCTCGATCGAGCCGGACCCGAGCGGCGCGGCGCCATGGCCGAAATCCGACGCGGTCTCCAGGCGCGCCGCCGCGGCGCGGCCGGGCTTCTGTTCGGGGCGGCAGACGAGGGGCAGGCGCGCGGTGACGCGCGTGCCGACGCCGGCGACGCTTTCGAGCCGCAAGGCGCCGCCGTGCAGGCCGATCAGACCGCGCACCAGCGATAGCCCCAGTCCGGCCCCCTCGAAATCGCGATCATAGTCGGCGCGAACCTGGAAGAACGGATCGCCGAGCCGCGGCAGGCTTTCGGCCGGGATTCCGATCCCGGTGTCGGTGACATGAATATGCATCGCGTCGCCGACGATTTCGGCGCCGACGGTCACGCGGCCGCCCGGATCGGTGAATTTCACCGCGTTCGATAGCAGATTGAGCACGATCTGTCGGCAGGCGCGCTTGTCGGCGATCAATTCGCCGGCGCCGGCGATCGGCGCCTTGACGAGTTCGACTTTGCCGGCTTCGGCCCTCAGCCGAATCATGTCGCAGCAATCGGCGATCAGCGGCGCGATGTCGAAGGCTTCGGGCAGGATGCGAAACTTGCCCGCCGCGATTTTCGACGTGTCGAGGACGAGATTGACCATCGACAGAAGGTGTTCGGCGGAGGCGTGGATGATCTTGGCGTATTCGCGTTGCTTAGCGCCGTCGCGCGGCGTCAGCTCGGCGTCGCCGAGCATTTCCGAGAAGCCGAGGATCGCGTTGAGCGGCGTGCGCAATTCGTGGCTGACGTTGGCCAGGAGCCGATCTTTCCAGGAATTGGCGAGTTCGGCTTCGGCGCGCGCCGCTTCGAGCCTCTGCTCGGCGATCTTGGCGTCGGTGACGTTGCGCACCACCGACATCGCGGCGGCGCCGTCGCCATGGCGGCGGCCGTCCGACTCGGGGCCGAATCGATGAACGCGGATTTCCGCCCAGGCGAAAGTCGGCTCGTCGCGGCCGGCGGCCGGGTTCGCCGCCTCGCCGGCGCGAAGCCGCACCGTCACCGTCATGGTTTCGTCGCGCCGCGTCGCCGTCTCGATCGTGTGCAGGAACGCGGGACGGTCGGCGACGTGGATGCGGTCGAAGAAGCCTCGGCCGATCAGGCTGTCGGCGGCAAGGCCGAACAGGGCCGGCGCGTCGCCGCTCGCCGATATCACGCCGCCGCCGGCGTCGTGGCGCATGACCAGGTCGCCGATCGCGTTGGCGAGAACCTGATAACGCTTGGCGTTGGCGAATTCGACCCGGCGGCGCGCCTGGCGCATCCGGCGGCCGCCGAGCAAGTACAGCGCCGCGTAAGCGCCGGCCGGCGCGGCGAGCGCGGCCGCGCCCGCCGCGCTCGTCGCCGTCGCGCCGCCGATCAGGCCGGCGCTTTGCGCGCCCGCCAGCGCGAGCAGCAGCGCGATCGCAAGCAGGCTGGCGAACCGCAACATCGACGACGAGTCGGAGATCGCCGCTTCCAGCGGCAGCAGCATCAGCCATCCCAACGCCAGCTCGGGCGACAACCCGGCGCCCACCGTCACCAGAAAAGCGAGCAGAACCAGACCGAACAGCGAAATGAGCTGGGCTTCGATCAGGTCTCCGGTGCGCGCGAGATGGACGATCGCGGCCAACGGCAGGATCAGCCAAGCGACGGCGCCGAACCGCCAAATCGGGCTCGCCCCGGCCAGGGCGAGATAGCGCGGAACGAAAACCGCGACGAAGACCAGGGTCGCCAGACGGGCGAAGACGAACAGCTCGCGGCGGGCGCGCTCGACCGGGGAGACGCGGGCGTCCGGACCGATGAGCTCCTTGACGCGACGCCACGCGATGGGAACAGAGAACAAAACCTCGGCCTCCGGCGATCCTTGTCGAACCGACCACCCGCGAACGATCCCAGCCGCCGCTTAAATGAACCCTAAAACCGGCCGCCTTCCTCCCGCCGGGGGCTGCTTTGAGGGCCGGCGGCGACGACTGCCTGCCGTCATGGTTACCAAATCGTCGCCGCCGCCGCGGCTCGAACGTTGCCGTTGCGTTAATCCCGGCGGTCGAATGCGCGGCTTTTCCCGCACGAGAGTTCAACGCCGAAGCGCTAGGGTCAGCCTCGCCGCCATCTCGTCCGACGGTTAACGATTCGAAGCGCGCTCATGGGTTTCCTGTTGCGAACCGCCTTTTGGCTCGGCCTGGCATTCAACGCGATGCCTTGGGGCGAAGCCCGCTTGACCGACGCCGTTCCGAACGCGCGCGACGCGCTCGGCGCCGCCGTGGCGACGCAGAGCCGCGACGAAGGCGGGACTGCGGCGATCGCGCGCGCGGTCTTAAGCGCGGCGCTCGAATCGCGGCCGGCGAGCCCCGCCGCCGCGCGCCCCGGGCCCTCGCCGGAGACCAGGCGCGCCTCGGTCGACACGCTCTCCGCCGCCGATCGCCTGCCGCCCTGGCGCGGCCCCGGCGCCCGGTCCGCGCCTTAAAGCGCGGCGGGGGTAGTGGGTCCAATTGAATTTCAGCTCTCGACCCTGAGCGGACCCACCAGATTCGACCCGTTGCAATCGCGTTTTTCACGCGTCGAGCGCGCGCCGCCATTCGGCGGCGCAAGCGGCCGCGACGCGCTTGCCGGCGGCGAGGCTCGGTTCCGGTCTAAGAGCGGGTCAATCCGCCCGCTCCCTGGAGAGCACGCGCCCGCGTTCAGGGCTATTGACCGTGCTTCCCCGCCTCTCGCTCGGTTCGCTTTTGCGCCGCACGCCAGGCTCGCGGGGCGCTCCCCTCGATCGTCCCGACTACGGCAACGTGTATTTGCCGCTATGCGATATGCAGCTATGCGATATGCAGCCGGCGCCCGAGCCGTCGGCGCCGTTTTTTCCCGCGGCCACCCTTTGCCAGGTGCCCCCGCCGGTGATCCCCTTCCATTTGCCGGTGCCGGCGAGGAACGTCCAGACGTTGGCTCTGTCGGGGGCTTGGGACAGTTCGCCGATGAACGTGTCGCCGTCCGAATCCGTCCACAGGCACGAGCCGATCGCCGTGGCCTTCCCTTGCGTGATGCGATAGTAGGCGATGCAGTGGTTCGACGCGTTCTCCCACGGCTTGAAGCCGCTGTCCGGGGTTTGGATGTTCCAGGACTCGAACTGGAACACCGTCGCGTCGCTATTGGCCTGAAGCATCGTCGTCTTCGTGTGACCGCAAAACGTGCCGCTATACGCGGTTTCCGCGGCCTGCGCGGCGAATGCCGCCGAAGCGGCCATGAAAGCGGCGAGGCCGAAAGACGTGAGCGTGTTCATGAAACCCTCCGTATCTTCCGAATAACTTCGTGGCGGACAGGCCTTCGAAACGACGTCGACCATCGGGCTTACGGCAACGTCAATTTGCCGGTCGGCGAGAAGCAAAGCTCCATCGTACCGTCCGCGGTCGGCTTGCTCGCGGCGGTGATGGCATACGTGCCACTGCCGCTAATGCCTTTCCACTTCCCCGTGCCGGAGAGGAACGTCCAGACGCCCGGCTTGTCGGGAACGTCGACGTCCTCGCCGATGAACGTGTCGCCCGAGGCGTCCGTCCACAGGCAGGCGCTGGTCGCGAACCGCTTGCCCTGCATATCGCGCTCGTAGCCCATGCAACGGGCCGTGGCGTTCTGCAGGCCCTTGAACGCGGCTTCCGACGGCACGATGCCATTGAACTCCCACAGGAACGCCGTAACGTCCGGTCCGCTCGACAACATCGTCGTCTTCGAATGGCCGCAAACTGTGAGACCCGAGTAGTCGGTTTCCGTCGCCTGGACGGCGAAGGCGGTCGCCGAAACGCCGAACAGTGTGGCGACCGCTAATGGCGCGAGCTTGGTCATGGAATGCCCCATCTCCGTTGAAACTGCGGCACGATTAACGTTGGCAATTAAATCAATTATGATTGGGTCAATATTTGACGCATATCAATACAATTGCAATATATCGTAGAAGTTTCGATTTAGACTAGTTACACGCAACGCCTGGGCCACGCAAAATAGCCCATTACGGCCCATTACGGTGACGCGCACCTATTTCCCTTTTTACATGACGCCAGGAGTAACCGGGGCAGATTTCCGGGCGGAGGGGGGAGTCAAGGCCGAGAAAATGTGATTCAAGCTTTGGATGGCGGCGCGCATCCCTGATTCGCTTGAG
>Ga0326727_10019326_pt1 | contig 13715 bp, 12 predicted proteins | sample MB2enrmetagenome_FD_207643 | JGI IMG/M metagenome (GOLD analysis project Ga0326727, IMG submission 207643) | Lab enriched peat soil microbial communities from McLean, Ithaca, NY, United States - MB29MY | ecosystem: Environmental > Terrestrial > Soil > Wetlands > Peat | place: USA: New York... | reverse complement strand
AAATTTTTCTCGCAGAAATGGTGAGGCTCATACGTCCATCCTGCGGTAACCCTTGGCAATGACCCTAAAATATATGCCGGCAGAAAGGAAGATCTAATCTGCTATTTTACAATACTTTTACAATACTGAAGGATGTTGACCTGCCCCCGGACCATGTACCACATTCAGAGTTAGAGTTCTGCCATTTTTTTTGTCTTTCAGTATAGCCATGCCTCCAGTGCTGGGGGACGATATTTCAATGAGCTGTGAGGCCTGAACATGTTGTATTCCAACCGCCATGCTTCAATCAGCACCTGAGCCTCCTTCAAGGTATAGAAGATTTCGCTAGGCAGCATTACCTCATTCTCCTACAAAGCAATAATGTTGGTGAGTGAAATATTATGAAGATTTACGCTTAAAATGATTGATCCAAAACTGACGATGAAAACTAACCGGCCCAAACACGTTGCGGTTGGACCCGGTTGAGCAATGGGTAGGCATATTGGATCTACAAGAGCAGTTAGCTCTGAGTTGTTCAGATGATCTTGCATTGGACCCAGGCGTCTTCATCGAATTCGTAGATGGCACAAAGCCTGTGGTAGCCATCCGCAATCACCACCTTACCGTGCTGTTCATCTCTTAGGAGAAGCAGGGGGGAGAGACTCTTCCCCATCCGAATCTTTTTCCTGTCCTTCTCAACATGTGAATTGCTTATTCCAAGCACTGAGAGTTGAGATGCCCTGAATATGTCCTTAGCTTTGAATTGCACAACGGGAGCGTTCCTGAACCTAGCCATCATTTTGGCAACCCGATCCTCACTGTAAATGATCCTAAGATAGGATTCAGCGGCAGGGTAGTCGTGCTCTTCCGCATCAAAGAGCCACTTGATCTCTTTCAGCTTTGCCTTAACCATTTTAGGTTCCCCTCAATGCCCTATAAGTTCCTTGACCTTCTTACTCACAAAGATATGCAGAAATCTCTTCAAACGAGCCTGCTGTTGCAAATCAAGGATGCTCATGTAAATCTGATCTACCTCCCCTGTTGTTTTGCGGGGTTCTTTTGCCAATATCTCAATAGAGTTTAGATGGATTTTCTTCTCATCATCCTCACCAGATAAAACCAGTGCCTTAAACATATATGCTCCCCACTTATTCAATACTCAGGATGTCTTGAGACGGCTCTTATGTTGTCGGCCACTTTCCCTCTTTCCAATAGATTTTTTTGGGTTATGCGGCGATGGGGTCGATCTGCCGAAAAGGATTTCCCGAAGCAAGGTAATCGTTTCTTCAGAAGAAAACTGTTCCCATATTTTGCTAAAACTTTCCCGCCGATTTCGTTCGATATCCGCTTGGAGTTGATAGATCTTACCGAGGATAAACAAGAGTTCGGGGTCAATAAGCTTCCCCTTCCAGTCAGTTCGCAGGGAATCAATGAACGACCTGGTAAAAACAGTGTCCTGGATCTCTCCGAGGCAGTCCTGAATCTCGACTGTTCGTTCAATAAAGGGATCAAGTTTATCATCATAGGCAGGGGCCATAAACTCACTGGCATAGCGGAGCCTTTTCATCTGGATCCGCAGGCGATGAAATTGTTTGAGTTTGGGTGACGCCAGCACGGTTTGCCCCTGATTGATTACCGCTTCAAATTTCTCGGTGATGAGAACGGGAGCCACTTCCTGGACTGTTTTCAAGGCAAGCGGCGATCGCGGGCGCAGAGGGAGCGGTTGTTCAAGGAATCGCCTGAGACGGCGCTCGAAATTTTTGTATCGAGGCGATTCGAGATCTTGGCAGAGGGTTTTAAAGGGGGTGCGCCGATGTTTCTCAATCCAGTTTTCAAACGCCTCCTTTTTCTTCTTGGGAAAACGTTCGATCTGTTCCTTAAATCGAACCAGGTTCAGGAGGAAAACATCGAGATCCCGGACCACCCCGAAGATGCCGCCAAGCCATTTCAGTTCCCCCTCAAGATATGCGGCTGTGTTTTCAGGGACCGCCTGATGAAAGAGCCGCAGGGCAGAGCGCATCCGCCGAGTTGACACTCTGGCCTGGTGCACGAACTCCGTATCGATGTCCCGTTGCACGCCCGGAAGGTTCTCCAGAAATCGCTGGTGCTGATGGGTTAGGATCTTCCGAACTGTGAGATCGAGGCGATCCTCAAGGCTGACCCTAAGATTCTGCGGTGGTTTTTTGGATGGTATGATAACTTTAAGCCGCTCGATGGCAACTTCTAACTTCGAAGCGCTCGACGGGAGATAACTAAATTTTTCTGCGAGAAGCGATGCCATACCCTCAAGCGCTGTCGTCGGACCTTTAAAAATTTCCGCTTCCATCTCGTTCAGCTTCTGCGCGCGTCGCGATTTTTGAAGCCCCTGTAATGAAAAACTCGAATTGTCGAATGCAAGCTCGATCTTCGCCCTTTCCGGGGAGACAACCTGATAAAGCCGTCGATCGGTTATGACACGGATATGCTCGAGTAGTTTTCGCGGGAAGATCATACCGTCCACAAGCTTGCGGACCTTTCTCACGGACACCATCGCGGGATTATCGACGGGTTCATCAAGCTTCACTTCCGTCTCCATCCTCTTCGCTATCCCCTCTTCGATGGACCCGACGCTTTTTAGTGTGTACCAAGCGGAACCGTTGGAGACCCGATACCGGAATGCAAACCTTTTTTTGAATAGGGACCAGTCAAACGTATCCAGATAAATATCGACATTGCGCACTGGGTCAAGCGCCTCGACCCGGTAAGCATTTTCACATAGACATGCGACAATGGCTTCTTCAGCCTCCACTCCAGGGAGAACAAGCTTCAATTCGATCTCTATGCTTTTCGTTTCATCTTTCATGGTAAAAACCTCACCTTGGTTCCCTCAGCGAAGTCTTTCCGCAACCCCTTCGGTAGCGAAGTCTTCCCGAGCGCGGTGATTGTCCGATCCCGATCATACTCGAATCGAATGATTCGTCCATGAGGTCGGATGCCCTGCTCTGCACGAATAAGTGCATAGGCCGGACGAGGATCCCCATCGACCGGATGCCCTGCTGACCCGCAATTTACAATCAGAATTCCGCCCACCCGTTTTGAAAATGGAATGTGGGTATGTCCACACACGAGAATTTCCGGGCAAATGCCTCCAAGCATCATTCTCATACCTTGTTCGGTAATACTGGGATAGATTGCACCATCCATGGAAATCGGACTGCCGTGGACCACAAGCAGCTCATACCCCGCGATTCGCAAGGTGAGATTTTCCGGTAGCTCGGACAGGTAATGCTGTGTCCGTTCGCCAAGATGCCTTGCCGTCCATAACAAGATCTCCCGCTTTTTGGGTTTCATTCCCGCCGCCGCTGAGTTTCCTTGTTTCAGAACCTCGATCACCTTCTGGTCATAGTTGCCGATGATGGTAGGTATGTGATGCTTGCTAAGGAAGCTGCAAACTTCGTCCGGAAAGGGACCATAACCGGTCATATCACCCGCGCAAACAACCTCCTTGGCGCCCCGCGCCTTAGCATCGGTAAAGGCCGCCTCTAGGGCCGGCATGTTTCCGTGGATGTCGGAAAAGCATGCAATCAGCATTGATATTCAATCCTTCTTCCCGTCTTTTGAACCAGTAGGGCATCCTTGCGACTGGCTTGTTCAATATCCACCCGAAAGCCGTCATTAACTTGAAGATGAATCGTGATAACCTGTTTGCTGATTTCACACGCCAAATGCTTCACCGCATTGTCATGGCGGCTATCCAGTCCGTCGGCGATGCGAAGCATTCCCGCAAGCCACTCTACTAGTTCACGCCGATCAGCACTAAGGGATCCGAAGCGCCGATGCCGAGAGGAATCTGGCAACGCTTTCGTATGATAGCGGGCTATGAGGGCAACGGTCAATAGGTCCTGTTCATCAAGTCCAGGGATACCGAGATTCAGAGTCATACGGGCACTCATCTTATGGTGTTTACCTGACACAACTTGCGACCAACCAATGTCATGTAACCGGGAAGCGATTTCAAGCAGGCGCCGTTCGATTGGACCATACCCATGGAGGGGCTGGAGGTTATCGAAAAGGGCAAGGGCGAGATCCGTAACCTTTTCATTGTGTGCCGGATCCGGGTCATAGGTCCGCGCCGCTTCGATAACGAACGATATTGTTGCGTCCCCTTTATCCCGTCGCATTTTCCATCTCTCCCAATTGCCCTTATCGTTTCATGCCCTTCTTCTTGCCGATCTTCTTAACCAGTTCCTCGTAAGGTGGAGATTTTACACCTCCTTTGCGGGCGATCGCAATAAGCTCACTTTGACTGCGTAATAGCCGGTCCCCTTCTTTCGGTTTCAGTCGAACATACGAACCGTCTGGCTGCATGATACGGGCTTTCACGTTGTCACTCAGGTACGTCAATAGGATTTCCTTGATAATTCTGGCTTTTAGCTCCACATTTTCTATCGGATAGAGAATCTCGGCCCGTTTTTTAAAATTTCTAGGCATCCAATCGGCGCTCCCGGAATAGATTTCCGGATTCCCTCCATTATGGAAATAATAAATTCGGGAATGCTCGAGAAATCGATCGAGAATACTGATCACCCGAATGTTCTCACTGATACCCGGTACCCCCGGGCGAAGGCAACAAATCCCCCGTGTCAGCAGATCAATATGAACCCCGGCGCATGAGGCTTCATAAAGTTTTCGGATGACCTTTGTATCGACGAGAGCGTTCATTTTGGCAATAATGCGTCCCGGGGTTTTTGCGGTGGATTTCTGGATTTCCCGATCAATGAGACGAAGGATGGTCTCCTGAGTTGTAACCGGAGAGAGCATGAACTTGCGGAACATGGAGGCCTCCGTTTGGGTGGTCGGCAGGTCTCCACCGGTCCAGGAGTTAAATCCTGTAAGAACATTGAAGAGCGCAGATACGTCATTGCCGAAATCGGGATCGCAGGTGAAGAGGCCGATATCAGTGTATATCTTGGCAGTTACTGTGTTGTAATTGCCGGTTGAAACATGAACATAGCGCCGTAGTTGCTTGCCTTCACGACGCACGACAAGGGTCGCTTTGCAGTGTATTTTCCAGCGGACGAACCCAAAAACGGCGTTAACCCCCGATTCCTCCATTTGCCGCGACCAATCAATGTTATATTCCTCATCGAACCGCGCCTTCAACTCCACGACCGCCGTCACCTGTTTGCCGTTCTCGGCAGCCCGCCGGAGCGCCCCAATGACTGGGGAGTCCTTTCCAATCCGATAAAGCGTCTGCTTGATGGCGAGTACATCTGGGTCATCGGCAGCCGTGTTCAGGAAATCCATAACCACAGCGAACGAATCGTACGGGTGGTGCAGGAGTATGTCCCCCTCGCGAATAATGGTAAATATGTCCTTGTCGGCGGCCAACTGTTGAGGAATGCGAGGGTTGAAGGGAGGGTCTTTATGGGACGGGTCAATCGGCAGTTCGTACAGGGGAAGAAAATCGCGAAAATTGATCGGGCCATTGATTTCATAGATAAACTGTTCCTCTACGCCAAGTTGTCGGATGAGCAGATTGACGATCTTCTTCGGAGCACTAGGTGCAATCTCGAGTCGAACGGCGATCTTGTTCGAGCGATCCTTGATCTCAGCCTCCACAGATTTAAGGAGATCCATTACTTCATCCTCGTGGAGATCATAATCGTGGTTACGCGTCACACGGAAGGCGATGACATTTTTGATCTCCATCCCGGGAAACAGTGTGTGGATGTTTTTGCGGATAAGATCCTCAAGGAGAATATAATGATACCCCTTCATATCGCCATTTACGGGAATAAGCCTTGGCAGGACAGAGGGAACTTCAACAAAAGCATACGCCTGCGGAACTTTGATTCCGCTCGCTTCCTTGAAAACAACCATTAGATTGATCCGAAGGTTTCCAAGGTAGGGAAACGGGTGTCCAGCGTCAACGGCCAGAGGTGTCAGAATGGGGAATACCTGTGCTTCAAAGTATTCATCCAGCTGCTTGATTTCTCTTTTATCCAGTTCTTCGATTAGGTGGATGAATATCCCCGCATTTTGGAGTTGCGCCAGCACTTCGTTCTTGATTGTCCGGTATTGTTCAACAACGAGCCCGCGTACTTTTTCTGCGATTTCGTCAAGTTGCTTCCGGGTGGTTCTTCCGCTTGCGTCGATTTCCTTTACGCCCGCCTCGAGGACGCGGAAGAGGCCGCCTACCCGGACCATAAAATACTCATCGAGGTTCGAACTGAAAATGGAGGCGAACTTGATTTTTTCCAGTGCAGGAGTTAGCGGGTCCTGGACCTCCTCAAGCACTCTGTGATTAAATTCCAACCAGGAAAGCTCTCGATTGATAAAGAGCGAAGGGTCTTCCAGATTGACCATCTTATGCTTCTCGTCCAGCGTAAGCTTCTTTTCTGCTGCCATGATGCGCTCCTGAATGGATTCATTTTCGCCGAGCTACTTTTACAGTTTTCTCTCCATTAAGCTTCATTGAGATCGTTTCAATAAAAGTTTCGAGCACCTTAATCCGTGAAAAGTATTTATCGTTTGAGGCGACAACGGTCCACGGGGCATAGATAGTCGATGTTTTTTGAATCATGTCCACAACGGCCATTTCATATTCCTCCCACTTTCCCCTGTTCCGCCAGTCTTCTTCATTGATCTTCCAGTTCTTATAAGGTGTTTCCTCGCGGTTCTTGAATCTTCTGAGCTGTTCTTCCTTGTCGATCTGCAGCCAAAATTTGACTAAGAGGAATCCTCCATCTACCAGCATTTTCTCGAATTCATTGATTTCCTTGTATGCCCGCTGCCAGGCTTCTGTTGGGCAAAGCCCTTCGACGCGTTCAACGAGAACTCGCCCATACCAACTTCGATCAAAGATAGTTAAAAATCCATTCTTGGGAATGTCTTTCCAGAATCTCCAAAGGTAGTGCTGTGCGAGCTCCTCACTCGTTGGCGTGTAAGTCGTAATGACCTCAAAGCGCCGTGTGTCGAGTTGAGAAACCAATCGTTTGATCGCTCCACCTTTCCCCGACGCATCCCACCCCTCGAAAACCACCACTGCGGCAGTATGTCCGAGAAAGAGTCGGTTGTGAATCTGGCGGGCTTTCGTTTGGAGGTAGTCTAGTCGCTCTTTATATTTCTTGCGGTCTTCGATTTTTTTCGTAAGGTCGTAATGTTTAAGAAAACGCTTACTTTTCATCACAATGGCATGGTAGGCACTCGGATCAACATGGAAACCGTAAGATTTTTTTACCTTTGCCAACCGCGCCCTTTCGGTCAGCACACTCTCCATCACACGGGCGAGCGTTTCGTATGTTTTGAACCTCCCGAAGCATTTGTCCTCGGATTCAACGACCGTCCATGGGACGGATGGATTCGAAGTCCGCTGGAGCATCTCCTCGACGGCCTTTACATAGGACCTGTATTGTTTATGGTTCTCCCAATTCGAAGGCTTTGCCAGCCATGAATCGTATGGATCTTTTTCCAATTTTTCCAACCGTTGGCGTTGCTCCCTTGAGCTGATATGAAGCCAAAACTTTATAAATACAGTCCCGTCGTCTACGAGTTGTCGTTCGAAGGAATTGATGTCGTCATACGCTTTGCGCCACTCGCTTTCGGGCACGAGTTTAGCGACACGATCAACGAGAACCCGGCTATACCAGGAACGGATGAATATCGCCATGAATCCGCGTGGAGGCATACGAATGGCGAAGCGCCATAGGAACGGCCTCATTCGCTCGCCATCCACCGGCGCCTCTATACCATAGACCCTGAACCCTCGCGGATCGATCAACCGCATAAGCTGGTTCACACTCCCACCCTTTCCGGCGGCATCCCAACCTTCGTAAACGACAACAATGGGAATACCGGCTTCTTTGCATTGTTGCTGAAGTTCGATAAGGCGGTAACCGAGTGGCTCGATAAGCTTGTTGTATTCGTTCTTTGCTATCTTGAGCGACAAATCGACTTGTTCAAGCATCTAAGAATGCTCCTCTGCCTTCTTTGTCTGTCACCATTTCCGAACCCTTTCTCCATCTCGATGATACCAGGCTAAAATGCACTCTGTTCCCTTGTCCAGTTTCTCGGTAGTATAATGGATATTCAATTGAGATGATGATAAAAGATTGGTAGATTTCAAATATAGCATACGGTAAAGGTACTTGGAGCGTCTTTATTCATAGTTTTCGTTTTACTACATACAGCCAGACGCAGCCTGTCAGGAGCTATTTGTAAATATGATTTTGGGGGATAGGAATTTTTCCGCATTTTTTATATTTCTTCAATGCGGGATCTTTAACTGCTCCTTTACGTGCGTCTGTCAATATAGCCTTAAAATCAGATTTACTTATTTTTAGGCCTTTATTAGTTGGTATAGCCTTTTTTTAACTTCACTTATAACACTGGATAATTGATTTTCACTCGATTTAAATTCCTTACAAGCAAAATTAAAATAATTATGTTGATCTTTAAAATAATCGGACCGAGCCTTGCACAATGTCCGGATATACTGTCCTTTGCCTGGACCTTTTTTTATTGATCCTTCCACAATTTTCCCAATGTTTATTTCGACCCATGCAGATAACCCTTACTTGTCGGATTTTCTATAACAAAATTTAAATTTAATTGCTACTAAATGCATCAAACCTGCATGGTTATTTACTCTTATCGCCCACGTAAATTTACTGATAAACATCATATATTTAATATGATTTGACAATGTATTATATTTTGCCTTATCATCTGGTTGACCAGCAAGGTTACTATGTCTGAGACCCCCAAACAGAAAAACACCCTTGCAGCCGATTTCACTGATTGGATGAAGTTCCGGCTCCCTATACTTCAGGGGATTCTGCCTATCAATCACTACTGGGTGTCAACTGACATCATGGCAGGCATCACTCTGGCCGCTGTGGCCATGCCTGCAGTCATGGGCTACGCCAAGATCGCCGGGACACCGGTGATTACCGGCCTTTACACCATCCTCATCCCAATGGCTCTCTTTGCCCTGTTCGGCTCGTCCCGGCACTTGGTAGTGGGGGCGGATTCGGCCACCGCCGCCATTCTGGCGAGTGGGCTGGTCGGTATAGCCGTTTCGGGCTCAGCTGAATACGTCGCCTTATGCGGCTTGTTGGCCCTTATGGCTGCTGTAATCCTTTTCATCGCACGCCTCATTCGCCTGGCCTTCCTGGCGGACTTCCTGTCTCGCACCGTGCTCATCGGCTTTCTGACGGGCGTCGGCGTCCAGGTAGCCTGCAATGAAATCGGGGGCATGTTGGGATTGCCGGGGAATGGGCGCGGCACCCTGGACAGATTAATGCAAGATGTCCATCATTTCCAGCAGATGAACCTTTACACCTTTATGACGGCTGCGTCAGTTCTCATCATCATTCTTGGCTTCCGGAAGATCTCCAAACGCATTCCTGGCCCCCTCATCGCTGTAATCGGCGCCATCGCTGTCAGTTGGGCGATCAACCTCAAAGCCTATGGTGTCGCCACTCTGGGCCAGATTCCCAGTGGCATTCCGGCAGTGGGCCTGCCTCAGGTGGAGTGGAGCTTGAGCCTCCTCATTAAACTTTTGCCAACCGCTTTCTCCATATTTGTTGTCATCCTGACGCAGAGTGCAGCCACCTCCCGGGCCTATGCCACCCGATACAACGAGCGCTTCAGTGAAAATGTTGATTTGGTAGGCCTCAGTCTCGCCAACGTTGGCGCTGGGCTGACTGGTACCTTCGTGGTCAATGGTAGCCCCACCAAGACGCAATTGGTGGACGGTGCCGGGGGACACAGTCAATTGGCGCAAATCACCACCAGCGTCATTGTCCTATTGGTACTTCTTTTTTTGACCAGGCCATTAGAGTTTATGCCCACCGCGGTGCTTTCCGCCGTGGTGTTTTTGATCGGTGTGGATCTGATTGAAGTGAAAGGCATGTGGCAGATTTATCGGGAGCGCCCGATAGAGTTCTGGGTGGCCCTTATAACCGTCGCAACGGTAGTCTTTATGGGCGTGAAGCAGGGCATTGTTCTGGCCATGACCCTGTCACTGGTGAGCCACACCCGGCACGGCTACCGCCCGAAAAACACGGTGCTTGTGCCGACCCATCCGGAAGGTTGGCAGGCCAAACCGGTGTCCACCCAGGCCCAATTTCTCCCGGGGCTGCTGATCTATCGCTTTTCCCACGGTATGTATTATGCCAATGCCGAACTGCTGGCCGAACAGGTCACCAAGCTGGCCCAAGAGGCGAAAACGCCCCTTGTCTGGTTCTGTATCGCCGCCACCGCTGTGGATGACATCGACTACTCAGCAGCCGCAGTCTTGCGTTCCCTCTATAGCCTCCTAAAGGAGCACGGCATAAGGCTAGTATTTGCAGAGGTTTCGCTTGAGGTTTATTCTCAGCTGGAACGCTCGGGGATAACCGACCTGGTGGGTCAGGACGCCTTTTATGCTACGGAGGGGGCGGTAATTAGCGCCTACCATCAGAAGATGGGGCTTACCAGAGGATTTTGACATGTCCCCAATTCCTATATGTTCGAGAGACGCAAGCGGCACTTATACATTATGTCATTAGGTATATAGTGAATGACAAAAATGTGGTGGTCAACACGTGACATGGAAAAGACTTATGACTGCACCTTTAGCCTTGTTCCAGTATTCTATTGCTTTAGGCGTTGTTTGCAGATTCACTTTGCATTTCTTCCTCTTCAAGTAATCAGCCGCCTCTTCTGAAAGTCTCACCATGCCTTCCTGGTCTGAGCCTATGATCAGCCATTCTGCACCGTCTTGATAGATGTACTTCACCTCTTCCAGAGAAATAATATGTGATGTGCCGTAAACAGCTTTTGATAATTTTTTCTTTCGCTTTTTTATCTCGCCGGATAGTCGAATAACGATGTCGTGTTCGATCTTTGAACCTTCAATGGTTATATAACCGAACCACGTGTTACTGATGTCAGGTTTCATTTCGTCTCCTCCTATGTCCGCCTTTGCAGTGCTTGTTAAAGAAGAGTCATAATTCAAATGTTACTTCGCCAGCATCTTGCGGATAGATTTCAATTCCTGCCGACGTTTCGCGGTGGTCTTGGGATATGCCATTTTAAGATTATTGAGCGCATCAAGAACAATTTGAGCAACAATCAATCGGGCATTCTCCTTGTCATCAGCGGGAACGATATACCAAGGCGCGTGATATGTGCTTGTTGCGTTCAGGCAATCCTCATAAGCCATCATGTAATGCTTCCAGTATTTCCTCTCGTGAACATCCGAGAGGCTGAATTTCCAGTTCTTGTCCGGCTCATCAATGCGTTCGAGAAATCGCCTTCGCTGCTCCTCTTTTGACATGTGAAGAAAAAATTTGATGACCTGAGTACCGTTGCGGTGGAGATGCTCCTCCAAATCCACGATGGAGCGATACCGCTCCTTCCAGATAGTTTTTTTGTCGAGCAACTCATTTGGAAGCCCCTGGCTGAGGAGAATCTCCGGATGAACCCGCACGATCAGCACTTCCTCGTAATAAGAACGATTAAAGATGCCGATGTGCCCGCGTTCCGGCAGACGGCATGTCGTGCGCCAGAGAAAATCATGTTCCAGCTCGTTGGCGCTCGGCTGTTTGAAAATGAAAACCTGGCAGCCTTGCGGATTGACCCCGGACATGACGTGTTGGATGACGCCATCCTTGCCGGCAGAGTCCATCCCCTGAAAAATCAGCATCAACGCGTAGCGGTTGGACGCGTAGAGAAGGCGTTGCAACGAACTCAACCCCTTAACGTGTTCGCCCAAGAGTTTTTTTAACTGTTTCTTCGACTTGCAAAAGGGCTTCACAATCGTCGGCCACTCTCTGAGTTCGACCTTTTCACCGGGCCCCACACGGAAATCCTTTGAATTAATTTTCATCTTCATGCTTTCGGCTATGTCAGCTATGGCTTTGTTCATTATGGTTTTTCCTCCTTATTTCAAGGTTGATCAGTTTATATCTACCCCACACATTTTGGACGATTTATAGAAAAATAGCAACATTTGGATAATGATGAATATATGAAGATTAATTAATAGGTAAAATCTACTATTATAAAAAGCTCAAAAGGTTATTTGTCTCTCCGACTCTTGAGGGATAAAAAATATTTTCTTGTCCTGATCCTTGCAGTCACAATGCTTGATTAACATGGAATCGTAAATATCAAGATTTTCACTTGAAACCCCCATGCCGACCAGTCGGCACAAAGAAGAATGAAAATCTATTTTCAGGGGAAAGAGAGAAGTCCTCTCAGTGAACTGCCCTCCTTAATTGGAGATTTGTTCTTAGGGTTGCAAAGTCATAGCAATTACCATGGCCTTTTAATATTTCGAAAATTGTTATATTATTTTAGAAAAGATGGGGGGGGGTAATATGGATAGCGATTTAAGTAACCGCATCGCCGAATTCATAAGCAAATGCCGTTTGTGCACCATTGCCACAGTTGATAAAAATGGGAAGCCAAACGCATCAACAGTTTTCATTAAAAACATTGGGATGGATATCTTTTTTAATACAACAAGGGATAGTCAAAAAATACGAAACATTTTATCCAATCCCCGGGTAGCGCTAACGATGCAACAGGGTCCTCCCCCGAAAACTGACCAAGAAATAAAGGGGATTCAGTATGAAGGCATCGCTAAAGTATTGTCTGACACTGAGATTGCTGAAGCGCCTAAGGCAGTTATGGCCAGACACAAGGTTTTCAATAGTTTGAAGCCTGGACAATCCGTGATTGTCAAAGTGACACCGTCGAAGATTTACCTAATTGACTATTCTCGGGGATTTCGCCATAGAGATCTTCTTCAATTTAAATAGCTATTCTGACCTTCAATGAAACTGTTGTAAAATGGCACATTTTCAATACTCTCCACTCCAAATGATTATCCTACTAAAATCTATGAGAAAAAGTTTCAATCGTTGACATGAAATTACATGAAGTTACTTGATTTTTTAAAAATAACTGATAAAAGTTATATCATTTCTTATTCATTCCCTAACAGCTAAAATAAGGAGGTAATAAAGCATGGCAAAATCAAAGAAGCAACTCGCGAAGATAGCTACAGCAAAAAAGGATGCTGTAAAAGAGAAACCAAAGGATAAGAAAACAAACGTGGCATCTAAAGTCCATGACACAAAACTAAAGACGAAACCTATATTAAAAGAAAAAGCAGCTCTTGAGAAGGCCAAGAAGGAAGTGAGGAAGGCCAAGAAGGAATTGAAGAAAGCCAAAAAGGAATTCAAGAAAGCTAAAAAGGCCGGAAAGAAAGAAGCTGCAACGGCAGAAGCCGCTCCGGAAACAAAGTAATTGATCGGCGGAAATTTTTTACCCGAAGAAACGGGATACAGGAAACCCAGTCCCCCGTACCCCGTTTTTTATTGGGTATGACTCATAAAAACTCCGTATGCCATGTTGCGCTTCATCATTCGTACCAAGTACTCCTGTGATTACGATACTGGCCTGCCCCATGAACATTTGCCGCTTTCACAATTAGAGTCCTGCCATTTTTAATTATTACACTTTGAAAGCTTGCATAAATAAAAATGGCAGTGTTAAACGATTAAAGGAAGGAAGCATTTTTTGAAGATTACCACCAGAATCTTGCGTTTTTGGGGTAATGACCGGTTGCTCAGTTTCAGGAAGCTATACGTAACATATTCTGATTTTCTTATTGATTCTGTGATGTTACCTGTTGTTTACTTTTTCATAAATTCTCTATGTCGTCAAGGTTTATGTTGATTGGTTTATGTTGATTGGGG
>Ga0326727_10019325_pt1 | contig 13715 bp, 14 predicted proteins | sample MB2enrmetagenome_FD_207643 | JGI IMG/M metagenome (GOLD analysis project Ga0326727, IMG submission 207643) | Lab enriched peat soil microbial communities from McLean, Ithaca, NY, United States - MB29MY | ecosystem: Environmental > Terrestrial > Soil > Wetlands > Peat | place: USA: New York... | reverse complement strand
GGCTGTCGTGCGGGCGTCCACGCCCGCACACAATTCATGCCCGCACCCAGCTCAAAACGCGGAATCGCCGTCCTCGTCCGCATCCGCCGCAAGCGCCAGTTCCGATTCCTCGACCGCCGACGCATCCAGCAGATTGCGCGGCAGCGATTTGCTGGTTCTGATGCCAAGCTGCTTCAGCATCTCCACCTGGCGCAGAAGATTGCCGCGTCCCTCGCTCAGCCTTTTCATCGCGGTGGCATAACTCTGGTCCGCTGCACGCAGACTTTTGCCCACCGCCTCAAGGTCGGCCACAAAGCTCACGAATTTGTCGTAGAGCTCGGCGCCGCGATTCATCACATCGCGCACGCTGCGCGCCTGCACTTCCTGCTGCCACAGCACATTCACGATGCGGATGATGTAGAGCAACGTGGTCGGCCCCACCAGCAGAATTCCCTGCTGATAAGCGTCAGCCCACAGCTCGCCGTCGTTTTGCAGCGCCGCCAGAAAAGCCGGCTCGACGGGCACGAACATGACCACGAAATCCGGCGTCTCCAGGCCCGGCAGCCGCTGATATCCGGCCTTGGCCAATCCCGTCACGTGGCCGCGCACGCTCGCCAGATGCAGCTTGAGCGCGGCGCTGCGCTCGGCGTCGGTCGCGGCATTCGCATAATCGGTATACGCGGTCAGAGAAACCTTGGAATCGATCACGAGATTCCGCCCGCCGGGCAGAAGAATAATCACGTCAGTGCGCGCCGATCGCGTCTTTCCTCCGTCCTCGCTCTCCAGTCCCGCAAAACTCTGCTGAAAACTGTACTGCTCGCCCTCGCGCAGCCCGGCCTTCTCCAGCAGATCGCGCAGAATGAACTCGCCCCAATCGCCCTGCGCCTTCGCTGAGCCGCGCAGCGCGCTGCTCAGGCCCTTTGCTTCCTCGGCAAGCTGCTGGTTCAGGCTGCCCAGATTCCCGATCAGGCCTTCGAGCTTGGCCACACCTGTTTTCGAATCGCTTTGCGCCTGCTCCACCTTCTCGCGGAACTCTTTAATCTGCGTTTTGAGCGGTTCCAGCATCGTGCCCAATTGCGTTTGGCTTGATTCAGAAAAGGCCTGCGATTTTTTGTCGAGAATTTCACCAGCGAGAGCCTGAAACTGATCGGCAAGCGCTTTCTTTGCCGTCTCCAGCAGCGCCACTTTCTCAGCCATGTTCTTCTGTTCGTTTTCGAGCTTAGCATTCAGCTCGGCGATGGTCGCTGCCGAGCGGCTGGCCTCGTCGGTTTTGGCGGCGACACTGGCGCGAAGTGCTTCGACTTCTCCCGTCAATTGAGCGGCTCGCTTCTCACGCTCGCCGGCCAGCGCTTCAAACGCGGAGCTTTGCGCCTTGGCCGAGGCGTTGCGCAACCAATATCCCACTAGAATTCCCGCCACCGCCGCTACTGCTCCAACAACCCAGATCGGCATCATGCTTTCCCTCGTCCTCTTCGCCAAATATACGCCCTAACCCTGTGCATTTTCCTCCTCATCACGCGTTCCCTACATCCCGCTGTCCCTGATCCCTGGTCCCTGTTTTCTATTCCCTGTTCCCTGTTCCCTAATCTCTGCCTTTCCCCGCCTTTACACCCCAAGGTCCTCCCGGTAGACTTGAAGATTCGGGGCCAAGCGCAGTTTATTTGCGGCGTGGCGGTTGTCATTCCCCGCCGCGAGCCGGTATGGTAGGCTCGCAGGGCGGGAGTAGTTGTTCGGAGTCCCCGAAGAGTTTTTCTCAAGTTTCCAAAATACGAGGAGAAGCACGCATGGCCGTTGAAGAAAAAGTGAAGCAGATCATCGTCGAGCAGTTGCAGGTGGATGAAGCCGAAGTCACCCCCGGGGCCAGCTTTCAGGAAGACCTCGGCGCCGATTCGCTGGACGTGGTCGAACTGGTGATGCAGTTCGAAGAGGCGTTCGATATGGAGATTCCCGATGAGGACGCCGAGAAGATCAAGACCGTGAAGGACGCTATCGATTACATCGAGAAGAACGCGAAAGGCGGCAAGTAGCCCTTGGCCATTTCGTCCCGCAGAGTCGTAATCACCGGTATGGGGCTGATGTGCGGTCTTGGCAACACCGCTCCAGAAGTGTGGCGGCAGCTTTTGGCCGGCGCCAGCGGTATGGCGCCGATCAAGGGCTTTGACGCCGCTGGCTTCCCGGTAACCTTCGCGGCCGAAGTCAAGAACTTCGATCCCCTCCAATTTGTCGACAAGAAGGAAGCGCGCAAGATGGGGCGCTTCATTCACTATGCCTTTGCCGCAACGCAGGAGGCCATGGCGCAGTCGGGTCTCGAGATTGATGACTCGAATCGCGACCGCGTGGGCACCTTCATCGGTTCCGGCATCGGCGGATTCGAAGTCATTGAGCGCGAGCACGCGAACCTGCTGGCGGGCGGACCGCGCAAGCTCTCGCCCTTTTTCATTCCCGCCACAATTGTGAACATGGCCGCGGGGCAGATCAGCATCCGCTACGGCGCGCAGGGGCCCATCTCGGCCACGGCTACAGCATGCGCCACCAGCGCCAACGCCATCGGCGACTCGGTGCGCATGATTCTGCACGGCGATGCGGACGCGATCATTGCGGGTGGCGCCGAGGCCGCGGTAACGGCTCTCTCTGTAGGCGGATTTGCCGCCATGCGCGCGCTTTCCACCCGCAACGACGATCCCACCCACGCCAGCCGCCCCTTCGACAAGGACCGCGACGGCTTTGTCATCGGCGAAGGCGCAGGCATCCTGATTCTCGAAGAACTGCAGTTTGCCAAGGCACGCGGCGCAAAGATTCTGGCCGAGGTGATCGGCTACGGCATGAGCGCCGACGCGCATCACATGACGGGCATCGCGCCCGAGGGGCTGGGCGCACAGCGCAGCATGCGGGCCGCGCTCAAAGACGCCGGCATTCAGCCCGAAGAAGTGGGCTACATCAACGCCCACGCCACGGCCACGCCTGCGGGCGACGGCAACGAATCGCGCGCGATTGAGGTGGTCTTTGGCGAGCACGCCCTGAGCCGCAAGCTCAAGATCAGCGGCACGAAGTCGATGACCGGGCACCTGCTCGGCGGCGCGGGCGGCCTCGAAGCAGGCATCACCGTGTTGGCGCTGGTCAATCAGCATCTCCCGCCCACCATGAATCTCGATAATCCCGACCCCGAGTGCCGGCTGGACTACGTGGCCAACAAAGCCATTGCCCACTCGTTCGACATCGGCTTGTCGAATTCGTTCGGCTTTGGCGGCATCAACGCCACGCTCATCATGCGGCGGTGGACGGAATAAAGCAGGGAACAAGAAACGGGCTCCGGTGCGTCGGCACCGGGGCCTTTTTCATGCGCCGTTATCTTGATTGCACTGATCCCAAGGCCAGTGACGGATCGGCGGTGAGATCGGCAGGGGCGAACTCCTGTGCAACAAACCGGGGCCAGGCGGCGGCGGCGATCATGGCGGCGTTGTCCGTAGAGAGCGCGAGCGTGGGGAAAGCGACGCGCAGGCCGCGGCGCTCGGCTTCGGCTGTGAAGCGCTCGCGGAGCTCGCGGTTGGCCGCGACGCCGCCGGTGACGAGGATGCGCGTGGCGCCGAGGGACCCGGCCGCCGCGAAAGTTTTCTTCATCAGGTCGCCGACGACAGCGTGCTGAAAGCTGGCGATGAGGTCGAGTGTGGGCTGCGGGCAGAGGGCGATGGCTTCTTCGCGGGCTTGCGGCGGGCGGAAGTTAGCCAGCACACGGGCCACGCGCGCTTTAGCTTCGGCGCGCAGGCCGTGCAACTCCACATAGCGCAGCACGGCGGTCTTGATTCCTGAAAATGAGAAGAGAAAATGCGGATCGAGCCGCGCGATGGGCGCGGTCTTGGCCGCCTTGGTGCGCGCTGGCTTGCCGCCGAGGTGGACCTTCGGTTTGATCTGCGCGAAGGAAAACGGCACGGCGTGCGGGTTGCCGAACTTCGAAAGCGCGTCGATCCAGGGACCGCCGGGATAGCCGAGGCCGAGCAGCTTGGCGACTTTATCGAAGGCCTCGCCGGCGGCGTCGTCGACGGTGCGGCCGATGAGGGCGTAGCTCCAAGTGCCGTGCGCGGGGCGAGCAAGGTAGAGATGGGTGTGGCCGCCGGAGACGACGAGGGCGAGAGCCGAACGAGAGCTGAGATTGCTGCTATCCCAGGTCTCAGAATCGAGACCTGGGGCACCCGCCGCTTGAGGCGATGCGTGGGACTCGGATTCGCGCTCGTTGAGCAGCACCGCGTGAATGTGGCCTTCGAGGTGATTGACGGCGATGAGAGGGAGATTGTTGGCGAAGGCGAGGGCCTTGGCGTAGGTGATGCCGACGAGTAGCGCTCCGGCGAGGCCGGGACCTGAGGTGACGGCAATAGCGTCGAGATCGGCGAGGGTGACGCCGGCCTCGGCTAGGGCGGCGCGGGCCACGGGAACGATGGCGCGAAGATGTTCGCGGCTGGCCAATTCGGGCACGACGCCGCCGTAGCGAGCGTGGGTCGCGATCTGCGAGGCAACAACAGAGGAAAGCGTGCGCGCGCCGCGCTCGACGATGGCCGCGGCGGTCTCGTCGCAGGAGGTTTCGATGCCGAGGATGAGGCCGCGGGACATAAATCCAGTTTAGTTGGCGGCATTGGTGAAGCGAGCAAGTCAGCGAGTCGGCGAGGTGAGCGGGCCGGCGGAGCGAACGGGAGTCGCTCGCATGGGCGGACGGGGTGAGAATAGAAACAACGATGCAGGCGACCGCTCAATTCGAAGCCGCTTTGCAAATCGTCGAGACGCTACGTGCCAAGGGATATGAGGCGTATCTCGCAGGCGGATGCGTGCGCGATCTGCTGCTGCAGCGCGAGCCGGCTGACTACGACGTGGCCACGAGCGCAACACCGGACTTGGTGCTGGATCTGTTTCCACGGACCTTTGCTGTGGGTGCGCACTTTGGCGTGGTGCTGGTTGCTCCGGAAGTCGTCGCGCCGGACACGGACGACGCCGGCTTTGTCACGGAGGTCGCGACGTTTCGATCGGATCTGGCGTATTCGGACGGTCGGCATCCCGATGCGGTGCGGTATACACAAACCGCCAAAGAGGATGTGCAGCGGCGGGATTTCACGATCAACGGACTCCTATTAGATGTGGCGAAACTGACTTCCCGAGAAGCAGGTCCTTCGACTCGTCCGCTGCGCGGACTCGCTCAGGATGACAATGCGAAAGAAGTTTTGAAAGATGTGCGCTCGGCGGTGATCGATTATGTTGGTGGGCTGGCTGATCTGGATGCGGGTGTGGTGCGCGCCATTGGGCGGCCGGAGCTGCGCTTCAAAGAAGACCATCTGCGCATGTTGCGCGGGGTGCGGTTCGCGGCGCGGTTCGGCTTTGAGCTGGAGGCGGAGACGAAGCATGCGATACAATTTCTCGCTCCGCGCATCCAGGCGGTGAGCCGGGAGCGGGTGCGTGACGAGCTGACCAGAATGCTCACCGAGGGCCATGCGCGGCGGGCCTTCGAATTGCTGGATGAAACAGGACTGCTGAACGAGGTGCTGCCCGAGGTGGCGCGAATGAAGGGCGTGGAGCAGCCGCCCCAGTTCCATCCCGAAGGCGATGTGTGGGTGCACACACAGATGCTGCTGGAGCAATTGCAGCCGGGATGCTCGATGACGCTGGCATGGGGAGCGCTGCTGCACGATGTGGGCAAGCCGCCGACCTTTCGCCGCGCGCCGGATCGCATTCGCTTCGACGGCCATGTGGAGATCGGCGTCGCCATGGGTGCGGAGATTTGCCGGCGGTTCCGGTTCTCCAACGACGAAACGCGGCAGGTGCTTGCGTTGATCGAAAACCATATGCGGTTCATGGATGCGCAACGGATGAAGGCGTCAACGCTGAAGCGGCTTTTCCGGCTGGAGCGGTTCGAGGAGCACCTGGCGCTGCACCGCATGGATTGTCTGGCCGCGAGCGGCAACCTGGAGCACTGGGAGTTTGTGCGCGAGCGTTTTTCCTCGATGCCGGACGAAGTGGTGCGGCCAAAACCCTTGATTACGGGCCGGGAGTTAATTTCCGCTGGATACGCTCCGGGAGCACACTTCCGCGAGATGCTGCGCTTGGCTGAGGATGCGCAGTTGGAAGGGACGATCGCGACGGCGGAAGAGGCTTTGAAGCTGGTGCGAGAACGATTTCCTGCTTAGTCAAGATGGGGTGACCGGTTCCAGTGCGCTGGTCGTGGGTTAGGCAGTGATCGTTGAGGAACACAGTGCAGAGCCACAAGCGGAGAGGAACCGGCCCTGCAGAAGAAGGTACGATTTTGGGGTTTGGATGTCCATGCCGAGACGATTTTGGAAAAGCGCTCTCAGCAAATGAGGGCATGTGGATCCGCTTCGAAATCGGTGAGATGCGCTGCCTGCGCATTCCATTCAGCGCGCTCAGTGAGACTTTTTTTAGGCTTCTTCTGGGGTTCCGGTCGCATTGTCGCCCAGCGGGAATTAACAGGTTGTACACCCTATCGGTTATCGGTAAATGCATCCTTGGTGCGCAGGGGCAGATTGCGATTGAAAAAAACATTGGGGCCCAAATCTCCGGCCGTAATCAAGCTATCGATATCCGCCTCTAGCATCAGCGCGGATGCAGAAAACTGCGCTCTGCGGCGCCGCGGCCAAAATGCGAGCAACCCCGACATGCGAAGAGACCTCACTTCAGCCCGATGAAGCGCGGGGCTTTCGGCGATAGCCGGCTGCTGTCCATAGGGCTCGTCGCCGTATTTCCGCAGGGCGCGCCGGAGCTTGAGGAATGAGCCTATCGGGTCGATTCTCTGCCCCGCCAAAAAGCCATCGGAATAGACCAAGAAATAGACAGAATCTTATTTGAATCCACCTGCATCAAGTATGGAGTGGGAAATGCGCGTGGAGTGAGTCGCGGTTTTGATGTCCATGGAAGAGCACCAGGGGCACCCTCGTCCCGCGGCGCTGGCGATTCACACAGGTTCGACCCGACCATGATGCTCTACGATTTCCATGACTGGAACCGCGCGGCTCTGACGCCGTTCCGCCTTGCAGCCGCGGCCACGCAGGCCACATTCCAGAACCCGTTTTTCCCTGTGGCGCACACGCAATACGGCCGCGCGATCGCCGCGGGCGCCGAGCTTTTTGAGCGTACCACGCGCCATTTCGTCAAGCCGGAATTCGGCCTGACAACCACCAGCATATTCGGTGAGACGATTCAGGTCGACGAAGAAACCGTCATGACCAAGCCGTTTTGCAAGCTGCTGCACTTCAAGCGGCACACCAGCAGTTCCGATCCACGAGTCCTGATCGTCGCGCCGATGTCTGGCCACCACGCGACGTTGTTGCGCGGCACGGTCGAGTCGATGCTGCCTGACCACGATGTTTACATCACCGATTGGATCGACGCGAAAATTGTGCCGCTGTCAGAAGGCAAGTTCGACCTCGATGATTACATTTCCTACGTGCTCGATTTCATCCGCCTGCTGGGGCCAGATGTGCATGTCATTGCCGTATGCCAGCCTGCGCCACCGGTTCTATGCGCGGTATCCCTTCTCGCGCAGATGGATGATCCTGCCCAGCCGCGCTCGATGACGCTGATGGGCGGGCCGATCGACACGCGCGTCTCCCGGACCGTGGTCACGGAAATGGCGCAAAAGGACCCCATCGGATGGTTCGAGCATTCGATGGTTCATCCCATCCCGTTTTATTACCCCGGCGCGCACCGGCTGGTTTATCCCGGATTTCTGCAATTGCAGGGCTTCATCTGGATGAATGTCGAGCGCCATGCCGGCGCACATATCAAGCTGTTCCAGGATCTCGTTAAGGGCGACGGCGAAAGCGTCGCTACGCACCGGAAATTCTACGATGAGTATCTTTCGGTCATGGACGTTCCAGGCGAGTTTTATCTCCAGACCGTCGAGCGCGTATTTCAGAAACACGATCTCGCGCTCGGCAAATTTACGTGGCATGGCGAATTAGTTAAACCGGAAACGATCAAGAACACCGCGCTGCTGGTGGTCGAGGGCGAGCTTGACGATATTTCCGCGCCTGGGCAGACCCGCCCTGCCATCGACCTATGCAGCGGCCTCGACGATAGGATGAAAAAGACGCATCTGCAGGCCGGCGTCGGCCATTACGGCATCTTCAACGGCCGCAAATGGCGGGAGAACATCCTGCCGATCGTGCGCGACTTCGTCCGCGAGCACGGCCGCCCACAGGAATCGTGTGCGCCCCGCAGGGAAGACGTGGTGTATCATTGACATCGAAGTGGCAGGTAGTTTCTCTTCAGCCCCTCAGGCCGATATAACTCAATAAGCAAACGGCGCCCGGGCCACTAAGAAGGCATATTCCCGGCTGGCCGCTTGCGGCTGTCAGTTTGCCCCGAGGGCGGCGTCGATCGCATCTGGGCGAGCAGATTCAGCATGCGATCGAGTTTCGCATCCAAATCATCCAACCGCAACTCAACATTCGTGAAGCGCTCCGCGAGAGATGCGACTTCCAGCCGCGTTGGCAGCCCAAGTTGCCGCAAGGCTTGAACAGTCGTTTTTTCCATCTCTTCGCGCAGCGGGGCAGAAGCAGTCAGATAGCCCTCCAGCATCGCCCCAGTGGCCTTGGCGTACTCTTCAGAGTTCACGGCTTGCACCATCGTCTTTGACACGGCATCTAGATAGGTATCCCGCATCTCGCGGAGCATCGCGAAGGGATCATAGATCTTGTCTTTTTCGTCATTCAATTCGGCCATTAATTTGAACCTCGAATCACCTTAAAGATATCACCACCTGTCCTAGCGCACGGACGCCGATGCCACAGGATGCGGCATCAGCGTCGCAAGCGCCCGGCGGGCCCCAATCACGGTACTTACTTGGTGACCAGCTCCAACATCTCTTTGTGCGCCTCAACCACGGTGTCAACGCCCCGTTTGAAGGAGTCGATCGCGGCATCTGCAGGAGCTCCCGCAAGACCAACCTGCTCGCGCGTGGCTTCGATGGCTGCTTTGGCCTTGGCTACGGTCGTCTCAAGCACTTTCTTCTGCGTGGCAACGGTGCGCTCCACTGCCTCTTTGCCAAGATTCACTGCAGTCTCGGCGGCCTTGTCGGTGGCCTTGTCGACGGTCGCGGCGCGATTCTTCATCGCGTCGATAAGGGAGTGGCTCTGTTCCACTGCCAGATCGATAACGTTCTTCTGGGCATCGGAGAAGCGTTCAAACATCGTGTTCACCACTTCCAGATAGGGTGGGCGGAGGGCTGCCGGCAGCTTCTGAATGGATTTCTTGTAGATGTCCATGATTTCGGTATTCTGCTGCACTGCAACATCAAGTGCCGACTTCTGGACTTCGGCGATGCGGTCAATGCTATTCACGCACAATGAAACGAGGGTTTCTCTCACATCGGCTAATTCCTGCGAGCATTCGCGGGGAAAACCGGCTACGGTCTCGGTTGTTGATCCTGGCGTCGAGCTCATATTCGTTCCTTCTTTGTTGTCAAATTTGCTGCATTGCAGCATTCCTTAATCGTACCCTGAATTTCGCCCTTGTCAAGGGGTAAAATTAAAAAAATGCATATGGCTCAAACAGTGATCATCAAGAAATACGAGAACCGGCGTCTCTATGACGCGACCAACAGCCGCTATGTGAACCTCGAGGAAGTGGCGCAGTTGGTGCAGCAAGGCCACGACGTCCAGGTAGTGGATGCCGCGTCAGGCGAGGACTTAACCCGCCTGATCCTCACCCAGATCATCGCGGAGGGAGCCAAGAATTCTGAATCGAATTTTCCTCTCGATATTCTCCGCCAAATGGTGATTGCCTCAGGCCAGGCCAGCCAGGCGAGCGCAATGCGCTACACCAAAGCCATGCTGGATCTTTACAAAAGCACATTCCAGGCCATGGCTCCAGCACTTAATCCATTTGAGTTCCTTCACGATCCGCCAGGAACAGTGACGCCGCCGGCGCAGCCCGCTGCTTCCGAGAGCGACCCGCAAGAGCCCCAAGGCCGCAAGGAAACCGACGAAATGGCCGAATTACAAAAACGTATTGCGGAACTCGAGAAGACGGTTTCATCGTTTCGCCGCGGAGGCGCCGCCGCAGAGGCAGGAAAAAATCCGGGGAAGCGGCCGAACCGCAAAGCGCCAGAAGAGAAGAAATGAGCCGTCGAAACTTAACGGATGGCGAGCGGTGCGACCAATTCGAGAGTGCGTGTGCTGCAGCTTGGAATCGGCGAATGAGCCGAATTCAGGTGCGGCTGCACATGGCGTTCCTGGGGACCTAAGTACTTGAACCTTGAACGAATCTTAGTCTCCTCCGCAGATCTAGCTCCCAGCCATGCGTCAATATGCGGCCAGGTAATTGTTGGGGCGGTGCGGCCTCCGGCCATAACCCCAACGTGCCCTCCCTGAACCCGAAAAATCTCCTTGTCAGCGCTGCTCACCTTGTCCAGAATGCTCTCGGATTGGCAGGGTGGCGTGATGTGATCCCGCTCAGCAATTACCGTGAGCAAATTCGCCCGCAGCCGTCCCAGATCGACTATTTTGCCGCCAATCTGGAGTTCATTCTTGATCAGACGATTGTTGCGATAGAGATCATCGATCAGCTGCCGGTAAGCACCGCCGGCCACGGGAACGAAATCCGACATCCAGGTATTCATCGCATGCCAGGACTCGACCGCGGAAGGGTCATCAAGGTTGTCCCAAAGTTTGTAGTAGTTCGTGATGTAGTTTTCCACCGGCTTGAGTACCCTCGAGCCGAAATCAATCATATGCCCGGGCATATTTCCGAAGACGGCGAGTATGCGGTCAAGATCGAAGTACTTCTCATCCGTCAAACGTGCGAGAGTAAGCGCATCGCGATTGGAAAAATCAAGCGGTGCGGTCAGCAGCAGAAGATTCCGCAATCCGTCATCCGGAAGCATCGCCGCGTAGATCGTGGTCAGCAGGGCGCCAACGCACCAGCCTAGCATGCTGAACTCGCGCGAACCGGAAATCGACTTCAGCTTGCGAATCGCGCGCGGCAGGTACTCCAGCGTATAGTCGTCCAACTTCATGTTCTTATCTTCCTGGCCGGGGACGCCCCAGTCGAGAAGGTATACATCGTAGCCACTCTTGACCATGAATTCAACAAAGCTATGGCCCGGCCGCAGATCGAGAATCGAGGGGCGATTGATTAACGCAAATACCAGCAGCAGCGGGAGCTTATGGCGTTCTTCCTCTGGAAGTACGGGAGTATATCGATAAAGCTTCGCCTTATTGAGCGTCCACACGACCTCTTTCGGCGTCTGCGCGATGGGCGCTTCTGTAGAAAGCAGTTCAGTGAATTTCCTGAATCTCTCAACATAAGCAATCGGTTCGCTCGAAAATGTTTGGTTTGCAATCGATGCCATAACCCCTCGCTTGCTCTACGCTTCCAGAGTTTGATGAGATTTCAGTTCGACAACACAAATAGCGAGGTCAGTTCGACGATCTCTCTGACCGCGATATCCACCGCAAATTTTTGAGCGGCCCATGCACGAACGTGCGCGTGCTGAAAAACAGCTCGAAGAACAAGCGGCACTTCGCTGGGTTGACGAGATGTGCCGACTAGGCAACTAGTTGGTGCGACAGAGATGGCTTGGTCTGCTGCCGCTAAATTCATGCGACGTTGGACATTTCAGGACAAGGAACAGAGAATTGCCAATGCGGAAATTCAGAGACCGGCCACAGAAATGACACCGACGCCCTGAATGTGTATGAAGCAAGGTTACGATTAGGGCAGACGGCGCGATATAGGAGAATGCTGATTCATTTGTAAGCAATTCCAGAAAATGTTCTGTAAGAAGAGTCTGACAGTTAAATGCTATGTTAATAAAACGACCAGATTAATTATTCTCAAATCAAGGCCGTGGCGTTGAAGGCCCCGATTGTGTTTGGTCCCGGTGGGTAGTGTTCGGGATTTTGTGTAAACGCCGTTCCTGTTTTTGTCCTGAGCCGAAGTTTTCTTTGTTTCCTTCGCCCCAGATAGTTGGATTATTTGACCGGCGAGGACCGCAGTCAAGGCCTTGCCGCGTTAGCGGTCGGAGCGCAGCGGAGAGCCTTGACGGCGGCCGCAGCCGGTCGTATCGGGATATCATCCGGGGCGAAGGAAACTGTGCTACATTCCAGTCGCCGCACGGATGCGGTCTTCCCAGAGCAGAGTAAAGCAATTTAGCGCCGCCTTCCAGGGGATCGAGTGTTCCCACTTGCGGATCACGTTGCGTAGCGCCAGATACATCACCTTCAGCGCCGCTTCTTCGCTGGGGAAGGCCACGCGGGGCTTCAGTGCCTTGCGCAGGCTCATGTTCAGCGATTCGACCGCGTTGGTCGTGTAGATTACCTTGCGGATCTCGGCCGGGAAGCTGAAGAACGGAATCACTTGCGGCCACTGCCGGCGCCACAGCGCCGCAATCGGAGCATACCGGCTGTCCCATTGCGCGGCGAATTGCGCCAGCCGTTGTTCGGCTTCTTCGGCGCTCGAGGCCCGGTAGACCGTCTTCAGATCCGCAGCTACCTGCTTGCGTTCTTTCCAGCCCACATAGTTCAGACTGGCCCGCACCAGGTGCACGATGCAGGTCTGCACCTGGGCTTGGGGAAAGATCGCCTCGATGGCCTGCGGAAAGCCCTTCAGCCCGTCCACGCAAGCGATGAAGATGTCCTTCACTCCGCGATTGCGTAATTCGGTCAGCACCTGCAGCCAGAACTTGGCGCCCTCGTTGGCGCTGGTCCACAGCCCCAGCACGTCCTTGTGGCCTTCCAGATCGATGCCCACGGCCACATACACGCCGCGGTTCTCCACCCGCCCTTCGTGCCGCATCTTCACCATCAGCGCATCCAGAAACAGGATCGGATACAAGGGCTCCAAAGGACGGCTCTGCCACTCCTTCACTTCCTCCATCACCGCGTCGGTGACCGAGGAAATCAGCGACGGCGACACAACTCGCCGTAGATCTCTTCCAGATGGCCCTGGATCTCGCGCGTCGTCATGCCCCGCGCATACAGCGACAAAATCTTGTCATCGAAGCCCGTGAACCGCCGCTGGTGAGGCGCCACGATCTGCGGCGCAAAGGTGCCGTTGCGGTCCCGCGGCACCTCAATCGCTGCTTCTCCGAAGTCGCCCTTCAACTTCTTGCGGCTTGTGCCGTTGCGGCTGTTGCCGCTGCCCCGGCCTGAGACCTCGTGTTTCTCGTAGCCCAGGTGGTGGGTCAGCTCAGCATTCATCGCCCGCTCTACCAACGCCTTGGTCAGCTGCTTGAGCAGGCCCTGCTCGCCGATCAGGTCCTCCGGACCCTTGTAGTCGGCCAGCAACTTGCCGATTAGCTCTTTATCGATTCCCTCCAGTATCTAGGAACAGACGCTTATACAGAAATCAAAACACCCTCGTAGTCCTTTATGTTTATGCTTTCCTTATGTCCGGTATTGCATGATGTTGTGGGCACAATTCACTGTCTTCTTCCTTTCTAGCAAGGAGTAGTAAGCATATCCTAAGATATATATTACAATGCTCTTATTAATGGAAGCATTGCGCGATTAAGTCAAGTCCGGATTTTTCTGTAGATTGGTTCTCCTCAGGGTTTTTGGTTGCGAAGGCAAGTGCGCGGAGGGCGTAGCCCGGAGCGCGCTTGCCTTCAGGCGGCGGCCGGGGCCAGGGCTTCCTGGCTGACGGCCGGTGTGCTTTCTTGCATGTCGAGGTAAAGCTGCTCCGTCCACTCCTGGTTAGTTTCCATCAGCAGCGCCGTCACCAGCCGCAGGCACGACTGC
>Ga0326727_10019322_pt1 | contig 13717 bp, 12 predicted proteins | sample MB2enrmetagenome_FD_207643 | JGI IMG/M metagenome (GOLD analysis project Ga0326727, IMG submission 207643) | Lab enriched peat soil microbial communities from McLean, Ithaca, NY, United States - MB29MY | ecosystem: Environmental > Terrestrial > Soil > Wetlands > Peat | place: USA: New York... | reverse complement strand
AGATTTACAATATCCGCGCCCTGCGCTGGCCGCTCGCCTTGCACCAGAGGTTTGCCAATCGTTTTATCCTCAACCCCTATTTTCACCTCCAAAATCTCTTCGCAGCGGAGGGCGCGGGCAAGCTCGCTTTTTTCATGGAAAAACTGCGCGTCGAGATGACCCGAATGAAAGCATCCGCTCGTTTTGGTTGGGCCCATCTTCGGCATCGCTTTCTGCCCGACGCCGCTGCGGCCACGCCGCAAGCCAGAATTGCGGATATCTACGAAGAAGCCCTTGCTCAATACGACGTCCGGCCCTATCCCGGGGAATTGACTGTCTTCCTGGCGGAGCGTCATCTGGCGGGTTATCACGCTCATTTGGGTGGCTGGGGAGAAGTGGCGCAAGGTGGCGTTCGGCTCTTCTCACTTCCCATCAGTCCCCGCGGTAGCCTCGTAGAGCCCTATGTTCAGCAACTGGCTGCACTCTTGCGCAGCTGCCTTGACCGCGCGATAGAAAATTCAAACAATGCTGCGCCCGAACCTGGGTTGGAACTGGTTAGTACGGATTAGCTGCAAGGGCCGCTTCGCTACTTCCCTTTGCCCCAGCGAAAAGCCGGGCCAACGGCGAATCGGACATAGTTTTGCCGGTTCGTGAGCAAGTTGTTGAACAGGTGAGTATTCACCCAGTCGGTTGCGAACCGCAGCCCTATCCGCCGAGACACGTTAAGGTCGAAACCGCCGCCCAAGCCAAAGAACAGCTGGGTGTCCGTCTGATGAGCGCTAGGGACTGGGATTCCCAGTTCCTCCAATACTGGTATCACCTGCGTCAAATTGATGTCTGCCGCCTCGTGGATTCCGCCGAAGCCGGGACGGGCGAAAAATGTGATCTTTTCCCACTTTCGCAGATAAAACTGCGGGCCGGCCGCAAAGGTGTAACTCATCGATTGGAACGGCACTTTAACCGCACCCGGAGGGATGCCGTTCGCGATCAGCAACGGCGCGAACGCGGTCTCGCTCCCCTTAATGGTTCCCGCACCGCTCAGGACTTGGTCGCCAATAGCGCTGAAATCTCCGCCCAGCGCCAGCCAGCGTTTCAGGGTGACGCCGAAATCGGCTTCGAAGCCGCGTTCAGTCAGATTACGGGCTGGGCTGATCATGTAATCGAAACCGGTGAACAAGGTATAACGGGGAACAGCAGTTTGCTGCGCCAACGCAGGCAGACAACAGACGAAAATCGCAAGGCTGCAAAACAGCGCACGTTTCATGGTCTTCTTACTCCGTTCAAGTTTTCTTATAACGTGATCTGGACAGAAAAAATGCTGTGATCGTGAGCACCGCGGCCGGTTCGGGCGCGCGAAGAACTACTCGTTCCCAGAATCCGCTCGTCCGCAAGCGCCCGGAACTCCGCGAGAGGATCTTCATCGGACGAAGCCAGGCGCCGGGTATTCCGGCAGCTTCTCTTTGTTGATGTTGGCGCGCTTCACTTCCAGTTCATCGAAGAGAATCGAAGGCGCCACGATGCTGTGGGGCACAATCTGCGGATGATTGTCGACGTAAACGTTATCGCCGGCCGCGACCAGATCGCTGCGCAGGGCGCGCGTGTCCAGATCTCCGAAGCTGGCGCCCCGCACCAGTTCCTCGTGTCCGTCCTTGATCCAGACTTTGTAGAGCAGACGAGGCGTGAGTTTCGGGCCGAAGGTTTCGACACGGTAGCAGTACGCGAGCTCGCGCTGCCGGCAAAGATCGAGGAATCTGTTTTTCAGGGCAACGGTAGAGAGGGGCTCCGCCGAGCTTACAATCAGGTTGCCAACATGAGGAAGCGGAAAGGTCGGACCGGGAGTTGAGCCCGGAATGCGCGCTCGAGCGTGACCATTGGACGCGGGAAAGTCTCGAATCGGCTCGCGCCCGATCAGGTAGTTCACCAGCATTCCCTTTTCAATCACGGACACGCGTTGCGCCGGAACGCCTTCATCGTCGAACTCGTAATCTCCGAGCAGCGATTTTCCGCCGTAGGACGAAACCGTGGGATCGTCGGCCACGGAAAGAAAATCAGGCAGCACACGGCTCTTATAACTGGTGGCAAATTTCCCGGTCGTGCGCTCGTTCTTACCCAGCTCCGGTCTGCGGCCTAGAACGTTCTCACCAATCAAATCGGCAAACACCGTGGCCGCGGCGTCTGCCGAGAACAACACCGGGCCGCGATATTCTTCATCGGGGAGGGGTGCGTCGCGCAGTTCCTTCAAACTCCTCGCCAGCTTCGCGCCGCGCGCAACAAACTCGGCGGCAGACGGCAACTCCTTCATGCTGGGCACGACAAAGCCGTTGTTGCGTTGCAAACTCATGCCGTCGCTGGCTTGCGCGCTGCAGGAGATATACATCTGGTACAGATTTCGCCCGCTGCGCACGACGGTTCCTTCGGAATTGACGAAGTACCGGTTCACCGCCTCAAACTTCAAGTTCGAGTCTGCGGTCTCGATCTGGGGATCGCTCTTGTAGAGAGCCGAGGCATCCTGCAGCATCCTGGTCCACGGCTGGGGATCGAGCTCGAGCCTGGCCAGCGCTCCGATCGAATGCACCGGCTCGACATGAGAGAAGTCGTCCACCGGCTGATCGATGTTGTACTGCTGCAGTTGCGCCTGCTTGGCGGCAAGGGCCTCGGCTGCCTTCTTATAAGCCTGGTCGGTTGCCAGCCAGAGTTGATGCCGGAGGACCAGCACGTCGTTGTCCAGCGGCATGAAGTCGATCATGGCGAGCGCGCTGTCGCCCTGGCCGGAAGAGCCGTCCTGCTTGTAATCGCCTACCCGCACGCCGACCCGCAGCAGGCGGAGGTGCGAGCGCAGTTCCACGCGCAAGGCCCCGAACGCGGCTTCCGCGGAGTAGTCGTCCACATCGATGATCCGGTATTCGATGTAGTAGGGCGGCGCCACGCGGTCCAGTTTCAAACTGGACTTGGAGCGATCCAACTCGTCCCGCATCGCCTGCAACACGGGGTCGTCGTTGACCTGCGACCGCCAGTCCTTTTCCTGCGCAAAAGCGGCAGCCGCCAGCAAACTCGCGAGCAGCAGTGAAACCGCAGCGGTCCTTCTCGTCATACCCGACTTGGCCATCATGATGGGTCCGGTTCTTTCTCCGGCGGTGCAGTGGGCGGACCGCTCGGCGCTTCCGGCGACGGCGAGACGGGCGGAGGTGCCGGCGATTCCGGCTTGGGCAAGGTGGGCGGACGGCTGACCGAACGCGCTCGTTTCTGCACCTCAATCTCCAGGAACAACATCGCCGGCGCCGCGGCGGCTACTGGTATCGAGCCCGATTCCGCGCCACAAATGCCGTTGAACACTTCAATCTTCTCGCCTGTCATCACAATGCGGCTTAGAGCAGCCAGCGGCGTGCCCACAATATCCACCCCGCGCACCAGTTCATCCGGGCGCCCGTCGGGATATACGCGCCACACCATCACCGGCAGAACCTCGAACGCCTGCGGCAAGGAACGCTGCGTGAGGGTAAAGCCTCCCTGAATGTCCTCGAAATAAAGCCCGTAGGGCTTGCCTTGTTTCTTGATCTCGTGAATCAGCTTTTTCCGCAAGTCGGAGTCTTTCGTGGTGCGCGAGGAGGTGACGATCAGGTTGCCCTGCCGTCCAGTTGGCATCAGTCCAGCCTGCGCCCGTCCGTGTCCGTTGGAAGTCCCAAAGTTCTTGATCGGCATGCGCGACATGAGAAAGTTTTTCAGAATGCCGTCTTTGATGACTTCCACCCGTTCGGCGGGTATGCCTTCATCGTCATATTCATACCAGCCGCTTAGATCCACTCCATTCAGGGTGCGCAGTGTAGGATCGTCGGTGACGCTGAGGAATTCCGGCAGTACCTGTTGATTGATCTTCTTGGTGAACGTCTGTCCCTCCTGCTCGCCGCGTTGACGATGTCCTTCGATACGATGGCCGAGCACTTCGTGAAAAAACACGGCGGCGGCGCGTCCGGAAAGCAGCGCGGGCCCGTCGAAGGGTTCGGCGAGCGGGGCGTTCGACAGCGCCTTCAAATCCGAGGCAATCTTCTCCACGCGAGCGGCAATCTCCGGCTCCGGCGGCAGGTGGTCGAGGCTCTCCGCCTGGAAAGTCTCCACCCGCATCAGGTCCATGCCGTCGGCAGCGCGCGTTCCCGCCTCGATCACCACGCGGATAGTCGCGCCGGAGACCACCACATGACTGCCTTCGCTCGACGCGAAGTGCAGGCGCGTCCTTTGCGCCGTGATGATGGCAAACGAAGAATAGATGTAGGGATACTGGCGCAGGTAGGACGAGTACTGACGCGCCATTTTCTCCAGCACCTTCTGATCCGGCCGAGGCGCCAGCTCGCTGGAGCCGGCGTGGCTCTGCGGCTTCTCCTGTGAGAAGTCCGGCGACGTGTCTTCTTCCCGTACGTGTACCTGGATGCCCGTCTTGACATTGACATAGGCCTTGGAGGCCTTGCGATATTCCTCGCAGGTCAGCCGCCACAGTTCATGCGCGATGGCATCCTGATCGTCCTCCAGGGGCAGGACTCCCGAGCTGATCGCCGACTTCCTCTCGTTGCCATGGCTGTTGTCGAGTGCCGGACTTCCGATGCGCACGATGACGTCGGCCGAGCGCCTGCGGGCAGCGGTGGAATTGATCAGGGCGCCCTGGCTGCCGACAACGCTGGAGACGCTCTGGTCGTATACCGAATAGCTCAGGAAGTATGGGGCGGGGTCCAGCTTTCCCAGGCTGGCCTGGGCCCGTTGCAACTCTTGCTGCATGGCGGAGAGCAACACGTCGCTCTTTTCGTCCCCGGGCCCAGCCGCGCGCGCATGCGCTGCGGCAAGCAGAGCGATTCCCAAGACCCATCCCCGGACACACCGGCCAGATTGATTCTTCATCTTGCACCAGGCTTCTTACATCAGGGAGTGCCCCATAAGATTAGCAGACGAGTTCGCATAAGCGGGAAGAAGGAGAAATGGCGCCCACTAACGGCCCGCCAGAAACAGCTCACGGCCACGAGCTGTGATCTTCATCACACAGGACCGTACCGCCGGTCATGGCTGCAGGTGTTGCGGGTAGTAAGACTGGATGATAAGTTGAGGACGGCAGGGCATTATGATGATGCTATATCGTCTCGTTCGGCTGATCGAGACCCACTCCCAATCGCTGGCAGAAAGCCTTCTCGATCGCGTCCAGAATTCCGAGTTGACCCAAAGTTACCAGAATGTCCCCAGTGCAGACCTGCAAGAACGGGTGTACGAGATCTACCGTCATCTGGGCGAGTGGCTCATAGGCAAGGACGAATGCCACCTGGAGCAACGTTATTTGCAGATTGGGGCGCGCCGCGCCGGCCAGCGGGTGCCTCTGAGCGAGGTCATCTGGGTGATCGTTTTGACCAAGGAGAACCTCTGGGAGTTCATCCAGAAGGAAGCGGTTTTGGAACGCCCGGTGGAAGTGTTCGGCGAACTGGAGATGTTGCAGTTGCTCGAGCAGTTCTTTGATCGAGCAATCTACTATGCCGCGGTCGGTTACGAACTGGCGGTCGCGGCCGAAGCTCACGGGGAAACCAGCGCACCATCTAAGAAGACATAGGGAGCCGCAAGAGATGTCATGGGAAATTGAATACGCAACAAAGGTGCAACCAGCGGACGAAGCCGTGCGCTGCGTCGAGTCGGGAATGCGGGTGTATATCCAGCCGGGGTGCGCCGAGCCGGAAACCCTGGTCGAAGCCCTGCTCCGGCGCGCCCCTTCTGTTCACGACGTGGAAATTGTCCACATGATGACCATGGGATGCGCTCCCTATGTGGCTCCGGAGATGGCAGCGCACTTCCGGCACAACGCCATGTTTATCGGCGGCAATGTCCGCGAAGCGGTGAACGACGGGCGGGCCGACTACACGCCCATCTACCTCAGCGAGATCGAAGCGCTGTTCGAGAGCGGCGCTATGCCGATCGATGTCGCGCTCATCGAGGTGTCTCCGCCCGATTCCCACGGTTTTTGCAGCTTTGGCGTGGGTGTAGATACCACGCTCACGGCGGCCAAGTGTGCCCGCTACGTTGTGGCCCAGGTCAACGGCCACATGCCGCGGACCTATGGCGACAGCTTTATCCATGTCAGTGACATCGATGTGGTGGTGGAATCGACCCGGCCGCTATGCGCCATGAAGCCTTCGCAACCCACCGACCTGCATAAGACCATCGCGCGCAACGTGGCCGGCCTGATCGAGGACGGGGCCGTGTTGCAAACCGGCATCGGCGGAATTCCCGATGCGGTGCTTCCCTTCCTCAGCGATCGCAAAGATCTCGCGGTGCACAGCGAACTGGTGTCGGATGGTGTGATGCCGCTCATTGAAGCGGGCGTGATCACGGGCGCGCGCAAGAACTTCAAACCGCGCAAGATCATTCTCGGTTTCGCCTTGGGGACGAAAAAGCTGTTCGACTTCGTCGACAACAACCCGATCTTCGAGTTCCATCCCACGTCCTATAGCAACGATCCCGCACTCATCGCCCGCAACGACAACATGGTGGCCATTAACTCGGCCCTGCAGATCGACCTGACCGGCCAGGTTTGCTCCGACTCTGTCGGAACCCGCTTCTACAGCGGGATTGGCGGGCAGGTCGACTTCATTCGCGGAGCGTCGCGCTCGAAGGGCGGCAAACCAATCATCGCCATCTCCTCGACCGCCAAGAACGACACGATTTCACGGATTGCCCCGATGCTGAGCCCGGGCGCGGGAGTCGTCACCTCACGCGGTCTCGTCCGCTACGTGGTGACCGAATACGGCGTGGCTTACCTGCATGGAAAGACCATCCGCCAGCGGGCCCAAGCGCTGATCGAGATCGCTCATCCGAAGTTCCGCGAAGAACTCTACGAATATTGCGAAAAAACAAAATGGCTGCACCGCCCGCAGGCAGCGCCGATAGCGGAGCGATGATTCCTCTCGTGGAGAGCCGGGCGTCCCCGCCCGGCCGGATGGGCGAGAAACCGCCCGCTCCTCCGCCGTGACTCAGCGACCTCGTGGCCGCGCAGTTTCCTGTCTCGCCAGCTTTTCCACCAGGGCCGTCAGCTTCGGAAGACCGGCTTCCACGGCCGCGGAGAAGGCCGCGCCGTGATCGAAGCATTCGCCGCACAACGTGACCGCAAAAGCCCGTGGACTGGCGCCGTAGAGTTGCTGCGCCAGGGCCAGAACTCCCGCGGGCGAGCACTGGTGCGACTGGATGGTCTGGGGTTGCGAGGTCAGCGGTTGCGAAGTCACCGGTTCGCACCTCAGCTCTCCGGGCGGGCCAGCGTGAGCGGCATCAATAAAGAAAACCGCATCGGCGCTTTTAAGGTTATCGGCCAACTCCGGAGTGAGTTGGTGGCGGACAATAACTTCAACTTCCGGAAGAGACAGCCTCTGAGACAATTCTTCCGCCGCGCGCCAGCCCAGGCCGTCGTCGGAGCGGAGCGGGTTGCCATAGCCGACGATCAGTATCCGCGCCATACGGGATCATCCGATGCTCACGGACGAGCGACTTCATCCAGCACTTCCCCGCTGGGGCTTAGCAGTTGGATGTGCAACGCCATTTGTCCCACGGCATGCGTCGCACAGCTCAGGCAGGGATCATAGGCCCGGATGACGGCTTCCACCCGATTCAGCGCACCCGTTGTCAACCGGTCGCCACGCACAAAATGCTTGGCCACCTGCAGCACGCTGCGGTTCATGGCCAGATTATTTTGGCCAGTGGCGATGATCAGATTGCACCAGCGGATCAATCCCTGATCGTCAATCTTGTAGTGATGGAACAGCGTGCCCCGCGGCGCCTCCGCTGCCCCCACGCCTTCGAGAGCGTTCGGACGCGCGATGGCGCGCACGTGCTTATCGAGGATCTCAGGATCGTTGAGCAGTTGCTCCATGCGCTCAACACAGTAAAGAATTTCGACCAGCCGCGCGTGGTGATAGTGGAACGAACTGAGCACGGCCGTCCGCTGCAGTTCATGGAATTCCGCCAGTTCCTGGTCGGCGCGGGGTGTGTTGCAGCGATCGACCACGTTCATACGGGCCAACGGCCCCACCCGGTAGATGCCGTCCGGGAATCCGGTTGGTTTGTAGTAGGCGGATTTCATGTAGCTCCACGATTCCACCTTCTCGCCGATGTAATCGAAATAGCGGGTCGGATCAAGACCATCGGCAACGATCTTTCCGGAGGCGTTCACGATGCGGATCTTGCCGTCGTAGAACGTCAGGCCGCCGACATCCGGCTTCACGATGCCCATGAAAAGCGTCGGGAAATTGCCGAAAGTTGAGATCTCCTCGCGGAAACGCTCCATGATGCTCTTGAACCACTCGACGGTGCGTACGGCAATGGCCAGCGCTTCGGGAACCGATTTCAGGATGGCATCGCGGTCCGCCTGGCTCAGGGGTTCGCTGACCCCGCCGGGCACAACCCAGGCAGGATGAATCCGCTTTCCTCCCAAGCGCTCGATGATCTGCTGCCCGAACTGCCGCAGGCGGATTCCGTCCCGCGCCAGGGCTGGATTCTGTTCCAGAACGCCAAACAAATTGCTTTTGGCGGGATCGGCGTCCATACCCAGCAGCAGGTCGGGCGAAGACAGGTGAAAGAGGCTCAAGGCATGCGATTGCACTACCTGGGCCAGCCCGAAAATGCGGCGCAATTTGTCGGCGGTGGGCGGAATTCTCACCGCCAGCAGAGCGTCGCAAGCCTTCGCCGATGCGATGAGATGGCTTACCGGACAAATGCCGCAGATGCGCGCCATCAGCGATGGCATCTCGTAAAACGGACGCCCTTCGCAGAACTTCTCGAAGCCGCGAAACTGCGTAACGTGAAAACGGGCGTCTTCCACGCGGCCCTGATCGTCAAGATGCAGCGTAATCTTGGAGTGCCCCTCGATTCGGGTCACGGGATCGATGACGATGGTTCTGCGTTCTTCCACTTCGGCTCCTAAGCTCCAAATCGCGTCTTCGCGCTCAAATCCGGCGTCCGGCCTGCCAGCAACTCGCTCACTGCGTAGAAAATCACGTCGGCCGAGGGCGGACAACCCGGAACATAAACATCCACATCGACAATCTCATGGACCGGCCGCGCATAGGGCAGAAGGCGGGGCACCACTTGATCGGGAGTTCCCGGCTCGAAAGTCACGTTCTCGCGGTATGCCCGGTCGTAAACCGCTTTTGTCGGAAAAGGATTACGCATGGCGGGAACATTCGCGGTCACCGCACAGTCGCCGAGCGAAACCAGGGTCGTTGTCCGCGCACGCACCGTATGAATCTTGTGCAAGTCTTCCTCGCTGCTGACCGCACCCTCCACCAGCGTGATGTCCACATTCTCGGGAAAGATCTTTGCGTCCACCAGCGGGCTATAGACGAGTTCGGCCATCTCCGAGAGCGCGATCAGACGCTCGTCCATGTCGAGAAATGACATGTGACATCCGGAACAGCCATCGAGCCAGACGGTGGCGAGACGTTTCTTGCTCATTCGTGTTCCTCTCGCATCAGTGTCAAGTAAGGCAGGAAGTTCCGGCGCTTTTCCATTTCCGCCACGGAGCGGCCTTTTTCCGACAACGCGCCGGTTGGACAAACGTGGACGCACTTGCCACAACCAGTGCAGGTTTCCGACGATCCCCAGGCCTGGTTCAGATCCGTGATCACCTTCGCCTCGACCCCGCGGCCCATAAGGTCCCAGGTGTGCGCGCCCTCGATTTCATCGCACACTCGAACGCAGCGCGTGCACAGGATGCAGCGGTTATGGTCAATCACGAAACGGTCGTGCGAAGCGTCCACTTCCTCCCCCGGGTAACGATATGGAAAGCGGACATGCGTGATACCCAGCTTCTGCGCCATGCCCTGCAATTCGCAATGGCCGTTGGAAACGCAAACCGAACAGACGTGGTTGCGTTCGGTGAACAGGAGTTCCACGATCATCCTGCGATAGCGGTCCAGTCGTTCTGAGTTGGTGGTGACCTCCATGCCCTCTTCGACCTGAGTCACACACGCCGGCAGCAGTTTGTTGGAGCCCTTGACTTCCACCAGGCATAGCCGGCACGCGCCCACCGTGGAAAGCCCGTCCAGTTCACACATGCGGGGAATGAATATCTTGTTCTCGCGGGCAACGTCCAAAATGGTCTCATCCGGACGCGCGCCGAAATCGCGGCCATCGATCTTGAGCGTCTTGGCGCCAGTGGGCGGACTCATGACCGTTCTCCACTGGCTTTGCCGCAAACTCCAGCCGGGCACTTGTGATCTTCAATGTGGGCTCTGTATTCCATCGCAAAGGATTTCAATGTGCTCACCACCGGGTTGGGGGCGGATTGTCCCAGCCCGCACAGGCTGGTGTGCTTCAGCAGATCGCAAAATTCCTCGAGCATAACAAGGTCCTGGGGCGTGGCCGTCATATTGGTAATGGAGCTGAGAATGCGGTGCATCTGGTAGGTGCCGACGCGGCACGGAGTGCACTTGCCGCAAGACTCCGTCATGCAGAAATCCATGAAGTATTTGGCCACGTCGACCATGCAGGAGCTTTCATCGATCACGATCATCCCGCCCGATCCCATGATCGATCCCAGGCGCGCCAGCGACTCGTAGTCCACCGGCATATCCAGTGCTTCCGCGGGCAGGCAACCACCGGAGGGGCCGCCGGTCTGCAACGCTTTGAATTTCTTGCCATCGGGAATTCCGCCGCCGATCTCGAAAACCATTTCGCGCAACGTGATCCCCATCGGCACTTCGACCAGTCCGGTATTCTGCACCCGGCCAGCCAGGGCAAATACTTTTGTCCCTTTGCTCTTCTCCGTGCCGATTTGTGCATACCAGTCGCCGCCGTTGCGGAGGATGGGCGGAATGTTGGCAAAGGTTTCGACGTTGTTGATCAGCGTAGGCTGTCCCTGGAGTCCTTGCATGGCGGGATAAGGGGGCCGCGCCCGCGGCGTGCCGCGTTTTCCTTCCACGGAGGCGATGAGCGCAGTCTCCTCGCCGCAGACGAATGCCCCAGCCCCCAGCCGCAAGTCGATCTTGAAACTGAAACGCGTTCCGCAAATGCTGGCGCCCAGAAGCCCGGCTCGTTCCGCTTGGCGAATCGCCGCCCGCAAGCGCTTGATGGCGAGAGGATACTCCGCGCGCACGTAGATGTAGCCGTCGGAGGCGCCCACGGCGTAGGCGGCAATCAACATGCCTTCGAGCACGCGATGGGGATCGCTCTCCAGCACACTGCGATCCATAAACGCCCCAGGATCGCCTTCGTCGGCGTTGCAGATTACAAACTTCTGTGTGCCGAACGATTTGGCCACCGTGCTCCACTTCAAACCGGTGGGATATCCCGCGCCGCCACGCCCGCGCAGGCCGCTCTTCATCACTTCTTCGACCACTTCGCGCGGCGTCATCTCGGTCACCGCCCGAATCAGGGCATGGTATCCCTCCACCGCGATGTAATCCTCGATACGTTCCGGATCGATGACACCAGAGTTCTCCAGCACAATTTTTTTCTGGCGTTGAAAGAAGGGAATGTCGGTCGGACAGTGCAGGCGGGAGACCGGCGGCCCTTCCAGGCTATCGAGGATTTCGCCGGCGTCCGCGGCGGCAACCCGCTTGTACATCCGCTCAGCTCCTCCTGTAGATACCAGCGGCCCTTCGGCGCACAATCCCATGCACCCGACGCCCTTCACCTGGCAATGCTCTCCCCACCCGCGCCGCGAAATGTCCTTGTCCAGGGCGTCCTTGACGCCCTGACCCTGGCAGGACACGCATCCTGCGGCCAGGCACACGTTCACCCGGTGTTTGAATCGTTTTTGCGACTCCCGTTCCGTTTCGGCAATTTCGCTCAGTTCGTCAGGCGTCATGGCGCGTCCATTGCGACAGGTGTTCCCGCAGGGCTTGAGGACTTACCTTGCCCGCGACTTCCTGGTCGTACACCACGGCCGGAGCAAGTCCACAAGAACCGAGACAGCGCGCGGTCAGGAACGAAACTTGCCCGTCCGCCGTGGTCTCGCCGGGCAGCACGCCCAGGTCCCGCTGTATGGCGTCAAGCAGCAGCGGAGCGCCCTTGATGTAGCAGGCCGTCCCGGTGCAGATCACGCAGGTGTGTTGCCCCGCAGGTTTTAAGGTGAAGAAGTGATAAAAGGTGGCGACGCCATAGGCTCGGCTGAGCGGCACTCGCAGCGACGTCGCCACGTACCGCAGCGACAGGTCGTCAAGGTAGCCGAAGGCTTCCTGCACCGTGTGCAGAGCCTCAATCAACCCGCGCGACTGCTGCCCATGGCGGCGCATGGTGGCGTCCACCAAACGCCAGCGCTTGTCCTCATTCGGAGGCACGGGCTTGGCAAAAATGAGCACTGTTCTCTCCTCTCGTCCCGGCTGCAGGCGGATTCCTACCACGCTGGCAAAGAGAATGCCTGGCAACATCCCTGGTTACGAGGCGTTCGGCACCACGCAACCGTGACAATTTAAAAAAACATTTTACAGCTCTCCCATGGGAGAGTGCCTGTGCCGGGTATCACCGTTAACGGTGCTCCTCATCACTTCGTTTCTTGGGATCGAGTAGTAGGACCCGCGCAGGTCTGTGGCCAATTGCACCGTCCCACGCGATTGCTCCTGACCTTGGACAAACAGCATTGCGGCGGCTATGGTGCCGGAGTGTGTTCTGGAATATCGGAACAGAAAGTCGCTCTAGTCAAGAGTTGACCATGCGTTCCAGCGCGGCTTTGTTGCGGATGATCAGGGTCGCGCCCTTTAATTGCACCAGCTGTTTCTTCTTGAACTGCGAGAACAGGCGGCTCACGGTTTCCCGCGTCGTGCCAATGATCTCCGCGATTTCCTCATGCGTAAGCGTCACCTTCACCTGCAGAGGATCTCCATTCCCCGTCGTATTCGACCATCCCAGCAGCAGCTTTGCGAATCTCTGCGAAGGTGAGTTGGTGAGTCCCAGCGTGCGGATCCCTTCATACGCCGAGTAGTAATTGCGGCTGAGCTGCTCCGCCACTCGCAGCGCCACTTCTCCATATTCACGCATGAAGTGCAGCAAGGCATCCCGGGTAATGAAATTTGCCTGGCCCGGCTCGATCATCTCGGCGGTCACTTCGTAAGGCCGATTGGAAATCGTGGCGCTCAGCCCCAGAACATCTCCCGCTTCCGAGATTTTGGTGATGACGGTTCTGCCCTCGGCCGATGACGTCGAGAGCTTCGCTTTCCCCGCGCAAAGCACAAATATCCCGCGGGGCTGCTGTCCCTCGATAAACAGCATCGCGGATTTTGGGTAGACGGCGGTGGATTTGATCTCATTCAATCTCTGCACCGCAGCCGCCGGCAGATTGCAGAATAAGTTTTCCTCCCGCATCGGGCAGGTCAGGCAGTTGTCGAGGATGTTCAGCCCGTAGGGAGCGCGCATTCGGCACAATGATCCGTGCAAATTGTATCACCGATCGCGCCGTGATCATGATCACGATAGCCCGTGACTCCAAGCATGGTCCCGAAAACCCTTCTGCGCCGAGAATCGAACTGCACGGGAGTCCATGGAAGCGCCGCGGATGGGAGGTCGAGCTCTCCTACTGACCTCTTGATGCCCCTGTGACTTTGCAATACGCGAACAAGGAGGGTGATTATCACCATGGAAGATGTACATCGCTTTCGAGTGGTTGCCTGGTGGGCCTCGGGCCGGACTGGCCTGGCAAAGTCCAGCTCCGCTCCCAACGCGCTCCATTTCACTTCGCCGCCTGCTTTTGGGGGCGTGGAAGGCAGGTGGACCCCGGAAGATTTGCTCCTCT